>Ga0209591_10002429_pt1 | contig 22360 bp, 17 predicted proteins | sample MAT01_FD_187207 | JGI IMG/M metagenome (GOLD analysis project Ga0209591, IMG submission 187207) | Freshwater microbial communities from Lake Fryxell liftoff mats and glacier meltwater in Antarctica - MAT-01 (SPAdes) (version 2) | ecosystem: Environmental > Aquatic > Freshwater > Ice > Liftoff... | reverse complement strand
AAAATAGCGAACGCAGATCGGTTGTTTCAGCCTTTAAAAAGCTATTTCCTTGGACTTTTGATGTGAAATTTCAAGGAGGCATATCGCTAGGATCTCGCAAGTTCGTTGGTCACCTTAACAGGGGTAGCCGAAGAAGTTAGGGAAATTGAACCATATGTAAGTTGTGTTGCAGGACTGCGTGTATTTTCCACAGGGATTGTTAACTATCGCCAAGTATGTGACAAACTGGTTGAGATAGTTCGAGAGAAAGATGGTGAACTCTTGCTCAATGCTCAAGTTACTCAGATAAAGGATATTGATAGAGGCAAAGAGGTTATTACCAGCAAGGGGAATTTTATGACGCGAATGCTGATCAATTGTGGGGGATTACAAAGCGATCGTCTCGCCAAACTTGGTGGTGTTGATCCACAAGCCCAAATTATTCCATTTCGGGGTGAATATTATGAGTTAAAGCCTGAAAAGCGCTACCTAGTAAAAACTCTTATTTATCCTGTTCCTAATCCTAATTTTCCATTTTTGGGTGTTCATTTTACAAAAATGATTGATGGCTCTGTTCATGCTGGTCCCAATGCAGTCCTTAGTCTCAAGCGTGAAGGATATCAGAAAATGGATTTTGATTTTAAAGATGCAGCCGAAATTTTTTCCTATCCTGGGTTTTGGAAACTAGCGTCCAAATATTCTAAAGATGGTATTCAAGAAATTATTCGTTCTTTTAGTAAAGCCGCATTTGTCCGTAGCCTTCAGCAATTGATTCCCGAAGTAAAAGCAGATGATCTAATTCCAACACACTCAGGTGTTCGCGCCCAAACACTCAAACCTGATGGACAATTAGTTGATGACTTTTTAATTATTAAAGATCGAAACTCTATTCATGTTTGTAATGCACCATCTCCTGCTGCTACTTCTTCCTTAGAGATTGGCAAAGCTATTGTTGCTGAACTAGTACAGGCTCATATCATATAAAGGTCGTATCCGTTTTATTTGTCAATGATAATTACTGAAATGTAAATTTTGTGTTTCTTCTTGAGAATCAAAAAAGATCTACTTAAAATATTTACATCTTTATGTCCCCATCCATGTTCAAGTGGGTCTGCAATATTATTTGGCTTGATTTTGACTTCCTTCGTCGCTCTCTGATACCGCGTTTCACCTATTTACCTGTGTGAGTGTATTCTTCTATGAATTGCTTGTGCCAGAGATATACACTAACCCATCGCCATGGTATAAAGTCTATAACTTGGTCTCGTTCAAGCCTTCGTAAATAGTCTTGTGCTTGTGTTTGCACTAAAAATGGCTGAAGAACTTTGCTAGTAATTGATTGCTCGATTAATGGCTTCAAAATACTTGCTTGCCATGTTCTTTCAGGTGTTGCAAAGCCCAATTTACTGATACGTTTGCGAATCTTTTCAGGAACGAGATCGACGATCGACTCTCTCAACACATACTTTGAATAACCATCACAAATTTTTATATGGGAAGGAACGCTCGCAAGAAATTCAACCAATCTGTAATCAACAAAAGGTACGCGAGCCTCAACCGAAAATGCCATAGAATTACGATCTTCATACTTTAGAAGAGATTGTAAATTGTTGAAGAAAGTTAACTGATAAAGAACGTTACTGAGAATTTCTTTTTCATCAAATGGTTGAACTTGCAAATTCGCTAGATATTCGCTGCGATCTTGGTATTTTTTTGCCATTGCTGGATCTATCCAATTAATTGGCATGTTATTAGTACTTGTTTTTATAAATCGGTTCAATATTCTATTTAGCTGTTTGCGGAGATTTTTCAACAAATCTCGATATAATGTACCCTGCAATCTCGACCTGTGGAAAGCTTCCCAAATCAGTTTCCAATATTGTCCTTTTGCTCGCAATTCCTGCAAATAATATAATCCTAACCCAAGATATCCTGCTAGTTGTTCATCTGCTCCCTGCCCGTCTAGCATGACCTTGACTCCATGCTGTCCTACAAGCTTATAAACCGACCATTGAGCAAAGATGCTAGTCGAACCAAAAGGTTCCTCTTGATGCCATACCAATTTTTCTAAATCTTGCAAAAGCTCTTCAGGTTTAGGGTAAGTGAATTCGGCTTTAACCCCTGTCGCATTAATAACTTCTTGCATGTATTCCAATTCGTTGGCTTCTTTTTCTTCAAAATGAGAACTAAATGTTTTCTGTAATTCACTCTTATCTTGAGAGAGTAAAATCTTTCTCACAAGACATACAATTGTAGAACTATCTAATCCTCCAGATAAACAACTACCAACTTCGACATCACTGCGCAAACGCAATCTGATACTATCTTCTAGCAACCAACTTAACTTCTTTATGGCTTCAGCCATTGTCATCTCATGATTTAACTTTAAGTTTGGCTTGTAGTATCTATATGTATGAGGTGTAACCCGATCGGAATCTAAATTGAGTACGAGATTGCAACCCTGTTTTAATTTCAAGATTCCTGTAAAAAACGTCTCTGCATTATATTCAACTGCTCCATAGGCAAGAAATTCATAGATTGCCCTCTCATTCTCTTTGCGAGGTACGGAGGGAAAGCACAGTAATTGCTTGATTTCCGATCCAAACATGAAGGTATCACTGTTGTAGTAATAGTGAAATGGTTTAATGCCAAAGCGATCGCGAGAACAAAAGAGCTTCTTGTTTCTTAAGTCAGCAATCGCAAATGCCCACATACCGTTAAATCGATTAACACAATCTTCGCCCCAAGCGTCATAAGCTGCCAAAATAACTTCTGTATCACAGTGAGAGCGAAAATTATAACCAATTTTTTGTAACTCTTCTTGCAATTCTAAATAGTTATAGATTTCTCCATTGAAAGTAATCCACAAAGAACCATCTTGATTGCTCATGGGTTGCTGTCCTGCATCAGAAAGATCGAGAATAGCAAGACGGCGATGTCCAAAGCCCAGATTATACCTATTTTCTGTATCTAGAAGTTGTGATAAATCGCTAGTATAAGATGCTTGTAATGATTGAGGAGAAAACAATACAAAGCCACCACCATCTGGACCGCGATGATGCACAGTGTCATTAGCTTCTTGAAGAGCAGAAAGAGACTCATTAATGCCATCTTTCTGAAAAATGCCTGTAATCCCGCACATGTAATTTAATTTCCCGATTGTTTAGATTTACTACTATTGTTTGTCAAAATATTTTGGTAAACATCCATAAGTTTTATCTCTTCATTCTCCCAGTTAAAAAATGAATCACGTGCTGCACACACATTATGTTTATATCGCAATAAGTTACTAGGCTCTAGAAGTTCGAGAATGCCTGCGGCAATTTCTTCGGGTTGCATTGGGTTGCAGACAATGCCAAGCTCATACTTTCTAGTCAAGTCGCTAATTTCTCGGCAATGACTCACAATTAATGGTAAACCAGCCGCAATACACTCAAAGAGTTTATTTGGCATTGAGCAATCGTAATGGATATTTTGATTAGTGATTAAAACAGCACCTATATCTGCTTGAGCTAGAGTTGATGCAATACTATTAGGTAAGACAGGTGGAACAAAGATAACACGATCAGTTACACATAGATCTTTTGCTTGCATCTCTAAACTCTCTTTGAGTACACCATCTCCCATAAGAACAATTACAACGTCTTCGGGAAGATACAATAAAGAGGTTAACAATTCGGGTAGATGCCTTCCAAAATTGAGTGCGCCACTATGGACAATAGTTCGTCTACCCCCTGTGTTGTAAATCACTTCAGATGGTTCTAAAAATCGTAAATCGACGGCATTAAAAATTATAGTTGGCGGTTTAACTTTGAGTGTTTCGACTAATCTATCTGCAATGGTTTCTCCTACAGTCAGGATCGCACTAGCGCGCCTAGCTAAAAACTTTTCCCACGAACGTAAATTACGATAAATTCTCGGCGGATCATTAGGATACCACTGATCAAAAAACAACTCATGGGAGTCGTATATAATCGGACGCTTCCAAATTCCCGCGACCGCTACGTGTAGAAGCCCAGAGAAATCATGAGCATGATATATACGAGCCTTGACAGACCACATATGATACATACCGAGCAATACAACAATGAGCATCGCCACAACACTCTGGTCAGACAATACCAGTCTATATACAGAGGAGAGAAACCCACTTATTAATCTCCGTGGTGCTGATTTCAATCTTCGCCAGAAACCTTGGTTGTTCTGTTTGCTATTCTGAGAAACAAATTGTTGCTTTGTCAAGATTTCTATGCAATTATGCACAGACTTTGCTAACTGCCGATAGGCAATTGGCAGAGAAATTCTACGAATGGTGAACCCTTTCAAAAATTCAACAACTGGCAAATTATGCTCATTTGGAGTTATCGCAAGAATAACAACTGACAAGCCATTGCGTGTGATACTAGCAGCTTCTCTCAACACACGAGTATCATAAGTCAAAGAATTATGAACAATCATACAAACGTCTAGACCCTTTTTTTTAGTCATAGCAGGCAGTTTGACTAATTGAGTTTGTACATGTGATGCTTATGTTTAGCAATGCAAGCATCAATAAAGTTAATATTTTGCATTGTCCATAAGACAGTTTGTTCTAAACCCTTTTGTAGATCGACTTGCACCTCAAAACCTAATTCTTGCTGCGCTTTATCTATACTTCCGAATCGTTTACCCGAATGATCCCAGTTACGCTTAGGAAGATAATCAATTTCAGTTTGGTTTTCTGTAAGACGATCAATAGTTGTTGCCAATTCCAAAATTGTCGTCTCAACACCACTAGCGAGGTTGTACACGCCTCCAGAGATGCCTGTTGTAGCACACAAAATCAAACCGCGAGCAATATCATCAACATATATAAAATCACGTGTGGCAATACCTCCATTTTCAACCGTTAGTGGCATACGTTTTAGTGAACGATAGATAAATGTTGGTATGACATTACGCCAAACTGTTGCAGGTGTACCACGCCATTGTCCAGCCCCTAAAACTTCACTAGGACCATAGACATTCTGAAAGCGTGCTTTGACGACAGGTAAACCATGCTGCCGAAAGTAATAATTAGAATAAAATTCACCAACAATTTTTGATATTTGGTAAGGACTATCAAGATAAAGTGAGACGAGATCATCCTCTGTTGTCGCTTTAGCAGTATCAAAAGTTTTTTCTGCCACTGTACAACCTGCCGAGGAATAAACAACTTTCTTAAGGTTTTTGAAGTCCTTGATCCGCTCATATAGCTTAAGTGTCGTTAATGTATTGTTCTCGTGATCGGCAATGGGATTATGAATTGAGCTTTGATTTCCATGATAGGTCGCAAGGTGAAAAACATAGTCTAAGTCTGAGGGCAAACCTGCCAAAATATTATCTTGAGTGATTGAGCCATCCACAAAAGTTAGTGACTGGTTATCTGGGAGATTTTCTTTCTCAGCAGACAACAAATTATCAACAACTATTATCTCTTTGGGCTGGCTTTGCAAGAGAATTTTTACAAGATTACCACCAACGAATCCAGCCCCACCAACCACTAAAATTTTTTGTGCCTTGAACTCTTCCAAAATATTGCCTCACTAAATTAACATTAACCAAATTTTTGAAATGATCATAAAATGCTAAAGAATACTTTTTATGATCATTCCAAAAAAAACTATTTCTCGTCTACAGCTTTCAAATGAGTATAGGTTTGGCTGATACCATACTCCTTGTACCAATCAATCGCAGCTTTTACACCATATTCAAGAGGAGTCGTAATCTTCCAGTTAAAGTCTTGGTTCGTTTTTGATGGATCGAGCAAAATCGTATAAGCATCATCTACATTGCGAGGGCGAACTTCTACTTCTTGATCTAGCGTAATGTCTAAAGCCTTGACTGTCATGTCAAACAACTCTTTAATCGAGTAGTCACCGCCTGAAGAAATATGATATGCACCGCGCTCTCCTTTGCCGTCTACTGCACCCATCACTGCATCCACAAGGTCGTGGACAAAGATAAAGTCGCGACGTGTATCCATGACAAAACAAGGCTTATCATTAGTCAATCGATAGAAGAAGGTTGGCAATGGTCCACTAAGATTTCTTGGTCCATAGGCATTAGCAAGACGGAAGGAAATGTAGTCTAGACCACTCAACTGAATGTACTGCTCACCAGCAGTTTTACTTATAGCATAGCTACTACCTCCCGATTGAATGATGTGACTTAGCGTAATTGGTTGCTCCAACGGACGCAAGCCATAGCAAAGTGCTGTTTGGAAATAGATCAAGCGCTTTACGTCTAAACGTTTTGAAGCTTTTGCAATATTAACAGTCCCTACGACGTTGGTATTAGAGTCTTCTATCCAGTTGTCTGGGTCTTTGTAGGATGCCGCCGCGTGAACAACAATTTCGGGCTGAAAATCATCAAAGCACTGATTGACAAGAGCTGCATCGGCAATTGTACCTTCTACTACAGTCAAGTTTGCTTGAGATGTAAGGTTGTCACGCCGACTCGTAGAGTAATTATCAATGACGAAGACTTGATCACCACGTTCCAATAGACGATCTGCTAGATGGGAGCCGATGAAACCAGCACCACCAGTAATTAAAACCTTCATAAATATCAATCCTTTGCTAATTTGACAAATTCTTTATAGTAACTTGAGCGATCATGAAACTCCTGTTGCCATAGTTCTAAACAGAGCAGTCCCCATACTTTTCGTCCAAATTTTGGTTCCTGATTCAATTTGTCAATAACGACCTTGTTGTTGACAAGATCTCGATTGAGAGCTGATTGCGAGGAAAAGACATCGTAGATGAAATCTTTGGCTTCATTTTGAATCCAAGAATTTAGTGGTACGGGGAAACCCATTTTATCTTTGCGTTCTGATACTGCTTTTGGCAAGTGTTTTTGCATAGCATTTTTCAAAACATGTTTCATAGTACCATCTTTGAATTTAATATTTGAGGGAATTGTCGCAGCTAGTTCGATCAAGGGGTGATCGAGGAAGGGTACGCGAGATTCTAAACCATGTGCCATGCTGACCCGATCTTCCACATGTAGCAATGCGGGTAAAAGAGTTTTGAAGTCAAAATGGGTCATACTGTCAAGATATGATTCTTTTTGAACGTTTTTCACTCTAAAAACCCCAAAAAAGGTTTCAAACGAGTCGTAATTAGTACCATCTAAAGCGTCCCAACGAATTTCATCTTGTAGTGTAGATGAACGATTAATTAACCGATAGTAGCGTCGATCTAAATCTTCAAATAGTCCTTCTCGCCAAAATTCCTGTAAAAGTGGTTTGTAGCTTTTTAGTGTTTTCAAGTTGGGGATAATTGATTCGTAAGTAACAATAAAATTCCCAGAATTCATGGTTCCATCGATTGCACCCTTGATGCATTGTTCAAAATAGGCAATTAGGTAGCGGGCATAGCCGCCAAAAATTTCGTCACCACCTTGTCCACCAAGTACAACTTTACGATGCTTGCTCGCCAGTTGAGATACCATATACTGCGGGAAAGAGCCTGGACCAGCTACGGGATAATCAAGGTGATAAATAACTTTACGAATGTTATCAAGAAAGTCTTGGGCTGTGATATTGATCTCGCGCAGCTCAAAATCGCAAAATTTGGCTACTTCACGGGCATAAGGACTCTCATCGTAATCAGCACCGATCGCAAATTTACCTGTAAAACCTTCAAAGCTAGCGTTCGAGACTTGAGAAGCAAGAGATGCCACAATACTTGAATCTAGACCACCACTTAAATAAGCTCCTACAGGAACATCGCTACGCAAGTGTAGTTCAACGGAATCTTGCAGTAAAGATTGAATTTTTTCCTCAAAATACTTTGCAGTATGATCGAAGTCTAAGTCATAGTAGACCTCCCAATATCGATCTATATGCAATCTTCCATTGCTAACTGTGAGAATATGTCCTGGTAAAAGTTCGTAAATATCTTTAAACAATGTTTTTCCAGCTAAGCAAAACTGAAATGTAAGGTAGTCTTGAAAACCGTTTAAATTTGTTTCGATTGTTTCGACAAAAGGTAAGAGTGCTTTTACTTCTGAGGCAAAATAGAGTATGTCTCCAACTTGTGTATAGTAAAAAGGCTTAATCCCAAAGCGATCGCGAGCGCAAAATAGCTCTTGATTGGCTTCGTCCCAAAGAGCAAAGGCAAACATCCCTCGAAAGTGCTTAACGCAATCCTTACCCCACTTTCGGTAAGCGTGCAAAATCACTTCTGTATCGGAGTGGGTTACAAAGTTTTCAGCCCCCAGATCAGCACGCAATTCGACATAATTATAAATTTCGCCATTATAAGTCACCCAGTTATCAAAGCGATCGCGCATAGGTTGACTGCCAGAATCTATATCGATAATGCTCAAACGTCTATGGGCAAAACCAACCTTTTGATGAGGATGCTGCCAAATTCCATAGCCATCAGGACCGCGATGTTCTTGAAGCTGATTGATTACTTTTAGATGTCGATTAAGAAATGGGAGTGATTCAAGAGAAAGACTAACAGCACCGCCAATACCACACATAGATACACCAAATTTCCTAAGTTAGCCGCTTGTGTTTGATCCGTTTAAGCAGTTTTTTAATTGTCGCCTTCAGTTTAAACCAATATGCTTGTAACTTTAACTGAACAAATTGACGAATCGAGATAGCTATACCAATCCAAAGTCTTGGATTTTTTATTGCAAAAATCAGCCGTAATTTTAACGACCTAAATTGTTGGCGTTCTTCAAGTTCTTTAAGGTATTCATCCGATATGAAATCGGGTGTCTTTCGTCGAAGAGCCAAACGTTCTGTTAAGAATTTATCAAAGTTATTTATAAACTTCTGATAGCTATACTGACCAGAAGATACAATATCTTGATATGCACGCCCGACTAGCTCTTCTAAGTATTGGTTATCTTGAAGTTTAGCCAGTACCTCATCAATATTGCTAAAATCTTTCTCTAATGAGATGTAGTGTAAATCAGGTTTAAGAATACCTGAATATTCTCCTTCAAATAGAATTAAGGCAGTTTTAAGGGCGATTGCTTCAAACATTTTCGGTGAAACTTGATTCATCCTAATTTTAGCCTCATGCCCGCGCAGGAAACTGTTACGAGCCTCTGCATAAGTCATTGCTGGATTTTTCTTGAGTGCTGCTTCTATGTTTGCCCGAATATCACCAAAGTCATCAAATACATTTGAACCACTTTCTGTGCCTAATGTGGCTTTGCCGTTCCCTAGAAATTCATACCAGCCTTCTCCATAAATTCGCTTGCTGTCATCGCATTCTATATCAACAGAAATTGAGCGAGCTTCACAAATTTGTTTTACCTTAATCCCAATTTCAAACTTTTCTTGACCTAAATCCCCATACCAATAAGGCAATCTTCGACCGCGATAAACAATTAACAGCTTGCGATCGGCAATGGGTTTTACACTTTCATTGGTCTGTAAGTAATATAGGCTTTCAAATCTCTCAGGTACAAACCCAGTTAATGTTTGGATAAACTCTACATTGGGAAATCGAATCTTGGGGTAAATATCATTAACATACTGATCAGGTACACAGGTAAATATAGAGTGAATACCAATATTTTTTATCCATATACGTGCAGTTTCAGTAGTATCATACTCATCCTGTATATATAAAATTTTGTACCCGCCAAAAGCCTTTAACGCTTGACTATAGTTAGGTGATAAATGATTTTCTACATTTACACGAATACAATAATGTATAACTATCACATCATAACTATCAAAAGAACTAATAACATCAGCAAACCCCGTTGCGGATATATAGTCTATGCAATGACAGGAAAACCGAATAAAACTTGCTAAATGTTCACGAATTGTATTTACATGAATGGATTGATTATCATATAAAACAAGAACATTTAGAGGGCTAACGTTAGGGGTTCGTGCCTGTAAAACATTCTCGATTTCTGATTGGAGCAGCTCAAAATGTTTATCATAATCTTTGTGCTTAGCGACATCAAGCCTTAATTTTATAGCCTCTTGGTCATACCGACTCGGATAGATTTGCTCCATGTTATCGGCAAACTCCTTGGATGATCGGGCAAAATTAATAACTCCAGAAAATGGCATTAATGCCTTGATAGGAACACTAACAACAGGAAGACCACTTGCAATATATTCAAATGCTTTGAGTGGGAAAGACCTTTCGATGATTAAATCGCTATCAGTAAAAGGAATTAGACCTACAGTTGCTTGATATGCTAATTCACGGACTTCTTCTATTGGCAATGAGCCAAAGTATTTAAAGTTATTTAATTTAGAAATCAATTGCCACTGACTATCCCAATTTCTATCAATACCTTCTAAAATTGGACCGCAAAACCAAAATTCCCAATCACACAAATCGCTCATTAGGGAATAAAGTAGTTCTGCATCAATCTTTCCAAAAATATTGCCTTGATAAAAAGCGATTTTTTTGTTAAGTACTGCTGTTTCGTAAGAAAAGCAGCTTTTTTCTCGATCAAATTTTGGCTTCCAAAAATTAAAGTCACATCCATTTGTTAGAACAATGTGATGTGATGAGTAACGACTATTCTTTATATAACTGTTTTTTACCCCTTCAGAAACGCTAACAAGTAGATCTACCTTGTCAAGCAGCTTCACTAAGCTATTATTTATGTTTTCAAATTTTTTGGTGAAATAATCTTCGGTTGCATGAAATATCTTGAGTGGTGAGTAGCTTTGAGTTACAAAGTCAACAAACAAAAAATTATATATCCAGAACAGAGGTTTGATATAGTACTGGGATGTTAGCGCTTCTCTGAGAATTTGCGATTGAGTTTTGCCGTAAATTTTATATATATGTAGAATGATCACTCCATCTACATCTGTACCTTCATAGTGAAATCCAGCCTCCTCTAAATCTGGCTGCACAAAAACCACAGGAACATGTTTGGCAAATCGTGTAGCGTAGTGATATCGATTGCTACGAAGCTCAGTATGCCAATTTGACCATGTCAACATTACAACACTGTCAAATAAAGATAGTATTGAACAGCTGAATATCATTTTTTTGAATCCATACTAACGTTAGTTATACTTTGAGAGTTTGTATACTCCACCAATACCAGCATGCTTGCCTTGAAACATCGGGTAACCTAGTTCGCCCACAGTAAGATTAGCAAGAAAATTCCTGTGTTCTTCTCCTAATCTAGGATCGGATATGGCTAATTCTTTATACTCCTTGAGGCAATTTAATTCATGTAGAGATAAGTAACCACCAACAAAATCAGTTTCAAAACCTGCACTTTCACACATATTAACAAACGTATCTGAGTGATAGCATCTTGATATAGGGCAATTCTCTCCATCAGTATTTTTAGAGAACGCTGTCTCAATGTCTATATCTAGAAATCTGTTCTCAATAATTCTCTTGATGTAGGCAGTATAAAGATGAAACCATAAACTATCCCTGTTATAGACCATAATGACAGAGTTAGAATTTGGCTTCAAGATTCTAAAAAATTCTTTTAGTAATTCTTCGGGGTAACTAGTGTGGTGCAAAACCCCTTCACAATATATATAATCAATACTAGAATCAGGCAAATATATTACAGACGATGAGTCAGAAGTTTGGATCAATTCAAATCGTTGAGGATCAACTTGATGTAAATTTAATCTTTGTTTTGAAAGATTTAGAGCCTTACTAGAAATATCTACACCTATAACCTTAGCAGCAGAAGTACTTGTTAGAAAGCCTACTAAATCATTGCCAGGACCACATCCATAATCAAGCACAGTTTGATCTTTATGATCCCCATAAAGATCCATCAATTCTTTGAATTTTGGATATTGATTAAACCGCCATTCTAAATACTCAAACGATTGACTTGCCGACTCAAAAGGTACTGAATTAACAGTATGAGTCCCCCAATAATCATCAACAGATACGTCTTTACTGGGATTGCTCTTGTTCTTTTTTGTGAACAAATTATTGACGTTTATGATTTTACCAAGCTCTTTTTTGATAGATTTTAGCATCTTAAATATTTCCTTAATCATAACATTGCTTCAAAGCTTCCTTTAAGTCGGCAAAAAAAACGTAGACCCATACTTGATAATAGCCAGCTTATTGCTCCAACATAGAGCAAAGAAATTATACTTGGTATTTGATGAAATATCAAAGCTTGGCGATAAGCGTGGCAAACGATGTAAAATGGATTAAAAGTAGATATTGACTGTAACAAAGGTGGGGTACTACTTTCTGGATAAAATATTGGTGTTACAAAAACTAACATTACCAAAAGATTGGGCAAAATAATACCAAAATCTCTGACAAAAACATTAATTGCAGCAAAGAAGAATCCCAAGGAGATGATAAAGGCAAATTGAAGAATTATTGTGGGTATAACAAAAATCACATGCCAACTCATGGTATTTCCGTCAATTGTTAGTAATACTACTAGAAAACAGATGCTAACAAATAATGGTACTAAACCTGTGAGAGCCGCCGCAACTGGAAGCAACTCAGTTTTAAAAGCTAGATTTTTTATTAATCCAGTGCCAGCAACAACAGAAGTAGTGGCACTTAAAAGTCCCTCTGAAATTGCCAGCCATGGGCCATAACCAGCGATTAACCATATTGCGTATCCAAGACTTGTTTCTGCTCCTGGTATTTTTGCTTTGAAAACATAACCAAAGACAAAGGTATAAATTGCGAACATGATCATGGGGTTTAAGATTGCCCACAAGCTACCAAGTGCCGATCCTAAGTAGCGATCGCGAATATTCATTTTTAAAAAATTAAATATAAACTGGATATCTTGTGGGCTTAAGCCCAAGAGGGAAATACTTTTTCTAAGCGGTTTATGGAAATACTTCATAAAATATTGACTTTACAAGGGTAAATTAAGGCAGGTTGCCCTCCAGTAGGTGCATTTAGTGGAGCAATTACTTCCAGAATAGTTGATTTGGCGGCTATTGCCAGACCTTGGCTTAGTAATTCGCAAGTCACTACATACTTACCTTTACCCAAAACTAGAGGCTTCATATAGACAGCATAGGCGATGCTTCCCAAAAATTCGCCAGATTGAATCGCTGGATTTTCGCTAAGAAGACAATCGCTAAATACCATACCATCTAGCCGTACAATTTTTAGCCGAATGTCTGGGACTTCCAAAACAACATCTACTTGTAAGCGAAATTTTAATACGACATCTTGCCCCGATATCAGAATTGCACGAGGCTCACTTTCATTAAGATAATATGCTTCAACTAGTTGTACATAACAACCTTGTTTCCAAGATACAGATTTAACATAGCTACTATATTTTTCTAGTAAGATAGCTTCGTCTTGTTTACGTACAGTTTCTAGATAAGTACTTGTTACTTCCTGAGGATCTCCATCCATGACAATTCGCCCTTTATCGATCCATAAACAGCGATCGCACATTTCAATAATTGTTGCCATTGAGTGCGAAACCAAAATTACAATCTTACCTTTATCACAAATTTCTCGGATCTTTTTGGTCGCTTTAGCGGCAAATACACTATCCCCAGCCGACAAAGCTTCGTCAATTATCAGGATTTCTGGTTCAATACATACCAGCATAGAAAAAGCGAGGCGACTCTTCATGCCAGTTGAATAAGTACGCACTGGATAATCAATGAATTCACCTAGTTCAGCAAATTCAATAATTTTATCAATTATATGATTAACTTCAGCACGACTCTTTCCCTGAACTTCACCATCAACGTATATATTTTCGCGCCCACTTAAATCCTCTCTTAGCCCTACCCCTAAGGTCAGTACAGCCGTGACACGCCCTACAACTTCAATCTTGCCAGAAGTTGGTTCAGAGACTCCTGTGATCATTTGTAGTAACGTAGACTTACCTGCTCCGTTAGTACCAACAATGCCAAGCCGATCACCTGTTTGAATGCTAAAAGATATGTTATCAACAGCTACTTTGTGCTGAGCAGCTTTGGGCTGTTGATTATTAGAGATTAAAGCTTGTAATAAAGAAATAGTAGGTTGAGTATCGGCTAACCGATACAGTTTTGATACTTCAGATACTTGCACAGATAATTTCAATGAATCGCCTCTAGTTGTTTCCATTCCATTGGTAATTGAGTTGCACTTTTAGCTAAGGCTCCTTCAACAATTAAGTCTAGACGATTACCATAAGTCCAGCCTCTAGCATCATAAGCCCTTCGAGGTTCGGAATCAGAGGCTTTGGGAGTAGTTGCTAAGAAAATAGCAAAATAATAATGCCCTATGGCAAGAGGAAATCGAGGGACGTTTAACTTTATGATATTTTTGCCAAGGCGAGCAGGAGTGAATGTATAGTAGTTACTCAGTAGCATGGCTTCCCATCCTACACCAATCACAAGAGACTCAATTGAGTATGCAAAGTCAATAGAAACAAGTTCAGTTACATCAATGGGGATTAAAAGCTCAGTGTCTTCACCTGATTGCACAGTCCAATTAGTTGGGAGTTGAGGATCGAACTTTACTCCTGACAAAAAGTTTTCAGTGGATAAGTCTAAATACTTTCTGACAACATTTTCGGAAATTCCTGACGATATAATCTGTCCTTTATTCATAATATGAGCTGTTTCACAAAGCTTTAAAACTGCTGTCCAATCATGGGTAACGATTATTCCAGAAGCTCCTTTAGTAAGTCTCTCTCTCATCCTTTGCCAACACTTATTTTGAAAGTGCTCATCCCCAACGGATAGAGCCTCATCAATTAGATATATATCATACTGGAGAGCTGTTGCAGTCGCAAAATATAATCTTGCAGCCATACCAGAGGAATAGGTATGGATAGATTGCTCGAAACTCTCCCCAAGTTCAGAAAAATCACGAATATCTGCGATTAAAGTTTGCAGTTCTGATTTTTTAGCCCCTTGTAATGTTAGGACTCGTATAGCATAATCAGAACCCTTGAGATAAACATTTCCTAAGCCTCCAAGCTCAAACAGTCCTGAGAGAGAGCCATTAGTAACTACGCGCCCTGAATTTGCTTGGTAGTTGCCTGCTAAGACCCTTAGCAAAGTACTTTTGCCAGAACCATTGCGTCCTAAAATACCAACAATTTGTCCTTTAGGAACACTCAGTGATATATCGTGAAGAGCAAGTACTTGATGGGAGTATGTTGTCTTCCCAAGCAGAACTTGCCAAGAGTTACCACTGTCAAATACTGGGAAAATTTTACTGACTCCAAAGCAAGCCAAAGCAGCAACGCCGCGCCCTAAACTTGAGTAATTATTTTCCACGCTTATTTTCCTCTCTAATTATACAAGCCCTAGCAGCCTGTCGGAGAAATCCAAAATTGCTTTCGTAGGGTGTGTTAGCGATAGCGTAACGCACGGCTCAACCGATCAAGGTTCGTTATGCTGCCGCTAACGAACCCTACAGGAAATGAGTTTGCCGAAAAATCATTTCTCCGACAGGCTGCTAGCTTCAGCTTATAATACGCAGCAGAGGATCTCCTTGCAACAACTTGCTGTAGATTTGATCGAAGCGCCGACCACCAGCTTCAGCAGAATGCCACTTGATCGCAAACTCTCTACCTTGTTGCCCAATCTGACGACGCTTATCGGGACTGGCAATAAGATCTCGTAGTACTTCTTCGACCGTATCAGGAGTGGCGCTGATGATGGGTAGTTCCGCCGCATAATCTGGTATTTCTTGTCTTACACTCTCTAACCATTCGGGACGAATATAGCAAATCACAGGTTTAGCAAGCATCATTGCTTCACGGGCATTTGCACCAAACCACCCAAACGTTAACATTTCTAAAAAAATATCTGCCTGAACCTGGAAGAATCGTACATCCTCGTTAGGCACTCCACTTGGCTCGATTAATTCAAGTGACAATCCTTCTTGTTTCAACTTTTCTATAAGGGGCATATACACATGAGAGGATTTGATATTGATCCCGTTGATGGTGCGTTCAGTCTTATTTCCTACGGCATGATAAAGATAAGTAGTATTAACTGATTTAGTTGGAAGGAGAAATGCCTTAGGAATCTGGATTTGAGGATGCCATAAATCAGGCTCTAAGCAATAAAATTCTGGAACTTCATGTACTCTCGGATCATCGTTATAATCTACCCGATTGCCTCCAAGCGTACACTGAAAATCTGCGACATTGTTACGAAATCTCCCCCAAGTTAGGTTCTTTACATCACTACATACAGTCGGCTCATTTTGCCATCGACAGATCGAACAGGCTGATTGTGGTCCCCATTTTGCAAATGAGGTTTGTGAAACACCGTCATGACAACCACTATTACTATAAACGATTTTTTTTCCTAAAGCCTTCAAAAGAAAAATTTCAGAATGCTCTACAAATTTTTCTTTAAACAAACTTTGCACATAAAAACCAAAACATATACCATTGGCATTGCTGAAGTGAAAAACATCATATTCGTAAAGAGCGGCAATATAAAAACTTAGATTTTGTGTGATTTCGTCTTCAGAATTCCCATAGAATCGACAGTCTTCGCCATGATAATAAATTTGACTTTTAGGGTTTAAGTCCCAGTTTAATACATCTGCCTTCCATCCATATTTACGAAGACTACGAGATAGATACCAAGCATTATAGTAAGCTTGTCCAGCATAGAGGACTCTCTTACTTGCGATCGCAGTGAACATTGGCTGTAATCTTTTTTGATTTTTTATTAGACACTGGATTTCTATTAATTGCTCCTCTAATGAATCTTGTTTATACCCATTTGCTTTTAATAGAGATTTAGCTCTAACAAAACATCTAAGATATAAGGACAGCTTTTTAGAATCTAGGTCAGACATTAAACCATTTTTCTTCTTGACTCGAAACAGTGATACATGAAATTGGCATAAATAATAATTTGATTTAACAATTCCTTCAAGAAATTTAGCGATTTCAGCAACTTCGATTTTTAAAATTCTAATAACTTTTAAGCTAATATTTTTAATCATTGATTTTGTACACATTTTTTGGCTCTTCTGGGTTTAGGGCGGTAACTGTATAATCTGATACAATAGCTACATGTTTGACAAGGGCTAAGTCTTTGGTGTGAAAGGCTTTCATCTATTATTAGCCGAGCTTATCCCCTTAAACCCAGAAGAGCCACATTTTTCTTTGCTACACAGCCTATTAAGACTATTAAAATTTTAAGGAGAAAAAGTTTTTAGACTTTAATGAAAAGACAAATCACTGTAATTACAAATTCTAATATTTATTGATTTGCTATGAGTAGTTTCCGAACACTATCCCATCCAATATTCATTAATGCATCAATAATAGATAAACCTGATATGAATTCAGATGTCCTAATTTGTTTATACCGTGGATGAACAAATTCTTGACGTTGTAGAATGATGCTTTCATTCCTAAATATTTGCTCGTCTTGATAGCCATCAGCACCACCACCACACATATAGATAGACCCCCCAACTGTCTTAGTTAGGGAAATCAATAATTCGTTGGATATTCCTGTATGGGGTAAAGCGGATGAACAGTAAAATTTATGGTTGGGGATACCTAGTTGAGTTGCGATCGCTATTATTGCATTTGTGTTGTAAGTAGAAATATTATTTTCTGGATTTAAAATCAAAGGCTCAAAGAACTCTAAGGTTTCTTTGTAATGAGGGGCTTTGCTGTAATTATAGGTAACTGTTCTCAGCATTTTGGTGCGCCAAGGGTTGACGGTCTCGAACTCCATATCATTTATGGCGAGAACCCCATGGTAATTACGAATAATTGGAGCCGTCATCCACTGTGGTTTTCCAGCAATAGCTAGCTTGACACGGTTAGTCCATACACCTCCAGTTTTTGGGAATTGCACATGGTCTAAGAAAATAAATGCATCACTTCTAAGAATTTTGTCAAAATAACCGAGCCAAGGGAAAAAATTGGGTTGATGAATTGCAACTATTTTACTCATATTCACTTTTCAATAAACCCATACTAATAACATCAACAAACTCATTATTTATACACGCAGCTTGACGCAGGATTCCTTCTTTGACAAATCCGATTTTTTCGCACATATTTATTATAGATTCGCTAGTAGACAAAATATGAATATGAATACGGTTTAAATTTAGTTCATTGAACCCAAATTTGCATAAAAGGCTAAATACTTCTAAGCAAATCAATTTAAAATATGAGTTAGAACCTTGCTTGATTTCAATGTGTAATTCAGCACTTTGAAAACTCCAGTTAATGTTAAACAACTGACAACAACCGATCTCACAGCCACTAATCATATCTTCAATTATAAATACAAGGAGATCTATACGCTTAAACAATATAGATTCAAACCAAGCTTCGTTTTCAGCTTCAGCTATTGGATAGTTAGAGATCTTACAAGTAATGAGTTCATGTTTATCGATATCCCATTGATTGAGCCATTTGATATCCGTTAAACTTAGCGGACGCAGACAAATCTGTTTACCATCTAGATTTATTTCTCCTGCATCGCTATATTTAAGAGCAGTAATTGCGAATGGGGTCATGTAGCTATCGAGTATGACTTTTTCTTGTACCTTATTTAAATAAAAAGCTCCAGGATGAGGAGAAACTAAGGCGCGGATAAGATTATAAATTTTGAAGATGGGCTGATTCCAGTAAAATAGACCATCTTCAGGTTTTCTCCGCCGATGATAATGAGCCTGTTCTGAGGCTTGTGGCGTTGACTGCCATTGCCCAGAAATAATGCTAGATAGATTCCTAGAAATCAATTGATCAGTTGCTTTAGAAATCCTTGACTGTATCATAAGCCATGTATCTTCAAAGTAAATAGGAACTATATTTTGGTCGATTACTGCTCCCTCATCAAGCCCCTCTGTCATTTCATGCAGAGTTACACCAGTAATATTTTCTCCATTGAGGACTGCCCACTGAGTAGGGTTGCATCCTCGATATTGTGGTAGTAAGGCTCCATGGATGTTTATCCCTCCTAGTCTGGGAACTTTCAAAATATCCTCACGTACAATCATGCTGTAGGAGTTGACCCAAATTAGGTCTGGATTAATTTGCTCGACCCATGAGCAAAAATTCTTATAGCTTTTGTAAGTATACAAAGGCTGAACAGCAAAAGAAACTGTCAACGCGCTGGCAAGCTTCCTTAAATCTTGGTGGTATTGAATTCTATTAGTAGCAGCTACAATTCCACATATATTCTCTTTTGGTATGTGGTTAATTAACTGTGGTATGCCTAGCCCATCTCCAAATAACAAAATCCGCATTAGCTTCCACTATTAAGTAAACGATTTTTCTTTTTCAATTCTATCTGTTGACAAAATTCATTCCAAGCAATATTTGGAAACTGTTGGATTGCCTCTTCGCTAAGCTTTAGGGATTCGTCTAAATCATTATTGGTTAACTTATACATAATAATTCCATCATATTGGATTGAATCTTGCGCTTGTCCCCAATTAGCTAAGTTTTCAATAATTCTGCACAAATAAATACAGCCTTCTTCGAGTTTAGTGGATGAAGTGCTACTGTACCCGTTAACTAGCTGGTTGAAAACTTTTATATATTCCTGACAAGTATTTTCGGAAACATTACAGATCTGTTCCAATGAATTATTAAAAACCAATTGAAATAGTGTCCATCGATCAATTGTAAGAATATCATTGACAAATAAAGAATTTACCACTTGCAATGATACATTCCATTCTCTCAAAAATTTTAATTTGCAAATTTGATTTATTTGCATTTGATGCAAATGGTAAAGTTCAATATATAGACTTTGAAACATTCCCCTATTCCAGAGATAGTCGTAGTTGTGGTAGAGGTCAGCATCAATTTGTTTGAGAAAAATGAGATTTGATGCACTGCCAGCAAAATTGTCTCGCATACAATTTTGAAGACCTTTGTCGTACCAATTCATAGTGTATTTAGCTCGACCATAAACACTACGAAATATGCGCGCTCTAGGAGGCATTGGGCTTTCTTGCCACCAGTTTGGATGGGTTAATACTTGAAGACGTGGATCTGTAGCACTCTCCAAGACATCACGTAAACGACGGAAACGCCAGTATCCATTTGAGTCTGAGCAGTAAGAAATATTGCTTTTAAATGTCTTTGAATAGCAATTTAACAGACCTCCATAAGTATCCCTTTCGCAAGAAAGTAAAAACTCAGTTGGGTTATGAAAACTAAAAACTTTAGGCATTACATTAAACCAGTCGTTTAACCAATTGGCTTCTCTTAACACAAGTTCATCTAACTCTTGTTCTGTTTGAATATTGTAGTAGGCGGCATCAAAGTGTAATCCGATTTCATGACCTAACTCTAAAATATTTTTAATGATCTGTGATTGGCTTTTCTCTAATAGATTATAGAAATCACAGTGGGGATTCAAAAAATAAGTTGATTGTACTTGCTGCTCATTCTCGATTTGTGCTAGTCGTAAAGAGCGATTAAGTGAGTAATCGCAATCATGCCGCCAAAGAATAAAGTTTTCACCAAGATTAATATCTAGGTATCCAATAAATTTGTAGTTGGCTTTGGCAATACTTAGCAATTCTACATATTGGCTAGTCGTGAAGTCTTGAATTGAATATAAATCTAAATCGATCATAATTTAATCTAGTTTATTAATAATTAAGTAAATCTTTGCCTGATCGAACGGCAAACAATATTAGGTTTGATTAATTGTCCATTTATTCCTATCTCTTTAATTCTTAATTTCCCCCTACTTGTCGCAACTTCAATGAAATTGTTACCTATGAAAGTAATTTGCCCTGGTACAGCCAGGAAATTTTCTTTCGGGGCTAATTCGGCATCCCAAACAATGAGTTTTTGCCCTTCAAATCCACAGAATGCGCCTGCATATGGTTTATTGCAAGCATTAATGAGACGAAGGATTTCAATATTACTCTTAGTCCAATCAATGCGTCCATCTTCTGGTTTTCGAGGATAGCAACGCAAGGCATCTTTGGGATCTTTAGATTGATACTCTAGAACGTGTTTTGGATCTTGTTCAAGTTGATTCAGTGCATCCGCAAATAATACAGGAATCTGATTACTCATCCATGCATAAACCTCGGTAACTTTTGTATTAAGGGATAGTGGGTAATAATCACGAGCAATAATTTCACCGCTATCTAGCTCTCCACCAATCATACGGTGGATACACAAGCCAACTTTTTCTTCGCCATTTAGAATTGCCCATGATTGGCAAGCATTACCACGATAACGTGGCAAATCACCACCATGTGCATTGAGAATGCCATGAGGAAAAAGATCAATAACTGATTGTGGAATTATGCCTGTGTAATTGTAACTAATGCCTACATCAATTGGATATAGATGGTTTATCGTGACAACTGCTCTTGATATAAGTGGAGTGCGTATAAAAGGAATTTCCCATTGCTCGGCTAACACTCGAAAGTCATCAGAGTTTTTTGTATATTCAGGGGCTTCTTTTGCCGTAACTATTAGTGCAATTTCATGACCTTCATTCCGTAATTGCAGAGCAGTTTCATAAAGAATTTCACTTCGTCCGATAATTATGATACGCATCAACTTAATCTCAATAATATCTCAAGAGCAGTTCTAGTTCCTTCGCCTTTATAGCGATATTTGATCAACTCTTCTGGATTGTTATGAATACTCCTAGTACTCTCATAACGAGATATTTTCTCAGTGTTTAAAAAGACGTGAATAGGATGAAAATCAAGAATTCGAACATTATCATTATTGAATATATAATCTTTCATATAATTATTAAATGTGGGACTATAGGAATTATGCGTTAGTAAGAATAAATCATCTTCAAATGAATGAGGAACCCTAATAACATCGTTCCATATCCGAAAAGGCTTAAGTTGATTTAAGTTACATCGATCAATATAAATATTTGACTCATGAGTAAGCCCATAATTAGGCATCAGTTGTAATAGTTTAGTACTTGTAAATAAAGAATGTGAACGTAAGCTTTTAGCGTTAGGAACAATTTCTATCAGATTTTCAATAATAGATCTAATATCACTTCCATTTCGGAAATCTCCATCAAGCAAGAAATTAAAGTTAGGATGAATTCCTAACTCGAATTTTGGATTAGCGGCTAATCTACTGATAATAGGAGTGTTATGAGTTATAAACCATGTTGCTTCGACATTAGCTTTTTCTATTATGTCAATGGTTTGATTTATCACTTCATCGTTAGCCCAATCAATATCAATTGTAAGAAAGATTGACCCATATGTTTCTGGCTTTTCTGGCACAATGTCGGAAATTCGAGCAAATTCTAATGTATGTTTTTGATTATGCACTTGCATTTTTCCGGGTCTTCTAAGTTTAAGGTGATAAGATCTACTAATGAGAAAGGCAAGCTAAAAGTCTAGAGCGAAAATTAACAAAATTTACAAACCCATAAGCCTGACGCTTGATCAACTTAATTCGATTATTAATACCCTCCATG
>Ga0209591_10002421_pt1 | contig 22404 bp, 19 predicted proteins | sample MAT01_FD_187207 | JGI IMG/M metagenome (GOLD analysis project Ga0209591, IMG submission 187207) | Freshwater microbial communities from Lake Fryxell liftoff mats and glacier meltwater in Antarctica - MAT-01 (SPAdes) (version 2) | ecosystem: Environmental > Aquatic > Freshwater > Ice > Liftoff... | reverse complement strand
CGGGACCGCCTGCATTGGTCACAATCGTCATGCGCCGACCTTTAGGGCGCGGCTGTTTGGCGAAGACTTCCGCCGTATAGAAAATATCTGCGATGCGGTCAACCCGCAAAACACCCGCCCGCCGGAACGCCACATCCAACACTTCATCACTGCCTGTCAGCGAACCGGTATGGGAAGCGGCGGCATGGGCGGCCTGTTCTGTGCGCCCTGCTTTAATAACGATAATCGGCTTATCGCGGGCGACTTCTTTGGCAGCGGAAAGGAAAGCGCGGGCATCCCCGATGGATTCCATATAAATCACGATGCTTTTGGTATTTGGATCGTCACCTAGGTAAGAAATTAAATCGCCCCAGCCGACATCCAGCATTGAGCCAATCGAGATAAAGGCGCTGAAGCCGACGTTTTCGTTAAAACTCCAATCCAATACAGCGGTACAAATTGCCCCACTTTGGCTGATGAAGGCCACATTGCCGGGACGCGCCATTGATCCAGCGAAGGTCGCGTTGAGATTACGATGCGGCATCATCACGCCGAGGCAGTTGGGGCCGATAATCCGCATTTTGCCGCGTGCTGTCGCCAAAATCTCGTGTTCCAGTGCCGCGCCACTTTCGCCAACTTCTTTAAATCCTGCGGAGATAATGATTGCGCCGGGAATCCCCAGATCAACACATTCTTTGACGAGTGCCGGGACACTTGGCGCGGGCGTAACGATGATTGCTAAATCGACTTTTTCTGGAACAGCGCTGATCGTCGGATAAGATTTGATGCCAAGCACATTCGGGCGTTTTGGGTTGACCGGAAATATCGTCCCGCCAAAGGTGTTGGTCATCAAATTTTTCATGATGGTGCGGCCTACGCTGCCTTCTTTTTCCGTCGCGCCGATCACAGCGATATTATTGGGAGCGAGAATAGCGTCTAAATCGCGGCTTTCGATGGGCGCGACATTCGATGACAGGCCATAAATAGGTGTATCTTGCATACGTCCTCCTCTTTAGCTCATAGCTTGCAGCAGTCAGCAAGTTTCTTTTGTTCGACTTCGATCAGATTGTAATCTATCGCAGGTTCTTTCGGGTAATTTTTTGTGCAGGTTTCATCGCTGCTTAATGTGGGGGTATCTACAAAATCTGATACAATCAATCTAACGACGATTAGATTACATTTTTTAAGGATAAACGAGTTATGAAACGCAACATTTTTGAAGACGAACATCACATGTTCCGCGATGCTTTTCGGCGGTTCGTAGAAAAAGAAATTGTGCCGTGCCACGACCAATGGGAAAAAGATGGGGTAGTTTCCCGTGAAGTGTGGCTCAAGGCCGGACAAAATGGATTTTTAGGGATGAACGTGCCAGAAGAATATGGCGGCGGCGGTGTCGTCGATTTTCGTTATAACGCCATCGTGACGGAAGAACTGATTAAAGTTGGTGCGTCTGGCATCGGTTTTGGTCTGCATAATGACATCACCATTCCTTATATCCTGCATTACGGCAGCGCCGAACAAAAAGCCCGTTTTCTGCCCAAAATGGTCATGGGTGAGATCATCACCGCCATCGCCATGACTGAACCGAATACGGGCAGCGATCTTGCCGGAGTTCGCACGACAGCGATCCGCCAGAATGGGCATTATGTCGTTAATGGGCAAAAGACCTTTATCACTAACGGTATCTTAAGCGATGTGGTGATTACCGTTGCCAAAACTAACCCTGAGCAAAGTCACAGTGGAATCAGCCTGATTCTGATTGAGCGCGGGATGGCAGGGTTTGAGCGGGGGCGCAATCTGGAAAAAATCGGGCTAAAAGCCCAGGATACCGCCGAACTCTATTTTAATAATGTCGAAGTCCCGGCGGAAAATTTATTGGGTGAGGAAGGTCAGGGTTTCTATTATTTGATGACTGAACTTCCGCAGGAACGCCTAAGCATTGCCGTCGGCGCATTAGCGGCGTGTGAAGCAGCGCTGGAGTGGACGATTCAATATTGTAAGGAACGTCAGGCCTTTGGTCGGCCTATCGGCACGTTCCAGAATTCGCGCTTTAAGCTGGCAGAGATGAAGACCGAAATCGAGATCGGGCGCGTCTTTGTGGATCGCTGCATTACCGAACTGAATGCTGGCAATCTATCGGCGGAGGAAGCGGCGATGGCAAAATGGTGGACAACGGAGTTACAAAAGCGCGTGGTCGATCAATGTCTGCAACTGCATGGTGGCTATGGTTATATGCTGGAATATCCGATTGCGAAGGCTTATTTGGATACTCGTGTGCAGACCATTTATGGCGGCACAACGGAGATCATGAAAGAGATCATTGGTCGGGCGATGGGATTCTAAAACGAGTATTGCGGTAGGGGCAAGGTGCGCCTCGCCCCTATTAAACTAAACCTAATAGGGAGCAGTCATCAGCCGCCGGGTGTGGCCTCTGGGGTGGCTTCTTCTTGCACCGGGCAATTTTCTTGATTTTGCGCCCAATCTTCGTTCTTTGCTTCTAAGAAAGCCAAGAGCGCTCCATCGGTTGCCGTCAAGCAGTTGGAACCAACGTCAAGCCCATTCCCACGCAGCCGTATGAGGTTGACGAGTACTGCCGGAATTTCCCCAGTCAATTGATTTGAAAACAAATCTAATCCAGCTAGGCGGGTGAGGTTGCCGAGTTCCGTCGGAATTTCGCCAGTGATGCGGTTAGAGCCAAGCCGCAGTTCGCGCAGGTTCGTGAGGTTGCCGAGTTCTGGCGGGATTGTTCCAGACAGCAAATTGTCCTGCAATTCGAGGCGAGTGAGGCTGACGAGATTGCCGAGTTCCGCCGGAAGCTGCCCTTCCAAGGTATTGGCGCTTAAGCGCAGTTCACGCAAATTGGTCAGATTACCAATCTCGGGGGGCAGTTCACCGAAGAAAGTATTTTCATTCAGGTCAAGCCGTGTGAGGCGGGTAAGCTGTCCGATGGAAGCAGGGATTTCACCGAACAAGGTGTTATTGCTCAGGCGTAGATCACGTAAGTTCGTCAGGTTGCCGAAATCCGCTGGAATTTCCCCGAAGAATGTGTTGTTACTCAAATCCAGTGTGGTCAGGTTGGTAAATCCGCCTAATTCGGCTGGAACTTCACCCGCGAGGCGATTGTTGTTTAAGCGGAGTTCGCGCAGCAGGGTTAGCGTGCTGAGTTCTAAGGGGACTTCACCTGCAAGGCGATTGTTGCTTAAATCAAGTGTGCGGAGATTGGTTAATGTGCTGAATTCCGCTGGGACGAAACCCACAAGCGTGTTATTGCTGAGAAGTAGATCGCGCAGATTGGTAAGATTCCCTAATTCAACTGGAATTTGTCCACCAAGTTGATTTGATCCCAAATCGAGACGCGTAAGATTGGTCAAGTTGCCAAATTCAACCGGTATATCGGCTGAGAGATCATTGTTGTTCAGGCGTAAATCGCGCAGATTCCTCAGATTCCCAAACTCGACAGGGATAAAGCCGGTCAACTGATTGTTGGAAAGGTTCAGGCTCGTTAGTGAAGTGAGGTTGCCAAGCTGTGTTGGGATGATCTCTTCAAACTGATTGTAGGATAAGTTCAATGTGGTCAAATTGGTGAGATTCCCGAATTCAACCGGAATTGTGCCTGTTAATCCATTGAATGAAAAATTCAGGGTGCTGAGGTTGATCAGATCGCCAAGCGCAGCCGGAATTTCATCCACAAAGCGGTTGTTCGTCAAGTCAATGCTTGTTAAGTTTGTCAACGCGCTTAAGGATGCCGGGATTTGACCCACAAGCTGATTGTTACTCAAATCGAGCAAGGTCAGCGCTTCCAGATTGCTCAATTCACCGGGAAGCTCTCCAGTTAAATCGTTGTCGGAAAGATTCAGACCGCCGAGGTTGATAAGCTGACCTAGCTCAACCGGAATGCCGCCATTGAAATCGTTGCCGGAAAGGTCGATGTTGGTGAGCGAAATCATCTCGCCGATTTCGGTTGGGATTGTGCCTGACAGCGCATTATCGTTCAGGCGCAGATCACGGAGATCGGTTAAATTGCTTAATTCAGTGGGAAGCGAGCCTGTAAAGACATTGCTGTTTAAGACCAACGTCGTCAAATTGATTAAATTGCCAAGTTCTAGCGGAAGATCGCCAGTGAATGTATTGTTCGAGAGACTCAGGGTTGTGAGATTTGTGAGGCTGCCTAATTCAGCAGGGATAGGCCCTGATAAAGAATTGCTATCCAAACGTATTTCTTGTAAAGAGGCTAACGTGCCTAATTCGGGAGGGATTTGGCCTTGTAAATCGTTTGTGCCTAGACTGAGTGTCACCAAATTGGTGAAATCCGCTACATCAACAGGAATGGTGCCACTCAGATCATTGTTATTGAGGTTCAGTCGGATGACGCTGCCACCACCGCAGGAAACGCCAAACCAATCGGTGCAGGGGGCATCAGTCGTAAGCCAATTGGTATTGTTGCGCCATACAGCGCCGCTTGTACTGTCATAAAAGGTGAAGAGGGCGTTGCATTCTGATAAAGGAATTTGATCAACCATTTCACACGAAATTAGAGGGGCTTCAGGTGTTGGGGTTTCTTCTTGTCCCGCGACGGGCTGCGCGCGCCCGACTAAAAAGACAGCCATAAATAGAATGGCGACCATGATGAAGAGTTTACCGGACAATAAACGAGATGTTTTCGGCATCAGACGTACTCCTCAATATAAACAAATAAGGACTTACCATAAGTCATAGGCATAGCTATTATGAACGCGATTGCTTTTCCAGACAAGCAAAAATTGTAACGTAATATAGTTTAATGCACTTTGCTTAAGAAATTGTAAAGTTTCGCAATAAATTCATAGATGTTTCAATAGGCCTAAACAAAACACCCCTTATAAAAGGGGTGTCTTGAGTCTTGCGCGTGGCACTTTGGGGCTTACGCGGGTATGCTTTCCATTTCGAGCGGTTCCACCGCCGTATATTTTTCCTCAAGTTCCTGCCGGAACTGCTGGGTATAAAGCTGGTAGTAATGGCCTTTCGCACGGATGAGTTCGGCATGGTTGCCCATTTCCGCGATTTTGCCATTTTCGATCACGATAATGCGATCTGCCCGACGAATGGTGGAAAGACGATGCGCGATCACAAAACTGGTGCGATCTTTCATCAATTCTTCCATCCCTTGTTGGATAAGAGCCTCAGTTAGGGTGTCTACCGAACTGGTGGCCTCATCCATGATGAAAATTTCAGGATTCGCCAGCACCGCCCGCGCTAAACTGATAAGCTGCTTTTGTCCGGTAGAAAGCAGTACCCCACCTTCACCGACTTGCTCCGTGTAGCCTTTTTCCAGTGTCGTGATGAATTCATCCGCGCCAGCCAGCTTAGAGGCCGCGATAATTTCTTCGTCAGTTGCGTCCAGCCGCCCATAGCGAATGTTTTCGTTGATCGTCCCGGAGAACAAATGCGGTGTTTGCAGCACCATCCCAATGCGGGAGTGAATGGCGTGCATCGGCATGGTTGTGTAATCCTGCCCACCAATTTTGATGACACCGCTTTTCGGCTCATAAAAACGGCAGACCAGATTGACCAGCGTACTTTTGCCGTGTCCGGTTGGGCCGACGAGCGCGATTGTTTCGCCTTGTTTAATCGTCAGATTGAAGTTTTTGAGGACGGGTTTGTTTTCGTCATAGTAGAAATCGACATTTTCAAACACGATGTCGCCGCGAATCGTGCCGGGATCCGTCGCGCCAGGGCGATCTACCAAATCGGCCTTCGCGTCCATCAACGAGAAGACACGCTCAGCGGAAGCAATCGAGCGCTGCATCTCGGAATAGACCCGCGCCATATCCTGAATAGGCCACATCATGAAGGTGACGTAAGAGATAAACGCCTGCATCCCGCCGATAGTTAACCCACCGATAACCGCGCCATTGGTGATGTTCACGCCGCCATACCAGACAATCGCGCCCACAGCCAGCGCACTGATGATCTGCACGACGGGCAGGAATAAGGCTGAGAGCCACGCCGCCCGGAAGGAATGTCGGTACATTTGATCGGTCATCTCACCAAATTCGGCGAGATTGGCTTCCTCGCGGCTGAGCGCTTTAACGACGCGCACACCGGTGATGTTTTCGTTCATCATCCCGGTGATTTTGGAGTTTAGTTTGCGCGTCTCGCGATATTCGACCAAGATGAACTGCTTAAAACGAATCGCTACATAAAATAGCACAGGCAGCATGGCGACCACGATCAGAGTCAACTGCCAGCTAATCGTCGCCATGAAGACTACCGCTGTGATGATGTTGACCAGCGCCCAAGCGCTGTCGAGCATCCCCCATGTCACGAGTTCGGCGATACGGCTGGCATCAGAGGTCAGCCGCGACATAATCCAGCCAATCGGTGTGCGGTCAAAATACGAGAAAGAAAGCGTTTGCAAGTGATTAAACATTTGCTTCCGCATGTCGTACTGCACCCGATGCCCCAAAATCCCACACAAGTAAATGAAGATAAAGATCAGCGCTACAAAGATAATATGGAGCAGGGCATACTCTATAATCAAATTGCGCGTGATGGTGCCGTTACCTGCCAGAATACCTTCGTCAATGATGCGCTTATTTAACAGCGTGAAGTAGGCTTCCAAGATGGAAACGCCGCCTACTGCCAACAAAAAGCCCACGACCCAACGCCAGTGCGGTTTTACTTGCGCCACGATACGTAAGAGGGTGCCGCCGTTAAAGCTGGTACTGAATTCTTCTTCTTCAAAGCGAATGTCTTCAGACATTAGCGATCTCCTTTTCCAGTTCGTCCTCGATGCGCGACTGCACATCATAAATGCGGCGATAAATGCCGTTTTGCATCAGCAGTTCGTCATGCGTCCCCATCTGCACAATCGCGCCCTTATCAAAGACGAGGATTAGATCGGCTTCCATCACGCTTTGGATGCGATGAGCGATAATGAACGAGGTGCGATCTTGCATCATCATTTTAAGTGCGCCTCGGATGGCGGCTTCGGTTTCGGTATCGACGGACGAAGTGGCATCATCCAAGATCAAAATCGGTGTGTTCTTCAACAATGTCCGCGCTAGGGCCACGCGCTGCTTTTGTCCACCGGAGAGCGTCACCCCGCGTTCACCAACGAGCGTGTTATAGCCTTCCGGGAACGATAGAATCACCTCATGGACGGCGGCGGCACGGGCGGCGCGTTCCACTTCTTCATCCGATACTTCTCGCCCGACTCCGTAGGTGATGTTCTCGCGGATAGTGCGGGAGAATAGAAAGGGTTCTTGCTCCACAACACCGATTTGCTGCCGGAGGAATCGACGTGAATATTCGCGTAATTCAATCCCGTCAATCGTGATGCTGCCGCTGGTGTAATCATAAAAGCGGGGTAGCAGCGCCATGACCGATGTTTTCCCGGAACCTGTCGAGCCAATCAACGCAATTGTTTGTCCAGGCTCAACGCGGAAGTGTAAGTCCTTTAAAACTGGATTGCCCGGTTCATATTCAAACCAGACATGATCGAAGACAATCTCGCCGCGTAATTTTTCGACAGGCGGCGCATCGAACTCATGCAGCGGTTCACGTTCTTCTTTAATGATTTCCATCACGCGGTCAAAAGATACCATCCCGGTAGAGGTTTGTACGATTAAGCGCCCCAGATTCCGCATCGGGAATATAATCCACACCACCATGCCAACGTAAGCCAAATACTGCCCAATCGTCAGCGTCCCATTGATGACCATCAGGCCACCCGCAAAGTAGCCCGCGACCATCTGTAAGCCCGTGAGCAGATCAGTCGAAGGCCAGAAGTAAGCGTTCATAATCGTCAGTTGCTTGCCACTGACGTATTGATTCCAGTTGTCTTTCTCGAATTTTTGCGTTTCATAGTCCTGACGGGCAAAGGCCTTGACCACGCGCACGCCGCTTAAATTCTCTTGTAAGGTGGTGGAGAGTTTGGCTTCCTGCTCCTGAAAGACTTCGTATTTCTTCTCCATCCGTTTGAAGAAGTAATAAGAGATGATGATGATGAAAGGGATGACGATGACCGAAAACAGCGCCAGCGGCACGTTAATCGTCATAATCGCAATCCAGTTGACGAGAAACAACAGGATAATGCGCCCGATGCCGACCCCTTCTTCGATGTAAAAGCGGCGTACTGCGTCTACGTCGGAAGTCGAGCGTTGCAGCAGTTCGCCCGTCTTATTTTTATCGTGATAGGTAAAGGCGAGGCGCTGAATGTGGTCGAACAGATAATCCTTTAAGCGCTGCGCCACTTTTTCGGCAGTATACGCCGCCCAGCGTCCGCTTAAATAGGAAAACAGCCCTTCGATTAGCGCCAGCCCGATAAAGCCGAGTGCGATCAACGGCACGATGCGCCCGACATTATCACGCAGCAGCACTTTATCGACAAAATAACTGAGCAGCAGCAGGGTCAATGTTTTGGCGATAGCGGCGACACCTAAACTGGCTGTTGCGCCGAAGTAATGCCAGCGCAGCCCCCGCGCCATGCGCCATAAACCGACAAGACGGTTATCTGCGATGGCTTGTTTCATATCAAAATAATCAGACGTTGGGATAGATAGCGACAAGGTGAATTCACCCTCCACGTAATCGTTAACGAGGGCTGCCGAGACAGCCAGTGTAAAATGCGATGCGAATGAGAATAGGCCGAATGCCGAATTGACGAAGGTTTTATCGACTGTGGTTACTTACTTGCTAAAGCCAGCCATCATGAATTTGATCCTGTTCGCTGCTCGACTTGATAAGATATGTGTCTTTAAGACACCACATCAACCACAGAATAACATACTCTGAATAGTTTGTAAAGGTCTCTAAAGGTTCATAACGTGTCATGATGTAAATTACTCATTTTCCCACAAAAGCGGGTAAATTTATAATTTATTGAGTTGGTTCTCAATATAAGCATCAGTTATGATCGTATGTGTTGGTTATTCCTTTCAACTCAGCAAAGGAACATAAGATGAATGGTCAGATCATACTGCTTTTGACGATTCTTGGTATATCGCTAGTATTGTTTGCTTTTGAATGGGTTGCAGCAGATGTAGTTGCACTTGGTGTTTTACTCAGTCTAATTCTTAGCGGGTTACTGCCTACGAAAGAAGCCTTTGCAGGGTTTGGAAGTGATACGTTTATTTTGATCCTTGGGCTGCTCATTCTAACAGCATCGCTTTTAAGAACAGGGGTTGTGGAACTAACGGGAAGGGTGATTCTACGTCGTACCAATACAGACCCGAATGGTCTGTTGATTATTATTATGGTTGCCTCCGCTGGTTTAGGCGCTTTTATGAGTAATACTGCCTCCACCGCATTTTTTGTACCCGTTGTTCTAGGGATTGCACAACGTACTAAAATTGATCCTTCTAAACTGCTGCTGCCTTTGGCTTTCGCTTCTATTCTGACTAGTTCTGTTACGCTCGTTAGTACTTCGACTAACCTTGTGGTGAGCGGATTGATTACCCAATCGCGCTACAATCTTGCTCCAATCGGAATGTTTGAACTCACCCCAGTTGGTCTGCCAATCGCTGTTGTTGGCCTCCTGTATATGTACTTTATTGGGAGGCGTTTGATACCTGATAGAGCTGTATCCAATGGATCAAATGGTTTGTCTGGAAATTATCCTTACCTGGCAGAGGTTATCGTCTTATCAGAATCGCGTTTAGTAGGCAAAACATTAGCGGAAAGTGGTTTAGGAAGTGATCTGGATTTGACGGTTCTGCGTATTGTGCGGAACAAAACACGTTATATCGCACCTCGTACTAATACGGTCTTAGAAGGGGGTGATATATTGTTGGTGGAAGGGTGGCGTGATGATTTACTTAAGATTAAAGATCGTGCCGGTGTCGAATTTAAAGCTGACGCTAAATTTACTGATTTGGCAAACCCGGACGAGCAAATTGAGGTTTTAGAGGCACTGATTTTGCCCGGCTCACCGCTGATAGGAAGGACTTTACGCGGTTTCCAACTGCGCGAGCGCTTTGGCGTACAGGTATTAGCGATCAATCGCAGCGGCGAAAGTCTGCGTCGCAAACTCAGCGAGGTTTCACTCAAACTAGGTGATGTATTGCTTCTGCAAGGCCAACCGGAAGAACTATCCAGCTTAGAAGGGAGCAATATCTTCCGTGTTCTTGGCAAAATTCGTAACGAGCGCCCCAATTGGGGGCGAGCGCCGATTGCGATTGCTATATTCGGTGGTGTGCTGCTGGTTGGCAGTGTCGGCCTTATGCCGATGCCGGTAGCAGTGCTGCTTGGTGCGCTGTTGGTATTTTTGACACGCTGCATTACGCCGGAAGAAGCCTATCGTGAGGTGGAATGGAAAGCGCTTATTTTAATCGGTAGTATGTTAGCACTTGGGGCAGCCATGCAAAACACTGGGACGGCAGAGTTTCTTGCAGATGTGATTGTTAATACTGTGGGACAGGCTGAGCCATTTTGGATTTTGACGGGCTTCTTTATTCTCACGGTGGTGCTGACTCAACCCATGTCCAATCAAGCGGCGGCAGTGGTCGTTATTCCAGTAGCGCTACAAACGGCTGTAACGCTCGGCCTTAATCCCCGTGCTTTTGCAATGACTATCGCATTGGCAGCAAGTTGTTCCTATCTTACACCGCTGGAACCGTCTTGCTTGATGGTGTATGGGCCGGGACATTATAAATTTGCTGATTTTCTACGCGTGGGTGCGCCTCTGACTTTGATCATTTACGCGATTACGATTGTGATGGTACCGCTGGTCTGGCCTTTACATCTGTAAACTTGATTATTCTCAGGCATGAGTTATCAGTTTTTAACCTGGCACGTTATACTGTTCACCACAAATACATACCTAATTGCTAAAAGCTAATCGCCAAGAGCCAAAAACTATGCTTGTAAAAACCGGACTTGAAGTCTTACGTCAAGATGGCTACAAACCCCTACACGGGCAGAGAATTGGTTTGTTCACCAATCCCAGCGCGGTAGATCGTAACTTGGAAAGTGCTTATAACATTTTATGCAATGAGCGAAATGTGCATGTTGTCGCGTTATTTTCCCCGGAGCATGGCTTTGCAGGTGCAACCGAAACCAGCGAAAGTGCCTCTTATAATGTTGATCCGCTGACGAACCTGCCTGTTTACTCGCTCTATGGAGATATTTACCGTCCAACTGCCGAGATGCTCAAGGATATTGATGTCATCGTCTGCGATATTCAGGACATCGGGGTGCGTTATTTCACCTATACCTGGACGATTTCGCATATTTTGGAGGCGGCGGGCGAACATAATGTGACGGTGGTGCTGCTTGACCGTCCGAATCCGTTAGGGGCGAGTACGATTTATGGGCCGTGCATTGAGCCGGGCTTTCGCTCGTATGTCGGGCGCTGTCCCGTCCCGGTGCAGCACGGGCTGACGCTCGGTGAATTGACGTGGATGATTAACGAGACTTGGAATCCGTCTTTAGCACGGCTTTCGATTATTGGCTGCGAGCATTATGAACGCGAGATGACATGGCAGGAAACCAAACTGGCCTGGGTGCAACCTTCGCCCAATGTACCGCATCTGGAAACGCTGGTGCAATATCCGGGCGCATGTTTGGTGGAAGGGACGAATCTTGCTGAAGGGCGCGGCACGACTCTGCCTTTTGAAATTGTCGGTGCGCCTTGGATTGATGGGCTTAATCTGGCGGCACGGCTTAATGCTCAAGCATGGAGCGAGGCTTTTGGCGTGCGCTTCCGTCCGCATAACTTTAAACCGCATGATGGCAAATGGGCGGATCAAGTGTGCCAAGGGGTACAGGTGCATATTGTGAATCCTGAAAAATGGCGGCCTATCGAAGTCTGGCTCAATATGTTGGCGATGATTCGCAGCCTTTATCCCGACTCATTTCGCTGGCTGCCATCGTCCGTTGAACAAGGTATCTTCCATTTTGACCGACTGATTGGCACAGATGATATCCGCTTGGGTATTGATGCCGGAAAAGCTGTCGCGGATTTAATCGGCGGCTGGCAAGCTGAAGGGGATGACTTTGCGGAAGCGCGGAAACCGTTTTTGCTATACGAATAGTCCGATAGGCCGAATAAAGAGGCATAATGACGGAACAATATGTCTTAGGTATAGACGGCGGTGGAAGCACGATTCGAGTCATCGTCGCTACCTCTGATCTGACCATTATTGGGCAAAGTGAAGCATCAATCAGTGTTAATCCGAATACGATGGGTTATGACGCTGCCGCGCAGACGATTCAAGAAAAAATGCGCGAAGCCGTTGCCAATGCCCAACTTTCTATGGCGCAAATCAGCGCGGTTGGCATCGGCATTGCGGGGGCAGAACCGGAAAATGTCAGTGAGTGGCTGCATTCGCTCGTGGTGGATGTTTGCCCAAACGCCAAAATCGCTTTAAGTTCCGATCATGAGATCGCGCTCGTCGGGGCAACCGGGGAAAGGCGCGGCGTGTTGATCCTCGCCGGAACGGGCAGCATCGCTTATGGCGTGAACACCGCAGGCAAAACCGCCCTAATCGGTGGCTTGGGCTATTTGCTCGGCGACGAAGGCAGCGGCTATTGGATTGGAATGAGAGGGTTAAAAGCGGCTTTTCGCGCATTGGAAGGGCGCGATCCGTCCACGTCGCTTGTCGATGTGTTGTTACAGGCACACAGCCTTAAAACACGGCGCGAAATGCTTCATTGGGTGTATGAACAGCCGCGTGTGCGCGATATTGCGCGGTTCGCGCCGCTTGTACTAGAGCAGGCTGCCGCCGGAGACCGTGTTTCTTGCCAGATTATTGAATCTGCTGCGTTTGAATTAGCGCTTAAAGTGCGTACTATTTTGCATCAGCTTGATCGTGAAGCGATGCCTATCGCGTTTACGGGCAGCTTGTTGAGCCATCCGAACCCGCTTAGTTTGTTGTTATGCGAGCTGCTTGATCTGCCGGAACTCCCCAAAGCCAAATATTCATCGGTAATGGGAGCCGCACTTCTGGCGCTGCAAAAGCTGTAAAACGCGAACTGGCCTTACCCGAACAAGCCGCGACGTTCTGCGACACCATGCGTAAGGGTGGTCAAGCCGCCGCCATAAAGATCGTTGACTGGACGGATGTCCTTCAAGATCAAGCGGATCGCTCGCAGCGGACGATCATAGCGACGGTTGAGGATTTCTAAAAAGCCGCCGTGCTGCCGAAAAAGTCCAGCGGCATATTCTAAGTCTAACCCTGTTTCCCACGGCCATTTTTCGGGATAAAAATAATAATAAAGCGGGTAGGTGGTCGCAGTGAGAACCGAAACCCCACGTTGGCTGTAGCTCCATAGATCAACGCCGGCGTGTTGTGCTGCTTCAGCCATTAGCACCAGTGCCTGCGCTGAAAGCACCTGATTCATCAGGCTTTGCCCATCATGCGTTTCTACCGCTTTAGCAATATACCCTTCCGGGCGGACGCTTTCATCAATCGTCTGGCGATATACTGCCGCACCTGCTTCAAAGACAGTCTCATCTTCTAAAACGATTCCAGCGGCGACATTCAATAGCCCCAACCAAAGCGACTCTGCTTGGGTCATCTCAAATGGCTTTTGGTTAAAATGGGTCACACGCTCCAAAAACCAATCACGCCATTGTGTTTGCTTTAATGCGGAAAATGCGGGATGATCGCGCAGCATTTCGTAACATTGCGCGGTGACGATGGTTTCCGCCAGCGAATCCCAATAAACCGCATCCTGATTTAAGCCCACTGGATTTTCGATAAGGCTGACAGCACCTTCCCCGGCACGACGATCATTGTCAAATCGATAACGCAAACCATTAAGCTGTATAATGGCTAAATCATTGGCAGCAGTGGCTTCATGCAGCGTGTTCCAAGCAGCCTTATAGGGCAGTCGTTGGGCTTGGCGCTTGGCTTGTTCGACATGCGATATACCAAAATACAAACCTAGGTGGGAAACGTTAAACATCATTAAGATTTAAAAGCCTATCCGTTGTTTTTAGTGTTACACTTATGTGATATGCTGTGTTGATGCGCTAGGGTGCAACTTCATAACGAGTGAACATTGTGATTGAACATAATCCTCAACCTGAGCACTCATTTTTTGAACCAGAGCTGAATCCAGCGACTGGTCTAATTCGTTCCCCCATTCGTCCCAAACGTCCAGAAGAACAATCGATTTCGTCGCCGGAGGTGCTGCCTGAAGCGCTTCAGAGCGTTATAGCAGAAGACCCCAAGACGACATTAGACCACATCCGCGAAAAGATGGAAAGAGTCGCGGGGGAATTCGCGGCAGGCAAAATCAACCGTCCGCAGTTCAACGCCATCTATGCACATTATAGTGAACAACGCCTCATCATCGAGCGCCTCATCCAACGCAATCCCACGAATGATGCGTGGAAACAAGTTGCCCGTTTAGGACGGACGAATTTTTTACGAGAACATTTTGAAGCAGTGCCGCTTTATTTTTTGGTCTTTCGCCATCATGAGCGCCAACCGCTGCTCACGGGCGGGACTCTGCCGCCAGATAGCCTGACGCATATCGTACAGACGCTCAAACAATTGTGGCTCATGCCGCAGTTGCCCACTGCCAAGGTAGCCCGTAAGCCGATTAATGATGGGCGATGGCTGGTGTTGTCACCGGGAGAGCATACCGTTACATTGGCAATTTTCTCTTTACAGCCGTCCAACCTGCAAGCCGATTTAATTCTTGATCTTCATCATGATTTTGAACGCGCAAACCGGATTTCGCTCCAACGGCGATTGTCGATTGAGCGCATGGTCTTTCCGCAGCGCTCACTTTTCAAGTAATCAGCGACTCATATAGATTTGTGAAAGAAATTGAAAATCATTGAACCACAGAGACCACAGACGCTTAAGTTCAAAATCCTGGTGTTCTTGGCGGTTAAAAATTTCAAATTACTTTCCAGACTCTATAGCAGCGCTTGGGGACGGGGAAGTTCGTCCATTTGTGTAAGGGCGGTAACGCAAATCACGCCCGACATCGCAAAGGCGATTATGCCTCGATTGTCGATTGCCAGCGCACTGAGAGCCACTGAAATTGGCGGTGGATCCCCCATTAATTGCAACTGCGTCGCTTTTGCCATCAGGTCAACGGCGAAGCGCTGACGCAGCAGGGTTAAATCCGCGCCGTGATAAACGCGCACAACGCCGGTTTCTAGGTCGCTGGTCACAAGGTAACGTCCTGCGGGGGAACAAGCCATTTTCCCCACGAAGTACGGCGTTTCCAATTTTTTCCGCGCTTTTCCGCTGGAATCAGTGAGGATGATGTACTGCCCATCACAGACAAAAATCGACCCGCCGCCGCGTGAAATCGCTACAGATGGCATTAGGTCACGTTCCACACTCAGCCCAAGATCGAACACCCCCACGCGAATATGCTGCTGATAGACGTGAAGTTTGCCGTCTTCCGCCAGCGCAGCGCTTAAGCCGAGAAAACGATCTAAGGCCAACACCCGAAATTCTTCGGTTTCTTCAACTTCAAGCGGCACTTCTTTGTCTTCGCTTTCGAGGTAAAGCTGGTGTTGATTAACGTGATATAGGCGCATCCGCCCATCATCAGTGGTATAGATGGTGATGTGGGGCATTCGGACGATAGGCAAAGGTGCGCCATTCGGGGCGACCAGTTCCGCCAAAAATGCCTGCCACTCAATCCCCTGGCGATTCTCGACAGCAATGGTTCGCAGCGCATGTTCACCCAGCGGTGCGCCTGTTTCCAAATCATAATAGGCCACACGATCCCGCCGCGACCAAGCCGCCACTACGGTAGGTTCCCCATCGAGGATGTCCAGATATTGGATAGCTCGGTTGCTGATATGTAAACGCCAAGTCATAGGGGTGATTTAGCCGTTTCGTTAATTGCTTCTAACTGCTTCCGGCGGCATTCTCCACACGGATTAAGCCATTAGGCGCGGTAATCACATAATTGAGGCGGATTTCCGCGTTTTCGTAACTACGGGCTTCTAAAATATCGCCTTCCAGATAGCGATAGATCGCATCATCAAATTGTGGACGGATTTCACTGCCTTCACGTTCCAAAATAAGTTGAACGGCGACTGCTTCTGGGATAAACAACGTAACTGCGCCATCACGAGCCGTAATAATACTGGGTTGTTCGGCAGCATTAGGTGAAAGCGGCGCATATTCTGGCAGCGTCACCAGCACATTCCCATGCTCACTAAGGAGGCTTAGACGTTCTAACGAGAGATCGCTCATATTGAAGGTGACTTCGCCATCCGCGCCCGCGAAAGAAATCGCTATAGCAATATCAATTGGGATTTGCAAACGCAGTACCCCGCGCCCAACAGCTTCCAAATTCGGGAATTGATCGGGACGGGTTTCTCTGAGGGTAAAGGTTGCGCGGTTATCGCTACTTTCAGCGTAGGTAACGTCAATTACGCTCTCTGTGCTGCCCACAAATTCACCCGTAATTCCGGCGGCACGATCCGGTGAGGATTCAACCTCAACATTAGTCATTAACGTCTCTAGGCTGATTTCGAGCAGCGTCACTTCCGAAGAAATAGGTTGTGTAATGGCCTTTTGTTGATCGGTACGTTCTTCATCTGCCCGATTGGTATAAGCTACCGCTGCCATCCCGCCGACGAGCAGCGTACTGATTACGAGGGCAATCGCCCCGGAAAGCGGAACACGCGGACGCAGGAGAGTGGACACCCCAAATACAATGAACAGCGCCGGCCATGCCCGTTCCAACAAGTCATAAAGGCCGCTTGGGATCACATCTAATGCGTTTAGCAGCAAAATCAGCGCGACAGCAAAAAAGAGCAGTCCCCATAAAAGATTGGTTCGACGTTGAATTTTTATACGCGCCTCCCCAATTGACGCAGCAGAAAGATGCCGCTGAGTGCTAACAACGCGACAGGTAAAAAGATTTGCTGTCCTGATGGGCTGCTTAACTGCCCGGTCACTTGACCAATCCAAGCGCCGACTATGATCGCAACAATGGTAAGAATCAACAGCACATTAAGAGGATTTGTCCGGTGATCTTCCAGCAGTGATTCTAAAGGCATCGCCCACCATAATGCCAAATAGAGCAAAACGCCTGCCCCCAAACTGACGGTTGAAAATAGGATGACGACTATCCGCACCAGCCAAGGATTAACCCGCCAAGCCGCGCCTAACCCGCCGCAAACGCCCCCTAGCACCCGATCTGTAAAGCTGCGATACATCGGTTAACTAGAAAGATCGTCTGAGGGGCGCACGAAGCGGATGAGCGTCCGCAGTCGGGCAAATTCCACCTCATCACCGTCACGTAGGCGATATTTGCGGCGGGCGGTGAGTTGAAAACCATTAATTCGGGTGCCGTTGGTGCTGCCCAAGTCTTCGACATAAAGGCCGCCTTCATGCCGGGTAATGGCGGCGTGTTGGCGAGAAACACCCCCTTGATAGGCACCATGCGGGCCTAAATCTAAACTGAGTGATTTTTGTTCTTCACCATCTGCCGAGCGCCCAATCAGCATCACATCTTCGAGATCAAGCGTGATTTTTTTATCGCCAACTTTAAACTGTAATCGCCATGCGGGTCCAAGGATGTTGGTCTGTGGACGTGCTGGACGATCCTCCATAGGTATCGCATCGGGGGCATTTAAATACCCGGTTTCTTTTCTTGGTTCTTTGTTCGATTCGTCTGACACGGCGATTATCCTTTTAAGCCAGGCGCAGCCATTCTGTATCTGTATAATATAAAGCTAATTTAGGTAGATTATTTAACCTCGCTTAGTTTACCATTATACAGTGCCTACTGACAACGTGACGCTCCCGTATGCTATAATCTCAATTCAAAATTTACCTTCAACAGGATTCCCGATGCGTTCCAGAAGAACAATCATCCTGATCTTTCTCTCACTCTTTTTTCTTGTTGGCGGTGTGGATGCCCGCGAAGTGTTCCGCGATGAGCAGTGTACTATCACCGCAGACCGCGTGATTGTAGGTGATGTGTTCGTGCTGTGCGGGACTTTGGTCGTCGATGGGCGCATCGAGGGCAATTTAATCGGCGCGGCACGCAGCGCCAGCATTAAAGGCGAAGTGGGTGGCAGTATTTACCTGATCGCGGGTCAGGTGGATTTTGGTGGGAGCGTGGGCGGCAGCTTGCACTTCGGCGGCCTCGTCTTAAACACTACACCCGAAGCCACTTTTACAGATGCCAATGGCGGTTTAATCGCGGTCAATCTGAGCAGCAAGATCGCATCGGGGGTCGATATTCCCGGCAGCGTCTTGAATGTCGGCTATCAGCTCATTATTGATGGTAGTGTCGAGCGTGAAGTGAATTTCTGGGGTTCAGCACTGACGATTAGCGGTAGTGTCGGCACCAATGTGACGGCAACTGTGGGTAATTCCGCGTCTAGCGGCGTGTCGTCACGGATAGAAACGCTGCTCATTCCTTTCCGCTTTATTGATGTCGAACTGATTGACCCCGGCTTTATTCTGACTCAAAGTGGGCGCATCAACGGAAGTTTAGCTTATACCGCCACTAATGAAGGCATCATCGACGGGCAAACAGCGGGTGATGTGGTTTTTCGCTCCAGCGCGGATCCTATCACATTAGGGAACACTGTTGAGCAAAATGCCCGGAGTTTGCGCCTTTATTTGTCCCAAGCCTTAAGGGAATTTACGACGCTCGCTTTTTTTGGCGCGATTGGGCTTCTACTTTTGCCGCGCCAGATGCAATCCCCGCTGCGCCCCATGCTCACACGCCCCATCTCGACGATTGGGGTGGGTATGTTGAGCTTTATTCTCTCGTTTCCGATAGTCCTCATTATTTTGCTGGTCAGCTTACTCCTCGTGGTGATTTTGAGTGTGCTGCCGCTGGATACAATTGTGTTGGTGATCGCACTGGTACTCGCACTCGTCAATATCGGCGGTGCGAGTCTGTTTTACTTTACGGCGATTTTTGTGGGACGGGCGATTGTTGGGTTGGCGTTGGGACGATTTTTGCTGCGAATTTTTCGTTATGATGATGGCACTCGGCAGAAATCCTTCATCGCGCTTGCGATTGGGCTGCTCATTCTCTCACTGTTTGGGGCTATCCCCGTCATTGGCTGGGGATTTCAGGCGTTATCTTTATTTTTAGGGCTTGGGGCGATTTTAAGCGTCCTGCGGACACAATTCCGCCGCTTTAAAGAAGCCAGTGCGCCGCCACCCATTGCACCCGTGCGGTATGCCGTCCCACGAGTCCCGATGCTGCCTGCCTATACAGGCACATCAGGCCAATATACGTCACCGACTCTGACGGATGTTCCCTCACAACCGACACCGCCGACAGAGGGACTTGGCAACCATAATTTGCCAGAGGGCTTTAAATGGTGGCAGGAATAAGCGTTGAGGTTCTGAGCAGCACAGGGTGTATTAGAGCGTGATCGACTGTTACAATCGGCTCAAAATCAACGATAGGCCATTTTGATTGATGAATCGAAAACAACAACTGCTTGTGTTGGTGGGGCTGTGTGTCAGCGCGTTTTTTCTGTGGATTGCCTTTCGTGATTTGCGGCCAGAAGCGCTGTTTGACACCTTGCGCGATGTAAACCTAGCATGGTTATTCATCGGCGCGGTTACGTATTTCGGCGCGGTTACGTTGATTTCTTTGCGCTGGCAGTTTTTGCTTCGCGCTATTCAATTTGTGCCGCTCAAATCGCTGATTCCGTTGGTGTCGATTGGCTATATGGGCAACAATGTGTATCCGTTTCGCAGTGGGGAAGCCTTGCGAATCTGGCTGTTACAGCGCAATCATCATGTTCCGATAGTTCGCGCTACGACAACGGTGATTGTTGAGCGCGTGTTTGATGGTCTGGTGATGCTAACGTTTATCATTATTCCGCTCACGTTGCTGGATGTGGCTTCGGATGAACTTCGCCTGATCGTGACTTTTACCGCGCCGCTGTTTTTGTTGGCGCTGGCAGTTTTTTTCGTTTTAGCAGCGAAGCCGCAGTGGTTTCGGGCTTTCGTGACACAAATCAACCGCTTTTTGCCAAGTAAAATTGGCGAGATCGTCAATAAATTGAGCGAAGAAATTATCGGCGGCTTAGAAGGTTTACGCAGTCCGACGCATTTAGCAGGCGCGGTCATCAGTTCTTATGCCAGTTGGATGGTCGAGGCGGTGGTTTATTGGATGGTGTCGTTTGCGTTTGACCTGAACGTCGGCTATCCAGCAATTTTGCTCGTGGTCGGGACGGTCAATCTCGCTGGACTGATTCCCGCGTCACCGGGGCAGATCGGCGTGTATGAATTTTTCGTCTCGCTGGTGCTGGTCGCGCTAGGGATTGATGCCGCCCGTGCCGCTGGTTATGCCCTTGTCGTCCATATTGTGATCTGGCTGCCGGTGACTCTGGTCGGGTTTTTCTTCCTTGCCCGTCAGGGACTCGGCTGGAATGCCATTACCCGCGCTCGTGAAATCGAAGAACGCGCTGCTTCTAATCAGGAAATTGCCGCTCTCAATTGAGGGATCCCATGTCGATGAAACGCCCCGCACCTATTCGCACTGATGCAAGCAATCCTTTCGCCCATGACACCATGATTCGGCGCGTCCCGGCGACGATTCAAGATATTATGGATCGTAATCCCGATTATTCAGAGACGATTTGCCGCGCATTAGAAAACCTCAGCCGCAGTATTCAACATAATGAACGAATCGCGTTGTTGAGTTCTTTCGCGCCGGATTTTACCGATTGGCAGCCTGCTTTTGAGACTCGTCAAAATGAGACATGGCTCAATACAGAGTGGTTTTTTGCGGAAACGTATTTTTATCGGCAGGTGATTGAGTGTATACGTTGGTGGGAAACAGGGCGCGACCCCTTTACGCCTAACAAAATCGAGGAATATCAAAGTCGCGCACTGATGCAATTGGTCGAAGTTGCATTGATGGATACCCGTCCGGCGGCGGTGCGTTTAGGCGAAAGTATTGCTCGCGCACTATGGGGCAACCGGATTGATTTAAGTTTTGCCGCATCGCGTGAACATGGGACACAGGCCAATGCCGAAGATTTGATCGCCGATGACAATGCTTCCACCGTCACTCAACTGCTGGATGGAAAGGGTGCTGTCCATTTTATCAACGATAACGCCGGGTCAGAATTGGCGATGGATTTAGCACTGGTCGATACGCTGCTGGATGGAATCGTCGATGAGGTGGTGTTGCATCTTAAAATGCACCCGACTTTTGTGAGCGATGCACTCGTCAAAGATGTGTGGATGTTCCTTGATATTTTGATGGAACGAGGCGGGAACTTCGCGGTATTTGCAGATCGTCTGCGGTCAGCCATTCACGCCGGACGACTGCGCCTGATGCCTAATCTATTTTGGAACAGCAGCCATTTTCTGTGGGATGCGCCAGCGCATTTACTGAATGGATTCAAAGGTGCGCGTTTAGTGATCGTCAAGGGCGATGCAAATTATCGTCGCATCGTGGGGGATGCGCTTTGGCCTGCGGATACACCTTTCGCGGATGTAATGGCTTATTTCCCTGCGCCACTGCTGGCATTACGGACGCTCAAAAGTGATCCGATTGTCGGATTGCCTTCCGGCATGGCGCAACAACTTGATACTGTAGATAAGAACTGGCGCGTGAATGGTCGGCGCGGTGTGATACAATTTAAGGGATGAATAGCTAAAAGGAGTGACCAATCATGGTGCAACTTCAAGACTTGATGAGTATGGTTGACCAACTACCTCGTGAAGAATTAAATCAGTTGAATCGTTATGTTCAAGAGCGCATGATGACGACTACATGGGCCGTTCCAGCGGAAGAGATCAGAGCGATTAAAGAATTAATGCGCCCGACGCATGAACTCACCGCCCAAATGAGTGAAGAAGAGATCAATGCTGTACTAGACGAGGCGCTTGATGAAGTTAGACGTGAACGAAAAGCTAAGAGCGGTAATTGACACCCAGATTTTTCTCCGTGCCGTCATCAATCAGCGTTCACTTCCGGCTAAAATTGTTTATGACTATGAAGACGATTACATCTTTATCGTTTCAGAAGCGACACTTGCAGAAATTGAGGATGTCATCAGTCGTCCCAAAGTACGCAAAAAGTTTGAATTTCCTGAGAACCAAATCTCAGAACTTTTAATTAGACTAGCAAGAGGGGAACGCACAATTGTTCATGATATCCCTGCTATATCTCGTGATAGCAAAGACGATATGATTTTGGCTTGTGCTCTTTCGGGAAACGCGCATTATATCGTTTCTGAAGATCAAGATTTATTAGTTTTGAACACCTACAAAGAAATCAAAATCATTAATGCTTTGGATTTTTTGCGGGTTCTTGAATCACGCACACAATCGCAAACCGAGGATTAATGGCTGAAAATTTTAGTGTTGGGATCATTGGCGCGGGTGTAGCGGGCATGAGCGCGGCATGGGATTTAACTCGCGGCGGGCATAACGTCACGCTGTTTGAAGCAGGCGCGGAAGTCGGCGGACTGGCTGCGGGTTTTCGTGACGAAAGATGGGATTGGACGCTGGAAAAGTT
>Ga0209591_10002417_pt1 | contig 22418 bp, 23 predicted proteins | sample MAT01_FD_187207 | JGI IMG/M metagenome (GOLD analysis project Ga0209591, IMG submission 187207) | Freshwater microbial communities from Lake Fryxell liftoff mats and glacier meltwater in Antarctica - MAT-01 (SPAdes) (version 2) | ecosystem: Environmental > Aquatic > Freshwater > Ice > Liftoff... | reverse complement strand
TGTGTCAACGCTTACGGCTTTCAACTCCGCTAGTTCACCAATGCTAATCAGCCTATCCATTCTTTACCTAGAATTACTTACTATAATTCTAGGTAAATCTATATATTATGGCAACAGTCGTTAACCCTGTACCACCCCCGCCAAGGGTATTTATTATAGATATAAACATTGGGGGCTAAAACTTGCGTTGGCGCAGCCCACCGTAGGTATCGCGTTTGTGGAACTCAAAATTTCCTATTATCAGGTTTCTCGTTGCTGCTAAAAGGTTGTGGTATATGGCTTTGAAAAATTTTCCAACTTTTTTATTTACAAATCACACTTAGGCTACTATAAATTTTCCAACTTTATTTTTGTCATTTTGATTGGACTTAACGTAATATCAATGTTTTAAGGTTAAAAAGTTTTCCAACTTTATTATTCGTCTACACAGATGTCCACTAATGCTGCTGTGGAAAGGTTGGATAGAATCTTAGAACAATTGCTCAACCGAAACGAATAGCAAGCAACTTGTAGACAAGCCACGTAACCATCTTGGACTGAGGATGGAATTGAGCATCCTTCCTACTCCCTATTGTCTCTTCCTAGTCCCCACCCTCACCCAAAAAATTTATTAAAAATTGTAAATTAAATTGATGTATACTGAGGTTTGCACTTAGGTATATGCAAGAATCTTGAAAACCTGTTCAAAAATCATTAAGTTTGCCCTAACCTGCAAATGTATTTTCGCCTTCAAAAAGCAGGATTTGTTAAGCTGACTTCTATTAGCTTTCCTAGATTTCTGACAAGAAGTAGAGAAAGATCCAAATTTCGATGAGCAACAGCTGACAATACTTTGCTATAGGCGCTAAAGTGCATCTACTACAAGCGTAACTACAAGAGAGCGCCTAGAAGAGTCAGTAATACCAGACAGGGACTCTCGCATGAATATAAATCCAATGGAATCAACTATGGAGTTGACAAAATTATCACCACCTCAGATTCTCTTCGGCACAGAAGTAGATGATAAAAGTAGCAGTGAGCAATTTTTACTGAGCATGTACGATTCTGTGCAAGCATCAATATTTGTAGTTGATGTTCTGGAAGACGGAGATTTTCGATATGTGGCACTTAATCCTACTCATGAGCGGTGGATAGGCATTCCCTCGGATGATCTCCGGGGCAAAAAACCAGAAGATATTCTCTCCCCCATAGATGCTGCCGAGGTGCGTCAGCATTACGCTGAATGTGTGCTATTCGGCAAAACTATTTCTTACGAAGAATGTTTGCAATTCCAGGGGGTTCCGACTTGGTGGAGTACGACTCTCACCCCGCTACGAGATGCTAACTCCCGGATTTATCGACTGATTGGTACTAGCAGCAATATTACTCCTGTGAAGCAAGCAGAACAAGCAGTTGGACTCCAGGTTGAACGGGAACAACTGCTAGAAGCGATCGCCGGACGAATTCATCAATCTGTCGAATTAGAGACAATTCTGCATCAGACTACAATTGAACTGCGGCAGTTTTTGAATTGCGATCGCATCCTAATTTATCGCTTCGAGGCTGATAGCAGTGGGGTAATCATTGCCGAATCAACTGTGACTCCTCCCCTGTTGGGAAAAAACATCACCGATCCCTGCTTTAGTGGCAAACATCGAGAACACTACGGGCGAGGTTGCATTCAAGTTGTCGAGGATATTTATGCAGATGGGTTGCATCCTTGCCATATAGATTTTCTGGCATCTTTGCAGGTAAGAGCCAATCTAGCCGTGCCGATTTTCAAAGAGCAAGATATGTGGGGGCTATTGATTGCCCAGCATTGCCACCAATCGCATCAATGGCAGCAAACAGAAATAGACTTACTCAAACAGTTGGCAATTCAAATCGGCATTGCTGTTGGACAGACAGAACATCGTCAGCAGATTAAGGATCTCAAAGCAAAGTTAGAGTTACACAAACAGAAACACAAAAATCAGTTGCAGCAGGTGCGAAACTTTGAAGCCTTGGTGCGACGGATGACAGAACAAATCCGCGACAGTCTGGATGAAACTCAGGTGTTGCAGACACTCACCCAGGAATTAGCAGAGTTACTGAACCTTGAGCGTTGCCAAATCGAACTTTATAGCCCCTGTCAAACTCTGGTTACTATTACTTACGAGTACAGCATTAACCTACCTCGGTGTCAAGGATTGACCAGACAGATTGCAGACCGTCTTGAAGTTTATCAGCCCCTGTTGCAAAAACAACCTTTGCAATTTTTGGAAATTGTGCCGGGATGGCAACCAAAGCTATTGGTTATGTCCCAGATGGCTTGTCCAATTTTCGATACTCAAGGGATTTTAGGAAATATTTGGTTGACAAGACCGACACAAGAGGCATTTGATGAATTTGAAATCGAGTTAGTGCAGCAGGTTGCAAATGAAGGTGCGATCGCTATTCGTCAAGCTCAACTTTACCAACAAACCCAGGCACAGGTAAAAGAATTAGAAAATTGCGATCGCCTCAAAAACCAATTTCTCAGAAACCTCTCCCAAGAACTGCGGACACCAATAACTAGCATCAGCCTTGCAGTCCAAACCCTCGAAAGTGTCCTCACACCAGCAGAAATATTAGAGATAGAAATAGTTCCACAACTCTTGCAGATTCTGCATAACGAGTGTGCGCGAGAAAGCAAGTTAATTAACGACCTACTCACACTCACATATCTAGAAGCCGAACCTGATCCCCCAACTTTGATTGCCATTGACTTACAAAGCTGGCTTCATCCCATTGTCGAGTCTTTTCGAGACCTCACCAGTTGCCAGCGACAGCAGTTAAACTTGAGTGTTGATTCCGCACTCCCGCTTTTAGAGACAGATATCACAGATATGGAGAGGATTATCACCGAACTACTCAACCATGTCTGCAAATATACCCCAGCAGGTGAAACCGTCACAGTTTCTGCTCACCAAAGAGGGGACGCAGTAGAGCTTAATATTAGCAATTCTGGACTAGAGCTTACCAGCAATGAACTGTCACGGATATTTGAGCCTTTCTATCACCTTTCCAAACACGATCCCTGGAAACATAGCGGCACTGGACTGGAATTGGCATTAGTGCAGAAAATGGTCAGACATTTAGGCGGCTCAATTTATGTAGAGAGTGGAGCCGGTCAAACCACCTTCACTATCAAATTCCCCCTTTAATTCCTTTTTTGGGCACGGCACTAGTAAATCTGTCATAAGTCTGCTATGATGGCTATTCGTGCGGGTGACTAGCTCAACGGTAGAGCAGTAGACTCTTAATCTATTGGTTCTGAGTTCGAATCTCAGGTCACCCACTTTTAAAGTATTTTGTATATTAACTAATTATTTGTCATCTGTTAACAGATTAATGTTAAACATTAGCTTGTGGAGATCGCAAATAGCGATCGCGCAATTTGACTGCATACTGAAGCGTTTCTAGCAAGACAGGCAAAATTTAACAGCCTTCTCCCAATTCTTCAATTATATTTTGTTAAACCCAAGGGTTAAACTATTGCTAAAGCACTCTAAAGTTTTTTATGACTCAATCACCAGTAAAAACTCTCTATGTAACAGACTTTGCATTATGGATTGAGCAGACTGTCAATAGTTTAAAATCCCAAGACTATAGCAATGTAGACTGGGAAAACTTAATTGAGGAGATAGAAGGATTGGGGAGGAGAGATAGACGAGAATTAGAAAGTCGTTTGACAACTTTATTTGAACACGCCTTAAAACGGAATTATGTAAATTTACCAGAATGTTATGGCGGTTGGGAAGCAACAATTAGCCGCACACAACAAGAATTAAGTCGTATTCTTCGAGATTCCCCTAGCCTGCGTAATTATTTCTTAACTATCTGTGATGAATGTTATAAAAATGCACATAAAAACATGAGTAAGGAATATGAAACAAAATTTCCTAATGATTGTCCTTTTCCTAATGATGTAGAAACATTATTGAATGATAGTTTTTAGAGGATTTTGTGCTTTTATAATCTTGGTATAAACTACCCATGCAGAACGCCATCAAAACAGCGATCGCTATCCTTTAGTAGTTGTCTTAATTCTATTAATTATTATGTCATATATTTTTAGGAACAAGGAACGGGAGAGTTTTCTCAAGACTTACGCACCTTGTTCAAACTCGTCAATGGCTTGAATTTCATCTGAAATGTGGATGCATTGTTCTAATAAGGCAATATTTAGTTCCGGCAATAATTCACTTGAGGTAATCTGTTCGTAGCCGTAAGTATCTAAAAACTCAGATGGTGTTTCTTCTCGTAAGTGATAAAGTCTGAGTCGATTGAATTGCCAAATCCAAACTTCAGCAACTGCCAAACGGCGATAAATTTCTAATTTATCAATGCTTCCACTGGTGATGTTTACCTCTATAGCTAAGTCTGGGATATTTTTCTTATCGTAAATAGAGTAGCATTCATCTGGTTCAACCCCAGCTTGCTTAAGTTGTTTTTTAATTGTAGAACTCCCCATTGGGCTGAATCGAATTCGCTTTAAGTAGAGATAGCGTTCTATCAAAATAGCCAAACGTTTTTTGATATTTTCATGTCTGATAGACGGTGACACAATTTCTAAGATTTCATCCAAATAGGTGACACGGTAATGAGAATTATCTTCTAGTTTGGCTAATAAAGCTTCATACATTTGCCAGCTTACCCCACTAGTGACAAATTTTTCCTCTGGATCATCAATATCTGCAAGTTCTGGGTCGTCTAAAAGTTCTTTCAGGCTGATGACCATTGTTTTCTCTAACAATTAGGGTTTAAGTAAACACTATAGCGGTTCCCATTCAGATGAGGTACAACATTATATTGCGAGGTGTAGGGGCAATTCATGAATTGCCCCTACGGGTGTACCTCACGTAAACGATAACCGCTATAAGTAGTGTTCACCATAGAAAAATTTCTTCGCTAAACTGACTCCACTGAAGAAGCACCGAAACGATAGCCTTTGCCGTAGACTGTGTGAATCAGTGTAGTTTCTTTACCTACCTCAATCTTACGGCGCAGCAAACGAATTAATGCTGCAATCACATTACTACTGGGTTGTTCTTCTTCTTGCCACAAATTTTGCATAATCTGGGCATGAATCATTAGTTGTCCAGTGTGTTCCATAAAATATTGCAGCAACTGGCTTTCTTTTTGCGATAGCTCAATTATTCGTCCTTGACGATAGGCTACTTGATTTTCACAATCGAGTTCTAAATCAGCGACGGTTAAACGTCCGGTGGTGGTTCCATAAGTTTGGGAACCCGAACGACGCAATAAAGCACGGACTCTGGCTAATAACTCCCGCAGTTCAAAAGGTTTAACCAAATAGTCATCCGCACCAGCATCTAAACCTTGTACGCGGTCATCTAGAGTATCCTTGGCCGTGAGAAACAGCACGGGAGTGGTTTTGCCTTGGCGTCGCAATTGCTGACAAATTTCTAACCCCGTTTTTCCTGGCAGCATCCAATCTAAAATTAGTAGGTCATAACTGCCAGCTTGTGCATGTTCGTTACCACTTGTCCCATCGTAAGCGGCATCAACAATGTAACCCTCACGAGTTAATAAGCGACTCAAGGGTTCAGTTAGTTCAACTTCATCATCAACTAATAAAATTCTCATGCTGCTTGTGGTAAGCATATAGAGATATTCTCAATATTATTCAACTGCTGCGACGCCAAGGATATTAAAAAAAGAATGCTGACTGTTGCATTGCCAAAAGGGGAACTCCTTAAAAATAGCATCCGCTTGCTACAATCTGTGGGATTAGATTTTAGTGCTTTTTTAGATTCAGGTACTCGCCAACTTCAAATTCCTGACACTAAGGGACTTGCAAAAGCTTTGTTGGTGCGGGCGCAGGATGTGCCTGTTTATGTGGAATATGGTCAGGCACAACTGGGTGTTGTTGGTTACGATGTGCTGCGGGAGAAGCAGCCGCAAGTTGCCCACTTGGTGGATTTGCGGTTTGGGCATTGTCGGATGTCGGTGGCGGTAAAAGCATCTAGTTCTTACCGATCGCCTTTAGATTTACCACCGCATGGTAGAGTTGCTTCAAAATATGTGAATTGCGCTCGTGAATATTTCCACAGTCTAGATTTACCTGTGGAAATAGTACCGTTGTATGGTTCAGTGGAACTAGGCCCAATTACTGGAATGTCAGAAGCGATCGTGGATTTGGTTTCTACAGGGCGGACTTTGCGCGAAAATGGTCTGATTGAAATTGCGACTCTCTATGAAAGTACGGCGCGGTTGATTGCCCATCCTTTGAGTTACCGCATGAACACGGGTAATTTAAGTGATGTAATTGCCAAGCTGCGAGAAGCCGTTTTGGTAGAGGTGTAATAGTAGTGCTGTCAAGGTGACGCAATTCACGGTTTATCGAATAGCCCAAAGAAACCTCAAGAAAGGTTTTGCTTGTGCAAAACCTGTCCCTCTCTTTAGTAACGCTACGGTGTACACACAAGTCTCTTGACCTGCACCTTTGTTGCATTGACCTGCACCTTTGTTGCATTGACCTGCACCTTTGTTGCATTGACCTGCACCTTTGTTGCATTGACCTGCACCTTTGTTGCATCGACCTGCACCTTTGTTGCATTGACCTGCACCTTTGTTGCATTGACCTGCACCTTTTTTGCATTGACTTGCACCTTTGTTGCATCGACCTGCACCTTTGTTGCATCGACCTGCAAAAATTAACTACACTAGGATTAGCGCAATGTCTACGACGGGCTACGCCTACGCAATAACTTTGCGGCGGGGACAGGGAATAACTTCCTACTAAACATCAGTATTTATTAAGAAAAGTTAATGAAAGCTGGACAAATTGATACAGAAGTGGCGAGGTTAGAAGCCCTCCGCCAGTATCAAATTCTTGACACCGAACCGGAAGAAGCTTACGACAATCTTGCTCAGTTAGCGGCATTTATTTGTGGTACGCCTATATCCTTGGTAAATTTTATTGATGAAAACCGTCAATGGTTTAAGGCAAAAGTAGGTTTAGATGTATCAGAAATGCCCCGGTGTGTTGGGTTATCTTACCTTTGCCAAGAGCGGCGTAATGTTGTGGTGGTTCCTGACACCCTAGCTGATGAAACATTAGCAAATAATCCGGTAGTAACTGGCTATCCTTATGTACGGTTTTATGCAGGCGTACCCCTAATTACTCCCAAGGGAGATATGCTGGGAACTCTATGTGTAATTGACCGAGTTCCAAAAGAATTGAGCCAAAAACAAGTTGAGGCGCTTGTTGCTCTGAGTCGCTTAGTGATTGACCAACTAGAACTTAGGCGTCATGTAGCTGAGGTATCTCAAGTTACCGAGAAGGTAGTGGCGTATGAGCAAGCAGCACACGCCGAGTCAGAATCGGACAGAATCCGCATTGCTAATTTGCTAGAAAGCATCACTGATGCGTTTTTTGCCTTAGATAAAAAGTGGCGATTCACCTACATTAATGGTCAAGCAGAACTGCTGTTGCAAAAAACCCAGAATAAATTATTGGGTCAAAGCATCTGGGAGGTATTTCCAGAACTCATAGACACAAGGTTCCATCGTGAGTATCACAGAGCAATATTAGAACAGGTGAGTGTAGAATTTGAGGAGTTTTATCCGTCACTAAACTGCTGGCTTCAAGTCCACGCTTATCCTGCAAAAGATGGCTTGTCTATTTATTTCCAAAACGTTACTGAACGGCGGCGAACAGCAGAAGCACTACGAGAGAGTGAAGAACGTTGGCAATTAGCATTACATGGTAATAATGATGGTATTTGGGATTGGAACCTCAAGACTAATGAAGTGTTCTTCTCAACTCGGTGGAAGGAAATGCTCGGTTATAAAGACCACGAAGTTTCCAACGGTTGGGATGAATGGATAAAACGAATCCACTCCGATGAGCGAGATTTGGTACTTCAAGCTTTCCAAGACCACTTTGCCAAGAAAACACCGTTTTACGTCTGTGAATATAGAGTCCAGTGCCAAGACGGCAGCTATAAATGGATTCTAGATCGAGGACAGGCACTTTGGGACGCATTGGGTGATATAGTGCGGATGGTGGGTTCTTATACAGATATCACAGATCGTAAGCAGGCAGATGAGGAATTAAAGCGGCAGAATTTGCGATCGCAATTATTTGCTGAAATCACCCTGAAAATTCGAGAATCTTTACAAATAGATGAAATTCTCCAGACTGCGGTAACAGAGGTACAAAAACTACTACAAGCTGACCGAGTTTTGATTTTTCGACTGGAAGCTGATGGTTCGGGAACAGTGGTGCAAGAGGCGGTGCTGACTGGTTGGCCTGTAATTTTGGGAGAAAATCTTATCGATAGCTGCTTTAAAGAAAAATACATAGAAAGATATCGTCGGGGTAGAGTGAGTATCATTGAAGATGTTCAAGCTGCTCATATTCACCCTTGCCATCGAGAATTTCTTCAGCAGTTTGCTGTCAGGGCTAACCTTGTAGTACCGATTCTTGTCAGAGATAGCATTTGGGGCTTGTTGCTAGCTCATCAGTGTGCTGCACCTCGAAAGTGGAATAACTTTGAGACGGAGTTGTTAAAGCAACTAGCTAACCAAATTGGGATTGCACTATCTCAAGCACAACTATTAGAAAAAGAAACCCAGCAAAGTCAGGAACTCGCTCGTTCCAATGCGGAATTGGAACAATTTGCCTATGTGGCTTCTCATGACTTGCAAGAGCCTTTGCGGATGGTAACGAGTTATTTACAACTACTAGAGCGAAGATACAAAAATCAACTAGATGCTAATGCCGATCAGTTTATCAACTATGCAGTAGATGGCGCTAGGCGGATGCAGACCCTAATCAACGATTTGTTGAACTATTCCCGCGTCAGCAGCCGTGGACAGCCCTTTATGCCAGTAAATTGTAGTGTTGTCTTAGAACAGGCGATCGCTAATCTTCAAATTGCCATCCAGGATAGTAAAGCAATTGTCACTCATGATCCTCTACCTGAAGTCATGGCTGATGCTACCCAATTGATACAAGTATTTCAAAACCTGATTGGCAATGCGATCAAATTTTGCCGTCATCAGCAGCCACGAATTCACATCGGGGTAGCGAAACCAGATGGAAATTTAAACGGGGAAAGTTTAAATCTGATCCCATTGGCAAATGAATGGTTGTTCTGGGTGTGCGATAATGGGATTGGTTTGGAATCCCAGTATGCTGAACGTATTTTTATAATTTTTCAGCGCTTGCACGGTAGAGATAAGTATCCCGGTACTGGAATTGGTCTGGCAATTTGTAAAAAAATTATAGAACGCCACGGCGGTCGGATGTGGGTTGAGTCAAAACTCGGACAAGGCTCAACATTCTACTTCACAATTCCAGATAGAGCAGGTAAGCAATCGTGGGCATCATAACAGGGATTATGCCTATTGAGGTTTTGTTGGTAGAGGACAATCCAGGCGATGCCGAACTCACACGCATCGCCCTGGAAGATAGCAAAATCTCGATTCACTTGAATGTGGTCGAAGATGGTGTGGAGGCAATGGCATTCTTGCGAAAGCAGGACAAATACGTTAAAGTAGCCCATCCAGATATTGTGCTGCTCGATTTAAATCTCCCCAGAAAAGATGGGCGGGAAGTACTGGCAGAAATTAAAGGAGATGAAAACCTCAAGCGAATTCCTGTAGTAATTTTGACGACTTCCCAAGCTGAAGAAGACATCCTCAAAGCCTATAATTTATGTGCAAACTGTTATATAACTAAGCCAGTAGATTTCGATCAATTCGTTAAAATTGTCCAATCAATAGAAAATTTTTGGTTTGCGATCGTAAAACTGCCACCGGAGTAGTGGAAATGGCAGGTAAAAATATTAAAGTATTGTTAGTAGAAGATAACCCTGGTGATGTCTTTTTACTACAGGAGTTTTTAAAGGAAGTTACTACAGTAGTAGTTGATTTGATGCCAGTTGAGCGGCTTTCAGAAGCACTCAACTACTTAGCTAAGGAACTTTTCGATGTAATTTTGTTAGACCTCTCGCTACCAGATAGCCAGGGGCTGGAAACTTTTGTCATTGCTCACCATCAAGCAAAAGCCACTCCGATAATTGTGCTGACGGGTATAGACGATGAAACCCTGGCAATTAGAGCAATGCAAGAAGGAGCGCAAGATTATTTGGTGAAAGGACAAGTAACTGGCGACTTGCTGGTGCGCTCCATGCGTTATGCCATTGAACGGCAACGGGCAGATAACGCACTGCGACAGAGTGAGGAACGATTTCGGGTGGCCCTGAAAAACTCTCCCATTTTTGTCTACAACCAAGATTGCGAGTTACGGTACACCTGGGTTTACAATCCCTCCGATGGATTGACTGTTGAAGAAATGTTGGGCAAGCAAGACTTGGATATTATTCCAGTTGAAGATGCTGAACGTCTCACCACAATTAAACGTGGAGTGTTAACCACTGGCATAGGAACGCGAGAGGAAGTATCAATAACAATCAAAGATACAACTCGATATTACGATTTGACAGTTGAGCCATTGCGGAATGAGTCGCAAGAAGTTGTGGGCGTAACGTGCGCCAGTATTGATATTAGCGAACGACAAGCTGCACTACGCGAACGCAAATTGGCAGAAGAAAAAATCCGCGAACAAGCAGCATTACTTGATTTCACCACAGATGCTATTTGCGTGCGAGATTTAAACAATCAAATTATCTTCTGGAATAAAGGCGCAGAAACGCTTTTTGGCTGGAAAGCTACAGAAGCTCGGGGCAAAAATGCTAGTGAGCTTTTGTATGACGAATTTTCACCAGAAATGGAAGCCGCTCTTTTACAAGTTCTTAGTAAAGGCAAGTGGCAGGGCGAGTTAACTAAACTTACTAAAAGTGATAAGGAAATCCTTGTTGCTAGTCGCTGGAGTCTGGTATGCGATGAACAAGGGAAACCTAAATCAATTCTTACCGTTGACACAGATATTACCGAGAAAAAACACCTAGAAGCCCAATTGTTTCGCGCCCAACGCCTGGAAAGTATTGGCACTTTAGCTAGTGGCATTGCTCACGACCTCAACAATATCCTGACACCGATTCTGGCAGGAGCGCAATTGTTACCACTCAAATTTCCTGATGCGGATAAACGTACCCGCCATCTACTAGAAATTTTGGAAATCAACGCTAGACGCGGTGCTGATTTAGTCAAACAGGTGCTGTCCTTTGCGCGGGGTGTAGAAGGCAAGCGCATCACTTTGCAACTCAGACATATAATTGTGGAACTTGGCAAGATTCTCAAAGAGACATTTCCCAAATCCATAGAAATTAGCACTGATGTACCGCAGCATTTATGGATGGTTTCTGGAGATAGCACCCAACTACATCAAGTGCTGATGAACCTCTGCGTTAACGCCCGCGATGCTATGCCCAATAGCGGTAGTTTGAGCATCTCTGCCGAAAATCTGTTGATTGACGAAAATTATGCCCGCATGAACCTGGAAGCCAAAGAGGGGACTTACACAGTGATTACTGTCTCCGATACTGGAACTGGGATTCCTAAAGAAATCTTAGATAGAATTTTCGAGCCATTTTTTACCACAAAAGATGTGGGACAAGGCACAGGGTTAGGACTTTCTACCGTGCTGGGAATCGTTAAAAGCCACGGAGGTTTTGTGAACGTCTATAGCGAACCGGGAAGTGGTACTAGCTTTAAGGTTTACTTGCCAGCAGTAGAAGGAATGGAAACACTTACTCCAGAAGAATTGCCACCACAGACAGGACATGGAGAATTGATTTTGGTTGTGGATGATGAAGTTGCCATTCAAGAGATTACGAGAACATCACTAGAAACTCACAACTACAAAACCCTAATTGCCAGTGATGGCATTGAGGCGATCGCGCTGTACGCTAAAAATAGGGACAAAATTAGTGCCGTACTAATGGATATTATGCTGCCCTCACTGGATGGTTTAACTGCCATCCGTACCCTGCAAAAAATCAACCCCCAAGTCAGAATTATTGCCAGCAGTGGACTTATGTCTGACAATAAGCTCAGTGCAGTAGCTGCTATTGGTGTCAATACGTTTTTGTCCAAGCCCTATACTGTCAACGAATTATTGCTTTCTTTACAGAAAGTACTATCGTGAGTCAAGTAATTACGCAAGTAAGTTGATAACTGTAAGTACAAAATACTACTTTACTGATATGGATGCCAATTGCCTGTATTTGATATGATTGAGCATCGGTTAACACAGTTCTTTTATTGATACTCATACCTTTCAGTTTAATAATGATACAAGTACGTTGGTAGGGGCATGGCAATGCCATGCCCTTACAATAAATCTATATGTATCAGGGTTTTCGTGAATTGGTATCATATCATGTCCGCTTGATTGCTTATTAAACTCGAAGAACCCCACCCCGCCAAAGCTATGCTTTGTCTCCCCTCCCCGCCGGCGGGGAGGGGATTAAGGGGAGCCAGTGCGGTCTTCTCCCTTGGCGTTAGCCTCTCCCTTTGGGAGAAGGGGAGACGCTAAAAGCGATAGCGCAGCGTTAGCGAGTCCGCGAGCGTCTGGGGTCTCCCCAAGTGGAGCATCTGGCGTGTGGGGTGCAATGACTATGGGAATCACAACTAATTACCCGGACATGGTATCACTTATGCGTTCAGCTTGGCTAAATCAATATGCCTCGGTTTATTAGGTTAATCATCAATATAGTAGTCTTAGGTGCATTGTTATTCATATCCCAGCAAGTTGGGGCGCAAGATTGGCGTCCGGTTCGCGGTGGTATCCCTTTTGGTATCAGTGGTATAGCTTTGATAGAGCAGCAAAGCTATACGCTCGATTTTCTGATTGTCCATGACAACAAACAAAAAAACCAAGGTCGTTTAGCAATCATCAGCATTAAGGGTAAAAACCAACCTGAATATTTCCCATTAAGGTGGCCGAATAACACAGAATTGCCCATCGACTTAGAAGCTTTAACATCGGTTCCAGAAAAAACAAAATCCTCTTTTATCGCTTTAAGTAGTTCTGGAAAAGCTTATTACATCCGGTTAGATCGTGCCAATAATACCATCTCTATTATCAAGGAATTCAATTTACCAGGAATTATTCAAGGAAATAATTTTGAAGCATTTGGATTACAAAATATAGACGGCCAATTAGTTGCTATTTGGGGAAATCGAGGTGAAGGAAAACAACCAGCAACTATTTTTTGGGGAATGTTTGACTTGGCTAAATATCAAATTACTCTCGCAGGTTCTGCCAATCTGAAAGTACCGTTTCCATCTGGCAATGTTCGTCATATATCAGATATTAAGGTAGACCCCGTAGGAATTGTGTACATCACCTCAGCAAGTGATGCTGGAGATGATGGCCCATTCCAGTCAGCTGTGTATGTCGCTGGTTATCTGGGATTGCGTGGTAACAAAATTGTATGGCGGCAAAATCCTCAACTTGTTCCCCTTTACCGCTCTGATTACCACAAAATTGAAGGTATGGAACTTGTTCCCGGTGCAGAAGGCGGTGTGATTGTTGGTACAGATGATGAGAATTTGGGTTCTTATGTATACATCGTGGGGGGAAATAGGTGAACGATAGGAGTCCTAAATCATAGCTTGTTGAGGGTGCGATCGCACTCCTAAATTTAAATAAAATTAGTTTTATAAAATTAATGTTTCGAGCTTGGCCTGCACTTCTTCTATTAAATCTTGTGAAACACTTTCAACAAATTTTACCTTTCTAGCTTTCCAATCGAGTGTTTTAATTTGGTCAGACAACACAACTCCTTTTGTTTGCATTCCCTCAACAAGTGGAACTTCAAAACTAAGCCCTTTTGCCTTGCTAGTTATAGGACACACTAAAACTAAAGAAGCAATTCGATTGTATTTAATTGGAGATATAACCAGAACAGGGCGGTAGCCCATTTGCTCCCGCCCTTGCTGTTGTAGTTCATTGTTCATTGTCCTAGCAATGTCATCAAATGACATTCCTGATGTGTAGAGGGCAAATGCACGCTGAATCGAATCAACCGTAAACTGCTGTGTAGCTCCAAATTCTAATTTGATAATATCTCCTCTTTTGGGAAAGTATGGATTAACTACCAATCTTCATTCCCCACAGCGTTTCCAGTTTCAAATTCTGGATGGAATTTATCAGGAGTCATACCTTCAAGCAACTCATCAAGGGTATACTTTTTTCTTTTTTGTGGTGTAATTATAATATTATTACCTTCCACACTAAGCTCTATAGCTGTCCCTTCCGTTACATCTGCTTGTTCAGCTACCGCTCTTGGAATCCGAATAGCTAAACTATTTCCCCATTTAGCAACAACTGCGGTCATAGTTATCTCCAAAAATTTTGTTAGCGATCTACACCCCCGAACTTTAGATTTTCGGAGTGAAACACTTTTAAAAATTTCTCTGACGTATATACTTTGAAGATACATGTTTGATTAGCGGGTGTCAACGTCCCCTTGCAGCTTTATTTGCGATCGCCTAGTAACTTCCTTGAGGAGTGTCAAGATTTTTGGTGCGATGCCTAGGTTGGGCAAAGCCTACGCAACTTGGTGTAGGTTGACCATTATCTTATCGATAACGGCCACTCATTAAATTACCCCTACACATTAAACCGGAACAACATTACATCCCCTTCCTGCACAACATACTCTTTACCTTCACTGCGAACCAACCCTTTTTCCTTCGCAGCATTCATCGAACCAGTTGTTACCAAATCTTTATAAGCAACAGTTTCGGCGCGAATAAATCCCCGCTCAAAATCACTGTGGATTACACCAGCAGCTTGAGGTGCAGACATTCCGGCATTAATTGTCCAAGCGCGGGTTTCTTTGGGGCCACAAGTGAAATATGTCCGCAAGCCTAAAAGCATGTAAGTTGCCCGAATCAATGATTTCAAACCGCCTTCTTCTACACCTAAAGACGCGAGGAAATCAGCTTTATCTTCCTCTGGTAATTCCACTAATTCAGCTTCAACTTGAGCCGAAACTATCACAACTTGGGCATTTTCTGTTGCTGCAATTTGCCGCACTGTTTCTACAAAATGATTACCAGTTGCCAACTCATCTTCAGATACATTGGCGGCGTAGATAATCGGTTTATAAGTGAGCAGTTCCAGTCCCTTAATAATTTCTGTTTCTTCTTCATTCAAGCTCACCTGACGCACCGATTTACCTTCATTTAAAGCCGCAGCTAATTTTTCTAAAACTGAGACTTCAAACTGTGCATCTTTGCTGGTACGAGCTTGTTTGCGAGTGCGGTCAATTCGCCGCTCAATTTGTGATAAATCTGATAAACCCAGTTCTATATTAATGATTTCAATATCTCGCGCTGGATCAACAGAACCAGCAACGTGGATAATATCGTCATTTTCAAAACAACGTACCACATGGACGATCGCATCAACTTCCCGGATGTGGGACAGGAATTGATTCCCTAATCCCTCACCCTGACTTGCACCTTTAACTAAACCGGCAATATCTACAAATTCAACCCGCGCCGGGATAGTTTGTACCGAACTAGCAATCTTAGCAAGAACATTTAACCGTTCATCCGGTACTGCGACAACGCCGACATTCGGTTCAATCGTGCAAAAAGGGAAGTTAGCTGCTTCTGCTTTAGCATTAGCAACTACAGCATTAAATAAAGTAGATTTTCCGACGTTGGGAAGTCCGACAATTCCGGCTCTTAGCATTTTGGATTTTAGATTTGAGATTTTGGATTACATTACCAAGTTAATCTAAACAGGTTCCGGTATGGTTTGGGGAATTGGCCCTGGAACTGTCTGAGGAATGGGAGCAGGTACTGGTTCTGGTAACGGTTGAGGAATCGCTGGCCCCGGTACAGGTTCAGGACTCGGTAGAGGATTCGGACCAGGAGTAGGAATTTGTGGTTCGGGTATAGAAATCGCAGTAGGATTAATCATCGTAAGCCTAAATTAAATTATTCAACCTTCCCACGCTAGATTACAACCTCCTCTGTTGACATCTCCCCAAATAGCTATACCCACGAACACTTCCTTTAATAATTTACCGCTATATCATTAATTCGTAGCAAATTCTCAGCGTCCCTCTGCGCTTCCCTTTGCGCCCCTCTGCGTTAAAAATCCAACCTCAATTCCCCACCATTTGCACAAAACTACTCCTCCTTAACCTTTTCCACCACCTCTGGCACTGGATCATAACCACCTGGATGAAACGGATGACAGCGCAAAATCCGCCGAGTTGCCATCCAGCTACCACGAAACACTCCAAACCGTTCAATAGCTTCAATAGCATACATCGAACAAGTTGGTTGAAAGCGACAAGTCGGGAGAAACAACGGCGAGATAAACATTCGGTAGCCCCGAATCAGCCAAATCAATAATAATTTCATTGCAGTTACCCAAATCTTATAAATTAGTAACAGGGGTAAAAATTTTAACGTCGCATCTTTGTTAATTACATTTTCTGACTTCACCTCAATTCCGGTTTTATGGCTGCAAATTGCGATAGCTGCAATCTGGGTGTTACTCATCCTCCTGATTGCATGGGTGGTAAACCGCTTTACCGACAAGCCAGAAATCGTGCGGAAGATAGTTCATATTGGCACTGGTAATGTGATTTTAATCGCTTGGTGGCTAGATATTCCCGCCACTGTAGGGATTACAGCTTCAATTTTAGCGAGTGGAATCACCTTATTATCTTACCGATTGCCCATTCTTCCTGGTATTAATAGCGTTGGCCGCCAAAGTTTAGGGACGTTTTTTTACTCTGTTAGTTTCGGTATTTTAGTCGCCTGGTTCTGGTACTTGCAACAACCCCAATACGCAGCACTAGGAATTTTGATCATGACTTGGGGAGATGGATTAGCAGCCTTAATTGGGAAACGCTTTGGTACACATAAGTATAAAGTCTTTGGAACAGAAAAAAGTTGGGAAGGCTCCCTAACGATGATGCTCGTTAGCTTTATCGTTAGTAGTTTGATTTTAGTTGGAACTCAAGGAAACAGTTGGCAAACTTGGGCGATATCGCTCATAGTAGCAGTTATAGCTACTGCTTTAGAAGCTGTTTCATTTTTGGGTATTGACAATTTGACAGTTCCTTTAGGCAGTGCAGCCCTTGCTTTCTTCTTAAGTCAATTAGTTTTGAATTACTAATCAATCAGTAAACCAAAAAGTTTTTTAGAGCGATCGCCCTCACGATTATGAGCCGTTCTGACAGTAACTCACGCAACATCCTTGTTTATTTCGTTTCTTATTTCGTTTTGAATTTTATCCCAAGACACAGTGCCATTAATGCGTATATCTTCCCTAGCTTCTTTAATGGCTTTTAAGTCTTCTTCGTCGTCTACATCATCGATTCTTTTTAAGAGTGCGTGAATTTCATCTAAAGTACTGTCATAAGCTTGATGTAGCAGTACATTGATATCTTTAATTAACTGTTCTCTTTCGTGTGCTGGTTTCATTTTTAATTATTCAAGCGTGGTTTGACTTTTTCTGCCACCGTCTCTAGTTTCGCCTAAAAGCATCTCATCATTATGCAAAGAGAGAAATAAACATATACGTGAAAATTGAACCGAGTTTATTACCGCGATCGCTCCAAAATCCAATCGAGTAAAATCGGATTGACTAACTCCGGCGCTTCATCCTGCGGACAATGCCCCACTCCCTCTAAAGGAATAAACTTTTCTACTTGCGAAAAGTTAGCTAATTCTCTCGCCAACTTAATTGGTTCCCACGGATCAGCCGTTCCCCACAAGATAATCGCCGGACACTGTAACAGTGGTAAAAGGTCTTCTGGTAATGGCCCTGTAGAATAAGAAGTAAAGGCAAGAAAAACCGCCCCAGCCCCCGGATCGCTTGCTGGGGACATGAGAATATCTACCAACTCATCTGTCACCATCTCAGGGTTAGCATAAGCTTGTAGTAAAATCTTCCGTACTGTTTTCGGTTTGGCGAGTTGATTGAAAAAGAAATCACCAACTGGTTTAATAGATAACAGGCGTTGCAGTATAGGCGCTCCGTAACGACGAGATAAAGGTAAAGTTACCCGTTTGCGATCGTGCAACAGCCGTAAAGAACAGTTGAGCAAAGCAACTCCCAAGGCAATATCTGGGTTGCTTACTGCTGCTTGCATGGCTACAATACAGCCAATAGAATTTCCCACTAAAAAAGCTGGCTCACCCACTACTTCACGGCAAAAATCTGCTACTTGCTGTCCCCAAGTTTCTAGTGTATAGGTGATTTTTTCTCCAGGTTGAGGTTTTGCGGAAGCACCAAAACCAATTAAATCAATAGCATAAACACGGCAACTTTGTGCTAATACGGGAATATTTTTCCGCCAATGCCACCAAGAAGCGCCAAATCCATGCACGAGGACAACAGCTGGCCCGGTGCTTCCTTGAGTTTGGTAGCAGATAGGGAAATCTTGCCAAATCCAGGTTTTTGTAGAGGTAAGTGCTGTTTTTGAACTTGAGGTTGTCATAAAAAATTTGATGAATACAAGGGTAAAAGCCTTTCAGCCGCAAGGCGCAAGTAAAATTGTTTGGAATTTGAATAAAATTTATCAGATTTTCAAAGTCAATCCTTTGCTTTAGTGATAGCTTAGACAGACATCACGAAAGCTTCTAGACTGATAGTTTTATCCAGCATAGAGAGTTTCCGTATTGTTGACACAGGTAATTTACTCACAGCTTAGATTATGTCAGTATTAGGAATCAGAACTTTTGTAATGTAAGTAAGATTTTCGCTATTTTATTAGATGTGAGCAAATTAGCATCAGTCCTAGATTCAGTAGTTTCACAATTTACGATCGCTAATGCAATTCTATAACATTGTCAAATATGAGGCATCGGCTAAGGGGTGGTTTGCAATTGGAAACTGACGCTGAATTTAACAATCTTTTTCTTGTTCCTAGTTCTGCGAGCCAGAAATCATGAATCTACTACAAACAATCGATACTCCCATTGGGAGCTATGCACCCGATTTTGAACTGCCAGGAATTGATGATCAAGTACACCATCTCAGGCGTTATCTTGAGAAGTTCCAAGCGGTGGGTGTTATTTCCATGTGTAACCACTGTCCTTATGTAGAGGGCTATGTAGACAGGTTAAAAAACATTCAAGCAGAATTTGCCCCTAAAGGCTTCACATTAATTGGTCTGAATGGTAGTAATGTTGATAGGGAGACTAAATCAAGCTTTGAAAATATGAAAGCTTTTGCCCTGCGTCACGAGTTGAACTTCCCCTACCTGTGGGACTCAACCCAAGATGTGACCGGTAGTTTCGGTGCAACAAAAACACCAACGGCCTTTCTCATAGATAGTAATGGTATAGTCCGCTACAAAGGTAAAATTGACGATCATCCCCAAGACCCATTATCGGCGGGAGAGGATTATTTTAGAACTGCGATCGCTTCTCTGTTTCTTGGTGAAGAAATAGACATACCACAAACAGAAGCAATAGGTACTACATTGATTTGGCGTAACTAGACATAGATGGTCACTGTAACTGCTATCTTAAATTGGAGGCAATTGCAACTTTTTTGATAAAGCGGAACTTCATGGGAACGAATTACCGACGGGTTTTACTCAAACTGAGTGGTGAAGCCTTAATGGGCAACATGGGCTATGGTATTGATCCCGAAGTGGTCAAAGGCATAGCACAAGAATTAGCAGAGGTGATAGCCACTGGCACTCAAATCGCCATAGTTGTTGGCGGCGGCAATATTTTTCGTGGCGTCAAAGCAGCGTCGGCGGGGATGGACAGGGCAACCGCTGACTATATTGGGATGATTGCCACGGTAATGAACGCCATGACGTTGCAAGATTCACTCGAACGAATAGGGGTACAGACGCGGGTGCAAACTGCGATCGCTATGCAAGAATTAGCAGAACCATATATCCGTCGTCGCGCCATCCGCCATCTTGAAAAAGGGCGGGTGGTAATTTTTGGTGCTGGTTCTGGAAATCCCTTCTTTACTACAGATACTACTGCGGCATTAAGAGCCGCAGAAATTGATGCGGAAGTGATTTTTAAAGCCACCAAAGTAGACGGAGTATATGACGCTGATCCTCACATTTATCCTGATGCCAAGCGTTACAATAGCCTTACCTACGCGCATGTTTTAGCCAAAGATTTGCGGGTGATGGATAGTACTGCGATCGCCTTGTGTAAAGAAAATAATATCCCAATTATGGTATTTGATCTAACGGTGCGAGGTAACATCCACCGAGCCATCTTGGGAGAATCCATCGGTACCCTTGTGGGAGGTTCTTGTGAAATTAGCTGAAGCTGAGAGTACGATGCAAAAAACCGTTGAGTCAACTCAACGAGCTTTTAACACGATTCGCACTGGTCGCGCCAATGCGAGTTTATTAGATAAGGTATTGGTGGATTATTACGGTTCGCCCACATCCTTGAAATCACTGGCAAATATTAGTACGCCAGATGCTACGACGATCTTAATTCAACCCTACGAGCGTAATACCCTAAACATCGTTGAGAAGGCTATTTCCCTCTCAGATGTGGGTTTAACCCCCAGCAACGATGGTTCTGTAATTCGGCTGAATATTCCACCTTTAACCAGCGATCGCCGTAAAGAATTTGTCAAAATGGCATCTAAATATGCTGAAGAGGGTCGTGTTGCTATTCGCAACATCCGCCGCGATGCCATAGACGCGATTCGCAAACAAGAGAAAGCCTCTGAAATCTCCAAAGATGAATCAAAAGACCATCAAGACAGCTTGCAAAAACTCACAAACGAGTATAGTGCCAAAATAGATTCACTGTTGGCAGAAAAAGAAAAAGACATCTCGACTGTTTAAAGTTTAATGTCTGAAGCATAAAGGCTGAAGGATGATGGATAAATTCTTCAGCCTTTATCATTTGTTAGGTATTTAACAAAAATTGATTGAGTGAATAATTAAAGTAGGGGCAATTCATGAATTGCCCCTACTCAATAGAAAATAAATTAATTCAGGAGCAAAAATTTAGCCTTATGTACGATTGCATCATCGTCGGCGCTGGGCCAGCTGGTGGAACAGCTGCATATCATTTAGCTAAACAGGGTCGCTCGGTATTAGTATTAGAAAAAGAATCTTTGCCAAGATATAAACCTTGTGGCGGTGGTGTATCTCCAGCGATCGCTCAATGGTTTGACTTTGATTTTAGCCCAGTAATTTCTGTAAAAGCCGACACCTTTCGCTTTACCTGGAAATTGGGCGATCCAGTGGAAGCAAAAATCGCCACAGAAGAACCAGTCTGGATGGTGCGACGAGATATTTTTGACCATTTCCTAGTGCAGCAGGCGCAGAAGCAAGGGGCTGAACTCCGAGATAATACTGAAGTAACGAGTATTGAATTTATAAGTGACTATTGGCAAGTTAACACAACCAATGGGACTGTTACAGGTTGCTACTTAATCGCGGCTGATGGTGCTAAAGGGCCAATGGCAAAATGGTTAGGCTTTAAAGAACGTAAACGCACTTTAGCAGCAGCTTTGGAAGCAGAAGTTTCTGCAACTGTAAAAGACAAATCCACAATTCATCTTGAGTTAGGCTTGGTGAAAAATGGCTACATTTGGAACTTCCCGAAGGCAGATGGTTATTCTATTGGTATCGGTACATTTGTTGGTGGCCAACCCCAAGATTTTAAAAAGATTTTAGATGAGTACGCGCGATCGTTTGATCTAGATATCAAAACTAGCAAGCAGTATGGTTATCCCCTTTGCTTGTGGAATGGAAAGCAAAAGTTGCATACCCAAAATGCAGTTTTGGCTGGGGAAGCTGCTTGTGTAGTTTATCCCATGACAGCAGAAGGCATTCGTCCGTCAATTTTTAGCGGTTTGATTGCAGCAGGAGCTATTAATGACGCCCTCTCTGGTGATACCAACGCTTTAGAAAAATATACTGAAGCTATTAATGAAGAATGGGGTACTGAGATGGCTTGGGCACAAAAATTAGCTGGAGCATTCTATCGCTTTCCTGCTATTGGCTACAAAGTTGGTGTTAAGCATCCCTCCGGTGCAAAAATTATGGGTAAGATTCTCTGTGGAGAACTCCGCTATAGCGATGTTACCGATCGCGCCCTCAAGCGTTTAATTCCTGGCTTTGGAGGTTAAATTTTAGGGATTAGCTAAATCAGTAGAATCCCCACACCATAGCTGTATTCAGCTTGGTGTCGGGACGCCAGTCGCCTGCGACGGGAAACCCGTCTACAGCGCACCGCGAGTGAATGCGCGGGAGTGGGGAGATATAGTAATTAATGTTTTTTGGCGTAGCCAAAACAGTTAATTGCTATGTCGAGACATGACCCATATTCATTATATTTCTTAAGGCAAATACCGCAATCAATGGTATGATAAAAAAGTACATACAAAGCCGAAAATGCTGGCTGTACACTGAACCTAGACAATCTAGAGTATGAGGTTCCATTCAAGAATAGACATTTTTTGTCATCTCCGTGAATGGGTAAAATTCTAGCGG
>Ga0209591_10002416_pt1 | contig 22420 bp, 11 predicted proteins | sample MAT01_FD_187207 | JGI IMG/M metagenome (GOLD analysis project Ga0209591, IMG submission 187207) | Freshwater microbial communities from Lake Fryxell liftoff mats and glacier meltwater in Antarctica - MAT-01 (SPAdes) (version 2) | ecosystem: Environmental > Aquatic > Freshwater > Ice > Liftoff... | reverse complement strand
AATAGTATTTTTATCGGGATTAGAGAATGAATACTGTTTGAGATGAAAACGATTGATATACGAATAGCCTGAAAGTATGGACTTGGAGAGTGGATACATATCAGTTAATATAACTATCTGAGCAGGACTAACATTTTCTGTTTCAACTAAATTTGTAATGTTTTCTTCCAACATCCCAAGTATTTCATGTGTCCCTTTATATATCCGATGCACTACCTCTCTTCCCTCAATTGATGAACTCTTTATTGGGTGGATGCAAGATACAAATGGCTCTGCATATTTGAATATCTTGTGAGTGTTTCGACAATTTTTATCTAAAACATTTGGGCTTACTTTTAGAGCAAATAAATTTGCATTCTTTGAAAGATTTTGATTGCTATCTTGAAAAATATAAAATATCCCTTCCTTGGGAATTAACTTCTTCAAATCGTTAATTTCCTGACGATCAAAGTCTTGTCCTTCATCAACAATGATTGCTGTAAACTCAAATGTCTCCTTAGAAATTTTTTGTAATATTTCTTCATAACTATAAACTACACAGTAGCCCACTGTAATTTCATCTTGTAAAGAAGCAGCGAGATAAAGAGAAAGGTTGCTAGATTTACATATTACGAGTGTTTTAACCTTATGTTGGCATAACCTTCTTGCTTTTTCTATTGCCAACTGAGTCTTCCCTGAACCAGCACAGCCCAGAACAATGCACTGAGAATGTAAGTACAAATTATTCAAGATGTCGAATTGCTGTTTTGTTAATCGAAAAATTTCTTTTTTATTTTCACCAATATCATTAGCAATATATTTCCTGAACTCTGTACTTGGAGATATGAGGTTAATGATTGAATCGGTTCGCTGCTCTCCAAGTTTTATAAAATCTTTCTCCGCTTTATAGTAGTGATCGAAAACCGAAGATATCCAGCCACTAATATTTCCTAACTGAGGACGTAAAAGTAATATTTCTTGAGGTGCTTCAGAGGGTAGATTGTTTACCACCCCATCAATATCAGGAAAAGCCACACATTGTCCTATACAAAAATCTTTATTTTTAAATTCGTCGTGTTTACTAAGAAAATCCAAAAACTTAAACTTAATTTCTTTGGCTTGTTTAAATGGAGATATCTTCATCTTGTCTTGTTTTTGATACCAAACCATATTAAGAGGATCGTAGCTTATAGTCCCTCCTTTAGCTTCTAGTATAAGAATTCCTCGATCGGGATGAATAATGATGAAGTCAGCTTCCCTATCTTGAACGATATATCCGATGTGCTGCCACCAGGCTCCATGAAAAACAACATAATCATCACTGAGATTTTCCTCAAAAATTTGGAATAGAGTCTTTTCTGCGTAGCTCTTAGTTGCTGATGAAAATTTTTTAGGAATCATTCTTGCCATCACTATTCACCTCTTATCTTTTTAGATGACTACTACTTTATTAGTAAATTTCTATATTTTATCACGATTTTTTGTAAATTACCGCAAAAGGCTTTTGGATGTCAATACCCACTAGCTACTATTTGCCATAGGAAGTCTCCCTTTCAAGCATCTAGTACCTCGCACTCTCCGGTTCAAGTAGATCACGCGCTACCCAGAAAAGAGGTAGATCCACTACAGATCAAACTACTCAAATTTTAATCACCCAACCTCGGCGATACATTCCATACAAAATTAACCACCAACACAATACCGCTGTCACCGCAAAAGCTAAAGAACCATTGAGCGGCCCAGCCCACGGCACAAACCAGTTTTCATAAATCCAAGTGTAGGTAGTTGGAGCAGTTTTACCAGTGCCGATATGAGTTTTTAACAAAATTCTAGCGACAATACCGGAGGCGACAAACAGGAAAATCGCATTCAATCCCATGATTTCAAATGGCCGCCCCCATTTCCAACTTCGCACTTCTATTGTTTCGTAGCAAACTGCTAGTAATAGTAATGCCCAACCAGCGGTAAAAACTACATAGGAACTCGTCCAGAGTTGTTTGTTGATGGGAAAGGAAAATCCCCACAAACGACCGATTACTAGGCAACAGAGACCGCCGATCGCTAAATTTACACTTGTGCGGGTTTTGATTGGCTGGACGCGCAGCCACTCTCCTGTGAAGTAGCCAATCAGGACTGTCACGCTGGCTGGTAATGTGCTCAACAGTCCTTCGGGATCGAAGGGGCCGCCTTTGTACAGGTGTTGGCTGCCGAGAATTAGCCGATCGACATATCCGCCAAAATTGCCCTCCGGTGTAAATGCGCTTGTACTGTACCCCCCTACAGCAAATACGAGTAATGCGCCCCAATAGCCTAAAAGCACCGCCACAGCCAGCAGTTTTTGATGGCGGGGGGAAAGGTTGAGAATCGCGATCGCACTGATGAAATAGGCTAAACCGATGCGCTGCAATACTCCCATGATGCGGATTTTACCGAAGTTTTCCACTGGGGCGCTGTTGAGAAGTACGTCAAGGGCGATCGAAGATGTATTTAGCAGCAATCCTAATACAAACAAAATCCCCGCGCGGCGCGCAATTCGCCAGTAAATATTCGAGGAAGGAAGGTTCGGCAACGGATTTTTTAACGGATGTAACGGATGTGAGTCAGTAGAAATAGGTGTTTTTTCTGAGTTGGTTGTTTCTGGTTTTTCTGTACTTCTGGATACTGCTGTTTCTGCTTTTTGGATAGTTTGAGTGTATTTTGACAGCGAGAAAGACATCGCGCAGCCCACGATGAACAGGAAAAACGGAAATACCAAGTCTGTCGGCGTGCAGCCGTGCCATTCTGCGTGATCTAGTGGCGGATACACCTGTTTCCAACTGCCGGGGTTGTTGACTAGAATCATCGAGGCGATCGCAATTCCGCGAAAAACATCAAGAGATTTTAAGCGCATAAAGTAAGTTATTTGTGATCTGTTATTTATTATTTGTTATCTGTTATCTGTTATCTGTTATCTGTTATCTGTTATTTGTTATTTGTTATTTGTTATTATTTATTATTTATTATTTGTTATTTGTTACTTGTGATCTGTTATTTGTGATCTGTTATTTGTGATCTGTTATTTGTGATAATAACTGATGCCCAATGCCCAATGCCCAATGCCCAATGCCCAATGCCCAATGCCCAATGCCCAATGCCCAATGCCCAATGCCCAATTCCCAATGCCCAATGCCCCATTCCCCATTCCCCATTCCCTATATCTCAATCCCTTCCAGAGTAATAATGACTGCATTCTTCATCAACATATCGCAGCGTTCCACATAAAAAATTGCTGCTTTATCCTGTTTGTTGACTTGCAATACCCGCAAAAACATTTGTTTTGCTTGTGCGAATTGCTGCTGGTAGTGAAAAAAAATCCCCTGTTCAAAATAAGTTTGGGTTTGTGCTTTTAGTTCGATCATCATATCCGAGTCGCCGTCGTAAATTTCAAATACAGCAACAGGCGTTTGCTTTCCTTTTACTTCAACGCGATCGAGAAACCGGCACTTGTAATTTTGCGGATCGTCGATTCGGCACAAAGTCTGAACGCTAGCAACAATACCAACTCCGTAAAGCTTTGTCAATCCTTCCACCCGCGCGGCTAAATTCACAGCATCCGAAATTACCGTACTTTCCATCCGTTCCGCTTCACCAATCGTACCCAACATTAAAGTTCCCGTATGCAAACCAATCCCTATCGAAATAGGTTGATATCCGCTATTTTGTCTGTGTCTATTATAAATTTTAACTTGCTGCTGCATCTCAATCGCTGCTTGTACGGCATCTTCAGCATTATTAGGAAACAAAGCCATAATCCCGTCACCAATATATTTATCTATAAAACCATTATACTGGCGGATAACTGGGCCGACTCGGCTTAAATAAGAGTTGATAAATTCAAAATTTTCTTGGGGAGACATACTTTCTGACAAACTTGTAAATGAGCGAATGTCCGCAAACATAATCGTCATTTCTGCCTGTACCGAATCTCCCAATTTTGCATCAACTATACTGTCTATTTTGAGAAATTTTAAGAATTGACGAGGGACAAAGCGGGCGGAAGCTGCTGCGATTTTTTCTAATTCGCTTTTACTGGCTTCGATTTGAGTCAGGGCGCGAAATGCTCTCAGTGCGGTTACTACAGTGGTAAATAACTTTTTGTTTGTCAGCTCAGTTTTAGTTTTATAATCGTTAATATCGTAGCTGACAATTACTACATCTTCTGGCACTTGTCCCGGCTGTCCCGTGCGCAAAATAATCCGCACTACTTTATTATCTAAAATATCACGGATGTATTTTACTACTTCCAAACCTGCCTCTTCTGTTTCCATCACAACATCGAGTAAAATTAATGCGATGTCAGTATTGCCTTTAATGATTTCTTTGGCTTCTTTGCCTGAGAAAGCGCTGATAAATGTAATTGATTTATTTTCAAATATGAAATCATTTAAAGCTAGTTTTGTAATGTTGTGAATCTCTATTTCATCGTCTACAATTAATATTTTCCAACTCTCGGCGATCGGCTGTTCTTCCGCCTCATCTTCTTCGGCAAATATTAATTCGTCATCACCCGCCGCGAAAAGATTTTGACTAGCTTCTGACATTTATCCTTCTCCTAAATTAAATTATATTAAAACTGGCAGTATAAGCTGTTTTACATTCAAATTGTATGTCAAAAATCAATTAAACACTCTTGTGGGATGGGCTTCTAGCCCGTCCCGAATATACAATTTAAATTCGGACAGCTTAATAACTAATTGCTAATTTTAGCGGGAAATTCAATAGTAAATTTTGTACCTTTCTTTACTTGACTTTCGCAGCAAATTGTGCCTTTTAGTTTGTGTGTAACGAGGTTATAGATGATGTGCAGCCCCAATCCTGTCCCACCCTGACCTCTTTTCGTGGTAAAAAAGGGTTCAAAAATTTTATTGAGATTTTCTGGGGTAATTCCTTTGCCGTTATCGGCATATTCAAATATTAGCCGATCGCCCTCCAGCTCGATCTCAAAAGCCATAATGCCCTCATCTTCTCCATCGTAAGCGTGAATTAGGGAATTCAACACCAGATTTGTCACAATTTGACACAACACGCCGGGGTAACTGTCCAGTACAATATTTTCATCACACTTAATCTCTACTTTGTGTTTAGTTCTTCTGAGTTTTGCGGTTAAGGATGTCAAAATCTCCTCAAGATAGTTTTTAACATTAAACGTGCGTTTTAATTCGCTCGACTGATCTACAGCCACTTCCTTAAAACTGTGGATCAAGTCAGCCGCCCGCGTGAGGTTGGATAAGATCATATTACTGCTTTGCAGAGCCGTATCCAGGAATTTTTCTAACTCAGATCGTTTAATTTGGCCCTTGCTGTAAAGCTCAAAAAACTTTGTGACTTTTTCAGCCAGCAGCGAGGCGGCGGTGATACCAATGCCGATGGGAGTATTGATTTCGTGGGCAACACCCGCCACCAACCCTCCGAGAGCAGCCATTTTTTCCGATTCAACCAGTTTATTTTGGGCCGATTTTAGGTCTTCTAAAGTTTGGGAAAGCTCAGAAGTACGCTGTTGTACTAAATTTTCGAGATTGTGATTGAATTGCTGCAAGTTGGTATAAAGTTGGGCATTTTCAATCGAAATAGAAATTTGAGAAGACAGTAGTTTTAATATTTTTAACCTGTCTGGTGTAAAAGCCCCAGTAGTCAGATTGTTTTCTAAATATAAAATGCCACTGAGTTTGCCTTGATGGATTAACGGAGTGCAAAGAATTGATTTAGGTTGAACGGCAATTATATAAGGTGCGCGAGTGAATTGTCCTTCGCGGGCGGCATCGTTTAAAACAATACTTTCCTGGGTGCGGGCGACGTAGTTGACGACTGCAACTGCCAACAACGTTACTTGTCGATTCTCTTCTACAAAATCTATGGGAATTGATTCCATGACAGCCACGCGCTCGACATCTACAGCTCCTGATGCTTCAATCACCCATTTTCCCGATTTTTCTAATATTAAAAAGCCTCTTTGTCCTCCAGCATTTTCAATCACAATTTTCATCAATTTTGCCAGCAGTTTGTCTAAAACGATTTCGCCGGCCAAAGTTTGCGAAGCTTTGACTGCTGTTGTTAAGTCTAGCACGGCTGCACTGCCGCTCGTAGTGGAAACGCTGCTAGTAGATTTGTGAGTTTCTATATTAGTTGAAATCGACGCTGAAGTTAGCAACTGCGAGTATTTTGATTCTAAATGGGCGACTTTGGCTTCGGCTCCCCAACGCTGATAGCAATAACGCGCTTCTGTCAAGTAAGTTTTAGCAATTCTTTCTCGTCCAATGGACAGATAAAATGCTCCTGCCAATTCTGCTGCGAGTGCTTGTACCTGTATGTATCCGTTTTCTTGCGCTCCGGTAATTGCTGAGTCATAATATTCCATTGCTGTCACAATATTTCCCAAAACTCGCGCTTTTTCAGCCGCAATTAAGTCGCATTTGTGCTGAAGGTTCATCGGCGCAGAAAACGCTTTTTTTTGGATTTTTTTTAAGTTGCTAGTTGCATAAAAAAGATGCTCTTTTTGTTCTTCTTTTGTGGCAGATGGATATGCTGCTAGTCTGGCGAGAGCATCATAAAAATGGTATTCAGGAACATTAATAAATCCCGGAACTCCGTCTAAATATACTTCGGCTTGCGCTGAATTTTCTAGCGCTCGCTTCACATCCCCAAATAAATACGCTAATATTAATCTTTGCAAATAAAAGTGCTGAAGTCCCACCCGGTCGTTAGCTTTTAACAGCAGAGGTAAAATTTTTTCTTCGCTGTAAGCTTCACCTAATAAAATATCGGAACTTGCTAAGTTGCCGATCAATTCCAAAACTGTTTGCCGATATATTTGATTCCAAGTCAATACCGTTTTTTGCTTTAGTTGAAATAGCAAATGGTTATAATTTGCCATTTTCTGTTCCAGTTGTGGCAATTCATGACCAATGAAATACAAAGACTGACAAATATTTACTGCCGAATATCCCACACATTCTAAATCACCATTTTCTATCGCAGTTTGATAGGCTTCTTCTAACAATGGCAAAGTGTCTTTAACGTGATGCTTGCCATGCATCAAAATGAATGCTACTAAATTAAGTGTCTTGCTTTTGAACTCTAAAGCGTTTAGTTTATCGATCAAATTTAAAGCTAATTGACCGAAGCTATCGCCAGATTCAATATCTCTAATTATGCCTTTTAAAATTGCTCCATAATTAGCATAGCCGAAGGCAGAAAAAGCAGAATTGCCGTAGTTAATCGATAAATTAACTTGCTCGCACACAATCAATGGTAACAGCACTGGTTCAGCTATAAACGTAGCTGAAAACATACTCGAAAGCACGCGCATAGTTGCTAATTTGCGTGGATTTGTCATCACTGGCAAGTTAATTAAGTCTTCTATTTTTTTTCCGGTTAAATAAGCTGCTGTCTTGGTTAGTGCTTGCTGAATGTGAAGGGAAATCGGCGATTCTGGCAAGTTTATTCCTAACATTTTTAGTGCTTTTCGACCAATTTTTACTGCTTCTTGCAGTTTGGTTTGCATTGCACAAGCTGTGATTTTGATTTCAAAAACTGTGATTTTGTCTAGTTCATTGGTTGCTTGTTGTAGGACAATTTCTGCCCATTTTTCCATTTGTTCAAAGTCGGTATTGAGGTAAGCTGCTTCGGCGGCTGACTCGTAGAGTGCAAGAGTCAAATCGTAGTCAGTTTGCCAACTTTTGGGGGGAAGCAATTCAATACCTGCGGTTAAATATTTGATGGCTAGTTCGTAAGCTGCACTTGCTTTTGCTTTGCGGCCCGCAATTAAATTTAATTGGCATAATTGAAATTTTTCTAATTCACTGCTGATGATTTTTATGGCTGCATTTAGTTGGTTTACTGTATCAAAAATATGCTCTTCTAATTGCTCTGGAGGCGCGTTTTCTAGCAGAAGTCTACCGATGCTGAGATGGGTTTCTTGTTTCTTAGATTCGGATATTAAAGCGTAAGCTGCTTGCTGCACTCGCTCGTGCAAAAATTTGTAAGTGGCGCTACCAGCATCAGCAACTGGTAGGGAAAATTCATCTGTAAAGTCTCTAGATATTTGGTCTGTTACTTCTGTGCTTGCTGCTAGTGCGATCGCAATTTTGTAGATGTTATTCACGGGCACAATCAGACCGGACTGAATTGCTTCCCAGAGGTCTGTTGCTGCGGAATCCAGAGGTTTGTCGCCGATTTTTGATAAAATTGCCAAATCAAACTTGTTGCCGATACAAGCGGCTAATTTGAGCATCGCCTGGGTATTCTCTGAAAGTTTTTGAATATTATCTATCATTAATTCTACAACATTGTCAGTTATTCCCATTTCTTGTATTTGCTCGATATCCCACTGCCATTCGCCTGTAGTTTGGTATTTTTTCGCAACTCTGTCAATGTCGGAAAGGTTAGTTTTTGATGGTTCTATCGATTGTTCGGAGGGTGTGAATTTAAATTCTAGTAGTTTGTTTGAGTAAAGAGATTTCAGCAATTGAGTCAAAAAAAATGGATTTCCTGCGGTTTTTTGAAAAAGTAATTCTGCTAAATTTAGCGATTTTTCTGGTGCGCAGTTGAGAGTATCGGCTACGAATTGATTGACGCTGTTGATATCTAAATGCGAAAGGGCGATCGCGCTCACAGAGCCGCCTGCTTTGGTAATTGCTTCGGCGGTGAGGATTATGGAATGATTGGCATCTACTTCTTGTGCTTGATATGCGCCAATGATTAATAAGTATTGACTTTCGAGATTAGTTGCTAGCAGTTGTATTAACTTGAGGGATGCTGAATCTACCCACTGCAAATCGTCGAGGAAAATTACCAGCGGGTGTTCTTTTTGAGTAAAGACACGGATGAACTTTTGAAATACTAAATTAAAGCGATTTTTAGATTCATTTGCTCCTAAATCTGGCACTGGGGGCTGCGGCCCAACAATCAGTTCTACTTCGGGAATAACTTCAATAATTACTTGGCAGTTGCCGCCGATCGCATTTAAGATTTTTTGTCTCCAAACTTGGACTTTAGCGGCTGTTTCTGTAAGGATTTGCCGCAACAAGTCTTGAAAAGCTTCGAGCAAAAAGCTGTAGGGAATATCGCGATTAAATTGCTCAAATTTGCTGTCTATAAAATACCCGTTTTCCCGCACTATCGGCTTGTAAATTTCATAAACTAACCACGATTTGCCCAAGCCGGCACAACCGGAAATCAGCACGATTTCTGTATTTCCTCGCCTCATGCGATCGAACGTATTGAGAAGCATCATAACTTCGGCTTCTCGCCCGTAAACTTTTTGCGAAATTTGCAAGTGACTTGATCTATCTCGATCGCCGAGAGTGATGTGAGAAACTTGGCCTGTTGTTTGTAGTTGAGCGAGACATTTTTCTAAGTCGTACAAAAGTCCGAAAGCACTTTGATACCTGTCTTCGGCGGTTTTTGCTAATAGTTTCATTACGAGATCGGAAAGGATTTGAGGAATCTCGTCTGTTTCTGCTTGATTGATTCTACTTTCTAATTTCTGCTTTCTATTTTCATAGGGAGAAACTGGCGTTTTGGCAATATGGCAGTGTACTAATTCCATCGGATCTGTGGCACTAAAAGGCAATTCGCCGCAGAGCATTTCATAAAAGGTGACGCCTAAAGAATAAAAATCGCTCAGATAGTCGATCGCCCGATTCATGCGTCCCGTTTGTTCAGGAGACATATAGGCGAGGGTTCCTTCGAGTAAATTGAGAGGGCGGAGGGCGGGATTTGAGTCGGGTAGCAGGGAGGCGATCGCAAAATCAGCAATTTTGACATCCCCTGTCGAACTATTGACAATAATATTGCTCGGTTTAATATCTTTGTGGATGATGTGGTGTTCGTGGAGTTGACCGAGAGTTTCTGCTAGTTTTATGCCAATTTTCAGAAATTCTGGTAACTCTAACTGGTGGTTTTTGAGATGTTCTTTGAGGGAAATGCCGCCAAAGTCTTCTAAAATTAAAACAGGAAAATGATTGTATTTTTCGAGTTTGTAAAACTTGACTATTCCTGGTAAATTCAAGTTTTTAAGGATTTCGGATTCGTGCAGGAGTTGCGCTATTTGCTCTGGAGTAGGGTAGGTTGACGTGAGAGTTTTGAGGATGACTGGTTTTTGTTCCTCAAGCTGCATCCCTCGATAAATAACTGTATGAGGGTTTGTATAAATTTCTTCGTCAATGCGGTATCCCGGAATGGTAATCATGCTGTTTGGCGGTGGTTTTAAAAGTGCGGTTATAGGATTTTAGATGTTAGATAAGCTGTTGCGCATTTAAATTGGAAATTCGGGACGCTGCTCAGAGCAACGTCCCACAAGAGTTTTATTGATTTTTGACACACAATTTAAATGTAGAACAGCTTATTAGATTGAACAATTGGTAATGAGATCAGGGTTTGGAGTTCTCCGCATCTCTGCGGAGAGGAAGAGCGGGTGGTTGCAACCGCAATACGGTTCACTTAAGACAGATATCCCTAAATTCCCCTTAAAAAGGGGGGGACAAGAAAGCTCTTAAAGTCCCCCTTCTTAAGGGGGATTTAGGGGGATCTCCGGGGCATAAATAGTGTTAAGCCAAGCGTATTGGCTGAAACCGTACGTCTGATCACAAGCGTATTTATCTATATTGTAGTCTTCAAAAAATCAAAAGTTGCACTTTGCGATGCCGGCAGTGCCAAAATAAACTGGTGCGTGCAAATCAACAGTTAAAATCAAAAAACCATGCAGAATATAACTGCCTCAAATCCAGCTACTGCGACCGATCGCGCTTTTGGCACCGCAGACATTAAACTACTGGTACTGGATATCGACGGCACGATCGCAGGTTTGTCAAATGAGATCCGAGAACCGGTCAAGCAAGCAATTTTGGCAGCCCAGTCGCGGGGCGTGAAAGTGGTTGTGGCTACGGGCAGGATGTACCAGTCGGCTTTGCGTTTTCACTCGGACATCGGCTCAACTTTGCCGCTGATTTGCTACCAGGGCGCGTGGATTCAAGACATGGCTACTCAAAAGAGGCTGCGACATTTACCACTATCGAAACAAACTGCTCTGGAACTGTTAGATTATTTTGAAGCACCGGATTTGCGGCCGCTCCTGTCGATCCATTTTTACATTGACGACAAACTTTATGTCCCGGAAATTACCGCAGCTACTCGAATTTATGCCGAACGATCGGGGATTGAACCAATTGTGATTGAAGATTTGCGGCGAGATATTCCAGGGGAACCGACGAAAATTTTGGCTTTGTGCCAGAATTCGGAGGTACTTGATGGCTTGCAAATCAGTATGCGGGAGCGCTACACGCCTGCGGAACTCTATTTAACTCGATCGGTTGCTACTTTTTTTGAAGCTACGCATCCTTCGGCAAATAAGGGAGATGCGGTGCAGTATTTAGCCGAGGAAATTTTGGGTTTGCAGGCGGCGAATGTGATGGCGATCGGCGACAATTTTAATGATCTGGAAATGATTGCCTACGCGGGTGTGGGCGTGGCGATGGGGAATGCTCCTGATGGTGTGAAGGCTGTTGCTAATTGGGTGGCGCCGGATGTGGAGGATGATGGGGTGGCGTTGGCGATCGAGCAATTTGTTTTGGGCGATCGTTGATATTTTTAGCAATAATAATTTTCGGAGTGCGAGCGTCTCGCTCGCTCCGAAGAAGACTGGGCGGTTGAAACCGCGTCTATACAAGCAAAACCCGGATGGTGCGCGGGTTGAAGACAAAGGCGGTGAAAATTATGTTATTCTCTTCAGTCCGCGAAGGCGGACATCGTTTGTGTAGGCGCGGTTTCAACCGCCGTCTGCATCTACAGTATAATTCCGATTTAAAAAATGCCTTTGCACAGAAAAAGCACCGACGACTGGCCGTGTTTCGTCTCGGTGCTTTTTCTGGTTCGCTCCTCACACGTCCATCAATATAGCTGACTCGGTGGAATGTGTCAACACTTTTAACGAAAGTTTTTTTTTGAGTCGGCTACCGATGCGGTGAAGCGAGGCAGAACCCTGGCAATGCAAGGGTTTTGCCCGATCGCCCTTTCCTTGCATTCCGCAGAAAAATTTCACTTCAATTCCAGCAGCCAGTCCAAAATCAGAGTATTGACCTCATTTGGCCGTTCGTCGTGGGGACAGTGGCCCGTGTTGGGAATTGACACAAATTTCACGGGTTTACCGCTGGCGGCTAATTCTTGGTAAATCTGGCTGCCGGTAATGGGCGTCCAGGGGTCGTCTGCGCCCCAAAGTACCAGTAACGGACGATCGACCTTTGGCAGCAATTCTGACGGTTGAGGGCCTGCTGGGGCTGTGAGAATTGAGGCAAACACTTGTTGAGCTCCGGGCTCGCAGGAGGGGGCGTGCAGCAGTTCTACGAGTTCGTCGGTGATGGCTTCGCGGTTCCCGTAGACTTGGCGCAGGGTGTTGCGGATGCGGTGTTTTTTGCGGATGTTGTTGAAGACAAACGGGCCGATGATGGGCGATCGAACTAATTTAGCAAAAGTCCCCATGACTAATCCCAACGGAAAACTAAGTTCTTCGGGTCGATGGTTGAGTCCGCCGGCACAGTTGATTAAGACACCGCCGGCTGATATTTCTGGATGATTGGCGACTACCATCAAACTCAGCAAAGCGCCGATCGAATTCCCGACAAATACCGCCGGTTCCTGTACCAAATCCGTCCAGAAATCTGTCAGCAATTCTTCCCACAATTCCAGCGTATAATCCAGCGCCGGTTTGCCAGAAGCCCCGAATCCCAGCAAGTCCAGCGCAAATACGCGATAGCCGCCGGCTGCGAGTGCGGGGATATTTTGGCGCCAATGCCCGATCGAAGCCCCAAATCCGTGAATCAAAATCAGAGGGCGGCCGGTGCCTTGGACGGTATATTGGATTTTGTGACCTTTCCAAGTCCAAATTAGTTTTTCAAAGCTGATTGCAGATACTAGCTGTTGTGCTGTCACGGTTCTAAATGTAAATTTTCGTTAACTTATTTCATCATAGCAGCACTATCCCTGTATGGACTGGCTAGGAGCAACACAAGAACATTATTCCCAATTACCAATTCCCAATTACCAATTCCCCATTCCCAAGGACAACTGCCAACTATCAACTGCCAACTGCCAACTATCAACTGCCAACTATCAACTGCCAACTATCAACTGCCAACTGCCAACTGCCAACTGCCAACTATCAACTGCCAACTATCAACTGCCAACTGCCAACTGCCAACTGCCAACTGCCAACTGCCAACTGTCAACTGACTACCTTTTTTTCTACCAACCAATAAGTCATCATCTCCCCCTTACCTTTTACGGGAATTACGCCTCGCATCTCCAACAAATACTGATCTTTTAAAAGCTCGTAAGTCACATCAGTAACTTGAATCCTGCCTGCAAAACCCGTAGCTTCCATCCTTGCCGCCACATTCACCGTATCTCCCCACAAATCATAGGTAAACTTGCTCACACCAATCACTCCCGCCACTACCGGCCCGGAATTGATGCCGACGCGAATTGCCAGTTTTTCCCCTGTCTCGGCGGACAACTTAGCTATTTTTGCCTGCATTCCCAGGGCCATTTGGGCGATCGCCTCAGCATGGTCTTCTCTCGGCGTAGGCAATCCCCCAACAACCATATAAGCATCCCCAATAGTCTTAATTTTCTCCACACCGTACTTTTCAGCTAACTGGTCGAAGTGGGAAAAAATCACGTTCAATCGCTTTACCAGTTCCGTCGGAGACATTCTCGCCGATAGCTCAGTAAAGCCAACAATATCAGCAAATAAAACACTTACATCGGCAAAACTGTCAGCAATTGTGCTTTGCTCTGCCTTCAATCGTTCTGCTATTGGTTGGGGCAGAATATTTAACAATAATTTCTCGCTTTGTTCCTGTTGAATCTTGAGTTCTTCTTGCGCTAATTTCCGCTCTGTAATGTCAGAAACAGTACCCTCATAGTACATCAAAACGCCTTGCAAATCCCGAACAGCACGGACATTTTCTGATACCCAAATCCGGCTTCCGTCCTGGCGGCATACCATAGATTCAAACCCGGAAACCGCATTTTCTGCATCCATAGCCGCCACGAATTCCAGGCGGCGCTCCGGGTCAACGTACAGTTGCTCGGCAATATTTTTAATGCTAGACATCAGTTCTGCTGGCGAGTTGTAACCGTACAACTTTGCCAAAGCTGGATTAGCGCTGAGAAAGCCTCCTGAAGACGTACTTTGAAAAATGCCTTCCATCGCATTTTCTACAATGCTGTGATATCTTTCTTCAGCAATCCGCAGCAATTCTTCGGCTTGTTTGCGCTGAATCAAAGAACCTAATTGAGTGCCGACAGCATGAAAAACATCTATAAATCGCGCGTCTTTCCCACCGGGCGAACTTTTAAAGAAAACTAGCACTGCCAATACTTCATCGCCTACCAAAATCGGCACGCCAAAACCCGTTTTAAATCCAAGTTCTAGTGCTATTTCACTTCGGATAAAATCCGGGTAGCCCAGGGAAATATCTTCAACCCATTCCGGTTGCTTGGATACCCAAACTCGTCCTGGCAGCCCAATATTCATGGGAAATGTCAGTTGTTCGCTTTGGGTGCGAAACGATTCCATGTTCGCGTTGCTGGCATACCAGCCCCGGGCAGATTGCAGGACATTTCCTTCTGCATCGGGAATCCAAGCTTCTCCTACATCCCATCCGATTGTTTCGGCAACTTGGTGCAGAATTACTTCTAAAGCTGAGTGAAAGTCTACAGCTTCGCCGACCGCCCGCGTCGTTTCCAGCAAAAACCGGACTGATTCTTCAGCCCGCTGCCGTTCGGCGATTTCTGCCTGCAATCTCGAATTGCGATCGTGCAATTCTCTGGCTTGCTGTTGCAGTTTAGATTGCAGCGAACGCAGGGAAAGTTGGTTTTGGACGCGGGCCAAGACTTCTTCTACTTGAAACGGCTTAGTAATATAATCTACTCCTCCTACTTGAAAAGCTTTAACTTTTTCCAGTACATCATCTAGCGCACTAATAAAAATTACCGGAATATCTTTAGTTTTTTCACTTAACTTTAACTTCTCACAAACTTCATAGCCGTTCATTTTCGGCATATTAATATCTAGTAAAATTAGATCGGGAGGAGATATTTGTGCCGCTTGCAGAGCCAATTGTCCGTTAATAGCCTTCCTGACTTGATACCCGTGGGAACCCAGCATAATGGATAAAAGTCGCAAGTTGTCGGGCATATCGTCAACGATCAGAATGTCTCTAAGAGTCGGTGGTAATGGATGGTCGTTCATCATAATATAATTGAGTTAAATCAATAATGATATCTATCCGAAAATTATCGACTAAATCTGTTAAAGCGTTAGCGAGATTTGCCTCTGTTTCGGGAATTTGCTCGATGAGTCCGAGAATGCGGTTGTCGTCAACGCAAAGTGCTGCTTGGTACAAATCGACCACCCAGTCTGTGGGCATTACACTCAAATCCTCGGTGGTCAAACTTTGAAGCAGTGTCTGTGCAGAACCAGAAGTAGATGAGTTTTCTTCCTCATAAATATAACGCAGGTTCAGGTGATGCGCTATCTTTTCAAATAGTACCTCTTCCCGAAACGGTTTACAAATCAAATCCTCACAACCAGCAGACAAAATTATGTGTCGCTGCTCGTCAAAAGCACTGGCAGTCAGGGCAATAATTATTGTTTCTCGACCTTCTGGAGTTTGCTTAATCTGTCTCGTCGCTTCGTACCCGTCCATCACTGGCATCAGCATATCCATTAAGATCAAGTGCGGCTTCCAAGTTGACTGCAAAGCAATTCCTTCTTCACCATTAGTTGCTTCGCAGACTTCAAATCCCAGCGGTACCAGGAGCTTAACCAGCAGTTGGCGATTTTCCGCTACATCTTCAACTATTAATATCCGATAAATTTGCTGTCCCGCTTCTAAAGCAATAACTTGTTTAACCGGCGGTGCTTCTTGTTCATCACTTTCTGTTACTAAGTTAACCTGGATATTAAAGCTGAAAGTTGTGCCTTGACTGAGTTGACTTTCAACAGCAATATCACCTCCCATAATTCGGACAAACTGTTGGCTAATCGGCAATCCTAGACCGGTTCCCTGCATAGATTTTCGACCTGTTTCGGTTTGTACGAAGGGCTTGAATAATGTGGGAAGTTCCGAGGGAGAAATGCCGGGGCCAGTGTCAGCAATTTCAAAATGCAATTGGGATTTGTTTTCTTCGTTCTTTTCAGCTTGACTGCTGACGCGCAAAGTCACACTTCCCTGTTGAGTGAATTTAATCGCATTGCCGAGCAGGTTAATTAAAACTTGCCGCAATTTAGCTTCGTCTGTTTGAATATACTGTGGCAAATCGTTGGTATTTTCAAAGACTAGGTGCAAACCTTTTGAGTTAGCTTTAAGTTGCAGCATTTCTTTGAGGCTGTTGAGAAGATTGTAGAGGTTGAAGCGGCTTTCATTGATGGTAATTTGACCTGCTTCTATTTTAGACATTGACAAAACATCATTGATTAGTTCCAGCAAATGTTCGCCGCTGCGGTTGATAATTTCTATGTATTCTTTTTGTTCTGCCGTGATCGAACTGTTGCGAGCCATGACTTGGGAAAAACCGAGAATGGCGTTGAGAGGCGTGCGGAGTTCGTGGCTCATGGAAGCGAGAAATTGGCTTTTGGCGCGGTTGGCAACTTCGGCGTTTTCTTTGGATCTAAGCAGTTCCATTGACTGCCTTTGAGTGCGGGCGAGCAATTCGGCTTGCTGCAATGCTACTCCTAGCTGAGTGCCTACATGAACTGCAACGTTGATTTCAGCTTCGCTCCACTGGCGGGGAGCTGAATTTTGATAGGATGCTAGCAGTCCCCAGAGCTGTTCGCCGCAGAAAATTGGCACGGTAATATAGGATTTGGCTTGAAATTTTTCTAGCAATTGGATGTAACAAGGGTTGAAGCCTTGCTTGTAAATGTCTGGCACACAAAGGTAAGTTGTACCTCGGCTGTAGGGTCCGCCTTCGGTTTCTTGCAAATAGGTATCGCGTACTTCTTGTGAGGTGCTATCGAATTTTTGGACGAGGCATTTTTCGCTTTCTAAAGCGCCTTCTGTGAAGTTAGAATCTATCTCCTGTACTTGGATGAAAGAAACCCAGTTGCTGTCAACGGATTCGGCTACAAATTCGCCGCTCCAGTCAGGATTGAAGCGGTAAAGGGCGACTCGATCGCATTTCATGGTTTGGCGCAATTCTTGGGTTGTCGCGTGAAAAATGTCTCCGATATCTAAAGTCTGCCGCATTCTTTCAATGATCCGGGCGATCGCTCTTTGTCGTAAAGCACTTTCTTGGAGTTCGGTTTCTGCTTGCTTGCGTTCGGTAATATCTACAGCCATTAAAGCGATGCCGATCGCTTTGCCGTTCTCGTCAATTAGCGCAGTATTATACCACTCGCAGACGATAATTTTGCCATTTTTTGTGATCGTTTGGTTCGTGCTGCAACTGCCGCTGAAGTTGGCATTTATGTGGTTATTTAAAATTTGATCTGCTGGCTGGAGGCAGCTTGACGGCAAGATAAAATCCGGGGCATTCCTGCCGATAACTTCTTGCTCGCTGTAGCCAAAAATAGCAACGGCTGCGGGATTCCAAGTGATAATTTCTAAATTCAGATTTAACTCGATCACTGCGATCGGCATTTGCTGCAATAAAAATGAGATTCTTTGCTGCGATGCTAGCAGTTTTTCTTGGGCTAATTTGCGATCGGTGAAGTCATTAGCGGTGACGAGAATTTGTTTAGGTTTACCATCAGTTGTTCTGAGAAATACGGTATCCCAACTGTGCATCCAGCGCCATTCACCGTTTTTGTGTTTCATTCGGTATTGACATTCAATCACATCGCCGTCTTTGGCTCGCTCCACTTTTTGGACGCTTTCAAAAAACTCTGGCAAATCGTCGGGGTTGAGCAGCATTGACATCATTGCTGTACCCATATCTTGTATTTCTTGGGTAGTGTAGCCTAGCATCACTGCAATTTGTCTGTTGCAATAAACATTCCGCTGTTCAATCAAATCGTAAACATACAATAGGTTGGGATTGGAATCGGCGATCGCCTGAATGAAGTGTTGGCTTTCTCGGAGAGCAGATTCAGCTTGTTTGCGATCGCTAATATCTCGCGCTACCATAATCACTGAGTCTTGCGAAAGCACAGAAACTTTAGCGTCTAGCCAAACTTCGCGCTCTCCGACTGTATAGCTATATTCAACATTGATACTTTGCTTCGTTTTGAGAACTTGTTGGATGGCATTTAATACTAAATCTGCCACAGGTTCCGGCAAAACTTCGTGGGCGGTTCTGTTAATCATTTCGCTGGCAGGTTTCACCAAATTCGTCGCTGATGTCGGGGCGATTTTGATGCAGCGCCCTTCTGCATTTCTCACTAAAACTATGTCAGTCATGGCGGCAAAAATCGCCCGCAATTCTGCTTCTGATTCTTGCAGAGCTTGCTCGGCGAGGATGCGGGTGCGAATTTCTGCTTGCAACTGTTGATTTTGTAGATCGAGCTGCTGAAGTCGGTTTTTTTCTCGATCGATCAGTTTAGCTTGAGCGATCGCGATCCCTAGTTGAGCCGCCACAGCTTCTAACAAGTCGATTTCATCTTCCGTCCATTCCCGGTAGCGATCGCACTGGTGCAAACAAATAGCGCCGTTTGCCCTGCCTTGGTACGAAGTGCGAATTGCCAGCATCGATTTCAACCCAACCTCGCGGCAAATCGGTCTCACAGCTTGCAAAAGAGGGTCTGAGTAAACATTATCGGAGGCGATAGCCCGCTCTTGAATCATCATTTGTACGACGTGAGGATTGCCCCAAATCGGAATTGATATATTGCGAATTGATTCGCAATTTTGTTCAAGATACTCGGCAGCCAAAGGAAGATCCACTTGGGGGTTAGTAACGTAGGTGTGAATTAAACAGCGGTTGACGCGGAATGCCTGACCGATTTGAGTTACTGCTGTTTGAAATATTTGCTCTGGCTGCAAGCTCGATCGAATTTGTTGAGTTATTTTTGCAATCAGCAATTCTCGCTGAACTTGCCGTCCTAAAGCAGCTTTAGCTGTCGCCGTTTCTATTTCTGCTTGCTTGCGATCGCTGATATCAAAAAGTACGCCATACCAAACAATATCGCCATTCTCCCGCAGTTCTGGTCGAGAATTAGATTGCAGCCATTTGAGTTTACCCGACGGCGTAACAATCCGCCATTCAAACGCAAACGGCTCTAAAGTTCTAGCGCTAACGGCAATTTTTTCTACCAGATATTGTCGGTCATCTGGATAATTTTGATCGAAACACAACTCAGGATTTTTTAATATCTCCTCACTCTCTAATTCATAAATATCCTGACAACCATAACTGATATATTCAAATTTGAAACTTCCCTCTGACTTCTTCATGAATTGATAAATAACTCCCGGTATATTGACCGCCAATTTCTGCAACCGTGCTTTGCTTTCCCGGAGTGCTTGTTCTGTCCGCTTGCGAAATTCTACCTCTCGTTGCAGTTGGGCATTCTGCTGTTTTAATTGTTTCGATAGCTGTTGTATAGTCAATTGACTTTCGATCCGCACTAAAAATTCTTCCACTTGAAAAGGCTTAGTAATGTAGTCAACACCGCCGACTTCAAAAGCTTTTACTTTGTAAAATATTTCGTTAAAAACGCTCAAAAAAACCACCGGAATTTCTCGTGTATTTTCGTTAGCTTTCAGTCTTTCGCAGACTTCGTAGCCGTTCATTTTGGGCATGGCAATATCTAGCAAAATCAAGTCGGGTAGAACGGTAAATTTAGTATTTGTCGCCATTTTTCCCGAAATCGCCCGCTGAACTTTATACCCCTCTTTCGTCAAGATATTTGATATAAACCGGAGGTTGTTGGGCTGATCGTCAATAATTAAAATGTGAATACTTTCTTTGTCGAGCGCCATTTTTTGTATTGCCATTTTGAACTTTCTAGTGTGTTAGCAGTAGATTAATGAGTTAATAATTCGATCATTTTTTTACACCTAAAATAATTTATCAATTTTTTTAAACCTCAGCAAATAGAAGATTGTTTTTATATATTGGTTCATCGAATAACGCACCTTTTCTTCGTTTAACTTTTTGGTTAAGAGTCTGAAATTCGCAACTCAAATCAACCGCATTTTGGTCATATTTTATTGCAAAAACAAATCCCATTATTCGCTGCAAAGATTAAGTCTGCTGAAAAAAAATCATTACCGGAAAGAATTGGTTGAAAGCCGGAACCCTTTTAGGGATCAATTAAAATCAGACTATTTATTACTCCAATCCTCGGACTTCTTTTGTCAAGTGCTGTCAACTGTCAACTGTCAACTGTCAACTGTCAACTGTCAACTGAATGACTTAGACACCCCGACGCGAAGAAACCGGTTTTTTTACTCTTGCCCCGGGCTGAAACAGGTCTTTTCGTGAAAAAACCCGGTTTCGAGGCACCCGCGCCTACATCTTAAGATATTTATAGGTCACTAAGAGTATAGATCGACGGGCCCGCACCCAAGGCCTGCCGTATCAACTTTTTTCTCAGTCTTTTCTATGCCAGCAATTCCTTAAGTTTGGCAATATTTTCATTGCTGAGGGAGATTTTAATTTCAAGTTCTTGTTCAGGTTCCCATAGCAGCAAAATATTATCTTCCCCCAAGGCGATTTCAGGATTGTTCAATTCCAGTGTTTGATATTTAACTTCGGGAAATCCTATGCGAATTACCAGTTCGGATTCCAACTGAGGATAGATATACAATTGCTGTTGCAGGTTGTCTAGTTCTAGTTTGTTAACTGTGTTGTTACGTTGGACAGGAGAATCGGGTGTGTACCAATAGAGAGTATCCTCGCGAATTTCGGGATTGACCATCACAAATGTTTCGTCAAAACGCTGGGGGTTCCAGTGAATTTCGCTCAGACCGCCGATTTGCGGAATCAGTCGCTCTACCCAGCTAATTTCTTTGCCGTTGAGGTTTCCCCACCACTGACTGATATTATCGAATTTGTCAGCATTTTCGGGGTTGGTGCTGCCGGACTGCCAGACTGTTTTTAGCTGCATATACAGGTTCTCCAGCGAATTTAAATTTGAAATAGCAGGCTGTCAATTGGAGATTCAATCGTTCTACAATAATCTTAATGGACTTACCAATTATCTACCACGAAGATTACGTTGCACCCCTGCCGCCCGGTCACCGCTTCCCGATGGCAAAGTTCGGGCTGCTTTACGAAATGCTACTCGCCGACGGGGTAGCAGATCGATCGCAATTTCACGCGCCGGAACAGTTTGGGACAGAATGGATTGAATTAGTCCACGATCGCGACTACGTTCAAGCTTACTGCAACGGGACGCTGGATGCCAAAGCTCAGCGGCGAATTGGTCTGCCTTGGAGTCGGGCCTTGGCTAACCGCACTTGCACAGCGGTTGCAGGGACGGTACTAACTGCCAAGCTCGCTTTGGAGTGCGGTTTGGCTTGCAATACTGCGGGCGGAACTCATCACGCCTTCCCTAATTATGGGTCTGGTTTTTGTATTTTCAACGATTTGGCGATCGCCTGTCGCGTTTTGCAAAAAATTGGTTTAGTTCGCCAAGTCTTAATTGTCGATTTAGACGTGCACCAAGGAGACGGAACCGCCGTAATTTTCCAAGATGACAGCAGTGTTTTTACTTTCTCGATGCACTGCGAGGTAAATTTTCCCGGCACTAAACAAAAGAGTGATTTAGATGTAGCTTTGCCTGTCGGTATGGAGGACGACGAATATTTACAAACTTTGGCTAAATACTTACCAGATTTACTGTCAAATGTCAAGCCAGATTTAGTATTGTATGATGCCGGAGTAGACCCTCATCATGGCGACAAACTGGGAAAATTAGCTTTAACTGATACGGGATTATTTCGCCGGGAAATGCAGGTTTTATCTACTTGTTTGGCTGGTGGATATCCCGTTGCCTGCGTGATTGGCGGTGGCTATTCCGATGACACGAAGGGGTTAGTTTACCGACATTCGCTGCTGCACCGAGCCGCAAGTCAGGTTTATCGGCAGTATCGACTTTGAACTCGACTGTTAGATTCTGTTGGAGTAATCAAAAAAGTAAGCCATACTTGCAATGGCCGATCGCGCCAGCTTGCCATAGGGGTACAACTTGAGCTAAAAAGTTGTTAAACCAACAACTGCACTTATGTCCAATGCCAGTCCGCCCAATCACCCGTATCCACTGCTGGTTGTCATTGTTAACTACCGAACCCCTGGTTTAACCATTGACTGCTTGCGCTCTCTAGTTACCGAAGTGCGATCGCTCCCCGGTATGCGAGTTGCAGTTGCCGACAACGCATCAGGCGACAATTCTAGCGAACAAATACCAGCCGCGATCGCAGCGGAAAGCTGGAGCGAATGGGCATCCTTCGTGCCC
>Ga0209591_10002413_pt1 | contig 22424 bp, 12 predicted proteins | sample MAT01_FD_187207 | JGI IMG/M metagenome (GOLD analysis project Ga0209591, IMG submission 187207) | Freshwater microbial communities from Lake Fryxell liftoff mats and glacier meltwater in Antarctica - MAT-01 (SPAdes) (version 2) | ecosystem: Environmental > Aquatic > Freshwater > Ice > Liftoff... | reverse complement strand
TGTGCCGACGAATCGAGAAAACGGCACCCCAACAGCCACTTGACTCAAATCCTTCGATGAATTTATCCCAGTGACACCTGTCGCCGTAAATTATTACACATGTAATATAACCGCCCCTCGGAAACGGCCGCTTTAGGGACAGGCTCTACTGACTGAACGCCTTTCTGCTCGCTCCGGTTTACGCTCGGGCCCAGCCTCTGTCCCGCCCATGTCTGAGGTCATCGCCCAGAATAAATTCCCGTGTCCGGCCTGTGGCGCGGAGGCAACCTGGAACGTCGGGAAGCAAGCATTGGTCTGCAATTATTGCGGCACTGTTTCGCCCGCTCAATTAGATGTACCCCCCATCCAGGAAACGCTCATCCAGGAATACGACTTAGCCACGGCCCTCAGTTCGATTCCCGAGGGACAACGCGGCTGGCAGACGGAACGGGTGGAGGTTCTCTGTCAGAGTTGTAAAGCCATCTCCGTATTCGAACCCTCGCGCGTCGGGCAACGCTGCGATTTCTGCGGATCCGCGTCGCTCGTCCTCCACACCGAAACCCAACAGCCTTTTCGCCCGGAAAGTCTCCTGCAATTCAAGATCAGCGACACTCAAGTCCGGGACAGCATCCGAGAATGGTACGGACAACGCTGGTTCGCCCCAAATGCCCTGGGAACCCGGGCGATGACGGACCAATTGCACGGCGTTTACCTGCCCTATTGGACGTTCGATGCGCAGGTTCACGCCGACTGGACGGCGGAAAGCGGCTATTATTACCACGAGACTGAGCACTTCACCGATGCTCAGGGCCGACGCCAAGCCCGGCAGGTTCGAAAGATCCGTTGGCAACACAGCTCCGGGAGACTCGACCATTTCTTTGACGACGAACTCGTCTGCGCTTCCAAAGGGGTTGAGCACTCGATGATCAAAGAAATCGAGCCGTTTCCCACTCAGGAGCTGCGCCCTTACCAACCCGAGTACCTTGCGGGTTGGATTGTTGAGCGCTATCAGATCGATCTGCTCGCGGCGGCCAAACACAGCCGCGAAGTCATGACCCACAAGCTGGAGGAACTATGCGCCGGCAAGGTCCCGGGAGATACCCAGCGCAACTTACGAGTTTCCGCGGATTGGTCGGGCCAGACCTTCAAGCACATCCTCGTACCCGTCTGGCTCCTCACCTACCAATATCATGGCACCACCTACCATGTCCTCGTCAACGGGTACAACGGAGCCATCGCCGGGAATTATCCCAAGAGCGTCTGGAAGATCCTCCTGGCGGCCCTGGGCGTTTTGATTTTTGTCCTGCTGGTGATCGTTCTGGGGAAAAATCTGTGAGCTTACCGGGCGCTCCGACACCCGCCTTCAGGGCCGTCCAGGATCGGCAACTTGCCACGCCTCGACTATTCCAACCGCCGGCCCAAGGTCTCGTCCTTGGCTTCAGGAAAGTGGATGCGCTGCAAGAGGACCCGACTGACCCGCATGCCATCGAGCTCTTCAACAGAGAGTTCAAAGTCTCCTAGTTTCAAACGATCAGAACGCTTGGGAAAACGGCCCAATTGCTGCGTCATCCAGCCGTTCACAGTGGTGGCGGATTCCGCTTCCAGCGCAGCCCCCGTTAATTCGGCCAGTTCAAACAACGGTAACGAAGCGTCCAGATCCCACGCGTGTTCGCCCCGGCGGGTCATCCGCGGCTTCTCATGATCGAACTCGTCCTGGATCTGGCCCACCAGTTCCTCGATCACATTCTCTAAAGTCACCATGCCGGTGGTCCCGCCGTACTCGTCGACGACTAACGCGAAATGAAGGCGCCGATCTAGAAATAGTTGCAGAAGCTTTTCGAGCCGCGCGGTCTCGGGCACAAAAATGAGCTTCCGGGCGACGGAGCGTAGATCTTCCCCAGTGACGGCTTTGTCCCGCAGGCTGAATAGATCTTTGAAATGAACCACGCCAACGGCGCGGTTCAAATCACCCTGTTCGCACAGGGGGAAACGCGAGTAGCGGCTCCGTTCCGCCCGATCCAAACAAACCCCAATCGAATCACTCGTGCTGAGCAAGGTAATCTCCCGTCGGGGCCGCATCACCTGAGCGACGACTCGGCGGCGGAGATCGAGCGAGTTCATCACAATTTCCCGACTCAACTCCGAACCCCGCTCCCGCCGGTGGGTCGCCATGAACATCAGCCGAAGTTCCTCGGAGGTGTGGGTTTCCTCATCTAACGATTCGACCCCAAGCCGATTCAGAATCCAACGAGACGATCGATCGATGGACCAAATGAGCGGGTAAGCTACCAGGTAGAACCAGCCTAACGGGCGCGCCACAAACAAGGTCACCGGCAGGGTTTCCTTCAGCGCAATTGCTTTGGGGACCATCTCACCTACCACGATTAGGGTGAAGGTCATGCCCACAAAACTAAGGGCCGCCACCGTCTGTCGAACCCAAATGACATCGGCCAAACCAAGGGCCATCAGAAGCGGCTCAAGTGCCGACTGAACCAGGGGCTCCACGAAGCGACCGGAAAGCAGCCCCGCGAGCGTTATCCCAATCTGAACCGCACTGATGGCCGAGTTAATATTAGCTTTAAGGCGGCGGGCGATTCGGGCCGAGCGGTTCCCCTGATTGGCCAGAGTCTCAATTTGAGTTTCGCGGATCTTGACCAACGCCAGCTCGGCCGCCACGAAAAAGGCGTTCATGCCGACCAGGAAGACCGCGAAGAAACCTTTGGCGGCCAGGGCCACCAGGAACCCAGCACTCACAACACCACCTCCCCGAAGACACCGCCCAGAACGTCGGACAAGGTCACAAAGCCGCGCTCGCGCCGGGCCGAATCAACGACAATGGCGAGCGGCATTCCACTTCGCTGCAAACGCCGAAGCGCATCTTCCAAGCGCAATTGCTCCTCCAAAAAGAGCGCCGGACGCAGATAATCCCCTGCTTTGGTTCGGCCCGAATTGGGTTCGTCATACAGGATGTTCTTGAGGCTCACGACCCCGACAATCCGGGCATTTTCTTTCCCGCTATCCCAGACCGGCAACCGGGAGTGTCCGCGCTCTCGACAGATCCGGAGCAGTTCCACCACAGGAGTGGAGACATTGACCGTATCAGCTAGGGACAAGGGACGCGCCACCTGACCCACCGTGCGGTACTGCAATTCCAAAACCCGATGAATCAGGGTCCGCTCGGTGGTGGACAAGCTCGATCCGGAATCGAGTACTTGAGCGCGCAACTCTTCCCGGTTACCGAACAGTTGGGTGGCCATCGCCCGTCCACCCGTCATCCGCAGCAAAAGCGAGGAGAAGGCCTCCACCAGCGCGACCACCGGAGACAACGCGAAATGCACGACCCGAAAGGGCCAGACTAGGCGCAAGGCGAAGCGGTTGGGAAACATCCGGCACAGGGCCTTGGGCAACAAATCCACCACTACATGCAAGATTATGGCGGTCAGCACAAGGGTGACCCAAAACACCCAGGGGAGGTGGCTCAATTGACCGGAAAGCCACGCCACCACCAACGTCACCACCACAAAATTCGCCAGCGTATTGCCGACGAGGATCGTCCACAGAAAATTCTCCGGACGATCGAGGTATTCTTGCAGTAAGCGCGCGCCCGCCCGGCCTTCCCGCACCCATTGACGGATGCGCAACCGGCTCAGCGCCATTGCCGCCGCTTCCTGACCTGAGAGGAAGGCCGAGAGCAGCAGAGCCATTCCCAAAGCAATCCACTGAAGCGTATAACCACTCATGACTGGGCGCCCTCCCGTTCGATCAGCAGTTCCCTGACCCGGCGTTCATCCGCAACTTTCACGGTGAACCGCAAACCCCGGTACCGAAGGATATCCCCAACTGCGGGTACCACTTCGCTCAGCTTCACCACCAATCCCCCCAAAGTATCCACGTCCGGATCGGTGCCCAGTCCCGGATGCTCGCGGGCAAAATCATCCAGGCGCATCACCCCACTAGTCCGCCAGCGTCCCGGCGCGAGTCGTTCCATCACGAATCCCTCCGGTTCGCCTTCACCCCGGATGGGACCGATAACGGCTTCGAGAATGTCCTCCACGGTGATTAATCCCGCCGCGCTGCCGAACTCATCCAGCACGATGGCCAACCCGCGCTGCTGGTGCTGTAGGGCGCGGAATAGTTGGAGGAGATTCATGCTCTCCGGCACAAATGAGGGAAATTCCAGAGCCTCATCGAGTCCGGATTCGGGATTCAGCAGCAAGATCCGAGTGTTTAGAATCGCCACGATGTTGTCGGGAGTCTCGTCATAGAGCGGAAGACGATGGTGGCGGGACTGACGGGCGGCGCGGATCAAGGCGTCCACGGACAGGTCGTCGGAAAGCACCTTCATTTCGGCCCGGGACCGCATGGCGTCCCCAGCGGTCCGCTGTTCGAGCGCGAGAATGCGCAAAATGATCTCCCGTTCACTGGAAGCCAGCGCGCCGTGCTGATGCGCCAGTTCCACCAAGTCGGCATACTCCTCATCCGACACGCCTGAGGGCAAGGGGACACTGCGGCGAACGATGGGACGGAGGACGCGTTCGACGAAACCCTGGGAAAGCCGTCGAACGGGTTGGGAAACCGGCACCAGCCAACTGATCGGACGGGCCAGGCGCAAGGCCCACGCCTCGGGCGAACGAACGGCCAGCGCCTTGGGCATCACTTCGCACCCCAACACCAGAAGGACCAGCAGTCCAAACAACGTCAGGAAGCGTTGCCCGCCTTCTTCAAACGTGCTGATCAACCCCAGAGCGACCAGGAAGAAATTGGCGACATTGTTGCCTAGGACCAGGGTCGCTAGGAGATCGTCCGGACGACTGAGCAACTCCGTGACTAAGGGTCCACGAAGTGGGTCCCGACTGTTGAGGTGCCGAACCCGCCACGAACCCAGAGAGAAAAAAGCCGTCTCGGCCGCCGCGAAGAAGAAACTCGCGGCCGCCAGCGTCAACAGCAGCCCAAGCATCCATGGTAACGGCAAACTCACAGAGGCCAAGGATGCCTAGGAGCCGGCCGTTGTTCAATCCAAGGCAGATCCCAAGGCGCAACCCGCTCGCTCCGGCCCTGTTCCCCAGGTGTTTTCGATAAGCCCTCAACGCCTTTACTTGAGCGGGCTGACATGTCCGTCCGCATAAACGGCATTCTTGGTGCCGGTAACCCCACCCGAGTGAAAATTGTCGTAGTCGTACATGATCCGCTGCTTCGAAGGGTCCACCGTGGAAGTTACTCATAGCGCAGCGCCTCAATCGGATCGAGCTGCGAGGCCTTTAACGCCGGAAAAAAGCCAAAAACAATGCCAATCGCCACCGCCGAACCAAAGGCCAGCGCCACGGAATTCATCGCGATCAAGGTCGGACTTTCCATCATTCCCGCCAACCAGTCGGAAGCCCACCAGCCCAGCCCAATCCCCAGCAACCCACCAATGACCGACAGCGCCAGTGCCTCAATCAGGAATTGCAACAGGATGTCCCGCCCCCGTGCTCCCACGGCTAGGCGCAACCCAATCTCCCGAGTCCGCTCGGTCACACTGACCAACATAATGTTCATGATCCCGATTCCGCCGACCACCAGGGAAACACCCGCCACTCCGCCCAAAAGCAGAGTCAACACTCGGGAGGTTTCCGTCGCAAATTCACTGATCTCCTGCTGGGTCCGGACCAGAAAATCATCGTCCCGACCGGCCGCAATCTTGTGCCGCTGACGCAGCAGTTCCGCGATTTGCTGCTGAACCGAAACCAGCAGGGTCGGCTTCGCTGCCTGAACCAGCAGGGAACGAAACGTCGTGTCACCCGTCAGACGCTTCATGGCGCTAGTATAAGGGACCAGCAGCACATCATCTTGGTCGCTCCCCATCATGTTGACGCCTTTGGGTGCCAACAGACCGACCACTCGGAACGGCGCGTTTTTGATGCGGATAATCTGCCCGACCGGATCTTCGCCTCCAAAGAGTTGAGTCGCCGTGGTCCGTCCGATCAAAGCGACTTTGTTGGCTCCGCGAACGTCGGCATCGGTAAAATTGTCACCCGAGGCAAACCGCCACATCCGAATAGTGGCGTAATCGGATCCGACGCCCATCACCTGAGGATTGGCATTCTGATTACCGACCGCCACTTGGGCGAAACTGCGAACCTCTGGACTGACTCCGGCCACCCCTTCAACTTCTTGTCGGATGGCTTCAAAATCCCCGACGGTCAACGTCCCCGAGGTACCGAACGCCATTCGAAAACCGCCCCGGGAAGCGGCGCCCGACAGCACCATGACTACATTTTGGCCCAGCGAGGAAATCTGCTTCTCCACCTGTGCCTTGGCGCCATTGCCCAAGCTCACGACGGCAATCACCGCGGCGACCCCGAAGATGATTCCCAGCATGGTGAGCAGGGACCGAAGCATATTTCGGCGCAATCCCGTGAAGGCGATTTTGACGGCGGCCAAGAGGATCATAGGCGTCGAAATCAGGCCAGTTTCACCGCTGCCTGCTCTTCCGTAAGGCGGGCAATCGCTTCTCGGGCATTCAGACGGGGGAAAACCGCCTGGTCGGTCACCACCCGACCATCGCGCATTACCACCATGCGGCTGGAAAAACTCGCGATATCGAGTTCGTGCGTGACCATCACGATGGTCATGCCCGCCGCATTCAGCTCCTGGAAAATCCCCATGATCTCGATGCTCGTCCGGGAGTCCAGATTGCCGGTGGGTTCGTCCGCCAACAGGAGCTTCGGCTCGTTCACCAAAGCACGGGCGATGGCCACCCGTTGTTGCTGACCACCGGAAAGTTGACTGGGCGTGTGGTCGGTTCGAGCGCCTAAACCGACCCGCTCGAGCGACTTGAGCGCTCGTTCTCGTTGTTCACGGCTGCGCAGGGGACCCCGACTGTACAGCATGGGCAGCTCCACATTTTCCAAAGCGGTGGTTCGAGCCAGGAGGTTAAACCCCTGAAAGACGAACCCGATCTTGCGATTACGCAGGTCCGCCAGTTCGTCACGGTTCAAGGTACCCACATCAACCCCATCCAACAGGTACTTACCGCCAGTAGGCCGATCCAGGCATCCCACCGTGTTCATCAAGGTGCTCTTGCCCGAGCCACTGGCGCCCATCACAGCCACAAATTCGCCCGGTGCCACCGTCAAATTAACTCCGCACACCGCCGGAACTTCCACCTCACCGGTGAGATAGCTCTTCCGAAAATCGATCAGCTGAATGACGGGAGTCATGGGGTAGACCAGCGCAACATGGAACTCAGATGCACGGTGAATAACGAAGGGATTTAGCGGATTCGCGGCCCGCCTCCAAAGGGACTTCCACCCATCGGCGAACCCTGACCGGGCCGGGCCGAGCCGCTGGGGGCAATCGCCGAAGTCTCCCCGACCACCACGCCCGTGACCACCACGTTCCCTTCTGCCAATCCCTCGACAATTTCGGTGTTGGCCCCATCACTAATGCCAGTGCGAACACTGACCATCTGGAGGACCGGTTTTCCCGCACTGGATTTCGCCGGATCGACCAAATAGACCGTCCGAATTCCGGGCGTATCGCTGGCCGAACTGGTCGCCCCCCCACCGGATCCCATCATTCCTCCGCCAAAGCCCCGCCCCCCGCCACCCTCCGCCATTTGAGCCCGCATACGGTCCCGGAACTGTTTCATCTGTTCACGTTGTTCCGGGGTCAGGGTTTCATCGAACTTCTTGCGCTCCTCCTCCGTCGGACGTCGGCCTTCGGCCACCCAGGGCGGAGTTGGCAGATCTCCCGGACGGGTCGAAGCACCTGGTGCATTGGTTCCGGCGGCTTTCGCCAAAGCATCGTTGGTCGAACCGATTACTGACCCCTCCGGCGGACGAAACCGCAGGGCCGCATTGGCGACCCGGATCACATTGGTCCGCTCGGCGGTAATGATGGAGGCATTCGCCGTCATTCCCGGACGCAACTTGCGGTCGGCATTGCTCACATCGACCACCGTCATGTAGCTCACTACATTCTGGTTGGTCGTGGGGGCGAACCGCACCTGACGCACCTTGCCGGCAAATTGGCGATTCGGAAACGCATCCACCAGGAAGGTCACCCGCTGACCGTCTTGCACGCCACCCACATCCGCCTCGGAAACCGCAGCCTCGATCTGCATTTGCGTCAGATCATTGGCGATCTGGAAGAGTTCGGGCGCATTAAAGCTAGCGGCCACAGTCTGCCCAGCTTCTACCCTTCGCGAAATTACAATGCCGCCAATCGGGGCATAAATGACCGTCCGATCCAGATCTACCTTGGCTTCAGCGAGGGCGGCATCCCGCATCTTGACCGTGGCATCGGCTTGCAGGAGACCCACGTCGGCCTGTTCGTACTCCGTCTGGGAAATGAGTTTGGCATCCAGCAACTGACGCGCCTGCTTTTGGTTGAACTTCGCGAGGGCGTACGCTGCCTGGGAACTGGCCAGATCGGCCTCGGCGCGCGCATACTTCCGCTCGTACGTCGACGGGTCGATCTTCGCTAGGATATCCCCTTCCTTAACCTTCGAGTTAAAATCGACCGCCAACTCGGTGATGATCCCGGAAATCTGAGTACCTACGGTTACGACCTTGACCGGATTCAGGGCCCCATTGGCAGTGACGTTTTGGGTAATGTCGCCGCGCACCACCCGGTTGGTGCGAAATTCCGGAAGCGCGGAGGCACCCGAAGAACTCCTGGTTTTCCACTGCCGGTAGCCCCAGTAGCCAGCCGCTGCGAGGGCAACCAGGACCAACCAGGTACGCCACGATGAGTTACGAGATGCGGCCATTTTAAAAAATCAGTTCGAAGCAGAAACGGTCAGGGGTTGAGGGAGAACAAGCGATCCGAACGAGCTGGGCAATCCTCTTCTGGTTCAGACGTACCCCACAGCGTCGCGTAGGCCCCTGGCAGATACGTGCTCTCCCACGTTCCCTTCGGGGCCCACGCGCCGCTAAAAGTGTTCACGTTAACGCACCGGGGCCACTCCCAAGGTAACAACTCAGGTTTTGTCAGGGTGCGGGAACTCGGCAATCGAGCATCCAGACCGGAAACCCGCGATCCGGTTACACCCGGTCGCTCGGATCCTTCAAAAAATCACACTGCCGTCCGGTTTAGACCGGACCTTCCCGATCGGCTTGCCGAGCTCGATCGAGCCGCCGCGCCGCCTCCGCCGTTAACGCCGTGATCTTCGAATCAGGTGCCGCCGCGCTTAAAATCTCGGTCAACGCCAGCTGCAACGGCGCTTCCTGCTCCCGCCGATACCGGTGGATGTCTGCCCGGGTAAGACTAATGGGCCCGGCTAAGTGGCGACACAGAGGCTCCTCTTCGCACAACGCTTCAATATCCCAAGAGCCATAACGCCCCGTCACGAGACACCATAACAAAACCGCCGCCAGATGAGGTGCCGCGGCGTTGGCGGACCGCGAAGCTGCCAGTCGACCCGCAATTTCCTCGACCTGTCTCACCAATCGGACCGCTGGAATCCGTATCCGGAGGTCCTCGGGCAGCTCCCCTCGCGTGCCGTCGTCAAAGTCCGATCGACGAAAAACCAGAGTCCTTTCGGAATCTTCAGCCGCGTCTGCATCCATCCTGGGAGGCTACTTGGGACCATTCCCGTAGGAAAGCCAGTTGCGCTCGACCGCCGGATCAGCGCCAGGGACCGGTTCCAAGCTTGAGCACCACCCACCGGCAGCGACACGCTGCCTCATGTTCAATCCCTCCAGCACTCCCGCTTGGCTCGGACACGCCTGGGCGTCCTTGCTCGGAATCCTGCTGGTTGGATTCAGCGGGCCAGGACGGGCGGCCGAAGATAACTTCATCCCCCTCAACTCCACCACCGACGCCGATTGCATCGTTACCTTTAACGAAGTTTTCTATCATCCCGCGGGAAACGAAGCGGACCTGGAATGGATCGAGCTCCATAATCAATTGGCCCTCGATCAAGACCTCTCGGACTGGGATCTCGAGGGGGCCGTCCGCTTTCATTTTCCCAAGGGAACCACGCTCAAAGCCAATAGCTATCTGTTGGTCGCAGCGAACCCAGCGGCGCTCCAGGCGAACTCCGGGGTGAGCGGCGCGCTGGGACCGTGGACCGGCCGACTCGACAATGCCGGCGACCAACTCGTCCTGCGCAATCTCAATCAGCGCCGGATGGACGAGCTGCGGTATGACGATGAGGTGCCGTGGCCGGTGGCCGCTGACGGATCCGGCGCCGCTCTGGCCAAACGCCGCCCAGGGTCACCGTCCAGTCCGCCCGAAAATTGGCGCGCCAGCCTCGAAGCGGGCGGCACTCCCGGCGCCGCGAATTTCCCGGAACTCGGTATCGCGCCGGTACCGATCGTGGATCTATTACTCGCGAAAAATTCGCCCGCTCGCTGGAGGATCCCCACCTCGACCTCCGCGGAACCCAGTTGGCCGACCAGCCTGTTTGACGACTCGGCCTGGAACATCGGAACGAACGGCTTCGGATTCACCGCCGGCACCAGTCCGGCGGTTCCTCCCGCCCAGCGTTATTACCGATTCGAAGGCACCGGCGCCGACGCCTCGGGCAATCGGGTCAATGGTCTGGTTCAAAACGGCGCCCGCCACGTCACAGAACCTTCACCGGCCGATGATTCATCTTGGTCGGTTCGCTTCGATGGCGAAGACGAATATTTCAAGGTCGACGACGTCACTCGACTCGCCGCCTATACCCTGTCAGCGTGGGTGAAGATCGAAACGATTCACGCCTGCAGCCTGGTCGTCCTGACCGATGCGAGTGGCCCATTGACCTCGTGGTCGCATCAGCTTCGGCTTAGCGCAGGCGGAACCTTTGAACACTACACGTTCGACGGCGGATTAAAGGTCATCACCGGGACCACGGTGGTGCAGGCGGGACAGTGGTATCACGTGGCCGCGACGGCCGAAAACCAAGGCGTCGCCCGCCTGTATGTGAATGGCCGCGAAGAGGGAACCCCCGCGTCCATCACCCAACTCTGGGAGAGCGGCACGCGCTGGTTCTTCGGCAGCAACTCCGGAGCCACACCGAATTATCTGCGCGGTTGGCTGGATGAAGTCGCCCTCTGGCATGAAGTGCTGTCCGGGGCTGCGATCACCGCATTGGCCGACGGGTCCCTCCCAGCGACTGGCTCCGGATTGGCCGGCACCTTTGTGACCGATCTCGCTACGGCAATGGCGGGCCACAACGCTTCGGCCTGGTTTCGCTTTCCATTCGTCCTCCCAACTCACACCCCTTACGACCAACTAGCGTTGAACGTCCGCTATGCCGATGGCTTTGTGGCCTGGCTCAACGGCGTCGAAGTCGCCCGTCGTAATGCTCCGGCCGAGCTCCACTGGAATAGCCCAGCCACGGCGGCCCGGACGACGACGGAAGCCACTCAGGCGGAACTGATCAGTCTGAAGGCATCCCTTAACTTGCTCCGCCCCGGAACCAACGTCCTGGCCGTTCAAGGATTAAACTTCAGTGCGGCGGATCCCGATTTCCTCTTAGAAACCACCCTCACCGCCCGTCGGGCCCCTCGTCCCTCGACCTTGGCGCCACTCGCTTTTAGCGAAGTTCCCGGCTCAGAAGTTCGACCCTTCTGGTTCGAAGTGGTGAACCCCGGATCGTTGTCCCCAGACCTCCGCGAGTATGTCGCCCGGGTCGATCAGGGTGACCCCATTCCCCTGGGTGAAGGACAACTCCCTCCGAACACATTCCATCGCGTGTCAGTCGACGACCCGGACCCATCCGTGAGGGAGGCGAAGCTTCTGGTCCTCGCCTCCGCCGATGGCACCCAAATCTTGGATGCCGTCCGTCTGGACCGGGGACCGCAGGCGCGAGTATCTGGAGCCTATGAGGCGGAATTCCGACGCCCAACCACGAGTACTCCCGGGGCCGAAAACACCTTCAATTTCCGGGACGCCGTCGTGATCAACGAGATCCTTTATCATCCGCCGCCGACATTTCCCCGACCGGGCACGCCCCCGGAACTCAAGACCGTGCCCATTATCAACTGGGATTCGTCGTGGCGGTATGAGGGGGCTGGGAGCAATCCGGGGCCGGATTGGAATCAGCCGGAGTTCAACGATTCAACCTGGGCGCGGGGCCCGGGAATCCTCGGCTTCCGCACCGGCGCCCTGGCCGAGCCCATTCGGACCGCGCTTTCGTCGGGCCGTTGGACGTACTATTTTCGCGTCCCGTTTGTCCTCACCACGTTGCCGCCCGACGATTGTCCGTTGGCGTTGCGCTTTCTGGTAGACGACGGAGCAGTGTTTTACCTGAACGGCCGGGAGTTTCACCGGCACATGATGCCGGCCGGCGAGATCACCGCGACCACGCCGGCCACCAGCGTGGGCGATCCGCCCGTCATCGGTCCATTAACTCTGGACTCCTCCGGTCTGGTGCTCGGAACCAACTGGATGGCCATCGAAGTTCACCAATGGAGTCAGACCAGCTCGGACATGGTCTGCGGGGTCGAGCTAGTGCAGTGCGAAGTAATCCAACCAGGGGTGCCCCCGACGCCGTACGCCGAAAGCGACACACAATGGATCGAATTGTTTAATCGTTCGGAGCAGGCCGTGAACCTGGCCGACTGGCAACTGGCCGACGCGGTCTCCTTTACCTTTTCGCCGAACACGACCCTGGCTGCCGGGGAGTATTTAGTCGTCACCCGCGATGCCACCGCGCTCCGTGCCCAGTATCCCGACCGACGCATCCTGGGCAATTTTACGGGCCGCCTGTCTCGCCGCTCCAATCGCCTTCGCCTGCTCGAGGCCAACGGCAATCCGGTCGACGAAGTTCGTTACTCGGACGATCAACCTTGGCCACACGCCGCGGATGGGGGTGGTTCCAGTCTGGAACTACGCGACCCACGTTCAGACAATTCAGTTCCGGAGGCTTGGTCCGCTAGCGATGAAACCCGCCGCAGCTCCTGGAACTCCTACCAGTTCCGAGCAACCGCGCGGAATCCAGTCTTCGGACCGCCTCTAAATGGATTCCACGAACTTCGACTCGGCTTGCTCGATGATGGCGAAGTCCTGCTCGACAGTGTCTCAGTGCTCGAAGACCCGGAGGGCGCGCGAACCGAACTGATTCAGAATGGCGCCTTCACCGGTGGGCCCACCCGCTGGCGACTGTTGGGCAATCATGCCCGTTCCCGAGTACAGGACGATCCGGACCGACCGGGCAATTCGGTTCTCCGGGTCGTGGCGACCGATGCCCGGGGTTACTTGCACAACCAGTTAGAAACCACTCTCAAGTCGGGCGCCACCGTGAAGCCAGTGCGCGCCGGCGTGGACTACCAGATTTCTTTCGAAGCGAAATGGCTCTCCGGGACGCCGCAACTTCATGCGGAATTATATTATAATCGGGTCGCTCGAAAATTCATCCTCGAACAACCCACCGAGATCGGCACCCCCGGCCGACCGAACTCGACGCGAGTGGACAACCTCGGACCGACTTATACCGACCTGCGCCACGATCCGCTCGTTCCGCGGCCCGGAGAATCGGTTCGCGTCCGAGTCCGCGCCCAAGATCCGGACGGGTTGACTGAGCTGACGCTCCATTACCTCATCAACAGCGGGAGCGCCCAATCCCTCGCCATGAATGCCCAAGGCGACGGAGTATTTGAAGCAACCCTTCCGGCACAATCGACGGCGGGCGCGGTGATTCAGTTCTGGATCCAGGGACGCGATGGGCGAGGCGCAACCTCCTTCCTGCCCTCAGGCGGACCGTCGTCTCGGGCGCTGGTACGGTTCGATGCTCGGATTCCCGGCCCAAAGCGCCGGGGCTTTCACCTAATTCTGACGCCCCGCGACGCCACCCGACTGCACGAATTCAAGAACCTGATGAGCGACGATCGCCTGGGGGCGACGGTGATCTGGGACAATCGAGAGGTGTTCTACGACTGCGGGGTTCATCTGCACGGCAGCATGTTCAGCCGGAACGACCCCGACACGTGCTCCTTCAACGTCCGCTTTCCGGCGGACCACCATTTCCGGGGCGTGCATCGAACGGTTCAGCTCAAGCGCCGGGCGCTCCAGGAACTCATCGGGAAGTTCACCCAGGTGCAATCCGGTGTTCCCGGAATGTATGAGGACATCGTGGAACTGCTGTCGCATCGCTTCGGCAACTCCGGACCCGCCCGCCTGTCCTTGGCCCACTACGGTGACATTTTTCTGGCGTCTCAGTTTGTCGATGGAGATGAGGGAACCTCGTTCAATATGGAAGGCATCCGGGTCGCCCAGGCGACCGACAACAAAACGGTCGAGGGAATCAAATTACCCTTCCCCATCGATTGGGTGAGCAACTATGACCTCACCAACCTCGGCGATGATCCGGAGCAATACCGCTGGAGCACCACGATCAAGAGCCGGCGGGCCCGCGACGATTATTCCCAGTACATCGCCCTGGCGAAGACGTTCGATCTGCGCGGCGAGGCCTTGGTTCGGAGATTGCCCGAAGTCGCCGACGTGGACGAATGGATGAGAGTCTTCGCGTTAACCTCGCTCTTCGGCATCAATGACACCTACACGCAGGGCAATCCTCACAACCTCCAGTTCTACGTCCGTCCCAGTGATGACCGGGTCTTAGCCCTCCCTTACGACTGGGATTTCTTCTTTTCCAATGACTCGACCGCACCGCTGTGGGGCAATCAAAACCTGGGACGAATCATCGGCACACCCGTCTTTACCCGACTCTTTCACGGGCATCTGCTCGATCTAATGGAGACGTCGTTCAACGAGACCTACCTTCGTCCTTGGGTCACCCAGTACGCGGCGGTTGCCGGCGATAATTTCTCCTTTGCCCTCGACCGCATCCGGCAACGGAGCCAATTCGTACGGGGCCGCCTTCCGGCCAAAGTCACCTTCGAAATCACCTCCAACGGTGGGGCCGATCTCGCGGTGACTACCCCGGTCGTGACCCTCGAAGGTCGGGGTTGGATTGATGTTCGCGAAATTCGGGTGGCGGGTGAAATCACCCCAGTCTCGCCGACCTGGCTGGACGCCCAGCGTTGGCGACTCGTGGTGCCGCTACTGGCCAGCACCAACGAACTCCTCCTCGAAGCCTTCAATCGGCGGGGCGAAAAGGTCGGCGAAGACCACATCGGAATTACCACCACATCCGCCGAAGATAGCCAACGGGCCTACCTGCGGGTGACCGAACTGATGTACCATCCAGGCGATCCCACTGCGGGCGAACGTGCCGCTGGGTTTGTCGACGCCGACGATTTTGAGTTTGTCGAACTGGCCAATTTGGGGCCGGCAGCGATTTCGCTTCAGGGCGTCCGCTTAACTACCGGAATCCAGTTCGACTTTTCGGGTGGACGACTAGCGACTTTGTCAGCGGGCGAGAGGTTGGTGGTCGTGAAAAACCAAGCAGCTTTTGACGCACGCTATGGCACAAATCTCCCTGTGACCGGCGAGTACGCCGGATCACTGAACAACGCCGGCGAACTCCTGCAACTGGTGGATCGCTTCGGACGAGTGATTCAGGAGTTCGCCTATTCCGACAACACGCCCTGGCCCGCCGCGGCCGATGGTTCCGGTTGGTCCTTGGAGGTCCGCGATCCGATTGGCAACTACCGCGAGGCCGGCAACTGGCAAGTCAGCGCCAATCGCGGCGGCTCCCCAGGAGCCCTTCCGGGGCCACCACCCCTTCAGCTCCGACTGGACGGCGATTCTCTCACGCTCCGGTTGCTTCGCCGAGCGGGTGAAACCGGCCGAGTGTTGGAAGCTGTGTCTCTGACCAGCGGCTGGCGGATTGTGCAAGAACTCGAAATCTTGGGGGTCGATAGCGAAGTGGAACTCCAGATTCCGCTTCCCGAAACGGAGGCCCACTTCTTCCGAGTCGATGTCCCGTGAAGGGTATGGCGAGCACCTAACGTCAGCTCAGTTCGCCACGACCTGATTGGGATCACCCTCACCGCGGCGCACCTGGAAGGGCGTGCTGTGCGTCACGCCCAAGATCAGTGCGGAAAACTTCCCTTCTCCCGTGTTCAACTGGCGCACGATCTTTTGGACCGCAGGTTTGTCGTAGTATTCCAAACCCCGACCTAGCGCATACGTCAGCATCTTCTCAGTCAGGCAGCGCAGAAAATCGGCCCGTTTGGCGGTTGCGAGAACCTGATTCAACTCACGGTGATCCTTGAACGATTCACCCGTGGTTAATTCCCCGGCTGTCTCCACCGCTTCGCCCCCATCTTGGTCCCGATAAGCGCCAATGCCGTCAAAATGCTCGAAGGCAAACCCAATCGGATCCATGCGCGCGTGGCAACTGGCGCACATGGCATTGTCACGATGCTTCTCCATCCGCTGACGCAGCGTCCCCGTCAGCTTCTCACCTGCTTCGAGTTCCGGCACGTTTGGCGGCGGAGGAGGTGGCGGAGTCGCCAGCAAATTATCGAGCACCCATTTGCCCCGCTTGACCGGCGATGTTCGGGTCGGATTGGAAGTCAGGGTCAGGATGCTGCCCTGCGTGAGTAACCCCTGTCGGGGTGTACCCGTCAGGGAGACTCGCACGAAGTCGTCTCCGGTCACTCCTGGGATGCCATAGTGCTTGGCCAACCGTTCGTTGAGGAAGGTGTAGTCGCCCAAGAGGAAATCCATTACGGGCCGATCCTCTCCCACAATGTAACTGAAAAATCGCTCGGTCTCCGTCCGCAGATCACGCCGCAGGGCTGAATCGAACGTCGGAAACTTGCCCCGATCCGGCTCCAAGATCCCTAGCGTCCGCAACTGCAGCCACTGCCCGGCGAAATTCTCGGTAAGAGCGTGCGCCTTTTCGTCCTTCAGCAGGCGCAACACCTGCGCGTCCAAATTTTTCCGGAGCGTCCTCTTCTCCGCCAAGGCGAACAATTCGTCATCGGGCTGCGAACTCCACAGGAAATACGAGAGGCGCGAGGCGAGCGCATACTCATTAACCGGGTGAATCGCCGCGGGATTGTCCGGTTCCGGCTGCAATTCTCCGCGGAACAGGAAGTGGGGCGAGACTAACACCGCCGTGAGCGCGTGTTTCACGCCGGCTTCAAAGTTATCCCCCAGAGTTCGACCCTCGCGGTACAGCGTCTGCAACCGGTCCAACTCCAGCTTCGTGACCGGACGCCGCCAAGCCCGCCGCGTGAACTCACCGATCACTTTTCGCGCCGATGCCTCGCCCTTCTGACCCGGCTTCCGCTCGGCAAAAATGCGCAGGTGCGACTCCGGAAGCGGCACCTCAACTCCCAACGGACCCGTCACCGCGGCGGAATGAAGCCAAAAATTCCGATCCTGAATCTTCTTCTCTTTCTTCGGCGGCTTGCCCTCGCGGGGCTGCTCCACCCATTTCTCCTCATAGAAATCATTGAGGAAGGAAATCGTTAGCCGGTGTTTTCCCGCTGCCGGAAACGTGACTTCGGTCTCATACTTCCCGGGCTCTTTAGCGCGTGCTTCCACCTGAAATGTCTTCACGTCCTGGCCATCCACGCGCACGCCCATCTTCACCTGATCAGGCCCGGCCTGATCCCCGTGCGCTTTGATCAGCAGTTGGTATCGGCCCGGATACTTCACCGTCAGCTCGGTCTCCAAATCGCCATTGACCGCGAGTCCCCGCACCGGGCCCGCGTCGTTACCTCCCGAAAACTTGGCCGCCACAATCTCCCGCGTCGGTGGGGGCCGGGGTCCGTCGACAATCGCTTCGTCCAGAATATCCTCGGCCGCCTCCAGGTATTTTTCTAGGAGCAGCGGCGGTAAGGTTAGCACGTCCCCAATGTTATCGAAACCGTAGCCCACATCGTCTTCCGGGAAATCCTCAGCCGGTTGGAAACTCACCCCAATCAAGTCGCGGATGGTATTATTGTATTCCGCACGGTTCAACCGACGGAGGGTGACCCGTCCGGGATCCGGATTGTGGGGATCGACGGGAAACAGCGCCTGATCCAACCAACGTGCCACCGATTGCTTCTCTTCGGCCGGCATGGGTTTCCGCTTCTTGGGCGGCATGTCTCCGGTTTCCACGTTGTGCAACACACGTTCCCAGAGTTGCCGATTCTGCAACACTGCCGTGACGTTCGTGAACGCATCCAAGGCGACCTCCCCTTTAGAGGCCCCGTCGCCATGACAATCCCAACAATGCTGGGTCAATACGGGCAGAATCTTCTGGTGAAATTCCGCCTCCGCTTTCGCCGGATCTTTCCGGGTCACGCGATAAACCGTGCCGCCACCGGCAAACTGGCGTTGATACGCCAGAAAACCGGCCGCAACGGCGCCTAAGAAAAGCACCGCCAGGATGGCAATTTGTCGACGCACGCAAAGATCTCCAAGGAACCGAGCCGCCGCAGTATGGCACGAATCTGCTCTGACCCAAAGGGCGAACAACTCCCGGACTTCAGCCCGGTTTCACGCACCCCGACCTGGGCCGCTCTAATTCAACCCAAAGGCACCATCGGGAGACTCCAACCGGATCTCGGATGGAACCTGTTTGGGATCCAGTTTAACCAGAATTCGATGAGTTCCGGCCGCGAGCTGAGTCGAAGTTTCGCCGGGACCACCGACCTGTTTTCCATCCACCCAGAGTTCCGCCCCCGGACCCGCTTTCAGATTAAATTTCACCGAACCCGCTTGGGTCACGGTGAACTCGGTGCCCGCGTAGACGGCCAGGCGGGCCGTCCAGGCCTGCGCCTTGGTAATTTCATCAATCTGCCGCTTGGTCAGCACGCCTTTAACCAAGGCGGACGTCGCCAGCCAGCGTTTGTCACTCCATTCCGCCTCGAGCGGCCACCGTTCCTGACCCGCCTGAGCATCGGTGTGAACGGTTTGACCCACCCGCCAATAGCGGGCCACCCCGCCTTGGGCAGCATCAAAATCACCCGGCTTGCCCAGTCGGCTCAGGAAGGAGAATAGATCCAACTGCTCTTGCTCGTTCAACGGATCGAGCAAGCCCGCCGGCATTAAGGAGAGCGTTCCCTGATCCCGCTTCTCCAGGTCCGCCTTAGGAACGGCCTGTTCCGTTCCAGCCGCCGTCCGCAGGATAACTTCCTGAGGTGTCTCCCGCGCCAACGTTCCGGTGAACTCAGTCCCGTCCTTGATGGTCAGAATTAAACTGTGGTAACCCTCCTTGATCTTAGCGTTGGGCAGGAGAACGGCTTCCACCAGGTAATCCGGCGGCGCACTGGCCCCAATCGAGGTCATGTCCGGTCCCACCCGAGCGCCCACACCTCCAATGGCATGGCAGGTCAGGCAGGCCAAATCAGCCCGTCGATAGATCCATTCGCCCCGATACGGATCGCCCTCGGCCACGGCCCGAGCGGCCAAATCCTTGATGACGTCCGCTCCCGCCGCCCCAGTGCCACTGGAGAATCCCGCGCCCTGAGCCAGGGCCAAAACCAGATCCAGTTCATTACGTCCGCCTTCCCGGCCCGCCCGCATTCCCGCCCGAGCCGCCGCCGGCGCCAACCCCTGGTCGGGCAGCGCTTCCGCAATCCGTTTTCCGGCGCCCTTGGCGCCCAGCACCGCTCGCCAAAATTCCAACGCCGCCGCTTCATCGGTGGTCGACTTCGTGACCTCAACAATCGCCGGCAAGGCCGCTCCCAGATCCAACACCGCCAGGGCGGCCACCGCCTGACGGCGCACACCGGGATCGTCCGTTTTCACCAACGCCGCCAAGGCCGCTTGGGCGTCCTTCCCACCCGTCTGGCGCAACGCGTCAAAAGCGACCATCCGCACCGCAGCAGTCGTGCCCGGCGCTCCCGCGACGCGCGCTAAGGCGGGCCCAAAGGCACCGTCTTTCCAAGTTCCAGCCAACCGAAGCGCCTCCACTCGAACCAGCTCGCCCCCGGTTTCAAAGAGTCGTTCTAAAGCCCCAAGGTCGCCCTCGGGTTTAGCCTTACGCAACCGGGCCGCCTCACTCAACGCCTTCAATCCGCGCACCGAGGCCGCTTCCTCAAATCCCCCCGCCAAGATCTGATCAAACAGTTGGCGTAATTCCCGGGGCGAACCCGCCGCCCCAATCAATTCGATCCACGGCCCCGCTCCCTCCCGCGTCAGCGGACGCGACCCCAGAATCTGACTCAGCACACGACTGGCCTGGTCCGGCTTCAAGGCCTTCAAGCCAAACTCTAGCTGCTTCTCCCGTCCTTCGGGTTTCCAGGCGCCCGATTGCAGAGCGGCAATCCAGGGCTCGGACAGATCGTTCAGCGTCAGCCACAGCGCGTAATCTAGGGTCGGATCCATCGGCCGATCCAATACGGAGAGCGCCAGCGCAGCCGATTCGGTCGTCGGAATCTTCGCCAGCGCCCGAACGGCTTCCAGGCGCACTTTAGGCGAATCGTCGCGCACCAAGCGACCCAACGGAATCAAGCGCGGATCGTCGGCCGCCGACAGCACGGTCAATTCCGCCACCAGCGCGACGACCAGGCCCAACTGCCGGAACGAGTGCAAACCGAAGAGCATGGCGAAGCATGTTCGATCCAGTGGGATTCGGACAAGCCCCTCGCCGGAAAAATCGGCAGGACCTCCTGAACCCGCGAACGGTTCGGTCGAACTGCGACGCAGCCACCCCCGCGCCCCCGAACTCCTAACCCGGGAATACGACCCGGCGTCTGGATTCGCCCGGAACTTATTCCAGCGAGAATTCCACGACCCGCTGTATCACGGGCGACTCATTGGTGTTTCCAGGCTCCGGCACCACCAATCGCTCGGGCGATAACCGATTGGCACTCAGCAACCAGGTCCGCACGACCTCTTCGCGGGACGCGCGCAAGCAGCTGAGCTCTTCCGCCGCCGGCTGAAGTTGCTCCAAGAGGCGTACTTGAAATTTCTCCTGGGCCGTCGGCGCTGCTTTCGGGGAAACGGCGGGATCAACTGTCGCTCCTGGATCCGCGACCTTATTGGGGGAGACCACCTCAAGGGCTAGGGGAAACGTGTTCGTGAACAACACTCCCAAGAGCCGACCCCGTTCTTCGGCCGACAGCGTCAACGGCTTCCGCTCAACTTTAGAAGTCCCTCCGCTCGATAGCTCCGCCCACCGTAATTCCTGGAGCCGCGTTTCCAGTCGATCGAGCGCCAGGGCCGGCCCATCCTCCTCCGGGGAAGCTCCCCCACGCACGACCAAAAGGAGCTCCGGACGCTTCCCCAGAGCGGTTACCAAACGCTCCAATTGATTTGTCGCCGCCGGAGCGAGCTGGGTGGTTCCCGCGGCAAACTCGACGCGCTGTAGCGCTTGACCTTCGTCCTCACTGCCGCCAAACAACGAACCCAGTAACTTGAAGGGAGCCGTCGCCACTTTGGCAAAGAGTCCCTTCACCGCCTGCCAAACCACCTTACCCACGCCAAATTCCGGGTCGTCCAGTCTGCCCTTCACGGGAATGTCCAAGGTGATCCGACCCTGGCTGTCTTTCAGAAGGGCAATCCCCAGCTTCACCGGTAAATCCAGTAAGGGCTGCGCCCTCCTCTGCGGCCCAAGCGTCAGCTGATCCACAAGGATTAGGTTCTCGCCCTGCAATTGTTGGCCGTCCACCCGGTAGGTCACATCCGCCGTCAGGCGTCCCTTGAGCAAGGGATACCCCACAAATTTAATCGCATAGGGCGTAAATGGAATCACCTCCGCGTTGGTGGTGGTCACATGCATGTCGAGAAACTGCCGCTCGGGATCCGGCAAGATCCAACCTTCCACCGTGAAGGGCGCCCGGGCTCCGACAAACCCGGCCAATTCCACCCGCGATTTCTTCAGCGGCCAGGCCAGGTCCGTCACAAATCCCGAGAATCGCTCCAACGTGGTGGAGAATTCCCCGGGCACCGTGCGATCGGCCACGTAGACCGAGGCATTGGTCAGGGTCAACCGGTCCACCCATAGCTGCAGCGACCGGGGCGAGGAGGACGCCGAACCGGACGGTGAATTCGTCGGCAACCCTCCTTTCCACAGCGACTGAATATTCAGAAGTCCGTTGGTCATCAGTACAAAACTCGTCGCCGGCTGCCGCAGGTAAATTTCCGCCAAATGAAGGGTCCCGGGTTCCCAGGCCGCCTTGACCTCCCGCAGCTGCAATTCCTCCCATTTGAGGAAGTCGCGTCCGGCGAGCGTGTCAAACGCCAGAAAGTCCTGCACTTCCATCCCTCCCTCGACCGTGATCAACGGGCCACCTGGCTTCCGGTTGTACTCCAGCGTCCATCGACCGCTGGCTTCGCCGTGGTGAATGTTCAGATTAACAAAGTCTTCCACGTACGGTTGGAGCACCGGCAGACGAGCATGCTCAAACGCCATCGTGACGGTGGCGGTGGCCGGCAACAGGGTCCCTTCGGCCGCCAGAGTTACGGCCCCATTGGTCGCCCACCGCGCCCGCGCCTGGATCCGGACCGGTCGGTTGGTTTGATTCGAAAGACCGTGTCCCTTCGGCAAGGGTGCGCTGCCGGTCGGACGGGTAACTTTTCCGCAGGAGCGGGTCCTGCCGCCGGGGTCTCAGGGTGAAGCGGGCGGGTCGGCAGGTTCGTGGGCCTGGCGGTAGTTCCACGGCATCCATCTCCCC
>Ga0209591_10002412_pt1 | contig 22425 bp, 23 predicted proteins | sample MAT01_FD_187207 | JGI IMG/M metagenome (GOLD analysis project Ga0209591, IMG submission 187207) | Freshwater microbial communities from Lake Fryxell liftoff mats and glacier meltwater in Antarctica - MAT-01 (SPAdes) (version 2) | ecosystem: Environmental > Aquatic > Freshwater > Ice > Liftoff... | reverse complement strand
CCAAACACCTAGCCTCCTACGGCTTTGCCGTCGCCGTCCCCGAACATCCCGGCAGCAACGCCCAACAAATCCAAGACTTAGTAACAGGCAGAGCCAGCCAATTATCAGAACCAGCCGAATTTGTCAATCGCCCCCTCGACATCAAAGATTTGCTCGACTATTTAACCCAACTTTCGACAACCGATCCGAGCTACCGAGGGCTGCTCGACTTGCAGCGAGTCGGCATCATCGGTCAATCTTTCGGCGGCTATACGGCTTTAGCATTAGCCGGGGCGGGGATTAACTTTGCACAGCTAGACAAAGACTGCCAGCTCGAAAACGAAACTTGGAACATCTCGCTGCTGTTGCAGTGCCGCGCCCGCAGCCTAGAGCGCAACCAGTACAATTTCGGCGACCCGCGCGTCAAAGCTGCGATCGCCATCAACCCGATCGCCAGCAGCATTCTGGGAGAAACAAACCTCAGCCAAATCCAAATCCCAATCATGGTAGTCGCAGGCAGCGCCGATACAGTCGCCCCAGCTTTGCTCGAACAAATTCAACCCTTCACTTGGCTGACATCGCCCAACAAATATCTGGTACTGCTCGAAAACGGGACTCACTTCTCAACGATCGAGCAATCCCCTCAAAGCGTCTTTCTGCCACCACCAGAGGTCATCGGGCCCGAACCAGCTTTAGCCCGCCGCTACCTCAAGGGACTCAGCGTAGCTTTCATGGAAACCTATTTGAACAACAAATCAAATTTCCGCCCGTATTTAGAGCCAAACTATGCTCTAAGCATCTCCCGAAACGCTCTCGGACTCAGAATTTTGCGATCGCTCACCCCGCAGCAACTGCAACAGTTCAGTTCTGCACCTGCTCGCACTCCGGCTCCTCCACTGCCGATCGAGCCACTTTCTCCACCTTCTCCAGCTCCGCTAGCTCCCGTTCCGCGTTAAGAGGTAGGATGCGCCGAAGATCGCCGCGTGATGTGTTTTCGCCTCGCAGTAACGCTCATCAGCTTTTCTTATCACCTTCATCAGTTTAACTGTCGCTACAGGCCTTTACAAACCTTCACTCTATCGTTAATAATAGAGACATCATCCGAACATTGAAAAACCAATAGCAATCATAAAAACATGACAGCAACCTTACAACAGCGCGAAAGTGCTAATATCTGGTCGCAGTTCTGCAACTGGGTAACATCAACCGACAACCGCCTCTATGTAGGCTGGTTCGGCGTCTTGATGATTCCTACCTTGCTAACTGCAACAATCTGTTACGTAATCGCCTTCATCGCAGCCCCTCCCGTAGACATCGACGGCATCCGCGAACCAGTTGCTGGTTCCTTGATGTTCGGTAACAACATCATCACTGGTGCAGTTGTTCCTTCGTCTAACGCGATCGGCTTGCACTTCTACCCAATCTGGGAAGCAGCTTCTCTTGATGAGTGGTTGTACAACGGCGGCCCCTACCAATTGGTAGTATTTCACTTCCTGATCGGCATTTTCTGCTACATGGGACGTGAATGGGAATTGTCTTACCGCTTAGGTATGCGTCCTTGGATCTGCGTAGCTTACTCTGCACCAGTTGCAGCCGCTACCGCAGTATTCTTGATTTACCCGATCGGTCAAGGTTCCTTCTCTGACGGTATGCCTTTGGGTATCTCCGGCACATTCAACTTCATGATCGTGTTCCAAGCTGAGCACAACATCCTGATGCACCCCTTCCATATGTTGGGAGTTGCTGGTGTCTTCGGTGGTTCTTTGTTCTCCGCCATGCACGGTTCTTTAGTTACCTCTTCTTTGGTTCGCGAAACAACCGAAACCGAATCCTTGAACTACGGTTACAAATTCGGTCAAGAAGAAGAAACCTACAACATCGTTGCAGCCCACGGCTACTTCGGTCGTTTGATTTTCCAATACGCTTCCTTTAACAACAGCCGTTCCTTGCACTTCTTGTTAGGCGCATGGCCAGTTGTCGGCATTTGGTTTACCGCTTTGGGTATTTCCACAATGGCGTTTAACTTGAACGGTTTCAACTTCAACCAATCGATTATCGACTCACAAGGTCGCGTCATCAACACTTGGGCTGATGTCATCAACCGCGCTAACTTGGGTATGGAAGTAATGCACGAGCGCAACGCTCACAACTTCCCTCTCGACTTGGCCGCTGGCGAAACAATTCCAGTAGCAATGGTTGCTCCTTCCATCAACGGTTAATTTTTAACCTGAGATTGACAAAAAGCGCCCCTAGAAATAGGGGCGCTTTTTGTTTGGGAAAAATTCTGTGTTTGTATTATGACTTACGCACGGGTGGTCAGAAACCGGGTTTTTTACGAAAAATTTTCGTTGTAGTCCACAGATTAGCTAAAAAACCCGGTTTCTTTGGTCTGATGGGTAAGTCCTTGCGATCGAGTTTTATTCGCGGATGGCAGACCAATATGATGCGGTGAATGCTTTTATGCGATCGATGTAGAAGTTGAGAAGTGCGATCGAAAAATCATGCTTTAGCCTCACGTTTTGCCTTTGCTGCTAATGACGAGAGTATCATCTTCTAGGAGCATCTCAATTACCTCACGCAGATTCTCGTGTAACTCATCCAAGGTTTCTCCCTGGGAATGCGCCCCAGGAAATCCAGGAATATAACCAACGTAAAGCTTGGTATCAGAATCTTTTTCGATAATAGCGGTAAAGGTTTTCATAAGATTCGCTTTCTATGCCTAAAATGTAAGAAATGTAATCTCTCATAGATTATATAATATTTCACCTGCATTGAATGTATGCTTTGAATACGGGATTGAGCAGAAAGAGCGATCGCCCTTCTAGTTGTACTTTTTCGACTAAACCGCGTCGGGCCAAGGATTGTATGGCTTGCCAAAATTCTGAGTGGGATAATTCGCGATCGGCTGGTGGTTGGGAAATATCTACCGCGCCATCTTGACTTGCTAACCAATCGCTCACCTTTTTTTCTGATTCCGATAAACGCTCTAGTTGAGATTCTAAAAGGGGTTCTATGTCCCCTAAATAGATATCATTTCCATTGGCTAAAAACCGGGCTACATTCCCGTCAAATAATTCTAAAATTGTGGAAGCGATGATGTTTAACCAGGAAGGATGACCTTGATAAAGGGTGATTAATTCTGACCATTTTTCCTCATGGGTTAATCCTTTTTCTTTGAATATTTCTGCGGCTTGTTCTCCTAAGCCTTTGAGGTGTAAGGTGCGAGTGGGTCGGTTTTCTCCTTCTAAAGTTGTGATTTCTCTGGGTTTTTCCCAACTTAGGAGGATTAAGCAACTCTGGTGAGATGAGGTGGCAATTTGTTTGAAAAATTTGCCATAATCTTTATATTCTGCTAAATATTCACCTGCTAATTGACCGCTGCTAAATATATTATGTACATCATCAAGTATTACTAAGCAACGATAGGAACGAAAATAATCAAGGATTGTTGGTAATGGGGTTGGTTGCGATCGCGCTAAAATTTGCTTGAGTTCGGTTTGGAGGGTTGAGAGTGTGGGGGTGTTGCTGAGACTCCGCCAAATAATGTAATCAAAGTCGGTTTGAGTTTGTTGGATGAGTTGGAGGGCGATCGCGCTTTTGCCGATTTCACTTAAGCCGTAGATGGTGATTAAGCGGGTGTGGGCTTCTAATATCCATTGTTTGAGGGTGGTGAGTTCGGATGTGCGTGAAGCGAAGCTATCCCGTAGGGAATCGTTGTTGTAAGGGATGTCGGGCGCGTCTGTTAAGTCGATTAAGCGGGTATGGGCTTTGTTTTGGGTAGAATCGGGGGGAAAGGGCTGTTTAGCCTCTTTTCGATCTTGCCGATTTTCTCCACAGATATTTATATGACTATTAATGTTACTACTAACAATCTGTGAAGAGTTACCATAATTATAAATAGTAGATACTGCTTTTCTTTCTAAAATAGAGCGAGCCTTCACCTTGCTGATATCTTCTCCTAACAGATCCGATAAAGTCTTCCATAGTTCTGAACCTATATTTTTAACATGGGACTTACTGCGATGGCAGTTTTTAGCAATGTCTTCATAGTTTAATCCTTGCCAGGCACCTTCTAAGATAGCTGTTTGCACAGAGTCAAGGCGTTTTCCAGTTTGGGTAAATACAATATCATCCGCCCAGTATAAAAGTTCCTCAGTAGTCATAAATTGAGTTAGGGTTGAAGTCCGGCTTAAGGTTATCTTAATTTTATCGTACTTTTCCGTACCTTGACAACGTAATCATACCTTATCACCTATAAACTCAAAAAAGTCCTGACTTTATCGTACTTTTTAGACTTGTAATATTTGGGTCTGATAAACTATGCTGAATTAAGCAATCCCTACCTTGCTCATTGATCAAACTATTTAATTGTCATATCATGTTTGAACTATCTAAAGTTTTTGAGGCTGGTTACTACTCCAGAATGAATCCTGATTTACAAGCGGCAGGTTTAGTAAATTCAGAACAATTATTTAACCAGTTTCTTCAGTCTGGTGTCAATGAAGGGCGGAGCTTTTCACCTTATGTTGACTTAGCTTTTTATGGATCAGTGAATCCAGACTTAGCGGCTATCGGCTTGAGTAATCCCAAACAGTTACTTGATCATTTAATTACTTATGGTATCAATGAAAAACGTCTCTTTTCTTCCAAGGTTGATTTGAATTTTTATGCTGCTACTAATCCAGATTTAAGAACCGTCGGATTGACAACAGGGGAGCAGTTGTTTGACCACTTAATTAATTATGGCGCGAAAGAAGGAAGACAGCTTATTTCCTCTAGTCCTTCACAGTCTCAAGGTACTCCAGCTAACACGGTATTCTCTCAACCGCTCAACACTCCTCCAATACCCATTCCTCAACCGCCCAACATTCCTCAAATACCTGTTCCGAATGTTCCTTCTTTCAGATTTGCAGATTTTGTTGCTAGTAGTGATGCCTCTAAAAAACTATCTAGTAGTTCTTTAGAGCCTGATATTAATGGAATATTAGCTACAAGTTTACAAACTGCGATCGGTCAACTGAAAAAGTTTGTTATCGATCCTGTTTTTTCTGATAAGATGACTATTTCTTTTGGATCGGCAATTGATTTAGAGGGGGCAAAATATTTAATTCAAGAGTTAGCTAATGGTCAGTCTTTACCTCAAATTGAGATTCTTTCAGCCAAAGATATCAATGGCTATAATGGTGGTTTTGATGTTCTAACAAATACAGTTTACATTTCAGAAGATTTTCTGCTGCAAAACGCCAATAATCCAGACGCGATTTCTAGTGTTATTCTTGAGGAAATTGGTCATTTTGTTGATGCTCGCGTCAATGCGATCGATTCTGTAGGAGATGAAGGAGAAATTTTTTCAGCTTTGGTTCGAGGAACTAATTTGAGTCCGGCTGATCTTTTGACTTTAAAATCTGAAAATGATCAAGCTACTATCAGTCCCAATGGACATCCTATTTTAGTTGAAACATCAGCCTCAGCGTGGACAACTATTGTTTATGATGGGAGATTTAATAAAGTGGGAGATACTACTTTGTCCAAGCGTAATGATGGATTAAATGGTGTAAATGTAGACTGGGGAAGAGGATCGGTCGCAGGACGTTCGGATGATTTCATTGCTAGAATGTGGAATTACTCTTACTTTGATGCCAATAAAACCTATAATTTTCGTGTCAAAGTAGATGATCAATTTTATTTATTTGCTGGATATGCTGGAGAATTGAAGCCTCTTACAAATCAATGGGAGTTTGCTTACAAAGAAAATGACAACTATAAGACATTCAAGGACTATACTTTTACGCCTACCACCAGTGGTAATCAATATGTTTTGGCTTTTGTCTATGAAGAAAAAGGTGATGCGTATTTCGATTTGGCATGGGATAATGGTTGGGATAAGAATCGCGGTGGCTTGAATTATGCAGATGGTGATACAACGCTTCAATATATATACAAAGAGATGAAAAATAATGCTTCAAGTGATGATGTGAAAAACATAAAAAACTTGAAAGATCAATGGTGGGATCCTAGTTCTCGAGGCACGGCTTATCGTCTATGGTACAATAAAGTTTCTGATGGTCAAGAATGGGATCACAAGCCCAACTTAGACAAGCTTTTAAATTTGAAGGGTTCAAATGATTATGCTTATCCTGTCTGGGGGGATAGTAATCGAGAGTTTTATTACGATATCTGGTCAAATATTCACTACGGTTACGTTGGAAAAGCGGCCGGCTATTCTGACTCCGAGCTACAATTTTTTTCAAGTTTAAATGATTCAGGTAAAAGCAATGTAGACTTTAAGGATACTAATGCAATCAAGTTAGGCATTGAATTATGGAATGAAACAGGCGGTAATCCTAATAACTTAAACCCTGAAAAATTGAGGCAAAAACTGATTAGCAAAGCCTCAGAACTTAACACATTTAACATTGTAAATGGAGCCTAAAAATTGCGCTTTATTGCTCATTTTTAGCTAGAAATAACGGCTCTCCTGATTTTGTGGTGATCAGCCGTAGTAGTAGGGTGCGTCACCTTACCATTTTTTGCCAAAACTATCTATTATCGCAGGTGACGCACCCTACATCTGTTGATAATCAAATTGCGCTCATCGCCCTTCCCATCCCCTCTCCAATAGCAGAAGAAGGGCGATCCTTTTATTTAAAATAATTGACAAAACCCTCTCAACTTTAGAGCTTCTCCCAATCACTAATATCAACTTTAGCCTGTCCCAAAATTTTAGCTAAAAAGTTCGCACTGATATCGCCTTGATGAGGATTGGGGATGGTAACACGAAGGCTATCTTTCAACATAAACTGATGCCTTTTTTCCCGAATAGGGGCCGTCAAATCCCAGTTGTTTCAGATAATAAATTAAGTCTCGACGCTTGATTGATTTTAAAGGAAGCATCAGGCAACTTCCTTGGTAACTGTAAGGTCGATATTATCAAGGACAGGTAAAGGAAGATTCAGCGTGAGACTAAGTAAGATCCAGTCTTCCAATACCTCTTGCAATTGTTCTCGACAAGCTTCGAGAGTTGGAGCATTTGCATAGACTCCCTCACAGATAGGAATTTCTCCGTAGAAAGTCCCATCATCAGGGAAAATTTCATACTTAGCTTGCTTCATTGCAGCTTGGATGTATTTAGTTAACATATTAAAGCAATCTCCTTTTGGGATTTTTAGCTGATGACGTTATGATAGAATGGCGATCGCGCTTCTGGAACAATCTCGATCCCGCCTCATGGGATGAAAAGCCGACTTACACCCATGTAAATATTAAGATCGAGTACAATTTCAACCAGACGAATTGCACAACGCTGCCGATATTCAGAGTCATTCAACAAGCGGTCAGCATCGCCAATAGTAATCACGGGTAATGATGTAGAAGTAATTTCCTCGCGCATCACTTGTTCCAGAGAATTCTCGCCCTTCATACTCCGATTCGCTGTCAACAAAATCATCTGGTTTGATTGAGCCAACTGCCAAACTACCCGATCGTCACTATTGATTGGCAAGCCCATTTCGTCAAAGGTGATAAATCGAATGAATACCCAATCTAGCCAGCCACTACTCAAAATGCTACCTGAGAGAAGTACGGCGTGTCCTCTTAAATTATGATCGACTAAAAAATTCATGGCTGAGACTTCAACTTTGCCTTGGCCGCTCGAAGCTTTTCCCATACAGCTTCCGTTCCTGGTCTTGGTGGCTGGGCGGCAATTCTAGCAATCAGATCGCGATTTTTTTCTTCGTAGTACAGCCGCAGTTCTTCAGCTTCCTTAAGAACCATTTGATACTCAGCTTCAACAGTGTCGCGATTTGCCTCAATGTAAGCTAAAGCCGCGTTAATTTGTTCCTCTGTTAGATCGAACAATCCCCTGATAAACTTAGGCGGATATTGAGCCGTCACATAGTCCATGATGTCGTAGATTGTGATGCGCGTACCTGCGATCGACAGTCCTCTTTCTGTACGGATAATCGCTGTTTGTTCGTTGGATATGGTTGTCATTTTTATAGGCTCCTAGAAGTTATTTTTATCTTGGTCGAAAACCCTGTACAAAATTCATCCAGCGCTGCACTTTATTGCCTGTAATGTCTAAAATTGGGATAGAACGAGTTCTGGATATTGGCGGCCCTGCTTCTTCCTGAGAATATTCGATCGCACTACGCTCTGGTTTACCTAAACCGTAAGTGTTCGCAATATCACCAGCCAACTGACAGGTGATTCGGAATGTCCCCATGTCAATTCTGCCATTTCCGGCGCGGTACAACCAAGTCCTACCGCCAGCGCCCGGTATTTCCTGACAATCAGAATATGTCACCTCAAACATCTTAGCAATATGCACGTCATAGAGGCGCAACTGACCCCCATAGGCCGATTTTGTGGTGTCCGTCTCTGATACCGTAAGGGTATAGGTTCCTTCTGCGTGTTGCAATCTCATCGGAAACTGTGTTTGGGCGATCGCCCCCGGTATCCCCTGAATGACGGTGACAGCTACCCAACTCATAGTAATAGCGGTCAAGCTTGTGAGGAATAATTCTTTCGTGCCTCTCATTTATTTGTTAAAAGCTATAGGCTATTTGCAGCATATATTTAATTCAACTATAACTGTAATCTTTAAGAATGTTTTTACGGTTATACCTAAATTTTATGTATTGAACCAACTGCCAAACTATACGATCTTCAGTTGACAGTTGACAGTTGACAGTTAACTGTTAACAGTTGACAGTTAACAGTTAACAGTTAACAGTTAACTGTTGACAGTCAATTGAATGAAAGCTTCCTCGCCTGAAGACACCTGGTGTTCGTGGTACTTTCTGTAACTTACGCTTTTAAGCTAAGTTAGAATGGCAAATTTCTACCACTCTTCAAAACCATGCCATCAGCAGTACCAGTTAAGATCGTCATCACAACCCCAACCCCAACCAGCGCGGGTACTAGGCCGGGAGGCTCTGCTACCTCTCGCAATGGCACCAGCGGCCCAGACTCCCTCAGCGGTACTGCTGGCGCTGACTTGATCTTCGGTTTGGGAGGCGCTGACAGAATTTTGGGCTTGGGGGGAAACGATAGCCTCTACGGCGGCGACGGCGACGACTCAATACTGGGCGACGCTGGTAATGATTTGCTGTTCGGCGGTGCAGGGCGCGACAGCGTTTTGGGCGGCGCGGGCGACGATACTTTCTACGGCGGCAAAGGTGCTGACTCGGTAAGCGGCGATGATGGCAATGATTTGCTGTTTGGCAACCAAGACAGCGATACTTTGTTGGGTGGTGCGGGCAATGATACGTTTTTTGGCGGTGCTGGCGATGACTCGCTGTTTGGCGGTGCTGGCGATGATTGTTTATCGGGCGATCGCGGCAGAGATACTTTAACTGGTGGCGCTGGAAATGATACTTTTTCGATCGGGCGATCGGCAGATAGCGATGTGATTACCGATTTTACTGTTGGTACGGATAAAATTCGCTTGAGAGCCGATCTCACCTTTGCCCAACTCAATATTGTGGCTGGGGTCGGAACTGTTCCGAGTACAATTGTTCAGCTTACAAGTACCAAGGAAACTCTGGCTACTGTATTGGGAGTTACTATCTCTCGGACGGACTTTATTTTTTAATAGGGAATCGGTAATCGGGAATCGGTAATTGGGAATTGAGCTTGCGGGTACTTTTGAATCTTAAGTTTTTAATGTTGAAGTTTGAGACTCAAAACCGGGAAGCGTTGCGACTACAAAAGCAATCTCAAAACTTTTCCTTTTCCTTCTTTCTTGTTCCTTGTTCCATCTTCCCTCGAACCGATTTCCATTAAATCCGTTACATCCGTTACATAATCCGTTGCCGAACTTCCTTCTTCCTTCTTACTAATGACTATTGACGGTTTTCTCAATCTCAACAAACCTGCGGGCATGACATCTCACGATTGCGTGGGGCGAGTGCGCCGAATATTGCAACTCAAACGAGTCGGACACGGAGGAACCCTCGATCCTGCTGTGACTGGCGTTTTGCCGATCGCCCTGGGAAGAGCAACCAGACTGCTGCAATTCCTCCAACACCACAAAGCTTACCAAGGTACGATTCGGTTTGGCTTGACTACCGCTACGGACGATTTAGAAGGAGAAATCCTGCATTCTCAATCGGTGCCGGAGTTGAGTTTAGAACAAGTGCAAGCTGCACTGCCGAATTTTATCGGCAAAATCGAGCAATTTCCGCCGAGTTTTAGTGCGGTTCAGGTGGGAGGAAAACGGCTTTATGAGTTAGCCAGAAAAGGCGAAACTGTGGAAGTTGCGGCTAGGAATGTTGAGGTGTTTCGCCTGGATATCTTGGATTGGCGGCCGGGGGATTTTCCAGAATTGGATTTGTCGATCGCCTGTGGGGCCGGTACTTACATTCGGGCGATCGCGCGAGACTTGGGCGCACTGTTGAATACAGGCGGTACTTTGGCTGGTTTGACTCGCACCGAAAGCAGCGGTTTCTCGATCGACAAAAGTCTCAGTTTTGAAGAATTAGAACTACAATTACAGGAGAATACATTCAGCCCGATTTTGCCATCAGCGGTTTTGGGACACTTAGGTGCGATCGTCCTTTCTCCTGAATATACCAAACGCTGGTTTCAAGGACAGCGCCTCCCGATTCCCGAAACGGCGATAGCAGCCGAGGAAAGTAGCAACAATCCCCCCGAAAACTTAATACCCCAATCTCCCTATCCCTTGCAAGTTTACGATACAAATGGTAAATTTTTAGGTATCGGTCAAGTAGCTTCCTCAGAAACAAGTACCATATTGTCTCCTCAAATTGTCTTTTAGCTATCCAAGAGGCAACAATAAAAATAGGTGGACAGCACAAGATTTTGCGATTAATCTAATCAAGCGCTGAGGTAAAAATTGTGAAAATATTGCTGATCGGATTAATTCGAGGCTACAAAATGGGTATTTCTCCTTATTTGCCTAACGCCTGTAGATTTCAGCCAACTTGTTCGCAATACGCGATCGAAGCCATAGAAAGATTTGGGGCGGCCCGCGGCGGCCGGGTGGCAGTGCAGCGAATTTTGCGCTGTCATCCTTTTCATCCAGGGGGTTACGATCCAGTACCTCCCAAAGATAGGAAAGAGAATTAGCTATTAGTGAGAGGCAGGATTTTAGTTATTAGTTAATAGTGCAAATAGGCTCTGCACCCTCATGGCTAAAACTCCCGAGGGGGATCGTACCCTTTGAGATTTCAGATTTGAGATTTGAAATTTGGGAATAACTGATGAATTAATGGTTTTCAGCCTGCCTATGGCTGCATTATTTTGGAGAAATTGTATCAGTACCTGATGGGGTTGCACTCCCAGCATAAAGTGTGTTTTTTTGAGCAAAATTCAGTAATATTACTGTTTTATTCCACAACTCAGCATCTATATAATAGGAGAAACAGGAGTACAGGGGATGCGAGTTGATATGTCTGCTACCGCAATCGGGTACAAAATGCTATCTCATACTCTGGCAGTGCTCAGCCAGAAACAAGCAACGGGAAAACTGCTGTTAGAGCAAGGCGAACAACAGTGGCAACTTTACTTTTTTCAGGGTAGTTTGGTTTATGCGACAGGAGGAGCGCACAGGGCGAGGCGCTGGTACAGGGCAATCGGGCAACACTGTCGCAACTTTCAAGTGGATCTCAGAGACCTCGATGCTGGGGAACTATGGGAATATCAACTGATTCAGCAAGGGCTAGCAGCCAGCGAAATGAGTTTGCAACAAGCTAAGGCGATCGTCCACAGCAGCGTTTCGGAAGTTTTCTTTGCTCTGATCGGTCAATCGGGTTTGCGTCGGGAATGGCGTCCGTCGGAAAAATATTTTTCTAAAATTATCTCTTCTTTGCTGCTGTCTGTAACGGAAGTAGAACAAATTCTGTGTTCTACAGAACAAATTTGGCAGAAGTGGAAAGGAATGGGTTTGTGGCTGGTAGATCCTGAACAAGCACCGCTTTTAAAAGCGTCGGCCAAGTTGCAGGAAAATCGATTTAGCTCTAGTTCTTTGATAGCTTTGGCTAACGTATTTAACGGCGAGAATACTCTTTGGGATATTGCATTTAAGAAAAAACAGTGCGTCACCGTCGCAACTCGCGCTTTAGTTAATTACATGAAGCAGGGTTTAGTAAATTTCCGCACAGTACCAGACTTGCCGTCGCCTATAGAACAGTGGCGCCTTGCTGCGGCAATGAATGGGCGCACCCGCCCTTTGATTGCCTGTATCGATGACAGTCCGACAGTATGCGAATTTTTACAGCAAATTTTATTGCCGGCGGGGTATCGAGTCCTAAAAATTCAAGATCCGATGGATGGAGTGGGCATCATCGCCAAACAAAAGCCTGCTTTAATTTTTATGGACGTGGTGATGCCGAAGACAAGCGGTTTTGCTTTGTGCAATTTTTTGCGGAAAACACCGAGTTTTCGGGAAACTCCGATCGTGTTTTTGACCGGTCAAGACAGTATAATCGATCGCACGCGAGCGAAACTTACAGGTGCTTCCGATTTTTTGAGCAAGCCGCCCAATCCGGAACAGGTTTTGCAAATAGCTGACAAGTATTTGAGGGTAAAAGGCGATCCCAGCCCTTTAGGAATTCGCCCCCACGATTTACTGAATTCGCGCCAACTTACTTGGGCAAATTCTTGAACCAAATTTATGCTCAAACAGCATCGCTGATCCGGTGCGTCAGTCTCTGGCGCACCTGAGACGTATTGTATAATATTGTATAATCAAGACGCAACTGGATTTAATCAATAAATCTTTGAGGGGCGAGTGCATAATTTTTCTGGATTTCACAGCCAGGATTTTAGTAAATCCGCCCAGCCTGTATAGATTATAATCCTTCGGACTGGATATTCATGATGAGCGATCGAACTCCGCAGGTAAGCGTGGTGATTCCGACTTACAACTGCGCTGCTTACGTCGGCCAAGCCGTTGATAGCGTGCTGCGCCAAACCTATACTGACTGGGAAATTATTGTCGTAGACGACGGTTCCCGAGACGACACCAGATTAGTTTTAGAGCAATATGGCGATCGAATTCGCTACATTTACCAACAAAATCAAGGAGTTTCCATTGCCCGAAATCGCGGCATCGAGCTAGCGCGAGGAGAATTCATCGCCTTTCTCGATGCAGATGACTACTTCTTACCAGACAAAATAGCAGCACAAATCGCTGTATTTGCAGCGCAACCAAATTTAGGAATAGTCCACAGTGGCTGGCGTCAAGTCAACAGTATAGGCGAACCGATCAAAGATGTCACACCCTGGAAAAACGTCCCTAAATTAGACTTAGAAATGTGGCTGCGGTGGAAACCAGTATTACCCAGCGCGATGGTATTTCGCCGCCATTGGTTAGAGCGAGCCGGCGGATTTGACCCTCGATTTCCCCCGGCGGAAGATACAGATTTAGTGCTGCGTTTAGCCTTAATGGGATGCGAAACAGAGTGGCTGCGGCAAATTACAGTTTGCTACCGCCAGCACGAACAAAGCGCCATGTACAAAGGTTTACCGCAAGCTAAATCCCTGGCGGCAGTCACGGATAATTTTTTTGCCCGCCCCGAATTGCCGGATAAAATACGTTTATTGGAAAAGCAAATCAAGTACAGTACCTTAGTTTGGATTGCTTGGTATTTGCACCGCACCGGTCATTCCGTTGAGATGGCAGAATTTTTGCAGCGTTCTTGGAATTATACGCCTTATTTGCCTGTGGAAACAGTAATTGATTGGGCGGAATGTTTCGCCGAATTTTCGCAGGATGCGGGCAATGAATTGGATGCAGATTTATTAACTCAATCTCCCGAGTGGCAGCAGTTAATGCAGTGGATTATTCTCAGCAGCCACAATCAAAATGGTTTGTAGTGAGGACTTTAGTCATCGGAAAGAAGGACTTGCATTCCTCACTACGAACTTTACGAATCTTGTTGATTAATTGATATTAATTGCAAATAGGCGCTCCCCCAGGACTGTAAGGCACAACTACCGCCGAATTTGTTACCAATTCAATCTCGCCCTTAGCGTTAATTATCCAGCCTTGAGCCTCAACCAGCGGCTTGACGACATCAAAATTATCGTTGCTGCTGCTGACTCGTTCCCTGGGACTCGGTGGCAAACCGCCGCGCCCGGTGATGACAAACCGACTTGTCCTTTGGCCGGTAGTTTGACAGCTTCGCGCCGGCGGCGCTGGAACTCCGGGGGTTTCTGGCTGATTTAATCCTTTTACGGGGTCAGTAGTAAATCTTTACCCCGAAAACAGTAGAAACGGCATCGAGTTGCACCGAAAAGTAGATATCTACACCGACTCTCATGCAGTAGTGCGATCGAGTAAAAGCCTTGTTTGCGCCGATAGACGCAGATTTGCCGGAGTGTTGGTAGACGTATTTTATGACCACTTCTTAGCTAAAAATTGGCTGGAATATTCACAACTTCCCCTCCGCGAATTTTCGCGTAATGCCTACAAAGTCCTGCAAGACAACCGCGATATATTGCCCGAATCACTTCAGCAGGTGCTACCAAAAATAATTGCCTATGACTGGCTCAACTCCAACAAAGAAATTGACGGAATAGATCATGCTCTCAAGAGAATATCGGCAAGAATCAACTGGACTAATAACTTAGCAGATGGAATAGAAGATTTAACAGTTAATTATCAGCAGATTGAATCAGATTTTAGGGCTTTTTTCCCAAACTTGATAAATTACGCAGCAACTTGCAAAAATCAATATCAAAAATACCAACACTAATTCGTAGGGTACTTGTGTACAGAGCGCTATATATCCGTTAGCGCACAGAGCGCCTCACTCCCAAACAATTGCATTCAGCACCCAACTCATGTACAATTTAGCCAATATGTCAATCAAATCTCAAGTCTAACAGGGTGCGAAATATGACAACCAGAATTCGGAACCTGCAAATAACTCAAGTAGTTGATGGCGATACTGTCAAAGTTGCTCTTAACGGCAAAACCGAGTCATTGCGGCTGATTTGCGTCGATACAGAAGAAAGTTACTCCAACACTTCAAAACCTGTAACCGCGGCGGGGAAAGCAGCTTCGGAAATGGCTAAACAATACTTCGCGACAGCAGATGGTGGACTAGCTAAAGTTGATATTGAATTTGATACAGACGATGCGGTTGAAGTTGCACTCTTAAAACACCGCGACAACTACGGACGCATCCTCTGTTACATACACAAAGATGGAGAAAATTACAATCTTAAACTAATTGAAGAAGGCTGGAGTCCGTACTTTGTGAAATACGGGCGCTCCCGATTGTATCACCGACCAATGACTCAGGCAGAATCGGCCGCAAAAGCTTACAATCTGATGATTTGGAATCCAATTACTAATGCCAAAATTCCCTCTCGCAACTATGCAAATTTGCTTCCTTGGTGGTCGATGCGCGGCTCGATTGTTGAAGATTTTCGCTTGTCGGAAGTAACCACCGGAGTCCTGTCTGTGAGATTGCACTACCCGAAAATATTAGCGGCTTCCGAGCATGGTAAATCTATTACTATTTTCTGCGACTTGCAGGCTGGGATTAATAAATGGATCGGTGGAAATGCCCTGATTTATGCTGGTTCAGTTTATCATAAATTAGATTTGTGGATACCGGATGCCGAAACTGATGAAATGGCTCCTTTGAAGCGATTGATTGAGAAACGTTATGCTGGTCAAGGACGCGGTTATGTGTATATCAGTGGCAAGGTTGAACAGTACAAAAGCAAGCCTCAAATAATTTTGAAGAATATCAAACAGTTTTCTGACTTTCCCCCAGAAAGTTGAATTAAAAATGAAGTTAATTAAGCCAAGAGAGAGCAATCCTCAGAAAGCATCGCCTTCTATTGGGCTATGATACAATACGGTTCACTTAAAACCGATCTCCCCCTTTGTAAGGGGGAGACAAGAAAAACACATTGATTATATTTTTTATCATGCTCAATTAATTCATACTATAATGGTATCATCAAAAATCTGTAGCTGCCAATAGCTGCGACATCTATCCAAACTCCAGAGATTTAAAAGCTATGTGTCAATTACTGGGAATGAACTGCAATGTTCCAACCGATATTTGCTTCTCTTTTGAGGGTTTTTCTGCAAGAGGTGGCAGAACAGACGTTCATCAAGACGGTTGGGGAATTGCTTTTTTTGAAGGTTTGGGATGTCGCCTTTTTATAGACTCTAAACCTGCTATTGATTCTCCGGTTGCTGAATTAGTGCGCCGCTATCCCATTCATTCAACTAACGTGATTGCTCACATCCGCAAAGCTACCCAAGGCGAAATTGCTCTGGAAAATTGCCATCCTTTTAGTCGGGAACTTTGGGGACGCTATTGGGTGTTTGCTCACAACGGTAATCTGGAAAATTTTCATCCTGAAAGTGCGGGATTTTATAAAGCTGTAGGCAAAACTGACAGCGAAAAAGCATTTTGTTTGATATTAGAAAGGTTGCGAGAAAGTTTCCCTCAAAATAAGCCTGCTTTGACAGAAATATACGCGGTACTGAACGAAATTACTAAAACTTTGGCAGAGTACGGAATTTTTAACTATTTACTTTCTGATGGAGAACACTTGTTTGTGCATTGTTCTACTAATCTGCATTATATTGTGCGACAAGCGCCTTTTGCCAGCGCGCACTCGATCGATGAAGATATAACTGTGGATTTCCGGGAATTGACAAAGGAGGGCGATCGTGTGGCTGTAATTGCTACTTTGCCGCTGACTGATAACGAAGTTTGGACGCAAATTAAACCGGGAGAATTGCTGGTATTTCAGGATGGTTTGCCTGTCAGTTTTGAGAGTACACTCGGCGATTGAAATTGCTTCTACACAAACCAAGTCCGCACAACGCGAGACTGAGGAATGAAGGGGGTATTAAGGCAGGATTTGGTATCAAGTCGCAATATTAATATCAAAGATGACATCAGAATAAAGTTTATAGTTCATAATTCTTCTGATTCTGGAAATTTTTGCTCGTATTGGGTTAGAATTTCTCGAACTGTTTCGGCCGCGATGTCTGATAGGTCTGATTTAGAATAGATAGTCACCAAAACGATCGAATCGCTCGTTTTGAGGTAATAAATAGCACGGTAGCCAGCACTTTTGCCTTTTTGAATGTCGCTGTTCTTAATTCTGACTTTGAAAATTTCGTACTCCATTCTTGGAATGCGATCGCCCGGAAGTTCCCCTGATTGAAGTTGTTGAATTACAGGCCCAATGTCTTTGCGAATGTTACGATAGCGTTTGGCTAAAGTTCGCAAATCCCTTTGAAATCGAGGGGTAAGTTCAATTTGGATCGGTTGTGGATCAATTGTCATCGATGCCGTCCCACAGTTGAGACAAAGGGAGAGTTTGTCCGGTAATTGCTTCATGGAAGCCTTGCTGAAGCCCTTCGAGGACAGTTTCTGTGGGGTCATCATCTGGATCGATATCAGTGTCTTGACGAATTTCTTGCTGGAGTTCTTTGAAGCGTCCTTTATAAATATCTTCTCCTTTATCCGACTGCAAGAATTTGATGAAAGCTAAGACTTCTTGTTGCTGGTCTGGCGATAAGACCTTCACATTTTCTAAAATGGCTTGTTCGACGGTCATAATTATCCTTTTTTTTGGATTACTATTCCACAATCTAGTGATAACATTATATCAAACGGGTTGCCCAACAGCAATTCAGGGGTGACTTAAATTAGATTAGTTTGCGGGACTCAGAAACCGGGTTTCTTCCTAAATTTTGGTGGGGATGCTTAAATTATCGCAGAAACCCGGTTTCTTGGATGATCGCGGGGAGTCAGAAACCGGGTTTCTTCCTAAATCTTGGTGGGGATGCTTAAATTATCGCAGAAACCCGGTTTCTTGGATGATCGCGGGGAGTCAGAAACCGGGTTTCTTCCTAAATCTCGGTGACGATGCTTAAATTATCGCAGAAACCCGGTTTCTTGGATGTGCGCGGGGGCTCTTCGCGCGGGGGCTCAGAAACCGGGTTTCTTCCTAAATCTTGGTGAGGATGCTTAAATTATCGCAGAAACCCGGTTTATTGGATGATCGCGGGGACTCAGAAACCGGGTTTCTTCCTAAATCTTGGTGGGATGCTTAAATTATCGCAGAAACCCGGTTTCTTGGACTACTCCTTTCCGGCTTCGCGGACTAAAAAAAAGGGTGTAAGCCTTGAGCGTTACACCCTGTTAGAGGTTTCTAGTTTTGCCGAAGATGCTATTGGTTGTAAACGAAAACGTTAGAGCAAAATGGCTCCAGAGAAATAGCCACAACCAGAAGATTCTTCATTGGTTCCTCTCAGCAAATTAAACAAACAGAAAGTCGCGACGCGAAGATGTGACGTTGAAGCTCAGATCCGTCACGTTCTTGACCACTGCTAGGGTGTCGCCGCCGGAGGTTTGCACCAGAGTGTCATTACCTTGACGACTCAGGCGATACTGACTAGAATTGCCGCGCAACTGGATATAGTCATCGCGGAAGTTGTAATCGACAATAGTCGCCTGACCGGTTCCTAGGTAGAACATTCCCTGGCGTGAGTTTCCTAACACAAAGGTATCTGCCCCCGCTCCACCTTCTAATGTGTCTAAATCGGGGCTATTGGGTCTGCTGGAATAGCCGTCGAGGTAGTCGTTGCCCGCACCACCGTTCAGGTAATCGTTGCCGCCTTCGCCATAGAGGGTGTCGTTGCCGGCGTTACCAATCAAGGTATCGTTGGTGTTCTGCCCGGTGAGGGTGTCATTCCCTGACCCGCCCGTGAAAACTCGGCCTCCTGACGACGGAGGTGGTGTACTTGTACCACCTAGAGGAATGAACTTGGCATCCCTATAGGCTGAACTGGTCGGGAGAATTGTTCGAGAGTTAAACGTGCCTTTGGCAGGACTAAAGTTCGCCTCCGTGATAGTCAAAGATCCATCAGCATTCACACGCTCAACAAAACCAACGTGTCCAGCTTCTCCAGAGCTACCAGTCCAAGGGTCCCAAACTATAAGGCTGTTTGCGGTGGGGGTTTTGCTCCAAGCGCTGGAGCCAACTGCATCATCCCATTGACCAGCATTGCCTCGATATTGGTCATAGGCTGTGTTCAACTTACCGCCAATGCCAGAAGTTGGAGTGGTCAAACCTTTTTCAAGGGCACGGCCAAGAGCATACTCAGTACACCAAAGCCAATTAGCGTTCGTCGAAACACTACGATCATTTCCCTCACGAACATAATGGTTCCGACCGCGATCTGTGTAGTTGCTTGAATTAAGATTGATTCCAAAATTAGACGGTGAAGGCATGGATTTTCCTTTTTACTAATCTGTTCTGTATTTGGATTGGGCAATAGAATTCATAGTTATGCGCTTCAGATAACCCGCTTCGCACTCAATTAATGTGTGCTTCAAGGGTTAGATAAATTCACAACTGAACTCTAAGTAATCAAAATCTGGTAAGCGCGATCGCACTTATTGTCTAAGCAGGAGAGCGAGCATTGCCCACCCTACCTACTTACCTACTGCGAGAGGAGATTAGCTCTCATCAGAATCGTCATCATCGGATGATGACGAACTTGATGAACTAGACAAACTACCGCTTGCTGCTGCCGCTGCTGCTTGCGATACAGCCGCTTGTGTTGAAGAAGTCCATTCCGTATCGCCGACTTCTCCATCTCGCTGTTCTATGTGTTCTGTGCGATCGCGATCGTATCCTTTATATTCTTCAGGCATGGTAAATTACCTCCATTACTTTTTGAAATTGGTGTCAAAGTCGATTTCGATTCGTTACACCTTTTAGCATGATGGATGTTTTAAACGATCGCTAGATCAATTAAGATCAGTAAAAGGCTAGTTCTAGCCGATCTAAACTGATCTTGACAAAACTAGCAGTAGGCTCTATGATCTCGAAGCTCAAAACTTGTCCGTCAGTTAAACAAATTCTTAAGAAAGCTAGAGAGCAAGAAATGTGGACTCTCGATAATAAAGAGCCGCTTCGTCGAGCCAGTAAGCTTCTAGACCCTAATTGGAAAAAAGAAGACTATTTCTATCCAGGAGTAAGTCACGAAAGCTGGAAATTTTTTTTATATGGAAAGCGTCCTATCAACGCTGATATTTTCAAAGCTTACTGTCAAGTTTTCAAACTCAACTGGGAAGACATTGCTGAACCTAGTGAAATTCAGGAACCAGCGCAACCTGTGGCTGATGCTAAGCTCGCACTTCCCCCAGCCCCAAACCTGAATTTTGTGGGACGCGAAGCAGAAATCGCCCAGCTTAACACCCTGATCGACCAAGGTGCAAAAGTCATCGTCATCAAAGCTCCCGGCGGTGTGGGAAAAACGATTTTAGCGAAGGAATATCTCAAGTCTCAGGGTTTTGACTTAGTGGTGGAACTCCAGATGGCACAGGAGAAAGAGAATATTACCCCAGTCGAAAGTGCGATCGAGGAATTGCTGAAGAAAGACTTTCAGGAAGAACCAGGGCGGGAGTTTGGAATTACGCTTGCGAGACTGAAGCGGCAACTTCAGACACGCAGAGTTGGGATATTGATTGATAATTTGGAGCCCGCGCTAGATGGACAAGGCAGATTTATTGAACCCCATCGCCGCTACGTTGAATTGTTACGAGTTTTGGCTGATTCGTCGCTACAATCCGTGACGCTGATTACCAGTCGCGAGCCTTTGGCTGAATGTGGGGGTGTGACTAACTACTCGTTACCTAGCCTCAATGAACAAGCGTGGGAAGATTTTTTGACGCGCCGTGATATTGATATAGATGCAACAACTTTAAAGGAAATGCACAAGGCTTATGGCGGCAATGCCCTAGCTATGAATATCCTATGTGCTCCCATACAGAGAGATGGAGGTATGGTAGCCTATTGGCAAGAATATAAAGTCGAAGCTGGGTTATTGGTAAACATTGTAAAAAATCTGATCGAAGAGCAGTTTAAGCGTCTAAAAGAAATTTATCCTGAAGCCTATAAACTACTCTGCCGTTTGGGATGTTATCGCTATCAGGATGTGCCGACTGTCCCGACTGAGGGGTTATTGTGTTTGTTGTGGGATGTGCCAGAAAGAGAGAAGCGGCGGGTAATTGAATCGTTGCGAAATCTGTCGTTAGTTGAGTGTCAGAATCGAGAGTATTGGCTGCATCCGGTGATTCGGGAAGAGGCGATCGCGCGGTTGAGGGAAAGTGAATATTGGGAAGAGGCTAATCGTCAAGCAGCAGATTTTTGGACAGAGAGTGTGAAGACTGTTGAAACTATAAAAGATGCTTTGACAGCTTTTGAAGCTTACTACCATTATCTAGAGTTTGATAACTTCGATTCGGCTGCTGATGTTATTGTCAAAAGAAGACAAAATAAATTTGATAGAAGTGAAGAACTGGGAATTGCATTTTATAAATTAGGGTTGTTGCAACAAATGAAGTTAGCAATAATTAAAATCATCACTAAAGTTACTCCTGGCTATGTCTTGAGCAGCATTCACAACATATTAGGCGATATTTACTGGTTAACAGGCGATATTAAAAATAGTATTGAATCTCACGAACGATCGAGAATTATTGCAACTGACTTTCAATTGCTAAGTTTTGAAATAGTTTCTTTTTTAAATATAGGTCTTTGTCAAATAGATTTGTTAGAAATTGAAAATGCCATGCCACTTTTCGAGAAAGTTATATCAATGGCTGAAAATACAGATGATCATAGATATGCAGCAGAATCATATTATTGCTTAGCATTTTTGAAGTCATGCTTAAACTTGAAAGATGAATCACTTGAATTAGCTCAGAAAAGTTTCGCTCCAGCAGATTTTTCTGCCTGGTCTTTAGGCTATCAATTATTATTTCTAGGTCAAACATACAAAAACTTGAAAGAATTTGACAAGTCTTTTGAAATGTACCTAGAAGCTATCCAGTTTGCTGAAGAAACTCACTACACTCAGGTTAGAGCCAAAGCTTTATATGGTCTAGCAGAACTTTATCGAGGGCAGGAAGACTTTACAACAGCCCTTTCCCATCATTTAGAAGCGATCGCACTTCTCGATCAAATCGGGGCTAAATGCGACCTAGCTGAAGCTTACTATCAACTCGCGTTAACTTATCAAAAGATGGGTAAGATTGACCAAAGTCAGGAAAATTTCGATCAAGCGATTGAACTTTTCCGTCAAATGGAAGCACCCATGCAAGTTGAGAAAGTGCGGCGGGCAATTGGATTTGAGGGCGATGCCGTGGGGAGTTAGAAACCGGGTTTCTTGGATTACGCGCGGGGGCTTTGTGCGCGGGGGCTCAGAAACCGGGTTTCTTCCTAAATCTGGGTGGGGATGCTGAGATTGTCGCAGAAACCGGGTTTCTTGGATGTGCGCGAGGGCTTGGTGCGCGGGGCTCAGAAACCGGGTTTCTTCCTAAATTTGGGTGGGGATGCTGAGATTGTCGCAGAAACCCGGTTTCTTGGATGTGCGCGAGGGATCTGTGTGCGGGGGCTCAGAAACCGGGTTTCTAAGCCCCC
>Ga0209591_10002411_pt1 | contig 22432 bp, 17 predicted proteins | sample MAT01_FD_187207 | JGI IMG/M metagenome (GOLD analysis project Ga0209591, IMG submission 187207) | Freshwater microbial communities from Lake Fryxell liftoff mats and glacier meltwater in Antarctica - MAT-01 (SPAdes) (version 2) | ecosystem: Environmental > Aquatic > Freshwater > Ice > Liftoff... | reverse complement strand
GACGACCTCGGGGCCACGGTCTACAAGACCCTCGGTATCGACCCGCACACGGAAGTCCGCGACCGCTTGAACCGCCCCGTGCAACTCAACCGCGGGACGCCGATGGACGTACTCTTCACGGGGTAATGTGGAATGAAGCTCTCCCGATTTTTCGTCGTTCTCGTTTCGCTCGCCGTGTTCGGGAATGCTCGCGCCGCGGAGACCAAACCGAACATCGTCTTCATCCTCGCGGACGACCTCGGGTACGGCGACCTCGGCTGTTACGGCCAAACGAAAATCAAGACCCCGCACCTCGACCGCCTAGCCGCGGAGGGGATTCGCTTCACGCACACCTACTCCGGTAGCACGGTCTGCGCACCGTCGCGGTGTGCGCTCATGACCGGCTTGCACACCGGCCACTGCCGCGTTCGAGGCAACGGCGGATTCTTTTTGACTGCCGAGGATGTGACCATCGCGAAGATCCTGCACGACGCGGGTTACGCCACGGGAGTGTTTGGCAAATGGGGCTTAGGCGATGCGGGCTCTGCGGGCGTGCCGTCCAAACAGGGTTTCGACGAGTTCTTCGGGTTCCTCAACCACACCCACGCGCACAACTACTACCCCGACCACCTCTGGCGGCACGAAACGAAAGTCCCGTTAAAGAACGTCGTGGATAAAGGCGTTGCCACCACGCGAGTCGAGTACGCGCCGGACTTGAGCACGAATGAAGCACTCGCGTTCGTGGACGCGAATAAAGCAAAGCCGTTCTTCCTCTACTTCGCCTCCACCCTGCCCCACGCGAACAACGAGAAGACGAAGTTGGACGGGAGCGGGAACGAAGTGCCGAGCGACGAACCGTATTCCGCCGAGAAGTGGCCGCAGCCGGAGAAGAACAAAGCCGCGATGATTACCCGCCTCGACGCGGACGTGGGCAAGCTCCTGGCGAAACTGACCGAATACGGGCTGGACGAAAAAACGATTGTCATTTTCTCCAGCGACAACGGCCCGCACAAGGAAGGCGGCAACGATCCCGCGTTCTTCGCTAGCAGCGGCCCGTTCCGCGGCATCAAGCGAAGCCTGACGGACGGCGGCATTCGCGTACCTGGGATCATTCGCTGGAAGGGCGTGACGAAACCGGGCACGACGAGCCCGCACGCCTGGGCGTTCTGGGACTTCTTGCCGACGGCGTGCGACCTGGCAGGCGTGAAAGTTCCTGCGACGGACGGCATCTCGCTCGTTCCCACAATCACCGGCAAAGGTGAGCAGAAGAAGCACGATTTCCTGTACTGGGAGTTCCACGAAGGCGGGTCCAAGCAAGCTGTGCGCTACCGCGATTGGAAGGCGATTTGCCCCGCCCCCGGTCAGGCGCTTTCGCTTTACGACACGAAATCGGACGTGAGCGAATCGAACGACGTTGCCAAAGAGAACCCCGCTGTGGTGAAAGTGATTGAGGAGTATTTGAAGGGTGCCCGCACCGAATCGACCGACTTCCCGCTCCGCGCCGGGAAAGCCCCCAAGAAGCCTTGAGCGATCAGCCTCGTTCCTTACGCCGAATCCGTTTCGCCATTTGAAATGCGTCCGCGATTGCAGTGTCGAGGTCGTGCACGATCGATTCGCGGTCCGCTCCAACCCAGTGCTCGGGTCCAATCGCTTTTCCAAACGCGATGGCAATTGATCGACCTCGGCTCCGCGACAATAGCGGATCAAAATGCGGCCGCTTCCGATTCCGGGGCCACGCTTCAAACGCCCCGGCAATGCCGACGGGCACGATGGGACATTTCAACCGCTTCACCAGAAGCGACACGCCCGGCTTCAACGGCGAGATCGTACCGTCCGTCGTGCGTTCCCCTTCGGGAAACATCAGCACGGCCCGGTCCTCTTCGAGCAATCGCAATACGGTTTGAAGGCCGTCTTTTCCGAAGCCGCGGTCGATGGGAACGGCCCCGTAGAGCGAGATCAATCGGCCGAGCCAGGGGTTCTTCCAGAGGTCGTGCCGGGCCAGATACGTGAGCGGTCGATTGGCGGCGAGGCCGACGAGCGGCGGGTCCATCAGCGATTGGTGGTTAGATACGAGCAGCACTGGCCCGGATTTGGGCACGTTTTCCGACCCCGTGGCCCGGAAGCTCCATCCGAACGTGAATGCGTAGAACGCGGCGTAGTGGGTGCCGAGGTATTGAACTCGTCTCATCCCGCGAGCGATCGGCATCGATTCACCACTTGCGTCATCCGGAAGACGACTTCGTCGAGCGAGAGTTCCGAGGTATCCAAAAGCACCGCATCCGGGGCTCGCTTCAGTGGGTCGATGGCCCGCCCTTCATCTTGTTTATCCCGAGCGACGATTTGTTCGACGAGTTTCGCGAACCCAGCCGGGTCTCGCTTCGGGTCTAAACCGTCCTGTTCGGCTCGCCGTCGTGCCCGAGTTTCGGCTGCTGCGGTGAAGAAGAACTTCACCGGCGCGTCCGGGAATACGGCCGTGCCCTGATCGCGGCCTTCGCAGATCATGGCTTTGCCCGCGGCGATTCGCCGCTGTTCGGCCTTGAGCTTCGTGCGAACTTCGCCGAACTTTCCCACCTGGCTCGCGGCCCGGCCCATCGCTTCGGAATCGATGGAGTCCGTAACGTCGCGGCCGTTTAGGCGGATGCGAACGTCCGTCATGTCGAAGTGGAAATCGGAAACCAGTTCGGCAATGCGAACGACATCGCGGCCCTCGGCAAAGATGTCGATGCCGTGCCGCTCCAGGTGAAACGCCGTCGCCCGGTACATCGCCCCGGTGTTCATCAACTCGAATCCGAGGGTCGCCGCCAGCATCCGAGCTGCGCTCGATTTCCCCGACCCCGCGTAGCCGTCGATGGTGATGATCATGGGGTCAAAAATAAAAGAACCCCGCGGACAGTCCAGTCCCGCGGGGTTCGACGCTGTCGGTTGGTCAGAAGCGAGTCGAGATTCGAGGATCAGTAAGGAGGAATCGGTATCGCTTTGACTTCGGTTATCCCTGAAATCGCGACCCGATTGACCGTCTCGAACAAAGCGGGGTTCCTTCGACTTGCAATACCCACATGTAACGCGGTTCGGCCGATCAGCACTAAGTCTGGGTGAGTGATGTCGTAAGTTTGACCCAAGATCGTGTAAATCCGCAAAGGTACAAACGGTTTTTCGGGAACGAGTGTGCGAATTCCTTCGGCGGTAACCATCGCAATGTTCCCTCGTGAGCCTCAAGCCTACCGAATCCGCAGCGTCACCGTTTCGCCGTCCTTGATCGCACTCTTCGTTTCTTGGGCTCCGGCGTGGAGGAGTTCGTACGTGTACGAACCCGCAGGAACTTCCACCAACTTCACTTCGCCGGGCATCAGGCGGTGGGACTTACCGTTGAGCATGAGGGACATTTCGACCGGGTAATCGTTGACGATGCGGACGCTGGTCTTCGCCGCGGGCGGAGTCGTGCCTGGCGTGAAGCCCGAGGTGCTCTTCGCCATGACGCCGAGCTTTTCATCGATTCGCTTGAGCATGGCTGCGACGTTGTTCACGTTGCTTTCGATGTCCGTGACGCGCTTGAGTAATCCCGCGTTCGTGGTCGATTTGCCGTCGCCCTTGCCGAAGACTTCGTCTTCGAGGTTCTTGCGGAACTCTTGAAGCGTCTTGATGTCCTTCTTGAGGTCGTCCAGTTGGACTTTGATCGCGGTCACGTCCGCTTGCTTGACGGGCTCCTCGGCCCGCACAGGTGCGGTTGCCAAGGCAGCGCCGAAGAGGGCGGAGAGCAAAACTTGTTTCGGGGCCAGAGTCATCGGCGTCTCTCCAAGCGGAACATCAGTGGTGGTTTTCGTCGGGGTCGTCGGAATGGCGAGCGCCGGTTCCGGCCGACTGGGTTTGACAGTAAGACCCGGCTCGGCCGGCTGCAAGCGTAAATCCGGCAGGGCCGGCAATTGCGGTGAGATCGGTTCGGTAGACTTTGCCGGTCGCGGGGATGGGGTGGCTTCGACGGGCGCGTTTTTGGGGATCGGAGCCGGCGGTGGTGGGATCTGGACCGGCTTTGGGATCGCGACTGCTGGCACGGCTGTGGATCGCGGCGTCGGCGCCTTTTCCGATGCCGCTGGAAGGGCGGGCACCTGGACGGTCGAGCGCTTGCCAAGGTCCGGAAGCGTCGGGATCGGCGGCGTTTCGACGGGCTTCGCAGGCGGTGCAGTCGCCGGGATCGTTGGCAGGGGCGGAATGGTCGGGATTTCGAGCCCCCCGGCCGGGATCACGACGGGCGGCGGAGCGACCACGGGAATCGGAACCGGTTCCAGCGCGAATACACGGAACGCTCCGAACGCTCCGACAATCGCTGTGAATCCGAACACGGTCCGGCGGAACTGCCGACGGGTCTTCGCGGTCATGGTTCATTCCCCCGATGCGCCGTGATGGAAACGGACAGAGCCCGGCCGGCGGGCCCGATGGCCCCGTCCGACCGGGCCGAGCCGGTGCGACCCCCATCGCCCCGGACGGTCCGTCAGTTGTCTTCGTACTGCGCGATGCGATTGACCGGCGATTCGAAGAATTCCTCTTCTTCCTCGCCGACGCGGAACTCCATTTGGAAGGCGTCTTCGCCGCTGTCTTCGTAGTAGTTCCGCAGCACGCGGGTCGCCTTGAAGTCCTGCGTGCGGAAGAACACCTGAGCCGCGAGATTCCGCTCCCGAACGGCGAGCGTGATCTTGCTGCGGCGATGGCTCGAGAGCTTGCCGATCAGCTTCGAGACCATCTGGGCCCCGATCCCGGAGCGGCGGTGGCCCGGCGCGACGGCGAAGTTCAGCACGTGCAATCGGTTCTTGTGCAACTCGTAGATCATGAAGCCGACGATCCGATCGTTGTGCTCCGCGACCATTCCGATGCAGTTGCGTTGCCGCAGGCAGCGGAGGAAGTCTTCCTCCGTCCACGCATATTCGAAGCTTTGCTCCTCGGCGCGCAAAACCTCGGACATATCTCGCCGGATCATCCACCGGATGTGAACCCGGACGAGTTCCTTTTGCTGGGCACGTCCTGTGCTCATCTTCGGAAACCTCCCCCGTCCGCAACCGGCCCGGTTTGGGCGGCCGCGGACAATTACCCCGGTCCGACTCCGTGAGGAGGTCGCGGTTGGGCCGCTCGTCCGATCGGTTCGAAATCCCCTGGGACTTCGAACCGGGTTCGGTGCGAGCGGATGCTACCACTCGACTCCCCACACCCTCAAGGCCACCTCCAGCTGAGCCGGTGGTGGCCTTGCCCCCTGCTTCCACTTCGGAAGGACAGACTTTCAGTCTGTCTTTCCCCTGGGACAGGCTAGAAGCCCGTCCTCATTTTTTGCCGTGGGGACAGACTTACAGTCTGTCCTTCCCCCGGGACAGGCTAGGAGCCCGTCCCCACTTTTTTTGTTAAGGCTTGTAGAACCGCGTGTTTTCTTCTTTGGTGACCGGCGTCTTCACCTGGTCGCAGGCCATCCGAACGCGGAATCGGTGGTCGCCCGCCAAGTCCCCCCGGACCCGAACGCGGAACACGGCTTCCCCCTTCATGCCGAACTGCGGGATCGGATCGAATACGATCTGCTGCCCGGTCACGCGGCCCGTGGTCGGACCAGTCGCCCCGGCGGCACTAGTGCCCTCGCTCAACTCGGCTACGATTTGAACGTTCGTGCACGGTCCGGTGCCCTGGTTCAAGAGGCGGATTTCGTACACCGCTTCCTTGCCGACTTCGACCGGGTCGTCCACGTCGGACACTTCGAAGCGCAGGGCCGGAATTCCCTCAGCCTTCACCGGCGTTTCGGCCCGGGCTTCGAGCCCCTTGCCGCCCGCCCGATGGTCCGCGGCAACGATGCCCGTGCTCGGGGCCGCGGCGTCCGAACCCACTGTCATCGCGGCCGTGCGAACGACGCCTTCGCTTGGTGCGGACGAACGGACCTTTACGGCGATCGTTTTGCTTTGGCCCGGCGCGATTCCCGGAACCTTCCAACTTACGCTGCGGTTCGCTTCCGCGAAGTTGCCGCTATCCGTGGCTTGGACGAAGTCGAAGCCGGTCGGCAGCGTCGTTACGATTTGCACGGGGTCCGTGGTTGCGGAGCCGGGGTTCGAGAGTTCGAGTTGGTAGACCGCTTCGCTCCGCACCATCACGGTGCTCGGCCCCGATTGCTTGACGACGAGCATCGGCTCGACGAGGTTGACGGAAGCCTTGGCCGTCTCCGGTTGGCCGCCGTCGGCCGAGGCGGTGAGCATGCACGTTTGCGGGCCGCCCTTGACCGCGACAGTTTCCAAGGCGAGCGTTTTCGTTTGACCGGCTGGGAGCCCGGCGAGTTCCGCTTCGATCACGCTGCCCTGCGTGTGCAGGAGGCCTTCGCTGAAGCGGGCTTGCAGTTGAATCTTGCCGGCGGGGCCCGTGCCCGTGTTGGACAGTTGAATTTGGAAGCTGACCTTATCGCCCACGCGGGCCGTTTCGATCCCGGCGATGGCGATTCCGATCTTCGGTCGCGTCACCTTGATGCGGGCATCCACGGCCGCGGCAAAACTCACCGCGGCACGGCTCCGCAGTTCGCCTTCTTCGCCGGGCTTCACACTGATCTTGATCCGCCTTTCCATGCCCGCTTCGAGAGTGCCCAGCGACCATGCCAAGCGTTCTCCGGCCGCTTCCGCGACCGGCTCGGTGCTCACCAATGCGCAGCGGGTCGGCAGTTCGTCTTCGACGCGGACGTTCGCCACGGCCGAGGTGCCGACGTTGCGAACGAGCAACTCGTACACGAGCACTTGGCCCACGCTCACGGACTCCGGGGCGACGAACTCGACCGTCACGCTCGGGGCCTGGCGGACCGGCATCGCCCCGTTCGCGGCGAACAGCGGCGAGGTGGGCGTATCCGCGAAAACTTGCTTCGCAGGAGCCGGGAGTGGCATCGTCGGTTGCGGCGTCGGCTCGGGCATCGCCGGGAACGTGATCTGGTCCTTGGGCGATGTCGGTGCGGCAACGGGCTCCGGCGTGCGGAGGGCGGGCGGGTCGAACACCGATGGCGACACCTTTGCAGGCGTCGGAACGGGGACCGGTGCGAGCGGCGGCAGCGGATTCGGCATGGACGAGGATTCCACGACCACCGTCGGCGGTGGGAGCATCGCCCTAGACGGAACCGGAACGGCCGGGAAACTCGGCGGCGGCACGGTGATCGGTTCCATCCCATTCACCTGTTGAACGCCGGCCGGACCGGCGATCACGGGCTGGGTGATTCGAGCCGGCCGCGGCGGCGTGGCCGCGATCGGCGGTGCGCCCGACGGCGTGAACTTCGGCAGCGGAACGGTCACCGGTGGGAGTTTCGACCCCGTCGGAACGACGGTCGGCGGGAGCGTGGCGGGCGCTTGACCGCCCTGCTTCACGGTCGTGCCGGGGAACATCCCGGGCGGCGCGGGGGAGACTTTCCCCTGGTAGTATTTCGGCTCCGCGACGGGGCGGTCTTGCCCGTACGCCGTGAGTGCGACGACCGTGGCCGCGGCAATGACGCCGAGGCCCGACCCGAACATGAGACGACGAGTACGCACGGTTCAGTCCCCCCTGCACCGACCCGGCCCGGAGTCGTCACGACGACGCTATCTCGGGTACCGGGTACTTCACCGCATTTTTGAGCATCTTCGCGCGGATCGCTCCGCTCAGATCGATCCCGGTGTGGACGCTGAGCAGCAAGACGATGTTGGCGACGTCCGCGAGTTCGTCCGCGATCGCTTCCCGAAGCTTCGGGTCGGCCGGTGCCGACCGCGATTCCTCCGGAGTGAGCCAGCGGAAAACCTCGCACAGTTCCCCGACTTCGCTGGCCAAGGCCATGGCGAGGTTCTTGGGGCTGTGGTAAGGCTCCCAGCCGCGGTCCTCGGCGAACCGGCGGATGCCGTCCTTCAGCGCCGCGATCGGCGTTGTCGCATCGTCCGTCGGTTCGATCGTCGTCGCCTTGCGAATGCCCCGTTCGGATCGCCGGCCCGCGTTCCCCCGCGGCCGGACCGCCCGAATCGGGACGCGATGTATAACGCGGCTTAAGATGGTGTCAACGGCGAAGCCACGAAAAAACCCGCGGTCGGAACCGCGGGTTGAATCATTCCGAAGGAATCGTCAGTCGCTACTTCCCCACTTCCTCCTGCGACTTCAGCATCACGACGTTGCCCGTGATGGCGATTTTGCCGTTGGGGATTTCGCCGGAGAGGTCGAACTTGAGCGTGGCCTTTTCGGACCCGGCGTGGGAGGTGCCGTCGATGCAAACGTCGAGCGTGACCGTGCCGGTGATCTTGCTGCCGGGCTTCATCGGGGTGGCGTTGCCGTCGAGTTTCATTTCTTTGACGGCGAGCAAGAGGGTCAATTCGATGACACCGAATTGCTTGCCGTCTTTTTGGTACACCTTGACGAGCTTGCCGGATAACTTCGTGCCCTTCGCGTCCAAAATCATCGGCGAGTCTTCGCCGAAGCTCTTGACGACCTTCTCCGCATCGACGGCCCAAGAGTCGCCGAGCTTGACCGGCTTACCGGGTAGGAAATCTTCGTTTTCGAGGGGGAATTCGTCCTTCTTGTTGAATTCCTTTTCGAGGTCTTCCGCGTCGTCCTCGGCGAGTTCTTCGCCGTCCACGGTGAACTTGTACTTATCGCCCTTCTTTTCGACGAGCACGGTCTTGCCGGCGTAAACGTGCTTCTTCGTTTTGCCGTCTTTGGTTTCTTCAGAGACGGTGTACTTGCGGCTGAGCTTGGTTGCCTTCTTGGAACCGGGGGGCTTTTCCAAGATCTCTTCGGTGAAGTCCTTCTCCTCTTCATTCTTTTCGTTGTTTTTGATCTCCATGCCCATCAAGTCGATGACCACCTTGATGTCGGCCTTCTCGCTCGACTTGCTCGCGACCTTGTCGCCCCTCGCCTCTTTTTTCAACTTGAGGTCGAAAGTTTTGTCTTGGCCGAACGCGGGGGCCAGGAGGGCGACGCAAAACGCCAGAGCTAAGGGAACGCGACGCATGGGGCAACCTCGGTTCGAGTCGTAGAGGGTCTGGAAACCATAGTAATCGCTCCGCGTCCGGGCCGCACGCGCGAAGCGGAAATGGCTCCGCCCGCGGCCGAGAGCCACGGGCGGAGCGAATCGAACGCTCGATCGGTTACTTTTTGACCTGCTCGGTCTTGCCTTCGACCTTCATATCGAGGCCAAACTTGAGGGCGACGCCCATGACTTCGCCGGCGAGATTGCCCTTCATGGACATCACGCCGCCGCCGGTCGCGCTCGTGCCGTCCACGCAGCCGTCCATGGTGATCTTGATCATCAGCTTGCTGCCTTCCTTGAGGGGAATCTCCTGGGCAGCCTTCAGCTTCGAGACGACGAGGTCCATTTCGATTTCGAGCACGCCGAACTTCGCGCCGGCCTTGTCGTAAATTTTGACGAGCTTGCCCGTGGCCTTCGAGGCCTTTTCGTCGATGACCATGCCGCCTTCGGCGAGTTCGGGGGCGATCTTCGCCACGTCCACGATCCAGGTGTCGCCGACCTTCACGGGCTTATTGGGGAGGAAGTCGTCTTCGGAAGATGACTTCTTGGTGGCGAACTCCTTCTTGAGCATGTCCGCGGCTTCGCCGGAAACGTCTTTGCCATCGACGGTGTAGGTGTAAGCGTCGTCCTTCTTTTCGATGAGTACGATCTTGCCGTCGAGGCCGAGGTCCACCTTCGCGCCGGACTTGGTCATCTCGGCTTTATCGTAGGTCCGCTTCACCTTCGTCGGCTTCGCGGCGCCGGCGGCTTTCTCGATCACTTCGTCCGTGAACGCGAGCTTCGTGAGCGTGTCTTCGTCCTTCGTCTCATCCTTACCCATGATGGAGATGACGACTTTGGTCTTGCCGGATTCGGTCTTGGTTTCCTTGACCGTGTCGCCGGGACCGGCCTTCCTGAGCTTGATCGTGATCGGACCGTCCTGGGCGATCACGGCCCCGGCCGAGAACCCGGCCAGGAGCACGACCACCCCGATCAATCGCTGCATGGTACCGCCCTCGGATAGCCCGCCACCCGCAGCCCGGCCCGAAGGGACCGTCGGCCGGGTCGGCCGGAAGAACCATCATACGCCGCGCCTTCTCCGGGGCCAACGGTTGGCGAGTCCCGAAGCGATCATAAGATATGCGGGATTTTCGCCCTGACCCTCCGCGAAGCCCACCGAACCATGCCGAAGCGCACCGACCTCCGCAAAATTCTGCTCATCGGCTCGGGTCCGATCATCATCGGCCAGGCGTGCGAGTTCGACTATTCCGGCACCCAGGCGTGCAAGGCCCTCCGCGAGGAGGGCTATGAAGTCGTGCTGGTGAACAGCAATCCCGCCACGATCATGACCGACCCGGAGACCGCCGACCGCACGTACATCGAACCCATCACCTGGCAGGTCATCGAAAAGATCATCGCCAAGGAGCGGCCCGATGCTCTGCTGCCCACTCTCGGCGGCCAGACGGGTTTGAATGCGGCGATGGACCTGCACAAGCACGGCGTTCTCGCAAAGTACAACGTCGAAATGATCGGCGCTCGCGCGGACGTGATCGAGAAGGCCGAGGACCGCCTGAAGTTCAAAAACGCGATGATCGCCATCGGCGTCGACGTGCCCATCAGCGGCGTCGCACGGACGATCTCCGAAGCCATGACCATCGTCGATACGGTCGGTTTGCCCTGCGTGCTCCGCCCCAGCTTCACTATGGGCGGTTCCGGCGGCGGGATCGCTTACAACCGCGAGGAGTTCACCAAACTCATCACGCTCGGGCTTGAACTTAGCCCCGTCAACGAAGTGCTCATCGAAGAATCGATCATCGGCTGGAAGGAGTTCGAGCTCGAAGTCGTCCGCGACAAGGCGGACAACGTCATCATCATCTGTTCGATCGAGAACCTCGATCCAATGGGCGTCCACACCGGCGACTCGATCACGGTCGCACCGCAGCAGACGCTTTCGGACAAGGAATACCAGCGGATGCGGGACACTGCGAAGGCGATCATCCGCGAAATCGGCGTCGAGACGGGCGGCTCGAACATCCAGTTCGCTATCGACCCCACGGACGGCCGGATGATCGTGGTCGAAATGAACCCCCGCGTTTCGCGGTCGTCGGCGCTCGCCTCGAAGGCCACGGGCTTCCCCATCGCCAAGATCGCCGCGAAACTCGCCGTCGGCTACACGCTCGACGAGTTGAAGAACGACATCACGCGAACCACGCCCGCGAGCTTCGAACCCACAATCGACTACGTGGTGACCAAGATTCCGCGGTTCACGTTCGAGAAGTTCCCCGAAGCGGACGCGACATTGACCACGCAGATGAAGTCCGTGGGCGAGACGATGGCCATCGGGCGGACGTTCAAGGAGTCTCTGCAAAAAGCCCTGCGAGGGCTCGAAATCAGCCGGTTCGGCCTCGGCTGCGACCGCGGAGATAAGTGGGGCACGCCGGAGCAGCCGAGCGAATCGGAAGTGATTCGGAAGCTCACCACACCGAACGCCGAGCGGATCTTCTACATCCGCTACGCCTTGAAGTACGGCATGACGGTGGAGGCCATCTTCCAGCGCACCAAGATCGACCCGTGGTTCCTGCGGAACATCGAAGACCTGGTGAAGATGGAAGACCAACTCAAAGCCGCCGGCCCGCTCGACCGCGTGACTGCCGAGCTGATGCTCGCGGCCAAGCAGCACGGCTTCGTGGACCGCCAACTCGCCAACCTCTGGGGCAGCACCGAAGCCGATGTCCGCAAGTACCGCAAAGCCCAGGGAATCACCGCGGTCTTCAAATCGGTGGACACCTGCGCTGCGGAGTTCGAGGCGTACACGCCGTATTATTATTCGACCTATGAATCGCCCGTCGCATTTGTGGACGACTCGGATATTCCGCATTCCGCACTCCGCACTCCGCATTCCGGAGAAGACGAAGTCCTCCCCTTCACCGGCAAGCCCCGCATCATGATTCTCGGCGGCGGGCCCAACCGCATCGGCCAGGGGATCGAGTTCGATTACTGCTGCGTCCAGGCCGCGTTCGCGCTGCGGGGGGCGGGGTTCGAAGTCATCATGGTCAACTCGAACCCGGAGACCGTGAGCACGGATTACGACACTTCGGACCACCTCTTCTTCGAGCCGCTCACGGTCGAAGACGTGCTGAACATTTACGACCGCATGCAACCCGATGGCGTGATCGTGCAGTTCGGCGGGCAGACGCCGTTGAATTTGGCTCGCGCGTTGGTGAACAACGGCGTGAAGATCATCGGAACGGGCGTGGACGACATCGACGCCGCCGAGGATCGCGAAGAATTCGCTCAGTTGATAACGAAACTGGGCCTCCATCAGCCGCTCAACGGCTCGGCGCGCAACCTCCAGGAAGCCGGGGCCGTCGTCCGCCGGATCGGGTTCCCCGTGCTGTTGCGGCCGAGTTTCGTGCTCGGCGGGCGGGCGATGGAAATCGTTTACTCGGACGAAGGCGTGACTCGCTACATGGGCCGCGCCATGGAAGTGTCTCCCGGGAAACCCGTGCTCATCGACCAGTTTTTAGAAAACGCGATGGAGATCGACGTCGATTGCCTGTCGGACGGCCACCGCACGGTCATCGGCGGCGTGATGCAGCACATCGAAGAAGCGGGCATTCACTCGGGCGATTCGGCCTGCGTCATCCCGCCGTACAGCTTGCCTCCCGCCGTGATCGACGAAATCAAAGTCCAAGCGCGCAAGCTCGCCGTCGCCCTGAATGTTCGCGGGCTCATGAACATCCAATTCGCGGTGACGGGATTGCGGACCGGCGATGCGCCGGTGGTCTACATCCTGGAGGCGAACCCGCGGGCGAGTCGGACCGTTCCGTTCGTATCGAAGGCGACCGGCGTGCAACTCGCCCGCCTGGCAGCGCTCGTCATGGTCGGCAAAACCCTCGACGAACTCGGCGTGAAAGACGAAGTCGTGCCCCGGCACTACTCGATCAAAGAGAGCGTCTTCCCCTTCAACAAGTTCCCCGGCGTGGACATCATCCTCGGCCCCGAGATGAAGTCCACCGGCGAGGTCATGGGCATCGACTCCTCGTTCCCCATGGCATTCGCGAAGGCCCAGATGGCGGCGAATGCTCCCCTGCCCTCCAAGGGCACGATTTTCGTTTCGGTGGCGAGCGCGGATAAAGTCGGCGTCGTCCCCATCGCTCGCCAGTTCGCGGAGATGGGCTATCGACTGATCGCCACGACGGGAACTGCAGTCTCCCTCCGCGAGCACGGCATTCCCGTGGACGTCATCCCGAAGATCCAGGAAGGCCGGCCGAACCTGCTGGACAAGATGAAGAACGGCGAAGTGGCGATGATCATCAACACGCCCAGCGGCCGCGGCAGCCACACGGACGAGGGCCGCATCCGAGCCGCGGCGGTGACGCACCGGGTGACGTGCATCACCACGCTCTCCGCGGCCGAGGCGGCCGTGGAAGCCTGCCGGGCGATGCGCGAAAGCGAACTGACGGTGACGCCGATTCAGGACTGGTTCGCGTCGATGTGAGAAGGATGAGTAGAATTGCCGCAGGTGCCGCGAGCCGGTCGGCACTTATCTACGGGACGGGTCGAATCATGAGCACCGCGAGCACGGACGACTTCCAGGCCAAGAAAGCTGCGATCCGCGAGCAGGCCCGCAAAAACCGGATCACGCAGAAGCACAAGGACGAGGTGAGCCGGCAAATCGTGGCGAAGTTCACGGCGATGCCGCAGTACAAAGCCGCAAAGACCGTGATGTGGTACGTGGATGCGGGCAGCGAAGTCCGCACTCGGCACATCCTGCCCGAGGTCATCGGCGAGGGCAAGCGGATCGTGGTGCCGTTCTGCATCGTGGAGACGAACGAGCTCGAACTCTTCGTCCTTGAAGACATGGCGGAACTCGGCGAGGGAGCTCACAAAATCCTCGAACCGCGCGACGACCTGCGGAGCTACCCCGGCAAAATCGTACAACCGGAAGACCTCGATTTGGTGATGGTCCCCGGCACGGCCTTCGACCCGAATGGCGGTCGAATGGGACAAGGTAAGGGCTATTACGACCGCTTACTGGCCCGAGTCCGACCGGACGTTTTGCTCGTGGCGATGGCGTTCGAGTGCCAAATGTTCCCGGAAATCCCGGTTGCACCGCACGACGTGTTCATGGATTTCGTGATGACCGAGAAGCAAGTTTATACCGGCCGCGGACGTAAGCAGGCCTAAACGCCGCCGAGTTCCTATAACGACGCTTCCGATTGGATCGGAACTGACTATTTGCCCCGAGGTTCACGATGGCTCGTTCGATCATGGGACGGCGGAAAGAACTCCGCACGGCCCGCAAGCGGAAGCGGAAGTCGACCAAGCACAAGACGCGGATGATCAAGAAATCGCGGAAGTAACTTCCGCGGCGGCGAATGCTGGTGGAGCGAAGCCCGGTCGGGTACTCTGACCGGGCTGCTTCGTTTCCACCTGCGAGATTGCCAATGTCGATCGACCGTCGCGAGTTGTTCCGGGCCGTCGCGGCCGTGGGGATCGGTTCGACCACGTTTCAGCGAGCCGTCGCGCAAGAGGCGAAGAAAGCCGCGGATGCGGTCACTTCCATTACACCCGACATGGTTAAGAACGCCGAGTGGATCTCGGGCGTGACGTTGACGGATGCCGATCGAAAAGCGGTCGCCAATTCGCTGACCAATTCGCTCAAAGACCTCGCCGCCAGCCGCAAGATCGATCTGCCAAACAGCGTCGCTCCCGCCATTCAATTCAATCCGCAGCCGAATCGATTCCCGCAGATCGAAGAGCCGGGCGTTGCGACTCCGCCAAAGCTCGACCTCAAGAAACCCGCAACGAACGACGACCTCGCGTTCCTGTCGCTCGCGGAGCAGTCGCACCTCTTGCAATCTCGGCAAATCTCTTCGGTCGAGCTCACGAAGTTGTTGCTCGAACGATTCAAAAAGTACGACCCGGCACTGCTCTGCGTCATCGCCCAAACGGAAGACCTCGCCCTCAAGCAGGCCGCGGCGGCGGATCGGCAGTTGCCCAAGCCCGGAAGTAAAAGCCCGCTCCTCGGTATACCTTGGGGCGCGAAAGACCTGATTGGGTATCCCGGCTACCCGACGACTTGGGGAGCCGGGCACTTCAAGGAACAAAAGCTCGAAACGAAAGCGACCGTAGCCAAAAGGCTCGACGACGCGGGGGCAGTGCTCGTCGCCAAGCTGAGCCTCGGGGCGCTCGCGTGGAACGACGTTTGGTTCGGCGGCATGACCCGCAACCCGTGGAACGTGAAGCAGGGTTCGAGCGGGTCAAGTGCGGGGTCGTGCTCGGCCGTTGCTGCGGGGTTGGTGCCGTTCGCCATCGGCAGCGAGACTTTGGGCAGCATCGTCTCCCCGAGCACCCGGAACGGCGTCACCGGCCTTCGACCCACGTTCGGCCGCGTCAGTCGCCACGGTTGCATGGCTCTGAGTTGGACGATGGACAAGCTCGGGCCCATCGCCCGAAGTGCGGAAGATTGTGCCCTCGTCCTCGCTGCCATTCACGGGGCGGACGGTTTAGACCCCACCGCGGTCACCCGCACTTTCAATTGGCCCCGGCCTAGCGGCGTGAAGGGGTTGCGCATCGGTTACTTCGAAACCGCGAAGGCCGAGGGCGAAGAAGTCAAAATCCTCAAAGACGCGGGGGCGACGCTCGTTCCGATCAAATTGCCGACCGGCTTCCCGATGGCGATGATGCAGGACATTTTGGATGTCGAAGCCGCGGCTGCGTTCGACGATCAAACGCTCCAGGGCGTTCGCGAAGGCCTCGGCCTGTGGCCGAATACGTTCCGTGCCGGGCGATTCGTCTCGGCCGTGGATTACATCCGCGCCAATCGCCACCGCACGGTACTGATGCAGGAAATGACCAAGGTGTTCGAGAAAGTCGATCTCTACATCGGTGGCAACGACCTTTTAATCACGAACCTCACCGGCCATCCGACCGTGTGCATGCCGAACGGGTTCCGCAATGCGAACGGCATTGAAACGCCCACCGCGATAACGTTCACGGGCCGCCTCTACGGCGAAACCGACCTCCTCGCCGCGGCCCACGCTTTCCAGATTGCCACCAGCTACCACCGCAAACGCCCGCCGATGGACAAGGTGACCAAAGAGAACGCCGGTTTGTAAAGTGTCGCCGTTCGCTCCGCGAACGAACGCCCTTTCGCGGAACGAAAGGCTACAATGTTTGTTGCACTCCGATAAGGATCGCTCATGAAATTGCTGAGAATCGGAACGCTACTCATCGTCCTATGTTTGCCGGGTCTTGCTCGCTCGGCCCCGCCCACCGAGCAGGCCGAACTCCCCGGCACGCTCGTGATCGTTGGCGGCGGCAAAATGCCGGACGCCGTCCGCGAGGAGTTCTTCCGCCACGCCGGGGGCAAGGATCGCGCTAAGATCGTGGTCATTCCCACGGCCTCTGCATCGGCGGACGAAGCGAAGGAAACCGACGGATTCCTCAAGCAGTGGAAAGACCTCGAACCCGCATCCGTGACGTTCCTGCACACCCGCGACAAAGCGAAAGCGGATGACGCGGAGTTCGTCAAACCAATCGCCGAGGCGACCGCAGTTTGGTTCAGCGGCGGGGATCAGAACCGACTGACCGCAACTTACGGCGGCACGCTCGTGTCCAAAGAACTCGTCAAGCTCTTCCGCCGCGGCGGCACCATCGGTGGCACCTCCGCAGGAGCCGCGGTGATCTCGGACCTGATGATCGCGGGCGGAACCGACGAAGCGAAGACTGCCGAGGGCTTCGGCTTGCTCCCCGGCGTCGTCATCGACCAGCACTTTACGCAGCGAAAGCGCATCGCACGGCTCCACGGCGCCATCGAAAAGAACCCCGGCTACGTCGGGCTCGGGATCGACGAATCGACCGCGGTCATCGCCCGCGGAAGGACGTTGAAAGTCCTCGGCGAAGGCACCGTCACGGCGACGCTGGCGAAGAGCGAGACGAAAGCCGTCCGCGACGACGTTGTAAAATCCGGCGGCGAGTTCGACCTGTTCCAACTCCGCCGGGCCGCCCTCGCTCGGGCTGCGAAGGTGCAGTTTCCGCCCGCGGTTCCGCCGGTGCCGGACGTAGCGAAGGGCTCGCTCGTCATCGTCGGCGGCGGCGGGGCGGGGCCGGAGATCTGGAAGAAATTCATCGACCTCGCGGGGGGGACGGACGCCCTGCTCATCGTCGTGCCAACTTCGATGGAAGACCCGTTGCCCAAGAACATCGTCGAGGTCACGCTCCTGCGGCAGAACGGGGCGACCAACGTGAAAGTGTTCCACACGCGAGACCGCAAGGCTGCGGACGATCCGGAGTTTACGAAGGCCCTCACCGAGGCGAAGGGCGTCTGGTTCGGCGGCGGCCGGCACTGGAGGTTCGCGGATTCCTACGAAGGTACTCTGAGCGAAAAGCGCTTCCACGAAGTGCTCGCCCGCGGCGGGTCGATCGGAGGCTCTTCGGCGGGTGCGTCGATCCAGGCTCATTACATGCCGCGCGGCCATCCCCTGGGAAATACGGTCGTCGCCGCGGAAGGCTACGAACGCGGCTTCGGATTCCTGCCCGGTTGCGTCGTCGATCAGCACTTCTTTGCCCGCAAACGCCCCGCGGACATGACGGGGCTGATGAAGCAGTACCCGCAACTCCTGGGGATCGGCATCGACGAGGGCACTGCGATCATCGTGAAGGGCACCAAAGCCGAAGTCATCGGCCGAAGCAAGGTCGCGTTCTACGATTATTCGAAGGGCATTCCCAAAACGGAACTCGACTACGAAGCGGTGCCGAGCGGCGTGACATACGATCTGAAAGCGCGAGCGGTAACAAAATAACGCGTAGCCGCGACGCGATAGCGAAGCGCCGGATAGACTCGGATCATTCCTGCACGGAGGTAATCGAGCAATGGGACGCGACGGTCGAAAGCAGCAACTCCGCAAAGAGAAGCGCAATAAGCGCGCGAAAGAGAAGAAGAAAGCGAGCCTCAAAGATAAGTCGGTCTCGCCGTTTGCCCTTCTGGCGAAGGCCGAGTCCTCGCCATTCGTCGACTGCTGTATCAACCGATCTGCTTTGGATGGCGGAGGGATCGGTAACTTGCTCGTCAGTCGGTCGCTGCCCAATGGCAAAATTGTGCACGTGATCTTTCTCGTGGACCTGCACTGCTTGGGTATCAAAAACGTTGTGTGCGGAATGGTATCGCAACTTGAGAGCGGACTGTTTCGCAACCGCATATACCGGCGAGAGCCTTCGTGCAATCTGACGCCGGAAGAAGCCAAGAAACTCGTCGTCGAAGCCGCGGCGTACGCAGCCCGATACGGACTTCGAGCGCACGAAGACTACGCCAAGGCATTGGCGATATTCCACGGTGTCGATGCGACGGAATGTCCGAGGGAATTCGTATTCGGCCAGGACGGGAAGCCCTTCTACGTCAACGGACCGAACGACAGCGCCCAGTTCCAACGACGAGTTTGCGATACCCTGTTGCGAACCGCAGGTCCGGGCGGGTACGACTTCCTCATGATGGTCAACGGTATGCCGATGCAGGATTGGGATGAGTTCGACGACGACGAGTTCGAGGAGGACGACGAATTCGACGACGAGCCGCCGATTCCGATCAAAGGCTAATAGCGTAGCCGCGACGCGGTAGCGGAGCGTTGGAATCGATCCAGCGCTCCGCTACCGCGTCGCGGCTACGCGAGTCCTTAGCGGTTGAACAGGAACGCCGGGCTGTTGATGAGCGCCCAGACCAAGTCCTGCGCCCCCAGCACGCGGGCGTCTTTCGGTGGCACGTCCGACGCGGCTCGCGTCAAGCGCTGGAACTCTTGGTCTTGCGCCAAGTACATCTGCCGCAGTTGTTGTTTCTGAGCAGGCGTTCTCGTCTCTAGTGCGATCTCCAACAAAGCAGTCATTTCGGCTGTGATCGGAGATGCGAGCTTGGGGTTCTTGTCCGTCGTCGCGCTCAAGCGGAATTTGCCGATGGTGTGGCCGGTGCCGAAACGCTGTTCGAAGATCGTCGTGAGTTGCAAGCCCTTCGCAGCGTTCAAGGGGGCGGAGAATTCAAAAATCGCCGCTTGAGGAGCGCCGATGCCACCGGCGATTGCCCAGCCGGTCGCGAGGTTGTTGTCGATCGCGTTCGCAGCCGGGAATTGCGGCTGCTCGAACGTCGCCTTCGGCTTCTGGAGCTTCACCGGCTTGCCCTTGTCGTTGTTCGGGTCGAGCGATTTCGAAGTGACTTTCAACTCCTGGAGGACGAAGTTCCCGTTCTCCGCGCGACCCGGTCCCTTCATGGGTAGGCTCGAATCGGTGAGCACTTCGAGGCGAATCGCGGTGATCGGCGCTTTGGAAGTCACTTCGCTCACCACGGTGTAATTGTCCACCGGTTCGATTTTCCCGCTGACGAGGATCGATTTGTCGGGCTGGACTTTCAGGGTCGAACTCCCGGTGAGCGCTGCCGCGGATGCACCGGACTTGGATGCCGCAGTCTTGGTTTCGAGCACGGTCCAGTCGCTCGGCTTCTGCGCGAGCAAGCCGGCCTCCCAGTCTTTCTGCTTGCCGTCGAGCAGCACTTGATAAGCCGTTAAGGCATCGGCCTTCTTCTGATACTCGGCCGTGAGCTTGAGGTGGTCCGGACCCGCGGCCAGAAGCGCTTTTACGCCCTGGGAGATTTCCCCGGCAGTCGGCTTTCGATTGAGGACCGAAAGGTAAATCTCCTCGATCACTTTCGCATCGTCCTTCGTCGCGGCGGCGAACTTGGCGATGTGCCCTTCGGGATCCTTGATCGCGTCGCCCACGATTGGGCCGTTCACCATCGCGAGGACCGGCCCGAGCATCATCGTGTTCGACCGCTCGCACTCGCAGGCGCTCTCGCGGACGGGCTTGCCGAAGAGTTCGAGGAACGCACCGGGAAGGTCCACGTTGCTATCGAGTAGTTGGGCGGCCCGCGAACCCGGCGGCAGGCCGGGCAAGCGGCTCTGGCTGCCGGTGGCCCGATAGATCGCGTCGAAGAGCACTTCGGCCGGCAGCCGGCGGGGCAAGGCGTGGCTGAAGTTGATGTCGTCGTCCTTATTCCACCGGTTCGACACGATGCTGAGTTGGTACGTCCGCGACTTGCAGATCGCCTTCACGAGCTTCTGCGTGTCGAAGCCGCTTTCGACGAACTCCTTCGCGAGCCGGTCGAGCAGTTCGGGGTTCGATGCGGGGTTGCCCGCCCGGATGTCGTCCACGGGTTCGATGATGCCGACGCCGACGAGGTAGCTCCAGAGGCGGTTCACGTAGCTCTTGGCGAAGTACGGGTTCTCCTTGGAGGTGATCCACTTCGCCGCTTGAACGCGGCGGCTGGCTTCCTTCGCGGCGAGGTCGCCGTGGGGGAATGGGAACTTCGGCGGGGCCACTTGGCCCGTGCGTTCGTGGGTGGTTTCGCCCGCCGCATCGGAGATCACCTCGACCATCGGCTTGCCGCCTTCGACCGCGGTGCCGCCGAGCCGCTGGCCCTTGTACTTCGGGTCTTCGACGCGCTTCACCTGGGCGAAGAACGCGGTCATTTCGAAGTACTGGTCTTGGGTCCACTTCTCGAAGGGGTGATCGTGGCACTTGTTGCAGTTGAAGCGGATCGCCAGGAAGAGTTGAGTCGTGTTCTCCATCACCGCGTCGGGTGTTTGCAGCACTTTGAAGTACGACGCGGGCGGGTGTTCGACGTTCGAGCCCGAGGTCGTGAGCAACTCGTAGGCGATCTTGTCGTACGGCTGATTCGTGGCGATGGCGTTGCGAATCCAGGTCCGGAAGGCGGTGGCGCCGGGGACGCCGAGGAACTTGCGGTTGACCTGCAAGAGGTCCGCCCACTTGTTCGTCCAGTATTCGATGTAGTTCTCTTTGCCGACGAGGACTTCGATCACCTCGTCGCGCTTCATCTGGGTGGGTCGCTTGTCGTCCAGGAATTTGCGGGTCTCATCGGCCGTCGGCGGCAGTCCGGTCAGGTCGATGTAAACCCGGCGCAGGAAATCCGAATCGTCGCACAGTGGGCTCAATTGTATCTTGACCCGCTTCAACTTGGCGTCCACGAGTTCGTCGATCCAGTTGTGCTTCGGCTGATCGACCCAGGCGAACCCGGAACGGTCCGCCATGACCACGACCGTGCTCGCGGTGTACGCCCCTTCGTAGCGGGCGAGCATGGTCGTTTCGCCGCGGCGGACCGCGGTGGTGAGGCCGGTCTTGTCGATCGTCGCCACTTCGGTGTTGCTGCTCTCGATGAACGCCTCGGCGGAAACGTCTCGCTTCGAGCCGTCCGGATAGGTGGCGATCACCGAGAACTGCTGCTTCATGCCGGGGAGCGGGATCGTGAGGTCTTTCGGCAGGATCTCGATGAGTGTGGTCTTCTTCGTTGCGAGATCGAGCTTCGCGCCGTCGGCGATCCACGACTTCAGCATCTCGTAAGCGGGTTCCCCCGGCGAACAGAGCACGCCGCCGACGTGGGGTACGGCCCCGGCCGGCTTCATGATCATGAGGCTCCGTTCGGGTGCGGCCCGGTTGAAGCGCCGGCCTTCGAGATCGTCCGTCAACGCTCGGTGGTCGAAGAGCGGATCGTAACCGCGAAGCGAGAGCTTGAATCCGACCTTACCTTGGGCCGCACCGTGGCAGGTGCCCGCGTTGCAGCCGAGTTTCGAGAGGACGGGCTGCACGTCTTTCACGAAACTCACCGAGTACGGCGATTTGAAACCGGAAACTTTCACGGGCACCGAGGCGTTCAGTTCTCCGAGTGTGACGGTGATCGCTCCGGCCCCGTCCGCGGTCGGTCGGACGTTGCCCGAACGACTCACACTCGCAACGGTCGCGGGCTTCAACGTCGCAATGCGCGTCGCGTCGATCGTCTCGCCGGTGGCGAGCTTCGCGGTGACGAGCACCTGCGAATACGCATACGGCGTTGCGAGCTCGATTGCGGACGGCTTCACGTCGATGGCGACGACCTTCGCACCATCCGGAAGTTTCTCGGACGGTTCGTCCGCGGCGCGGACTGAAGCAATGGAGAAAGCAAAAGCGATCGCGATGAGGGAGTTCATCCGGAACATATCGAATCTCTCGGGGTGTTCGTTGGACTGCGGCAACGCGGTTTACTTGGTGAGCGGGGTCGAGGTTTTCAGGGAGGCCAGCGGCACGGCGACGAACTGGGTGATGAGCTTGCCGTCGGCCGCGTTGTGAATCCAAACCGTACCGTCGAAGCCAGAAGAGGCAATCCGGTCTCCCTTGGGCGACCACGAAACGGCGTAGACGGCACCGGCGATCTTCTCGCAGACGAATTTCTTCTTGTCCGCGTCGGTGTCGTAGATGCGGACTTCGCCCTTCCCGTCCAGGCTGCTCGTCGCGGCGAAGCGGGCTCCCGTGCCATCGAACGCCAGGCTAGTGATCCGACCCGGAAGGGATTCGTACTTGCGAATCTTGTTCGCATCGTCGCCGATGACGCGCTTGGTTTCGCGGTGCATTTTGTACAAATAGGGCGCCCCGTCCGAACCTCCGAAGAGCAGTTCG
>Ga0209591_10002408_pt1 | contig 22439 bp, 20 predicted proteins | sample MAT01_FD_187207 | JGI IMG/M metagenome (GOLD analysis project Ga0209591, IMG submission 187207) | Freshwater microbial communities from Lake Fryxell liftoff mats and glacier meltwater in Antarctica - MAT-01 (SPAdes) (version 2) | ecosystem: Environmental > Aquatic > Freshwater > Ice > Liftoff... | reverse complement strand
ATTCTTTACACTCCAACCCCTCCAACTCCACGCCATCGATAACCCTATTATCGCTAAGCGCACAAACACTATTCCAAGGATACTTCACCTCCAACGGATCCACACTAAAAAATCTTCCCAACCTCGGATCTTCAATGCGGTATTTATAGGACACCAAACCGCTCCATAGTACGTTGTCGATTTCTTGGTTTTGGAAGCCAAATCTATACCCACTACCCACAGACCTCTTCGGCATCACCATCCCAAATGGATAGTAATCCTGAGCGTGTAGGATTTCGGAAGAGGAATATTCCGTTGCATCAAAATCAACGCCATCTGTGATCGATATTTTTCTATCGGAAATAACAACAGATACATTGCCGAGGTGATTGCCGGCACAAAAAGTATAATCCCATTCGTAATCAGATGACGACTTCCCAGGCCTATATTGAGGATTTATTGTCACACTTCCACAGAGTTCGCCTCGGAAAACTAAATCACCATCACATGAAATTCAGTTCATGTTTTCAACTCTTCATTTCACTTTTACAAGCATCTTTGCAATCCATGAACGTTTGGCAATCATACACTAAGGGTTATACCTCTTTCCTGCGATTGGAGAAGTCCTTATCTCAAAATTCTATTGACGCCTATGTAGCCGATGTAGCAAAATTGATTTCGTTTTCGCAAAACTTCGATCCGCCATTAAAACCCACAGACATTTCTGCCCATGAGATCAGACAATTTTTGCGATGGCTCAACGAATTGCACTTATCACCTCTCTCACAATCGAGAATTATTTCCGGACTAAAATCGTTCTACAGTTATCTCATTCTCGAAAATATTGTACAAAACGATCCGCTGGAACTAATCGAAATACCTCGAGCTGGAAGAAACCTTCCGGATGTAATGAGCGTCGAAGAAATAACAAGTTTGATAGATGCAGTTGACCTGAGTACTGTAGCCGGAATTCGCGACAGAACCCTCTTGGAGGTGATGTATAGCTGCGGGCTCCGTGTATCGGAATTACTCGATATTCGAATTTCAAATGTGTCGCTGGAAGAAGGTTTTTTACGCGTAATCGGAAAAGGCAATAAAGAAAGATTGGTGCCCATCGGTAAAACAGCTCTCGATTGGATTCATTCACTCATAGAAGCCAGAAAACACATGAATGTAGCTCCCGGTCAGGAAGATTTTCTTTTCCTGAATCTGCGTGGAAAAAAAACTACACGCATGACTGTTCTCAATATCATTAAAGCTCTTCTGATAAAAACGGGGATCAAAAAAAATGTGAGTCCACATACCTTTCGACACAGCTTTGCCACTCACTTGGTTGAGGCCGGTGCAGACCTCCGCGCAGTGCAGGAAATGCTCGGGCATAGCAGCATTACTACCACAGAAATATATACCCATATCGATCGACTCAGGCTCAGAGAAGAAATACTGTCCTTCCATCCCAGATATGCCAGAAAATAGATCTTTATCCCGATTTTAAAAATCGATTCGGCACAAAGATTCGAATGCTCTTTTTCATTTGAGTTTAGCAGACTATCTTTCGACTGTGAAAAAATTAATACTCCCATTATTCTGCGTCATTTCCTTCTTGTCTCACTCTCAAACAGAGATAAGGTTGATGAGCTACAATTTGTTGAACTTTCCAACCGGAAATATCGATGGTAGAGTAGACACTCTTTACAATATTCTCGATTACCACCGACCTCATCTGTTGATGATTCAAGAGTTGAAAACTTCACAAGGACTCAGCGACGTGACTGATCGCATGAATGATTTGGGATATGGAACTTTCGAACATGGCACATTTGTTCCTCAAGTATCTTCAGGAGGTGGAGGAGATTTTCCACTTCAACAAAACATTGTTTTCGATACCGAAATATTTCAATTGAAAAGTGAAAGCTACATTTTAACCGATGTACGCGACATAAATGAATTTGTGCTCTACATCAATGATCCATTGCTCGAATCTGGTGCAGATACTACTTTTATTTACGTTTATGTAGCGCATCTAAAAAGTTCCACAGGTGCCGATAATCAGGCCTTGCGACTCGCTATGGTCGAAGATTGGGTGGATCACGTTTCGGGAGCGGTTCCTACCGGTTCTTTTACCATCTTCGCAGGAGATTTCAATATCTATACCAACACTGAGGCCGCATATGGAGTGCTAACGGATGAAGACAATGTAATAGCAATGACCGATGTGTTTGCTTCATACGGCAATTGGAGCGGAACAAATTTTTCGCACAAGGAAATTCTAACGCAGTCTACACGAGAAAATCAGATATATAATGATGGCGCCGGAGGTGGAGTAGATGATCGTTTTGATTTCATTCTTCTGTCTGAAAACATGACCAACTCAGAAAGCATTCTTCAATTTGAAGAGGGTTCATTCATATCCTTGGGAAATACAGGGGATTGCTACAATCAAAGCATTACCGACTGCGACTTTTCAAATCCGGTTCCCTTCGATATCCTTCGTTCTATGTATTATTTGAGCGACCACTTACCGCAAGTCTGCAATTTGATATTTGTTGGAAATGTGGCTGTTGATGACTTGGCTATCGAACCTTCTTACTCATCTTATATTGATACAGAAGGGAGAATTCATTTTAACATCGAAGCACCCACAAGTGCAAAAGTGAAACTCCATGTTTCTGATCCAACAGGTCGGCTTTTACACACAGAAGAATTCAATGTTTCACCAAGCAACTCTCATTTCATCACCACGGAATCATTCTCCGGCAAAGGCGTAATCATTGCTCACATTTTTGATGGCGAAAGAAATTTGGTTTCACGACTTTGTGCCCTCAACCGCTAGGTTCACCATTTCACTATGAGTCCCAGAGAAAACTCATAACCCCTGAGTTTCATATCCCAACTTGCATCTTCGGGATCTATTTCAATTCCTTCGGTGTTGAGACTTTTTTGATTGAGGCCATAACTATTGTATCCAAAGGATGTGTACAATCCAACATGATCGCCGAAATACTGACGATAGCCTGCTCCCAGTCCGAAATGACCTCCACCCCATTCTCCATCAAACGAAGGAAAAGCATTTCGCTCCATCTGTAAGTTGGATCCCCCCAAAGCCATTTGAATGTATAGATCACCTTTTGGCTTTTGCAACAAATGATACGCGATTGTAATATCAAACACACGCGCACTATTTTCTTCATTGGCGTTGTCTTCTATATATCGTCCGAATTTCATTTTAATACCTGCCGATAGACGATTATTTATGTAGTACTCCAAATGCACGGGCACGAATACAGCACCAGCCGTATCGGTATACGATGAATCTGCCCCGTAGAGATTTGTTTCAACATCATTGTAGTAAATACCTCCCTCCCATCCTATCGAGGCGCTCCAAGTCCCCTTTGAATTTGCACTTTCTTGGGCATGAACATGACTCCAAAAACAAAGGCTCACTGTTAGAATTGTGATTGCATTTTTCATTGTGGTTGTGGTTTAATCGTGGAACTTTTTTACTCCGGCTTCAATTGAAACATCCAAATTATTTTCATAAGGTGGTATTGGACATGAAAACTTCGAATTGTAGGCGCAATAAGGGTTGTAACATAAATTGAAATCTATAATAGGATTCTTCAGATCCCCGATTCGCATATCTAGATATCTTCCTCCGCCATACGTCGATTCACTATTGGTGAGATCCGTAAAAGGTAAAAAAAGATAGTCCTCGTATCCAGGCTTCTTCATTAAATCCATGTTCTGATAAATGGTCAATTCAAACTTCTTGCCATTAAATCTAAATCTTATCTTGCCATAAGGCCTGTATAAGGGTAAACGGGTGGTAGAAGTTTTCATTTCGAACTCCTTGGCATTTTTTATTCTCTTGAATCTAGCTTTTACCCGGAATTCCGGCTTGATATCGAAATAATCCAGTCCTCTGAAAGATGCCAGGTCGTCCTCCGTGAGTATAGAAGATTCGGTACTGGAGAATTCGGCGTCCTTTTCGATGCGGTGTTTCTTCACATCTTCCATCCACGTTAGCTGAGCTTCTACGGTGGTGAAATCAGTTACAAAAATTGCCGTCAGGGCTGAACAGATTAGAAAAAAACGCCATTTGGTAAACCTTGAATCTTTCATTTCGTTGAAAAGAGAAAATTTGTGTATGAAAAGTTGCAAGTTAACACTTTTGATGATCCTGCTTGTGGGCCCCTTTTGCTATTCGCAAGATCTCAAGATGCTTGACTTTGCACCTCTTATGAAAAAAAATAGAGTCCACAAGAGGATTTGCAGCACGGTGAAATACCAGAATAATGTGCCAACGGATACTATTCCCTTCGGGCTAGAGGAATTTGATGCAAATGGAAGGCTTGTGTATTATGAGGAATACTATTCAAGAGGCAAGCTGAAAGCCAAATATCGATATGGCTATGATGCAAATGGAGTGATTACTCGTTCTACAGTAGAGCATTTTTCCAACGACTTTCAACTTATAAACCTCATCAATGTCTTCGACGCATCCGGGAGAATTACAGAGAGAAAACCAGAAATATCTATTCAAAATTTTTGGACAGTAGAAAAATATACATACAACTCCGGTGGCGTTCTTGTGACCTCAGAACAATTCTACGAGTCGAATGGCAAACCGACAGGCGCTACCAAAAACAACTACCTGCCTCATCTCAAAACCCCTGATGACTCTATTGTTTACATCTACAATAGCAAGGAACTAATGATCCTCCATCGTTTTTATGATGAACATGGGAACGTGCGGAGCTCAAAAGTCTATTCTTACAAGCACATTTGAAACTAAGCAGCTTCTATTAAATTCTGACAAGCTTCTTGTACTTGAGGCGATGCGGAGTAGTGTCGCCCATGCGTTTCTGCTTGTTCTCTTCGTACTCAGAAAAAGTTCCTTCGAAATAATAAACCTGTGAGTCGCCTTCGAAAGCAAGTATGTGTGTGCAAATTCGATCGAGGAACCAACGGTCGTGAGAAATCACAACAGCACAGCCCGCAAAACTCATAATGCCTTCTTCCAAAGCCCGCAGCGTGTTTACATCAATGTCGTTGGTAGGTTCGTCGAGTAATAGAACATTCGCCTCTGTTTTTAAAGTCATGGCAAGGTGCAGTCTATTCCTTTCTCCACCCGATAGAACTCCACATTTCTTCTGCTGGTCGCCGCCCTGAAAATTGAACTTACCGCAGTATGCCCTTGAGTTGATAATCTGACTTCCCAAATCAATCACCTCATTGCCTCCTGAAATAACTTCATAAACTGTTTTTTCAGGATCTATATCTGCGTGCGTTTGATCTACATATCCAATCTTTACTGTATCCCCAATTTTCACAGTTCCACTATCCGGATTTTCTTCTCCCATGATCATTCGGAAAAGAGTTGTTTTACCGGCTCCGTTTGGTCCAATCACTCCAACTATTCCCGCAGGTGGCAATTTGAATGAGAGATTTTCTATCAATAGTTTTTCCTCGAATCCCTTGGTTACTTTTTCAAAGGTGATGACATCATTGCCCAAACGAGGACCATTTGGAATCGGGATTTCCAACCTCGCTTCTTTATCGCGTTCGTCTGCCGACATCATACTCTCGTAGTTCTGCAAACGCGCTTTGTTTTTTGCATGACGACCCTTCGGATTGGTGCGAACCCATTCCAACTCACGTTCCAGAAACTTTCGGCGCTTACTCTCCGTCTTTTCTTCATCGGCCAAACGTTTCGACTTTTGCTCGAGCCAACTTGAATAATTGCCCTTCCATGGAATGCCCTCTCCTCTATCCAACTCAAGTATCCATCCGGCTACATTATCCAAAAAATAACGATCGTGTGTAACTGCCAACACAGTACCCTGGTACTTCGACAAATGCTGCTCGAGCCACATCACGCTTTCAGCATCCAAGTGGTTGGTAGGCTCATCGAGGAGCAATACATCAGGTTGCTGCAAAAGCAATCTGCACAATGCTACTCTTCTTCTCTCACCACCCGAAAGCACCCCTATTTTTTGATCCTCTGGTGCACATCTCAGCGCATCCATTGCTATGGAAAGCTTAGTATCGAGGTCCCATCCTCCAAGCGATTCTATTTGATCTTGGACTTTAGATTGACGGTCCATTAAAGCCTGCAACTTATCTGCATCATTGAGAATTGCCTCATCCATAAACTTGTTGTTGATTTCCTCATACTCTTTGAGGACATCTGTAATCGGTTTCACTCCCTCTTCCACAATTTCGCGAACAGTTTTATTGTCGTCGAGCAGCGGTTCTTGAGGCAGATAACCCACTGAGTAGCCTGGCGACCAAACTACTTCGCCCTGAAAATTGGTATCCAGACCGGCAATAATTTTCATTACAGTAGACTTACCTGCTCCATTCATACCGAGGATACCAATCTTGGCTCCGTAATAAAATGAAAGATATACGTCCTTTATAATGTGTTTTCCTTGTGGCGTGTATTTGTTTACACCCACCATCGAAAATATGATTTTCTTATCGTCTGCCATGATTATAAACTAAAATTAAAGCGCGAAGATAATGGCCAGAAGCCAACGCCATTGGTAAAATTCATTCCTAAGCCAGTGGATTACCAACCTACGCCTGTAACTCCCGAATTTCAAGTTCTGTGCACTCCGACAGCTAGCTCCAATCCTTGGATCTCTCTCCACTCTCATTATCACTCTCACTCTCTACTCTCTACTCTCACTCTCTACTCTCTACTCACCCTCTCTACTCTCACTCTCCACTCACACTCTTATCTTGCCGTGCCCCCGCTTCTCCTGCTCCTCCTAATCTTTCCTCTACGCCATCCCACTCTCCGCACTCATTCTCGCTCTGTCTTACGGGGTCGGGCTATCCATTGCAAGCCGCCATCAGAAATCCCAAAACTTATTGATAAACTGAGACGCTTTCTGCTCTCCTTCTCACTCTGGTCTTGGCGGGCTTTCCATTCCTATCCCTCACGGGGACATCATACACGTATCTAAGGTTTTACAAATATCGAGCTCCATCGGAGTGCCAAATTACCTTGATGTATCAATGATTAATATTTAAAGTAGATATGTATGACCACATTCAGTTCGTTTCCATTGCCATACAGTATTGATTGGAGGCCAAAAGTCTTCGCGAGTCTCAGCCTCAAATCGACGTCCACCGTATCAACCAAAATACTTGAAAGAAAAACCGAAGTAACTCTGTAAAACTTCGTGTTCTGGTGTCGATTGAATTTGTCGCTTCCACTGACAGTGTTTACTAATCTCTATGCTACAATGAGATCGGAAATTTGACCCGTTGTATGGTTCAAAGAAAAAAAAGGTAGCTTACCCTTGAAATCAGTTTTCCGTTTTGGATGCCATACAAAGCGAAAAATGGAATTCAAATCATTTTGATCAGAGCTTTATGGCCTTTCGAACAAGTTCGATTCCATCAACAATGAGAGCATAATAGTAAAGACCAGAAGGAACTGGCTCTCTATTCCATTCCACCTGATGCAAACCAGATTCGTTGAATCCGTCAACAAGCTAGGCAACAACTTATCCGGAATTTTTGTATATCATAATCTTAGCGTTGCATCCCTCAACAAGAGAAAATGCTAAAATTGTACTAGAAACAAAAGGGTTCGGATTATTTCGATATAAGAAATTGAGTTTTGTATCCTCCTTAACCAAGGTAATATCATTTCCCTCCATATTTCTAAGTTGTAGATCAACAGCACAGCACTCAGAAAGTGCATCAGATAACAAGGCTATATTTTCAATAGCATTGTTCACTTGTTCTTGCAGGGTTAACATAATAGAGTTGAGAGAATCAATTGATTCCTTTTGATTTTCAATTAATACCTGTTGTTCCTTGATAGCTCCAATAGCCAGCGGCACCAGATCAGTTTGTCGTATTCCCTTAATAGTAAAGGCTTCATTTATTACATTGTCTTCCGAATCTAGGATTTCTGCGATTTCAATCTCACTACCAACGCTAGGAATGGCCTCTTCAACCTCTTGCGCTATAAAGCCAAAGTGATTTCCAGATGGGAGGTTTAGTTGCTCGAAAGTCTGTTGATTATAATCATAACTGCGCGGCTTGAGTTGTTCAATTATTTCTAGAGCTCCTTGAACATCTTGAACGTTAGTTTTCAACACCAAATCAGATCCATAGGTCCAAGAAGACGCACGCAAAAATCCACTCCCATTGAAATAACCCGCCCATGCATTTGTACCGGAAGCAACTCCATAGACACCAACATTTCCTGTAGAAGCCCCACTTGCTTCTCCATATAGACCATAAGCTCTGACTCCGCTTTCTGCATCTCCAAAAACTCCTCGATTTTGCAACACCTGACTTCCATTTCCACTGGGATAAACCAGAACGCCATCGTTTTCAGAAGTCTCCATATTTGGTTTCGCCTCAGCATAAACCGAGTAGTTCTTATTTGAACCGGTTGAAATTGAGTGTAAACCTCTATTAGATTGTAGATTGCGTATTCGATCCAGTAGCAGTAATCAGTTCGATTCGTTGGCCTTCATTAACGACTGGTGAACCAAGCCCGCCCGTCATCGCTTTTAGAGAAGTAATAATTGTTCCTGACGTTTCGTTACTAACTTTATCTACATGCAAACGAGCAGAAGGTGTCGAAGTTGCAATTCCCACATTTCCAAATGTACCAACACCATTTGCACCTCCAACAAAAAACGTCGGAAGGTTGCTATTGAATGCGATCATTAAAGAGTTTTGTACATTGTTGTTCAAAGGCGATCCGCCAGAGTTAACTCCTTTTCCTACTGTTATTGTATAATCCGATTGTGACCATAAATTATACCCAAAAACCACAGAGGCCCATCCATCCGCCACGCACAATTCACCTCCCGCAATCGCGTCATGTCCATTGCTTTCGCATGCATCTCCCATGGCAATGCTTTCCGCATTGGTCGCTACATTGTTTACGATATGCGGCAGCTTAGTCGCCCAACCCACGAAGGAAAACTAAAGTTGATATATCAAGAATATATTAGAACAGAATTTCTATGGTTCAGCATGCACTTACAATCGATCACTGAATTCGAAACCCGAACTTACAAATGAACCGGCGTATTTTCCCTCCTACGGATTCAACCGATGTACAAACCACTCAAAATCCGCATCCACCTTGTAAATCAGACGATCGTGCAAGCGACTGGGACGTCCTTGCCAGAATTCAAAATAATGTGGAACCACCCGATATCCGCCCCAAAAATCTGGTCTTGGAACATCCGGACCGGGGTATAACGCCTTGTATTTAGCCACATTTGCTTCTAGTTCCTCCCGATGACGCAATTCGGAGCTTTGAATACTCGCCCAAGCACTGATTTTGCTTTCATACGGGCGTGAATTAAAGTAGTCATCCGATTCTTCGTTGCTTACCTTATGAGCTACCCCATAGACCCTAATTTGTCTCTCTAGTATATTCCAGAAAAAACTCAGGCACACTTTATCCGAAAACTCGAGTTCCTTCCCCTTGTTGCTTCCATAGTTTGTGAAGAAAACCAATCCTTGTCTATCGAATTCTCTCAACAAAAGAATTCTCGAATGCGGAAAACCATTGTCTCCGTTGGTAGATAGTGTAAATGCATTGTAATCTGGAATCTCAGATTTCTCAGCATCACTTATCCATTGACCAAACTGATCAAATGGGTTTCCAGCCGCCTCACTTTCAAGGAGGATCGAGTGGGCGTATTCACTGCGAACCGTATTTAGTTTTTTTTCGTCGTACTGTTTCATAATATCAATGAATCACAGAAATCTTTTTTGTTATCAATTCTGCCTCTGTTTCCAATAAAATTGTGTAATTCCCATTTGGCAATGAGGCAATGTCCAAAGTTAGGCCAGTATGCATTTCTCCCCATTTGATTTGTGTCATATTCCTTACACAGGCTCCCATTGCATTTATTACTTTCATAGATCGAATTAAATGAAGATCAATGCCGCTCAATTGAATTGCCTCTGAAGCAGGATTTGGATAAGCGACAATGGAATTTTTGCTATCCAATTCACCCACCCCAAGGTAATAGTCGACGTTCAATGCGTCGACCCAAAGCACACTTCCTTCGGGAGCATCATAATTTTCATCGTCCAATTTCGACGATGAAAATCCAATGGTCAAGAGATCCGGAAATGTGCCTTCCGATACCCACTCATTCAAAATGACTATCGGCAATTCAATCTCGAAAAATGTAAAGTTTGCTGCGGCAGGAAGGTTCAATTCACCTTCAATCAATGTGTCAAACTCTGTGGTGAGGTCGTTGTACTTTCTTAATAAAAAAAGAACTCCGGCAGAGTCCGTTTCTTCAATTGGATTATACTTATAATAGCCGCTAAATGATGTTGGGATTTCGTTACCACTCAATGTTAATCCGCCGTTTATTACATCTTCACCCAAAAATCCATTTATTAAAAATCCGATGTTATCGCCCTCTTCAAAAGGAGTAGGCAATGTCTCGATACGCACCGAATACAATCCGTTGTATGCATCGGGAGATTTCTGCACGCTCTGACCAATTGGTTCGGTAAATGGATTGCTCGTATTCCAATCGTCGGGTTCTTCTGATCCTACTTCTATCCACTCTTCAAAGTCGCCGCCGGGAAATGGATCCGCATCGAGACCGTTGTATACAAACTGAATATCATCTACTGTAATCCAACTTTCCGCATTCGGGTTTGTGAAATCGCTTGAAGAGAAAATCAAACTCAATAGATCTGGAGAAATAGCGAAGAGAAAATCCATTGGAGCAGTATACTCTACCCAATCTGTTGACTCTCCTGTGATCGATTGAAAACCTAAAGCAACAGGCAAACCTCCTCCTTGCAAGATACAATACATCACTGCGGAGTCGCCCTCAGCTATGTGGTATTGTGCAAAAAATTTTATTGAATCGGGGCTACCCTCAAATGGCAATCCCCCTTCTATTAAATCCAACGAAGGGGTACCGATAAATAATGCCCCGGGGAAACTTCCCAAATCATTGTTTGCCGTTTCTAAACGACAAGCGTACAGACCGCCATGACTTTCCGTTGTTTTGATAGCATTTCCAGAATTTCCCGAAAGAAATGCCTGTAGGTTTGCTGTTGTAAAAGGCACCGGATCCTCCCAATAAACTTCATTCGACCAATCCTCAAAATTCGCATTTGCAATCTCTGTTTGAGCACTGGTAATTCCGCACAAAATCGATAAGAATACTAAAGCGAAGGAATGTTTTATCATATCATACAGTTTGGACGAAAGTACGCCAATTCTGCTTATGAAAATGGCTGTCTGATTTAATAGATTCTAAGGTGTAAATGCTATTAAACCCGTAATCTCCATTGGGAAAAGCTATGGAATTCTATACCCCGATTACGGCAATTGCTCTTCCAAGATTTTTATTGCTCAGCGCATTGGACTCTGATAAAACTAGAGTGCTCCGCATCCAGTTTTATGTTTTGCTGACTCAAATCCACATTCTTTCTCACATTCATGAATTTTTAATTCGCTACAATTGGTTTATGTTCATTACATTCGTTCTATTAACATTAATAAAGGACCCTGACAATGAAAAATAGAATCCTTTCTTTTTTTGTGTTGACAATATGTTCTCTTTTGATTGTCTCTGAAACAAAAGCTCAAGTAAATTTTTCATGTGAACAAATCGGAAGCGGTTGTCCACTTGATGAAAACGTAATGATCGCATAATGTCCAGATGAATACTCTCCAATCATCACCATAAATTTGAATTTTCACTTTCAGCAAAATCCGAACGCCGCACCAGGTAATTTTACAAGAACATGAGATGGACTTGAAGTTGAAAACACTGAATGGAGTGGATATGATGTGGCTGAATATCTTGTAAATGGAATCAACATTAAGGGTATGAATGATTTTTTGGAAGAATGAAACCCAATTATGAATCTTCCATTAATTGATCCAAGTCTAAAGCCAAATCCTCCCTACCAATTCAGATTCAGGGTAAATTCCGTAGATTTTCCTGAAATCAATATTGTCTGCGTTCAGGCGCCTAACTCAACTTACTTTTCACCAAATGGAATTGATGTATTTATCACAAATCCAAACAGTAGCTTCATTGTAAATCCTGACTATTCATGGGACGGATTTGATCCATGTGATCCTTCTGGAGGCGATTTTCTGGCCGACTTTGTTACATATAGTGGTCCGTTTTGTGGCGAACTAGGTTATGCGGCCGCACCGGGAGGGTAAGCCGTCCTGCAGCGGACCTGGATGTTCTATCGATATATTGTGCGTCAAATGTGTACATTGGAATTGCAGAATGAATGGCTAGGTCACTTCATTTTTGGAGGAGCACGACAATTGTTACACGAAATTGGACATTCCAATTGTTTATCTCATACCGTTTTATGTGAAGGTGGCAGCCGTTGCGGAGATTCTGGTTGTAATTTCGGTTGCAATGGCACTTTATGTGACGATGGCTGCAGTGACACACCATGTTGGGAGGACATGCTTGTAGAAAATGGTGTGCATCCTGGAGATTGCTCTCAAGATATCAATGCCGATCCCGCATTATTCTCGAATAATCTCATGGACTATTGTCACTCAAAGACAGCGCTCACTGTACAACAGCTCGGAAAGTTTTATCACCAATTGATTAATTCAAAGTTCGATGATATTCATGTTGACTACTGTAATGTCGACCATCTTTGGGACGTAACAATCTCTAGAAATGAAACACTAGTTTGGAGCGCAAATAGAATATTTAAGGGTGATATTTTTCTTCTACCAGGTGCCCTTCTTACCCTCACAGGGCATTTGTATATGCCGACCGATGCAAAAATCATTGTCAAGCCCGGAGCTAGGTTGATTATAAATGGAGGTTGCATCTCGAATCGATGTGGACTGCAGTGGCAGGGAATCGAAGTATGGGGCAACAACAAACTCTCTCAAACCCCGGAATCCAATCAAGGAATAGTTGAACTGCTTGATGGTGCTTTTATAGAAAACGCCCACACCGGTATTTGGGTTCGGCGAAATGATGAAGACTGTCATCTTGTATTGGGCTCAGGGGGTGGAATTGTGAAGGTTAAAGGCTCTAGGTTTTTAAACAACTATATCGACGTGGAATTTGCTCCATATACTTGGCACAATTCACAAGGTAGTCCTGTCTCCAACAAAGGTTATTTCCGCAACTCGGAGTTCATAACAGCGAGAAAACTAAATGGGAATTTCTTCCCTAAGACCCATTTGATTTTGAATGATAATTATCGCATTAAAGTCAATGGTTGCCGATTTGAGAACGAAGCCCTTGACGATCCCAATGATACCGATTATACAGATTATCACAACCGTGGAAATGGCATTGTGGCGCACTCATCCACATTTTTGGTAGATGATTATTGTTCGCAAACAATTCAACAGGGGCAGCCCTGCCCCATCGAATCGCTTATGCACAGTGCGTTTACCAATTTATATCACGGTGTTTATGAAAGTTGTGGTGATTTTTTAAGTACTTTTTCTGTTAGAAATGCTCTCTTCACTGATAATTTCTGTGGGATTAGGGCCGAAGGCATGGCCGTTGGTCCATCCATTCTGAGCAATACTTTTTACATAAACTCAATGGATGACAACGTAGATGCCGAAGAACCTTTAGGAATTGACATTGACAACACCACCAATTTTGAAATCGAAGAAAACCATTTTATAGGAGGTACTTATAATGCCGATCCTCCTTTGATTGGAATTGCGTTTACACACACATCTTTCAATTGCGAAGGACAAAATTTTAAGCCCTATACTCAAACCTTGTATCGGAATTGGTTCGATAATTTAAGGAGAGGTATCCACGCTCAAGGAGATAATGATGGGGTACATCCACCTTTCGCAGGATCAATATGGATTAGAGTTTCGATGCAATAAATTCGGTCAGACCGGCCCTGTAAACAATGCCGACATATTCTTAAATTCGAATACAACCGTTCAGGAGGTTCAAGGCTACTATGATACTGACACAGAAGCCGGGAATCTGTTCTCTGACAATTATTCACTCAATGTAATGGGCAATTGGGACATCGGAAGTGGAAGTACGATTATAGATAAGTACTATCATAATGCGGATATCAGTCCAAGTGCAGCGCCTTTCATTGCACTTTATGGATATGATTCGAATGAATTAATTCCTTTAGGGACGCAGTACGTATACACGGAAACAGGAACGTGTCCGGTTCTAGTTTCCACCGGACAAATACACTCTGGCTCAGAACAACAATATTTAACAGCAAAAAGTACATATGAGGAGGTATATAACATTTATACAGATAATGTTGATCAGGGTAATACACAGGCATTGATCACTTTCATTCAGAATTCGAATAACACCAGTATGGATGTACGAAATGAATTCATAGCGTGCAGCCCTTATGTGAGTGATAACGCATGGCGAACTGCATTCCAAAGGACTCCGACCGTGAATCCTTGGCATTTGGCTCAGGCTCTTTTATATAACTCACCTCTGAAGCAGACTGTTGTTCAAATGATGTATCATTACGACTTTGATGAGTACTATACTGAGTTGGTGCAAAACGGACAAGGAGGGGGTGTCACAGATAAATCATTGTTGGAGGCTGACCTAGTTCGGTACAACGGACTATTGCTTACAGGGGAGAATGATTACATAAGAGGCTATCTTTTGAGGGAAGATGATGATGAGGTGAATCGAATCTCTCCGCTAGAATCTCATTTCGGAGCAAACTATAAAGGAACCGATAAGTATATAAAGGCTGGAATAAAAATAAAGAAGAGAGATCATGCCGCTGCCAGTTCCATATTGGGTACTTGCATGCAAAATGGCGAATTGGATGGGTATTGCAGGGTTTTAAGCATTCTGAATACTGCTGAACAATTGGGTGAATGTCCAAAGTTCAGTGCTTCACAGATAAGTGAATTGGAAAGTATTGCATCGGATGAAAATAATTTAGGCCATGCTCAAGCTCGATCGCTTTTGTTTATAGAATTGGGTAATGAATATTCCATCAACATTTGGTACGATGCTCCGGGGCTGAGAATGTTAGAATTGCCCACGGCTAAGAATTCAAGGCACATCACGCGTCTAAGCCCCAACCCAGCGAATGAATCTACTGTTATCGCATACAGAGACGAAGAAGGTGCAGCAAAAATTGTATTTGAAATTTATGATGGTACCGGTAGGATGATTGCGAGCGAGGTTGTAAACACTTTTAAGGGAATTTATGAATGGCAAGTGAGGCAGCTCGCTTCAGGTCCTTACATCATCAGATTGCTATTCGATGATATTGTGGTGGATACGCAGACTCTAATCATTCAGCATTAATGAGAGTAATACTAACCATTTTACCTCTGATTTTGTTTTGCGCTGGTACAGTGCAAGCTCAAACTTTTAATCTGAGGTTACAAATGGATACTACAACCATAGAAACGGGGCGAGGTGTGGAGGAGGATGGAGGTGGTGAAATGACACGATACAAAAGAAAATCTACCGTTTATTTGTCAGAATAAGTCCGATACCGTTTCACTCCCGATACTCTAAATCTCATGCTGTTTTGCATTTATCTCTTCGCACAGAATTGGAATTATACCCAGTGATGATGCTCATCCATTGAATTGTAATATCCATTCTGCTCATTCAATAGTCCAAACTATTTCACAAGCATGAATTGGTAAATACCGTTCTGCTAGCTGTTGTAGTTTAATGTAGTGAAACGGAATTGGTCTCGGCTCAGCCGAAATTATAGATACTTAAACCCAGAATCCGAATTGGGATTCATTATGAAGTGCTAAACCCCACAGATAGCAAGTGCTCTCGCAAGATTTTTATACCGTTTATCCCGCATTACGCATTAGGGCAATTTTTGTAGAATGCGTAATGCGGGATAAATCCAAACGGTATAAAAACAAAAAAGCCGGATTTCTCCGGCTTTTTCAATATCGTGTGTTGATCAGATTATTTCAGAACTACCATCGTTTTGCTCTCTTGATTTCCTTCAGCAGTCATTACAATTTTGTATGTACCGCTAGTCAATTGTTGCTGAACCATGATTCTATTTCCACCTATCACCATGCCTTCGTTCACTTGAACTGAAGTAACACGACGACCGGCTCCATCATATACATCTAAGTTCACATTTCCTTTAGTGAAGTCGATGGTGTTTTTGAATTGAACATGGAAAATGTTTTCTTTCACAGGGTTCGGGAATACTTCCCAAGAGTTGCCCATATCATCTTTCGATGCAGTGGCAGTGTTATGACCTGATTGTTGCAAATGACCACCTGCAGTATTGTTGTTTCCACCTGCATTGTTTGGCATTTCACATGTAGCATCATCGTATGTTGCATTCACATTGAAATTCAAGGCCTGGGCATTTGTGCAACCAAATACTTCCGCATTTGTAGTTGAAAATGTAAGACCTGTTTTCTGCCAGCTTTCTTGAGGATTAACCCAACCTTGAAGATTGATTGTTCCTGTTGCAATTCCTGTAGTTGTAAATTGACCGATAAGAACCATACCCATGCTGTTTGGAGAACACTTCTCATCTGTGGGCAATAAGAACCAAGCGCCGTTGTTCACCAAAAGTGAACCGCCTGTTGCAAAATCGCTCATATCTGCACCGAGATCCCACAAATCATTGCCATCTCCGTTTTCATAACCCAAGGTAATCCATGAGTCATAAGCAAGAGCCGCATCTGCTCCGATGGTAGCTTCAGAAATATTTACATTGGTAGCACCTCCAAAAGGGTGGTTGTAGAAAGGCGCAGTGCTTTCGATCATAAGTGGGTTCTCTGTACTGCCGAATACTGCGTGGACAGAAGAATAGCCTTCAGAAAGGTTGGCATACACTCTGTAAGTGTTTCCGGCTACAAGGCCTTGGTTATCCACTTTTTGAACGATTAGCTCAACATCTGTTGCTCTCATCATTCCGAAGCTCATAAGAGCCGTAAGGAGTAAAGCTGACTTTTTCATTTTAAATTTGGTTTTGGTTAGATTGAATACAAAGTTCTGAAATTTTACTTATACTTCCACGATTTTTAAATGTTTCATAACCGTTTAACCTTTTAGGCATCTAAAAATCATTTTGTAAATCTGGGATAAAGTATCATATATCGGGCCACAAAATGAGTAAGTGGTCGCTTTTATCTTTTTAACGGTAATTCCTGTGAGTATTTGATCTCCCCTAATTTTGACCGCTCAATACAAATTCAGAATGAACATACAAAACTATATAACAGGCACTTGGGTTTCCGGACAAGGAGAAGGCACTGCCCTCAAAAATGCCATAACAGGCGAAATCATCGGTTCTGCCTCCACTTTGGGACTCGATTTTGGGTCTGCTTTGGAATACGGTCGAAAGGTCGGAGGTAAGGTTCTTAAAAAAATGACCTTTCAGCAGAGGGGGCGAATGTTAAAAGAACTAGCCTTGTTCTTAACCGACCGAAAATCAGCCTATTATGAAGTTAGCTTTCAGACCGGTGCCACCAGAATTGATAATTTAATTGATATAGACGGCGGTATTGGAACCCTCTTTGCCTACGCTAGTCTGAGGAAGCAATTCCCTGATTTACCGTGGTTTATGGAAGGTGAAGCCGCGAAAATCTCAAAAAATGGTACTTTTTTGGGCCATCATATTGTGGTTCCAAAAGATGGTATTGCTGTGCATATCAACGCTTTCAACTTTCCGGTATGGGGAATGCTCGAGAAGGTTTCCGTTAATCTTTTGGCCGGTATGCCCGCCATTGTTAAACCCGCAACCGTTACCAGCTATTTGGCCGAAATTGTGGTTCGCGACATAATAAGTTCAGGAATTCTGCCCGAAGGGGCTCTACAACTGATCTGCGGGTCGGCGGGAGATATACTCGATCATGTGGGTAGCCAGGATGTTGTAACTTTCACGGGATCGGCTGAAACAGGACGAAAATTGAAAATCCATCCTAGAATTGTCAGCGAATCTGTTCCTTTTAATATGGAGGCGGATTCTTTGAACGCTGCCATCCTAGGACCTGACGCAGTTCCGGGTACAGAGGAATTTGATCTTTTTATAAAAGAAGCTCGAAAAGAAATTACTACGAAAACCGGTCAAAAGTGCACTGCCATTCGCAGAATGATAGTTCCGGCAGAACTTGTTGAAGATGTGCAGATCGCTTTAGGCAAATTGCTTTCGAAAACCGTCATTGGGGATCCTCGAAATGAAACGGTTCGAATGGGTGCTTTAGCAGGTATGGACCAACGAAAAGAAGTGCTTCAACGGCTTGAAATCTTACTTAAAGAATCTAAAATTGTGATCGGCGATCCGACACATTTCGAATTAGTAGGCGCCAATGCGCAATCGGGCGCTTTTATGCCTCCTATCATCTTGCTCAATGAAAGACCCTTCGAAAATTTATCGTCGCATGAAATAGAGTGTTTTGGTCCAGTAGCAACTATTATCCCTTATAAAAATTTAGAAGAGGCGATAGAACTTACCAAAATGGGCAAGGGTTCGCTCGTGTGCAGTATTACTACCTTCGACGATAACGTAGCGCGCGACTTTGTTGTGGGAGCAGCCTCTCACCATGGGAGAATTCTGGTGCTCAATCGCGAAAATGGTGGAGAAAATACCGGTCATGGTTCTCCTCTACCTCTCCTTGTACATGGCGGCCCGGGAAGAGCAGGCGGTGGAGAAGAGATGGGTGGAAAACGCGGAATCATGCACTACATGCAACGAACAGCTTTGCAAGGAACTCCTACCACAATAGGATACATCGGTGGCGTTTATCAGCAGGGGGGGAAACAAAAGGAAGCAATGCCTCACCTGTTCAGACAACACTTTGAAGAACTTGTCGTTGGAGATACAGTGTTCACTCATAAACATACAGTGACGGAAGCCGACATAGCTAATTTCGCTAATGTGAGTGGCGACAATTTCTATGCTCACATGGATGCCACTTCCCTAGAAGGAACCATCTTTGAAAAACGTGTTGCCCATGGATACTTTGTGCTGTCGAAAGCCGCCGGTCTTTTTGTTGATCCCAAAAAAGGTCCTGTTCTGCTCAATTATGGATTGGAAGATGCTCGATTCACCAAACCTGTTTATCCGGGTATGACGATTGGCGTGAGATTTACTGTAAAAGAAAAAATTGATCAGGAAAAGAGAAATCCAGAAGACATTGGAAAAGGTATCGTGAAATTTTTGGTTGACATATACGATGAAACTGGGGAAACCGTGGCTATTGCGACAATTCTGACCATGGTGAAAAAACTCAATCAAGACTAGTGAGTGTATTGCGAACCATATTTATTTCTTTCATATCGCTGATTTCATTTTCGGCTTTTTCTCAGGATCGAGGCTCTTTGGATTCCTTATATGGAGGTGATGTGCTCATTGCCGACCTTAAAGAATTGAAAAAAGTTCTTTTCGAAAGTCATCCGAATCCGGGAGGCTACAACGACTCAACTCAACTTTCGCTTGCATTTTTAAATGGAGAAGAGCAGGTGAAGGATGGTTTGACTTTGAGAGAATTTATAGTTGTGGTTCAAAAAATTCTGAATGTACAAGAAGATTCGCATACAACACTCGACATGTCGGCGGTGAGAGAAATGGCCATGAAAATGAAAGAGAAAGTAATGCCGCTGCAGTTGGGATTTAATGGAGACGTGCTCTGGGTAAAACGTGACCTCACTGCAACGTTGCCAAAGGGCACAATTATTTATTCGATCAATTCCATTGAAGCAGATTCACTTCTCAAAAACGCAAAAGAATTTTCGTTCACAGAAGGAAAAGCCCAAGAGAGTAGAGTACAGGTACAAACAGCAATGATTACGAGTGCTTTGATGCTTCGGAAACAATTGCGTGATACAAATATGGTCTATTGTCGCTTGCCAGAATCTAAAGCAGACACCACTATTGAATACATTTCGATCGACAAAAAAAAGGTGACCGAACTGCTCAAACAAAGCAAAAAAAAATCAACTTCAGAAAAATTCAATGAAGTATTTTACGTTGACTATTATCCTGAAGAAAAATTAGCGGTCCTGACTATTTCTACTTTCGTGCCAGTCTATTTTCAACGATCTGAAAAATTTCTACGGAAAACTTTTTCCCAGCTCAACAAAGCAGGCTTCGAATATTTAGTAATTGATGTGCGAGACAACACAGGTGGCTCTTCTTCACGCGTTGAACATTTGTGTTCCTATTTATTTGAAGACGGTCATAATGCCCCGGACAATATTATAGTGCGTCAAAGTGAACTCGCGCGAAACCGCAGCCAAAAGTCCTTGGGTACATTGAAGAAGTGGATATTCAAACTCAGCAGCGACGAAAATGCAAAAGCTTTTCTCGCGGCCCATAAACTGCCTGAAGGTGCTGTGGACACCATTTATTTCAGGGAACCGATTGTTCAACGTAACGATCTTGTATTTAAAGGTAAATGTTATGTACTTATCAATGGACTTACCGCTTCTGCGGGAGTTGATTTTGCAAGTGCTATGCGCAGGCGCGATCGGGCTGTAATAATTGGTCAATCTTGCATGGGCAGTGGACATGGCACATGGGGAAACCCGACAATGTATTCAATGAAGGAAACACATATACCCCTAAACATAGCCACTATTAGGTATAACAGCGACAATACTTTCAGCATGTCGCCATTGCCTATGCCACCGGACTACATCGTGAAAGCTCTTCCCTCCACCTCCCAGATTGAGGTAGATACATGTTTAGACAAAGTGAGAAGTTTGATTGAGGATAAGTAATACCAATGTTCCTTAATCCCAGAATCCGCATTGGAAATCTATTGCAGCGCTAACCCCCTTTGACATCAAGCACTTTCTCGATTTTTATTCTTGCTGTATATATAGACACCATCAAATAATCCCGCAGTGCGCATTGGAAGTGTCTTGAGGTTAATGCGCTGCGGGATTCTCGAATCTACACGATGGAGCAAAGTAATAGTTCGACCTATGAATTCCGATAGCTCCATCCCGTGATTCGGGATAATACCAATTCTGCACAATAAATAGTCCATGCTGCATTGCGCATTGGAAGTTTTTTTTGGGCAATGCGCTGCAGCATCTTGCATGCACGAAATGATAAATGCCGTCAAAGAAGCTGTCATCGGCCAATGGAGTGAAACGGTATTGGACTATTGCAGATACATAAACCCAAATCAAGCGATAGAAAAATTTCACCCTAATTTTGCCGATGAATGCAGTATTCTATCGCTTAGATTTGAGAATCCCGCACGCATTCTACAAAAATTGCCCTAATGCGTAATGCGGGATAAACGGTATTCGCACTTCATAACATATCCCAATGCGGATTCTGGGTTGAACTATTAAAGCTACATATACGGTATAAACCTAGTCTATTTCAGCCGTGCGCCTTTAGAACCTCCAAAAACATCTTTCACGTATCGATATTCAAAATAATAGACCTTAGAATGCATGAGCATTTTGGGTCATGTTCCCCAATAAATACCATATCTCAGTAACAGGGCTTCCTGCATTATGCCTTTTCTGACTCGGTGAGGACAAGCTTTCTAGCTTGTCTCTCGACTTAATTTGTTTCCGTGAAACATAAAACAGGTTGCTTGAGCTCCCCATATTTAAAACTGGTAAATCGTGTTTTGATCTCATAATGTAAAACACTTATACAAGTAAAAACAAAAAGGCTCCAGCTAGCCGCTGGGATTACACTCAACTTAATTCAGAATAACGGTGCATTGCGTGACCAGCTCACCACCTAGTCTTAAGGTGAGTACATAAACACCTGCACCAATACCTGAAGTGAGGCAGGAAATCGTTTGCTCCCGTGCAATGATTTCCACAGTGGTGTCGAGCACCACACCACCTCTCAAATCCATCAACGTAATTCCAATAACAGAGTGAGCACTAGATTCAAATGAGAAGTTCACATTACCGCTCGAAGGGATTGGGAATATTTTGAAGTCAGAAAATTCAATACCTCCAACCTCGAAAACAACTCCGTCATCGCTGTCATTTTCGTCTGCGTCATCTTCATCAGAGTCTCCGTCATCGTCACCTTCGTCATCGTTGTCTCCTTCATTGTCGTCATCGTCTTCGCCTTCGTTGTCATCTTCATCTATGTCTCCTTCATTGTCGTCATCATCTTCGCCTTCGTTGTCATCTTCATCTATGTCTCCTTCATTGTCGTCATCATCTTCGCCTTCGTTGTCATCCTCATCTGTGTCTCCTTCATTGTCGTCATCATCTTCGCCTTCGTTGTCATCTTCATCTATGTCTCCTTCATTGTCGTCATCATCTTCGCCTTCGTTGTCATCTTCCTCTATGTCTCCTTCATTGTCGTCATCATCTTCGCCATTATTGTCATCTTCATCTATGTCTCCTTCATTGTCGTCATCGTCTTCGCCATCATTGTCATCTTCATCTGTGTCTCCTTCATTGTCGTCGTTGTCTTCTCCTTCGTTGTCATCTTCATCTAAGTCCCCGTCATTATCATCGTCTTCGCCTTCG
>Ga0209591_10002401_pt1 | contig 22503 bp, 15 predicted proteins | sample MAT01_FD_187207 | JGI IMG/M metagenome (GOLD analysis project Ga0209591, IMG submission 187207) | Freshwater microbial communities from Lake Fryxell liftoff mats and glacier meltwater in Antarctica - MAT-01 (SPAdes) (version 2) | ecosystem: Environmental > Aquatic > Freshwater > Ice > Liftoff... | reverse complement strand
TTTTGCTCTAGAATTGTGAATGCTTTTGTTGATCCACTCTTTGGTTGTAACAGCTGCGTTAAGCAAATAACTTAATTGGTGTTGATCCAATTTATTAATATTAATGCCACTTATTTCTTTTAAAGATGCTAGACCGTGTGATCTTTTTTGAGCAATGTATTTTTTTCCATAGGAAATGTATTGATCATGAACATCATCCCAGCTTTTAATTTTGTTGAGGGTTATTTTCCTTTTCAGATCATTCAAATCTGTTTCTGGCATTAATTGTCCTCCAATATTTACCCAGTTGGTTCTACTTGTTTTAACAGGTAGGGATTTGCACAAATGTTTAATATCTGTAAATTTATTTTCTTGAATTAATGCAATTAAATGTTCAACTCCGTAATAAAGAATAATGTCTTCAAATATTTGATAAGCTTCTAAAACCTTTGTTAGCAAGGTTTTTCGTTTACTATTTTCAATATCGAAAGCAACAATTTCTAATTGATTTACGATTTTGTTTTTACTTTTTAATAGGAGTCTGCCAACTTCAATTACTTCTTGTTCAGTAACAGCACTTTTTTTCTGACTTAGTAAATAAGCTTTGCCAGTGTATAATTCTAATAAGTTAATTGCAGTAAATATTTCATTAATAGAATCAGGTGCTAGATAATTGTATTCTAGTGTTTGGGTTTTATCTGTTCGCTTATCTCTATCTATATACTTCCATGCATTTCTTGCAAGCGCATACATATTGTACAAAAACCAGTATCCAGGCATAATTGTAAGTTGGTCGTTGTGAACATCATTACTAATTAATGAAAACGGTATTTTAATATTTAATTCAGCAGGGTAATCGCCCTTGTTTACCATACTGAAAGAAGCAAAAATAGAATTATGTTTTAGACTAACACATAGGCCAGGCCAAAATCCTCTGCCCATAATAATTTCACCATCAGCGCTTCTGCTATTATGGTTAGAGCCAATGGTAGCACCAGCAGCAATATTACTTTGCCCCATTACTAAAGCTGCACATAAAAACGAATTGTTGTGGTGTTGTTCATGTGCTGGAAAAATTAATGAGTTCAAAACCTCACAACAAGAGATGGTAGCATTTTGACCTAAGTATGAATTGATTAATCGAGCGCCATATTTTAATTGAGAATGATCGGCCATGATAAAGCGAACTGCTTTAACACCATAAAACAATCTACATCCATATCCGATTATACCATTTACAACTTCACAACCTTCACCAATTTGAGTTCTACCTTCTGGGCCAGAATTTACTGTTAAATTTTTTAACTTGTTAGCGCCTTTAAAATAGGCATCTGGGCCTACCCAAACATCTTTAATTATTTTACAGTTTTTAATTACTGTTCTATCACCAACTTTTCCGTAGTATCCTCTTTTAGTGTCGCATTTTTTTTCTGTAAACTCTTTAAATTTTTCTTGTAAAATTTTATCATCTCTAAATCTGCTCCACAAAAATGCATCACCAGGAAGCATTCCATTAAAAGGCATTACTCTTCTGCCTGTATTTTCATTGCATATTTCCATCCAAATTCTCACATCTTCTTCCTCATCTTCTTTTAAAACTCCTGTACCAAATTTTGCATGATTGGTGGTTACTAATTCATTTACATTTGTTATTATAACTTCGCTTCCAATAATATAATGAGAGAGATAATGAACATTGTTGATTACTACATTGTCGCCAAAATCGCAACTGATAATGGTCGAGTTATAAAGACCTACTGGTGCTTTTAAATCACTAAAACTCAAACAAATTGGTTCTAATTTACCAATTCTTACTAATCCATGAAATTGACAATTTTTTACTAGTTTTGGATCAAATAAATTGGAGACTAATATATTGTTCCAGTCATCCGATGTATTGCCGTTACGGACTAACATTTCAATTTCCTCGGCCATTAACTTACGATAATGAATTCCATTTTTTATTTGAATATTTCTAAGATAATATTCGTCTTTCCCTTTAGGAATATGGTGGTCTTTAATAAAATTATATCCTAAAGAATTCAGAGGAGATTTAATAATATTGTTTTGTGGCATAGCTCTTTTATTTACTCAACTGTTACACTCTTTGCAAGGTTGCGTGGTTTATCTACATCTAGCCCTTTTGCAAGTCCAACATAATAACTTAATAATTGAAGAGGAATAACACTCAATAAAGGCGCAATTATTTCATCTGCATCAGGCACAAGCATTACATCATCTGCCATACTAGGAATAACTTCATCTCCATCTGTAGCAACTGCAATTACTTTTCCTTTTCTCGCTTTAATTTCCTGAACGTTAGATACTATTTTTTCGTAGTAAGAATCTTTTGTTGCAACAAATACAACAGGTAATTTTTCATCAACTAAAGCAATAGGTCCGTGCTTCATTTCTGCAGCTGGATATCCTTCAGCATGTATATAAGAAATTTCTTTTAGTTTAAGTGCGCCTTCTAATGCAATTGGGAAATTATACCCTCTTCCTAAAAATAAAAAGTCGTTTGCGTCTTTATACTTTTCAGCTATTCTTTGAATGGTAGATGTGTCGGATAAAATGGCTTGAATTTTTTCAGGAACAGCTTCCAAATCGTACATTAATTGCAAATATCTCTCTTTAGCAAGAGTACCTTTTGCATAGCCAATTTTTAATGCCATCATCATTAAAACAGCTAATTGTCCGGTAAATGCTTTTGTACTTGCAACTCCAATTTCTGGTCCCGAATGGGTGTAAGCACCAGCGTGACTTAACCTGGCAATACTACTGCCTACAGCGTTAACTACTCCGAATATAAATGCACCTTTTTCTTTGGCGCTTTCTAATGCCACTAAGGTGTCTGCAGTTTCACCACTTTGAGAAATTGCAATGATCACATCACCCTTATGAATCACTGGATTTCTATACCTAAACTCAGACGCATATTCAACTTCAACAGGTATGCGACATAATTCTTCAATTAAATATTCTGCTATTAAACCAGCATGCCAACTAGTGCCACATGCTACAATCATAATCCTATTTGCATTAATAAAAGCATCCATATTGCTTTCAATTCCACCCATCATTATTTGTCCTGTTTGCGGCAATAACCTACCACGCAAACAATCGAAAATGGCACTTGGTTGCTCGTGAATTTCTTTGAGCATAAAATGGTCGTAACCGCCTTTTTCAATTGCAGCTAATTCCATATCTAATTTAGTAATGAAAGGCGTTTGCTTTTCGTTACCTAAATTTTTTAAAATTAATTCGTCGGGTTTTACAATGGCTATTTCATAATCATTTACATAAACTACTTCTTTGGTGTATTCAATAATAGGAGAGGCATCGCTTGCTAAAAAATGCTCACCTTTTCCTATGCCAATAACTAATGGACTTCCTTTTCTTGCGGCAATAATTGTTTCAGGGTCATCATCAGAAATCAACAAAATGCAATATGCACCAACAACTCTTTTCAAAGCAATTCTTAAAGCTTCTTCTAAAGAACAATCGTTGTTGAGTTTAATGTCTTCTATAAAGTTGAGCAAAACCTCAGTATCGGTATCACTTTTAAAATCGTATCCTTTGGCAACTAGCTCTTTTTTAATTTGAGTATAATTCTCAATAATGCCATTGTGAATCATAGCAAATTTGCCTGACTTAGAAAGATGAGGGTGGGCGTTTCTGTCACTTGGTTCGCCATGAGTAGCCCAACGAGTATGACCAATACCTATATGCGAATGCATATCAACTCCAACTACGCTCTCTTCTAATTCGGCAACTTTGCCTTTCTTCTTATAAACTTTAAGTTGATGATTATTCAACAATGCAACCCCAGAACTATCATATCCTCTGTATTCTAAACGCTTTAATCCTTTTAAAATGATTGGGTAAGCTTCTCTTGGCCCGGTATATCCTACAATTCCACACATAATTTTGTTACTTTATGTTGCAAGATTAATTATTTTTAATGAATAAGAGCCTGTTTTCAAGCTACTTAAGTGTAAATGATCGAATAAAATGATATGCTAGAGCTGTTTGACTTTAAGAAAGATTTTGTTTTAGAAGATGATTGCGTTTTATTGCGACCTATCAAGCCAGACGATGCGGTTATTTTGCGTGAATTTGCAATAAATGAACCCGATATCTGGAAGTACTCACTTATTTCTGCAAATGGGGTAGATAATATGAATCAGTATATAATAACAGCATTGGCTTCTAGAGGCGAATTAAAGGAATATCCATTTATTGTTTTCGATAAAAGAAGTAATGAATATGCGGGAAGTACCCGATTTTACGATATTCAATTGAATAATCAAACCCTTCAATTGGGATATACATGGTACGGAAAAAAGTTTAGAAGCACTGGGTTGAATTTGCATTGTAAATATTTGATGTTACTATTTGCTTTTGAAAAAATGAATATGCTAAGGGTTGAGTTTAGGGCAGATGCTAATAATGCAAGAAGTATTTCAGCGATGAAAAAGATAGGTTGCAAGGAAGAGGGTATATTGAGGAGTAATTTAAAAAAAGCAGATGGAGGCAGAAGAAGTTCAATTGTTTTGAGTATTTTAAAAGATGAATGGTTAGGAGTAGTTAAACAAAATTTAGCAGAACAAATTAAAAAGTATAATCATTAAAATAAAATAGTTCATATGTTAAAGCGAATATTATTTGTAGTAGTAATTTTTTTAGTTATCAATAATTGTATTGCACAATCAACAACAATTTGGATTGTTAGGCACGCAGAAAAAGATACAAGTGCTTCACAAAAAAGAGATCCTGAATTAACTGAAATTGGCAAACAAAGGGCGTTGGATTTAGCGGCTTATTTAAAAGGGCAGGAGCCTGATATGATATTTTCTACCAATACAAAACGAACCAGGCAAACTGCAGCAAATTTTGCGGCAAAAGTCAACACATATGATCCTACACTTATAAAGGAGTTTGGAGAGCGTATTAGAGATTTTCAAATCGGTAAAAAAATACTGATAGTTGGGCATTCTAATACAGTTTTAGAAACAATTGAATCATTAGGTGGAGCAAGGCCAATAGCAGTTTTAACGGACGATGATTATGATTATATTTTTAAATTATCGCTTTCAAATGATGGGAATATTATAACAAAAATGTTGCAATATGGCGCATCGCATCATGCGAAAGTAAAATAGCGAAAAATTAATTACACTTTGCTTTTGTGAATTTTTTACTTTGTAATGCATTTCTCGCATCTTTAAAGTAATTAAGTTGACTTCCTGTTGGGTTAAATGAATATGTTTCAAAGCTTCTACCATTTTGAAAACGGATTGCTACAATTTTTTTGCCAAAGTATTTTTCATACCCCGATCCATCTGCATCAAAAATTTAAAGTCCTTCACAGTTTGGATCATTCTACGATTTTAAACTTAGTTTGGAATTATCACTAAATAAAAATAATAGTTCATCTTTTTCCACACAATTGCCTAGGTTAATAGTTTTTACACTTAAGCCATTGAACAATATTTCATTTTTATAATTCCTCCATAAAGGGTCAATTATAAAATCTTTTTTACCTGTTTTATTACAAACAAGCGGGTAAGAGCCCTTTGCAGTTTTTATATTTCCCGTAGAATCCACGCACAATTGTATATTTTAGCTCGATTTTTTAGTGGTAGTAATATTGCTTGGTTTATTTTTAGTTTGTGTAATGTCATTTAAAACCGATAAATAAAAACATAGCGGTAATCAAAGATTTCATAATGAATATTTAGAAATTGAATATACTAATTTTCAAGTTGCCCACTTATTTTCTTTGCTGCAAAGTGAATTAGCTTAGAAATTTTTTCTTTGTGTGAGTCTGTATATCGACTTTTTGGAACAAAAACACTTAAAGATGCTATTACTTTATGTTTTTGATAAATTGGTACAGCAAAGCCAACTGTATGATGAATTGACAGCGTTTGTACAAACTCATTTTTACTTATTTCTTTTAGTTTCTTTTTAAGTCCCTCTATTGTTTGGGTACCTGGCCAAACTTTTTTATTAGGAAGACCTAAAGCTTTAATAAGATTGTCTAATTCAACATCTGATAAATAGGCCATTAAAAGTCTTCCTGTGGCTGTATCATAAACTTCAGCAACCATTAAGGTTTTAACTTGCAATGCTTGTTCCGATTCAACGATATGTAGAATTGTCCTTTTGTTATTTTTTATTTGAGCTAGTAAAGTAGTTTCATTTAATTGTCTTGCTAAATTTTCCATAGGTTCTCTAGAAGCAGAAATCAGATCTTGGTCATACGATGCTGTTCCTGTTAGTCTATAAGCTGCAATTCCTAAACGGTAGCCTTCTTTTCTGCTAATCTGTTCTAAATAATCTTTTTCTACTAGAGTTTTAACAATATTGGCGGTAGTAGGTTGACTAAGTCCGGCATGCTCAGCTATTTTTATTAATTGTATTGGTTTTTTGTTGTGGATAGCAACAAATTCAAGAATATCAATTGCCCTTCCAATTACTTGTATCATAAGTGCATCTTTAATTATCTGTAAAAATGAATTCTAATTCAATATTATGGAATTTAAGCAAAATGACAAAACTTTCGTAATTAGAAAATTAATAATTAATTGAATCTATTTTTATTTTGAGGATAGATGTATCTCCTTTGGGTTATGAGCTAGCAAGGGAGTTATTGACAATTTAATCAGGGTGTTTATAGGATTAGTATATTTTTTTTGGCGTATAGCGAAAAAGGTTATAATTTTATATTATAAAATTGTAATTCAATAATGTTTATTTTGGATTTTTACTTTTATTGAATATTTAATAGTTGGAACTGATATAAATAGTTTGCATCTATCTGTTTTTTCTAGAATTGCAATTGTCCTTTTAACTAATGAAATCGATTTAATATTTTACTTTTTGATGCATATATCCTATAAATTAAAAGGAATTAAAATGAGAATTTACCAAATGAGGAAAATCGTATTTAATAAAAAATACATAATGGCAATAGTAATTTTTACAATTGTAAGTTTACCAATTTTTGCCCAACCTTCTCCAAAATATACCAACGTTAATTTACCAATTTCAGAAAGAGTTACTGATATTATTTCCAAACTCAGCTTACAGCAAAAAGTAAAGCTATTAATGAATAAAGGAACAGCAATTGATAGCAATGGATTAAAAATTCCTGCATATAACTGGTGGAACGAATGTTTGCATGGTGTTGCAAGAGCGGGGAAGGCAACTGTATTTCCACAGGCAATTGGGTTGGCTGCTACGTTTGATACTTTATTAATGAGTAAAGTTGCTAATGCTATTTCTGATGAAGCTAGAGCAAAACATGAATTTTTTGCCAACAGTAATCAACGTGGTATTTATACTGGATTGAATTTTTGGACACCCAATATAAATATTTTTAGAGATCCTCGTTGGGGAAGAGGCATGGAAACATATGGAGAAGATCCATTGCTTACAAGTAGCATGGCAAATGTTTTTATTAAAGGATTACAAGGTAATGATCCGAAGTATTTTAAAACTATTGCCACGGTAAAACATTTTGTTGCACATAGTGGACCTGAAGAAGGAAGGAGTGGTTTCAACGTAAATGTTAGTGATAATGATTTATGGGAAACATATACCCCTGCTTTTAAATCTGCAGTTAAAAATGCTGGTGTTTATTCTTTAATGTGTGCTTATAATGCTTTTAGAGGAGAGCCTTGTTGCAGCAACGATTATCTAATGAACGTCTTACTTCGTAAACAATGGGGCTTTAAAGGGTTTATTGTAACTGATTGTGGAGCGGTATCTAATATTTATAAAAAAACGGCTCACGAAAAAGTAGAAACAGCAGAAGAGGCATCTGCAAGAGCTATAAAAGCTGGTGTAGATTTAGAATGTGGCAGTGCATTTAATGCATTAGATAAAGCAGTAGCAAAAAATTTAATTACTGAAGCTGAATTAGATAATGCTTTACGTAGATTATTTACAGCACGTTTTTTATTGGGCTCATTTGATGAACCCAAAGATGTTCCATTCACTAAAATACCTTTTAGTGTTGTAGAAAGTAAAGAACATGTACAACTTTCTTTAGAAGCAGCTCGAAAATCAATTGTGTTATTAAAAAATGATAGAAATATTTTGCCATTAAATCAAAATATTAAAACAATGGCTGTAATTGGACCGAATGCAGATGATGAAGAGGTATTACTAGCCAACTACAACGGATTGCCTACTAAAATCATTACTCCACTTGAGGGTTTAAAAAAGCAATTACCTAACACAAAAATTATTTACGCTCAAGGTTCTCCCCATGCAACTGGATTGCCAGTGCCTAAATTAATTGCAGCAAATTATCTTTTTACAAATATAGAAATGACTGGGCAAGGGTTAAGAGGAAGTTATTTTAGTAATAATACATTTTCTGGAACACCTGTTTTATCACGTGTTGATTCGGTAATTAACTTTTTATGGATAAATGAATCGCCTGCTCTTTCAATAAACCCATTTAATTTTTCAGTAAGATGGCAAGGATATTTGAAAGTACCCGTTTCTGGAGAATATTTTTTAGACATGTACGGCAGCAGCAACTTTGAGTTGTTAATAGAAGATACTACCCTATTTAAATACAACAATCCAGATGGGGCAGATCATAAGTATAAAAAGATTATTCTGAAAGCTGATAAACTATATTCAGTAAAAATTAATTATTCCAATACAGGAGCTAATGCCATAGTAAAATTAAATTGGGAAATGCCCAATACAAACTATGAGGCAGAAGCTATTGAAATTGCAAATAAAGCTGATTTAGTTGTTTTGTGTATGGGTCTTTCTCCAAGGATAGAAGGAGAGCAAATGGATGTAAAATTAGATGGCTTTAATAAAGGAGATAGAACAAAACTAGAACTGCCCGCCATACAACAAAGCCTTATAAAAAAGATAGTAGCTTTAAGCAAACCCGTTGTGTTGGTTTTAGTAAATGGCAGTGCAGTAGCTGTTAATTGGGAAAAAGAAAATATTGCTGCTATAGTTGAAACTTGGTATGGTGGGCAGCAAGCTGGCAATGCAATTGCTGGTATTTTAACTGGTAAATACAATCCATCAGGAAGACTGCCAGTTACTTTTTATACTTCAGAAAAAGAGTTGCCTGCATTCGAAGATTATAATATGAAAGGGAGAACTTATCGATATTATACTGGTAAGCCTTTATACGAATTTGGATTTGGTTTAAGTTATACAAGTTTTACTTACAGTAATTTAAATGCAAAACCAATTGTAAAAATTGGTGACAATGTAGTTGTAAAAGTTACAGTGCAAAATAGCGGCAAATTGGATGGAGAAGAAGTTGTTCAGCTGTATCTAGATAATAATCAAAAAAATGATCAAACTCCTCAAAGAGTATTAAAAGGCTTTGCTAAATTATTTTTGAAAAAAGGAGAGTCTAGAACAATTTCTTTTTTACTAAAACCAGCCGACTTCTCTCATATTAATAAATTAAGTAAACGTATTGTTAGTTCTGCTAGTTATAAAATTTCGGTTGGAGGAAAACAGCCAACAGTTTTTTATAAAGGGAATGTAGTTAGTAAAAAAATGATTTTAAATGGCAAAGAATTGGTGTTAGAACTTTAATTTAAAAATTGTTTAAATGGATAAAAAAATATTTTTACATGGCAAGCAGGTTTTGAGCAAAAAGATAAATGCTAGGTCACCTTTTTTAATAAAATTGGTGGCTGGCTTTATTTTTACGTTCGCTGTTTTTTTGCAACCGTCAAATGGATTTGCCAAAAATTGGATTCTAGAAGATGGAAACCTTAAAGTAACTTTCAATGACCAATTACTTGTTTTAAAAATATTAGATAAGCGATGTAATAAATTGTGGGAACAAAATGCTGCAATAAGTGGATTTAAATTACAATCGATTGATCAAAAAAAAAACATATTACTTCTTGGCTTCGCTGGAAAATATTCATTTAGTTCATCAATTACATTATCGCCTCAATCAGAAGTAGAAATTGGTTTAACTGCTGATACATCAGCTAGAATGGGTGAACTCACATTTCCTTCAGCATTTAAATCGCCTGCAAATCATTTTTTAGTTTTAACAGACAGTGAGGGTATGTTATTGCCAGTTGAAGACCAAAAATATCCATTAGGAAATGGTATTACTTATTTTTGTGGTGGAGGTTTATCTATGGCTTGGATGGGGGTTACCGATAAAAATTTTTCTACTGGTTATATGGCGGTTTTAGAAACACCGTTTGATGCAGCATTAAGACCGAAACGCGAAAATGGCACTATAACTTTTGAACCTGTTTGGTTGCCGTCAAAAGAAAAATTTGGATACAGTCGCAAAGTCACATACATCTTTTTTAATAAAGGAGGTTATATAGCACAATGTAAAAGATACCGAAATTATATTTGGACAAAAAATAGAGTTGTTTCATTAAAAGATAAAGCTCAAAAAAATCCAGTCATCAAAAAAATGGTAGGAGCTGTTCATATTTACGTATGGGACAATGCTCGCGAAGCAATTTTTGCAAGGGTGCTGAAAGATTCTGGAATTTCAAAAGCAATGTTTTTATGGGATGCAAACCATGCGCCTTATCCTTCAATAGATTACGATGATAGTTTAAAGAAATTGGGCTATTCAACTGGTGCTTATGAATTGTTTACCGATTTAAAGCCAAGAGATACTTTATATAAACCACAGGACACCACTGGGCCCTTAAGATTTTCTTTGACTAGTTATCCTGGCTTATTCGATCAGTTATCTTTAAAAAAGAAAGATGGCAAAACAGTTTATAATCAATTTGGGCATACAAGTAATCCTATTGCTATAAGACCTGAAATGATAAAACGAATTAATAGAGAATTGAAGGAATATTCACATGAAACCTATTTTCTAGATGTTTACCAAGCCAATGGTTTATTTGAATGTTACTCCGATAATAATCCGCTTACAAGGGAGCAGTTTTCGAATGCTGTAATAGAAAATTATAAAATGATTACGGAAAAATATGGTCAATATTTAGGTGGTGAATGGGGAGCAGATTTTGCAGCTGCACAAACAGTTTATGTTCATGGTATGATGACTTTGCAGCGGACGTGGTTCAATACGGAAATTTCAAAAAAAGGAACTATTTATTATTATGGAGATTGGAAAAATGGGCAACGTCCTTCTATTATGTTGGGTGAAAGAACTTCACCTCCACTATACATGGAATATTCTATTAATGAAGCCATTCGTGCTCCTTTATATGAATTAGTATATCATGATGCTGTTGTTACTTCTTGGCGCTGGGAAGATGCTAATCACCATACACCTGAAATTTGGTGGAAAAAAGATTTATTTAATATACTTTATGGGTCTGCTCCTTTATGGAGTTTAGACCATGACCGATGGGAAAGGTTTAAAAATACTTTTATACAAAGTTATAAAAATATATGTCCTTGGTTACAGCAAATTGGTTACGATGAAATGCTGACTCACCGATTTTTATCGGCAGATCGAAAAGTACAAGAAACAGTTTTTTCTTCTGGAAGAAAGGCAATAGTAAATTTTAGTGAAAGTGAGTTTACATATCAAAATAAAAAAATTTCTGCTAAAGGATTTATTTTTCTTTAAGCAGATAAATTAAAATGGAAAGAATAGATAGTAATTAACATTTTTGGAGGGATTACAGGAGAGGTATTTTAAATAGAATTTCTTATGAGTAAAAAATATGTTTTTGTTTTATTACTAATTGTTCAAAACTTCCTTTTTGCACAAACACCTTTGTGGCAGGGCAAAGGTAGAATTGTTATTTCTTCAGATGGCAATGAGCATGATCATGACGATTGGGGGGCAACTCCGTTATCTTTAGCTATTATAGCAGCAAAGGGGCTGCAAAATAAATTAAGCTTATTTATTTATAGTGATCATGTATGGGGAAGTAATCATGAACATTCAGGTTTTGAAGGGGTAAGCCCTTATAAACAGATGAAAATTAGCGCAGTTAAAGGCGGTAAAATATTTGGCTTCCAAAGAACTAAATTTTTATGTGCAGTAGACAATCCTGAAGTTGCATATGAAACTTTGAAAGATCAAATCAATCTATCTAGTAATGAAAACCCACTTTTTATTGTTATTGCAGGACCAACACAGGTGATTGGTGAAGCTATGTCTAGGTCCAATATTACAAATCGAAAATTTGTTACTATTATAACTACCATTGAAGCTTGGAACAACACCCATTCAGACAAACCATACTTGTTATGGGAAAACCATACTGGGTGGACACTCAATAAAATTAAAAACTTAGAAGGTAACTTTAGTGTGGTAGAAATAGCAAGCCAAAATCCTCTCCTTAAAAAAAACTGGAAAGAATATGAATGGTTAATATCTTCTCCAGAAAGTAATAACTCTTTTTATGTAAAAAGGACCTGGGGATGGCTTTTTAAAAGGCTTTGCTTAACTGCTAAACCAGAAGGAACCGATAGAGACTATTATTATGCTATTGATCCGTCTGATGCTGGTAAGGTTATTTTTCTATTGACTGGTATTGAAAAAACAAGTCCTGCTTTATGTTACGAAATAATGCGGCAACCAATAAAACTGAAAATGGTAGATAAAAAATGAATTATTTAATAAAGTAAAAGTTGAATACATTATCTGTAAAACTAAGAAAAAAATAAAATTAGGTTATTTATGGGGCAGATTTTATTATCTGATCAAATTAACAACCGCAGAAAATTTCTGAAACAATCTGCTGTGGTTTCTGGCGGGCTGTTGTTGTCATCAGTTGTCAATTGTTTTGGGTTAGCTGATGGTAAAATGCCAACACATATCCTGCTTCGTTCCGGCTGGCAGGTAGAAAATATTGGTGACATTGCCCATACGCCGGCAATGTTGGCCCTTATAGTAAAGTATATCCCAAATACAAAAGTTACTTTCTGGCCTTGGTACAGTTACTTGCCGGATAATGAAGTGGCCATGCTGAAAAAACGTTTTCCTAAATTGGAAATCGTTCAGGGGGCATTTGATGCTCAGGGAAAATCATCAACACCAGAGCTTGAAGCAGCGATTGCATCGGCTGATTTTTTGTTGCATAATTCTGGGCCAGCAACTATTGCATGGGCAGACCTGATGAACTTTAAAAAATTTACCGGAAAATCATTTGGCGTTTATGGAGTTAGTTATGGTTTATATGGTACACCAGAAGCAGCCATTTTGAATGATGCTGCTTTTGTATATTTTAGGGATTCAATTTCTTTACAAAAAGCAAAAGAAGCAGGTGTACATAATGCTATTATAGGTTTTTCTCCGGATGTGGTTTTTGCAATCGATGTTTTGGATGATGAAAAAGCCAATGAATTTTTACAGGACAATAAACTAGAAGATGGAAAATTTATCTGCTGTATTCCAAAACATAGAAATACACCCATCTGGCTGCATACACATAAAAACCGTCCCTTTGATGCGGTAAAAAATGAACGCAATGAAGCCATGAAGGAACATGACCATCAACCGATGAGGGAAGCTATTACTCAAATTGTACGCACTACTGATTTAAGAATTCTTATCTGTCATGAAGATGAAACACAAATTGCCATTGGTAAAGAATGGATATTAGATAAACTTCCTGAAGATGTACAACTAAAATGTGTTTGGCTTAATCGTAATTGGTTACCCGACGAAGCCGTAAGTATTTATAAACGTTCAGCTGGAATGTTTGCTAATGAAATGCACAGTCCAATAATGTGTATTGCACAAGGCATACCCGCAATTGTTTGCCGGTGGGAGGAGCAAAGTTCAAAAGGGATGATGTGGAGAGATATTGGACTGGGCGAATGGCTGTTTGATTTTGATAACGATGAAGAAATAAAAGGGTTTGTGCCTGCAGTTATAAAAATGGCAAACAACCCTAATGATGCAAAATTGAAAGCAATTAAAGCAAGGAAGTTAGTAGCAGAAAATCTTGCCAAGACAATGAAGGTGGTAGAGAAAGCAAGTAGACCTGAAAAAAAATAAGTTTAAAATAAGTATAGATTATGAAGCGATCATTAATGTTTTTTTTGCTTTCAACTTCACTCGGAACTATTGTAGCTCAACAGATTCAACCTTTATCATCTTCATTAACGACTTTGCAACCAAGGAATGTGTTAACTGAAAATGCAAATAAGGATGTAGTTCTCAATGATAAGAACAAAAACTTAAAACCTTCCAAATTAAGTGTAGTAAAAAATAGTGATGGTCTTGATATTATTTCCATGGAAGTATTTACGCCTGCTAAAAGTCACTACGATATACAAGTCATTTTTAAAAGTGAAAGCACAATTAAAAAAGGCGATATATTGCTAGCGAGGTTTGCAGTTAAAACTATTTATGCTAAACAAGAATCTGGCGAAGCTGCTTTATACTTTTTTGTACAGCAATCTGTAACATTTAATAAAAGTTTAATTACAGATATTAGTGCTGGACCAGAATGGAAAACATTTGATATTCCTTTTATTGCCGCAAGTGACATGAATACCGGAGAAACAGCTATTTGTTTTTCATTTGGAGCTTTGGCACAAAAAGTAGAAATAGCCAATTTGCAGATACTCAACTTTGAAAAGAAAATACAGTTGGCTGAATTGCCTGTTACAAAATTTACTTATCAAGGTAGAGAAGCAAATGCAACTTGGCGTAACGCTGCATTAAAAAAAATTGAAGAAAATAGAGTAACACCTTTTATAATTAAAGTAGTCAACTCAAAAGGGAAACCAGTTTCAAATGCAAATGTAAAAGTAAACATGTTGCTAAGTGATTTTATTTGGGGTACTGCTATAAACGAAGCAACGCTGGCTAATGATCAATTGCCATATGCAAACAACTACAAAAAATATTTGAAAGAGTTTTTTAATACTGGTGTTATTGAAAATGGGTTTAAAGCAGGTAGATGGCAAGGAGAGCCCAAACGCAAAGCAGAAACAATGAAAGCTTTTAATTGGTTGGAGCAAAATGGTTTTAGACAACGTGGTCATAATTTGGTGTGGCCAGGCTGGAAGTTTAATACTAAGCATTCAAAAGAATTGGCAGAAAAAGATACCGCTGCTTTTAGGGCTTATATCGAAAATGACATTCGTTCAAAAATGGATACCATAAAAGGACGTGTAATTGCTTGGGATGTAATTAATGAACTAGTTCACGAAAAAGATTTTTTTCCGTATTTACCATATGATGTATCTATTCAATGGTTTAAAATGGCAAAACAAATAGACCCTAAAGCTCAACTCTTTATTAATGAATATGGTATGTTAAATAGTGTACTAAGCCCAAGAAATATTCAGCAGTATATTGATACTATTATTTTTTTACGCAAGCAAGGTGCACCCATAGAAGCAATAGGCATACAAGGTCATGTAGGTAGGCAACCACGTAATCCTTCACAGGTAATTAGCGATTTAGAATTATTTAAGAAGATTAACCTGCCTGTTCAAATAACAGAGTTTGATATTAATATGCCAGATGAAGAACTACAAGCAGATTATACACGTGATTTTTTAATTGCTTGTTACAGCAGTTCAGTTGTAACTGGATTTACTATTTGGGGTTTTTGGGAAGGTGCTCATTGGAAAAAAGATGCAGCTATGTTTAAAAAAGACTGGACTGAAAAACCTAACGCTGCTATATGGCGTGAATGGGTTACTAAGAAATGGAAAACTAGTTTTACTGCAATATCTGATAAAAATGGATCAATAAATAATCGTGGACATTTTGGTAAATATGAAATAATTGTAACAAAAAATGGTGTTACGAAAAAAGTTGTTTATCAGCTTTCAAAAACTGAAAATGAAATAATAATAAAGCTATGAAAAAAATAAATTTATTCTTGCTTATCAGTATCTATTGTTGCAATAGTTTACTTGCAAATGAATGGCATGTTAGTGTAAATGGCAACGATAGTTTTGATGGCAAAACAATTAAAAGTGCATTTAGAACATTGCAAAAAGCAGTAGGTGTAGTGCAACCTGGTGATATAGTATTTATTGGCGGCGGCACTTATACAAATGATGATAAAGAAGATGGTAGTGCTGTTTTAAATATCACCACAAATGGTACAGCAAAAGCTCCCATAACATGGAAGGCTGAGCCAAACGAGCAGCCCATAATAACACCCAAAGGTTGGGCTGGTATTCAAATCACCGGGTCTTATCACATTATAGATGGGTTGACGGTGCTTGGTAATAATGATGCTATCGTTTTAATAAAAGCATTGGAGGAAGCGAAAAATAAAACTCCCAATCCTTATTACAACAGCAACGGAATTGTTGTGGAGGGCAGAAAAAATAAACCTACTGAAAAACCTCATCATATCATTATTAAAAACTGTACAGTGGGCAAATGTGCTGGTGGCGGTATTGTAGGATTGGAAACGGATTATTTAACTATTGAGGATTGTAAAGTGTACGACAATGCGTGGTTTATGCGGTACGGCGGGTCGGGTATTTCTTTATTAAACAATTGGGCTTTTGATGATGCACCGGGTTATCATATAATTATTCAGCGTAATTATGTGTGGAACAATAAGACTTTGGTGCCCTGGGATAGAATAGGAAAACTTAGTGATGGTAACGGGATAATTTTAGATGTTACAGATCAAGAACAAGGTGCCACTAACCCCAACGCAGATGAAGCGGTTAAAAAAGAAACGGCAAAAAAAGATTCTATAAGATCGTTGCGACCTGTATGGAAGGGACGAGCATTGGTTGCTAATAATATCAGTGCTTTTAATGGCGGCTCTGGTATACATACTTTTCGGACAAGCCATGTAGATATTATCAACAACACCACTTATTGGAATGGCAATATTGTTGGCTATCAAGAGTTGTTTGCTAACCGTTCGGATGATGTGGTTATACTAAACAATATCATCGTTCCACGCCCAGGTGGACAAGTGACTTCTAACAACCGAAATACCAATATAATGTGGGACTACAACATGTACCCAAATGATCAAACTATTTACAAAGGAGCAAATGACATCGTAGCAACACCTTTTTTTATTGATGTGCAGACAGATATTTTTAAAGGAAATTTTGGATTGCAAAAAACAAGCAATGGAATAGATCAGGGTACAAGAGAACTTCAACAAATTAAAGATGTAAAGCGAAAGAAAAGGCTTAAAGGAAATGGAGTAGATATTGGAGCAATTGAAAATTAAAAAAATCAATTAAATGAGAACAAATTTTTTTTATAAAGGGTTAGTAATTGGAATGTTTTATCTTTCTTGCACTTTAACTAATGTGCAAGCACAAAAGCAGCCTATTGATTACGTTAATAATTTTATTGGCGTAAGAGATCAAAATACAAGTTGTGTATTAGGACCACAATTACCCAATGCTTCTATCAATCCAAGTCCACACACTTCACCAGGTAAAATAAATTATGATATGGATGGGTATGTGTATGGGCAGCCCATACGTGGCTTTGCACAGTTGCATGTAAGCGGTACAGGCTGGGGCAAATATGGACAAGTTTTTCTGTCTCCACAAGTAGGTTTAGCTGTTGGTGAAACCGAGCATGATTCACCTAAAGAAGCAGAGAGTGCAACGCCTTTTCAATATGCTGTAACTTTAAGCCGATATGGAATTAAAACATCTATTACACCATCAGTACATTCTGCTATTTATAAAGTTACTTTTCCTAAAACAGACAGTGCCCATATTATACTTGATGTAAGCCATAACATAACGGACATAGCATCTGTAATGAAGCAAAAAATTAATGGATTTTTAGGAGGGGAAGTGAAATTTACCAATAATAAAGGCACAGAACTTAAAGGTTATGGTACTTACCGTGGCGGTTTTTCCGATGGCAATTACAATGTTTTCTTTTGTGTGCGTTTAAGTACAGCATCTATTGCTAATGGTACTTGGATTAATGGTAAAATTAATAGAGGTCAAAGTTCGCAAATGTCTAACAAACTTGACGACCGTATAGGAGCCTATGTTCAATATAACACCAAAGACGATGAAATTATTTATATAAAAGTTGCCGTATCATTAAAAAGCATAGAGCAGGCAACTGAGTGGCTAGAAAAAGAAATACCAGATTGGGATTATGAAAAAATAAAAGGAATTGCCAAAAAAATATGGAACAATGAATTAAGCAAGATAAGTGTACAAGGCAGAGACGATAGAGAAAAACGAATTTTTTATACAGCTTCTTATCATGCTTCTGTAATGCCCCGTAACAGAACAAATGATGCCATAGGTTTTAAACAAGATGAATCAGTATGGGATGATCATCTTGCTGTATGGGATACATGGAGAACATTGTATCCTTTAAAGGTATTGACCAATCCATCTATGGTAAGCGGAACCATCAATGCTTTTGTAAAAAGGTTTCAAGCTAAAAGTAAAGTAAAGGATGCCTATGTAGCCCTTAATGAAATGAGTGTAGAACAAGGTGGCAATAACGTTGACAATATCATTACTGATGCTTATGTAAAAGGAGTAAAGGGAGTTGACTGGAATGAAGCCTATCAGCTTATTCGATCACATGCAGAAAATGAACGTAATGGAATTAGTTATGGTAAGCCAGATAGCAGTAAAATGTACAAAGAACTAGGCTGGATTCCAGCCGGAAAAATGAGCAATTCTGTAACGCTTGAATATGCGTACAATGATTTTTGTGCGGCACAAATGGCGAAAGATTTAGGAACCGATGCGGATTACAACAAGTATTTGGAGAGAAGCAAAAAATGGATAGCGCTTTGGAACCCCCAAGCGGAAAGCGACGGCTACAAAGGATTTATCGTTCCAAAAAAATTGGGTGGCGAATTTGTTCCTATTGATCTAAAGAAAAACTGGGGTTCTTGGAGAGACTATTTTTACGAAGGCAATTCCTGGACCTATTCTTATTTTATGCCCCACCAGTTTGATACGCTTGTACAAATTTCCGGTGGTAAAGAAGACTTTGCAAAAAAGTTACAATATGCCTTTGATAAAAACCTGATCGATTATGGCAATGAACCTGCATTTCTTGCGGTACATAGTTTTCATTATGCTGATAGAAGTGACCTAGCCAGCTACTATGTTCGTAAATTAATGCGAGAAAGATTTTCCGAAGATGGCTGTATGGAAAACGATGACAGTGGAGCTATGAGCAGTTGGTATATTTTTTCTAACATTGGTTTTTTCCCAAATGCTGGGCAAAATATTTATTATTTAACGGGTGCTGCTTTCCCTGCAATAACAATGACTTTGGGTAATGGAAAATTGCTGAAGATTACTGCTAAAAATGCTTCAGAAAAAAATGTTTATATCCAATCTTGTAAAATAAACGGAAAAGAATGGAAGCAATTTTGGTTTAATCATAGTGATATTGAACACGGTGGTACAATTGAATTTGTAATGTGTGATAAACCTGTTAAAAAAGTAATAAATAATTGAGCAAATCTTTAACCATAGGAGTTGATATTGGTGGCACCAGAACAAAATATGGGCTGGTGGATATTGCTTTGGGTAAGATATTGGATTGTATAATTCTACCAACCGAAAAAGAAAATAGCATTGCCTTTTTACAACAAACTTCCAACGCCATTACCCAATTAAAAAAAGTTGCTGATGAAAATAATGGAAATATAGAAGGTATCGGATTTGGCATTCCTGGTTACATTAATAAAGAAGCGATTATTGAAACCACTTATGGATTTTTAACTTTTATGGAAAATTATCTATTAAAGGCGATCATCGAAAAGGAATACAACTTGACCTGCTTACTTGATAACGATGCCAGGACTATTTCTTTGGGCGAAGCATTGTTTGGCAAAGGAAAAAACTATAGCCGGGTGCTTACGCTCACATTGGGTACAGGTGTAGGAGTAGGCTTTGTTGTAAATAAGCAGTTGAATGAATCATTGCCATTGGCTCATATGGCGGGGCACATAAAAATTACCGATGAGGGCGAACTATGCTATTGCGGTAAAACTGGTTGTTTAGAATCGCTGGTATCTGCAACTGGCATCATAGGTCTTGCTAAAAAATTAAATTGGCAGAGAGATTTATCGGCAGAATCCATATTTGACGCAGCATTAAAAAATGAAACAATAGCAGTTAAAATAATTGATACAATAATTAACTACTTACACATTGGCATTCATAATTATGTAAACATATATGCACCAGATATAATTGTACTTGGTGGCGGTATTGCAAAAGGATTATCTCCTTACCTTAAAAGAATTAAAGGGCAATCTTATTTGTCACCTTTCCCAAATTATTCTTTTCAATTACAAGTTTCTGAATTGAACGAAGAAGCTGGCATTGTTGGAAGTGCTGCATTATTTAAAACCAATAAAGCATGATAAATAAAAAAAATAGTTGGTTTTTTTATGCAGTAGCTGCAGGCTTACTTTGGGGCTTATGGGGCGTTATGGCAAAATTAATTTCAGAGAACGTAAACCCTTACTTAAACCATTTATTGTTTACAGTTGGCATGTTGTTTTCAGTACCCTTAGTTATTAAAAAATGCACCAAAGCTAGTTTTAATTTAAAGGGTTTATTATGGGGTGTTATTGCAGGCTGTTTTGCTATAACTGGCAACATTGCAGTGTACCAAGCTTTTAGTAATGGAGGGCAAGCGTCTATTGTAATTCCTGTTACTAATTTATATCCTTTGATTACCATTATTATTGCCATTATTGCTTTTAAAGAAAGATTGAACTGGTTAAATGTGTTGGGTATTTTATTTTCCTTACCAGCTATCCTATTATTATCTGGTGAAACATTATTGTTTGTAGATCCTACAGCATTTATTAAAGGCATAGGGTTAAATGCTTGGTTTTTGTTTTCCATAGTTTCTATTTTTTGTTGGGGTGTATTTAGTGCAGCACAAAAAGTAGCCACCAATCATATTTCTGCTGAATGGTCGTACCTTTTTTTTGTGGCTACATCTGTTGTAATAACTCTTGGTTTTTTAGTGGTTGGGAAAATAAAGTTTAATCTAACTAGCACTACTATTTCATTGGGATCAGTTGCTGGATTATTAAATGGGTTAGGGGTTTTGGCAAGTTTTGCTGCTTACAAAGCAGAAGGTAAAGCTGCTGCTGTAACTACTATAGCTGGTACATTACAGCCGGTTTTTACTATTGTGCTTGCCATAATATTACTGAAAGAGAATTTATCTAATATAGAATTACTTGGTATAATACTTGCTATTTGCGGTGCCTTATTACTGAGTTATGAAAAGAAAAAATCAATAACCTTAACTAAAAAAACAACTAAAAATTATGTTACTAGAAATTAAAGAAATGCCTAAAAAAGCTAATGATTTTTTTAAGAATGCTACTGACTTTGTGTTGCCAACTGGCGTACCATATCTTGGTATGGGCTCATCTTACTTTGCCCCATTGGCTTTTAAATATATGGGAGTTAACATTTTTCCTGAATTAGCTTCTGAATATTATAATTACTTACACAAAGGAAACAAACTATCAAATGGGGTTTTGTTATCTCAATCCGGTAGAAGTACAGAAGTATTGTGGGCTGCTGAATTGTTTGAAAGTTTTACAGCTATCACTAATAAAATGGATAGTCCGCTTACACAATTTTCAAGTACTTCTAATGTAATTGATTTATTAGCAGGAGAGGAAAAATATTCTTCTTCTAAAACATATATAAATACTTTACTGGCTTTGTTTAAAGGTTTTAATATGGATGCAAGTCATGCTGTAAATATACTTTCAACCAACGAAAATAAATACGAACTGCAAGGAAAAGAAATAGCCAATACAATTTTTAGTTTAATACAACAGAATAAATTAAATGGGCTATACATTACTGGCAGTGGCCCCAATATAGCTACAGCATTGCAAGCTGCATTAATTATGAGTGAAAGCACCAAGCTTAATTTCAACGGACTTGCTATGGCACAATACGACCATGGTCCCAAAGAAACTGCAAAGAATAGTGTGGTAATAAATATTGTAGCTAAAGGAAAAAGTTACGAACGTACTTCAAAATTAACCGAAGCAATTCAAAATGCAGGAGCCACTGTTTTTACCATTGAAGAACCTGCCGTTTCGGAAAATGAATCTGTCATCAACAACATTATTCCGTTCAATTACATGGCTTATTATTTATCTGAATTATTAGAAATAAAAGACACCTTTATTGTTGGTGGAAAAGTAACTGAAGTAAAATAAAAAATATAAATATTAATGGTATGAAAAATTTAGTATGGGTAGGTTTAATAGTGTTTATATGCACTAAACATTCAACAGCACAAACAGTGCAGAACGTTGAAGCGAAAATAACTTCACTAATAAAAAAAATGACCTTGGAAGAAAAGGTTCGCATGTTACATGCCAATTCTTCTTTTACATCTGCAGGCGTACCAAGGTTGGGTATTCCTGAGTTGGTTATGTCTGATGGGCCGCATGGGGTTAGGGTAGAACATGGGCGTGGGTGGAATAGGGTGGAAAACGCAAACGACTCAGGCACTTATTTACCTGTGGGTATTGCATTGGCATCTACCTGGAACAAAGCATTGGGATTAGAATATGGCAAAGTGCTTGGAAGCGAAGCTAA
>Ga0209591_10002398_pt1 | contig 22520 bp, 25 predicted proteins | sample MAT01_FD_187207 | JGI IMG/M metagenome (GOLD analysis project Ga0209591, IMG submission 187207) | Freshwater microbial communities from Lake Fryxell liftoff mats and glacier meltwater in Antarctica - MAT-01 (SPAdes) (version 2) | ecosystem: Environmental > Aquatic > Freshwater > Ice > Liftoff... | reverse complement strand
TCGAGCGGCGTGTAGAGCGGCGCGACCTCGTTGGCAGAATTCACGTACGGCGTGTCGCGCTTCTCGCCCTGTTCGTATCGGGCGCGCCACTGGGCCACTTCGGAACGCAGCCGTTCCAGCTCTGCCTGTTGTTCGCGAACGGTCCCTGCGAGATCGGGAAATGTCGTCATGAGGTCTGTCCCGCCATCACAGTTGCCGCACGCGCGAGGAGCGCATCGGCGATGGCAAATGGAGTAATCTCTCCGCGCTCGAGCGCGGGGAGTGATGCATCGATGAACGCCTGTGTGCCCACGTCGCCCCAGAGCCGTCGGCGCAGGCGATCCTCCGCCACTTCCACAATGCGCTCACGCATGCGGCTGCGTCGGCGGTCGGCGAGCGCGCCCGACGTCTGAAGGTAGTCGAAGTGGCGGGTGATGGCCGCCGCCAGCTCCGGGATTCCACGGCCGTCGGCGGCGACCGTGTTCGTGACGGGGGGCACCCAGCCGCCGACCGCGTGCGGGTCGGCGGCCGCCTCGCGGGCGGCGCGAGCGGGCGTGAGCGCTCGTCGGGCGTCACCCTGCTCCTGCTCGCTCAGCCGACGAAGATCCGCGCCGTGATGCGCCGGAACCCCTCGCATCGTGTCGCCCATCCGCATGCCGAGCATCAGTTCGATGTCACCGCGCAATCGCTCGGCGCCTGGGCGATCGCTCTTGTTGATCACGAACAGATCGGCGATCTCCATCACACCCGCCTTCAACGTCTGGATGCTGTCCCCACTCTCCGGCACCAGGACCACCACACTCGTATCGGCAGTGCGTGCAACATCGAGCTCACTCTGGCCGACGCCGACGGTTTCGATCAGGATGCGGTCAAAGCCGAATGCGTCCAGCACGTCGCACGTTTCGCGCGTGGCCGATGCCAATCCGCCCAGCGACCCGCGAGTGGCCATCGAACGGATGTACACGCCGGGATCCAGCGCCACACGCTCCATTCTGATCCGATCACCAAGCAGTGCGCCACCGGTGAACGGCGAGGTGGGGTCGACGGCGATCACTGCCACCGTCAGTCCCTCACTTCGCATCGTCTCCACCAGCGCGGTCGTCAGGGTGCTCTTTCCGGCACCGGGGGGGCCAGTAATGCCGATGCGACGCGCCCTGCCCAACCGTGGGTGCAAGGCCGCCAGCAACACGTCAAAACCGTCGCGATGATTCTCGACGATCGAGATCGCCCGCGCCAGCGCGGCACGGTGGCCGGCGTCGAAACCCACCAGCAGCCGCTCGATGGCTGGCGATGCCGGGATCGAGACAGCGGACATCGTCATCCCGTCACCACGACTGGTGCCTGGTCATCGTGCTCGTCGTCGATATCGCCCACCACCTCTTCGAGCAGGTCTTCCAGCGTCACCAATCCGAGCACCGGGCCGGTTCCCTCACGCACGATCGCAAGATGCTGCCGGCTCTGCAGCATCGAAAACAGCTGATCGCTGCACTTCCGATCGATCGACGCGGTACCCACCGGGCGCAGCAGAAGCGCCTCCGATCCCTCGCTGGTGAGCACATCACGCACATGCACCATGCCGACGACGGTATCGATGGTGCCGGCGTACACCGGAACGCGACTGTAGCCTGACAGTGCGATCTCGAGCGCCTGCGCGGCATGCGAAAGTTCTACGTCCAGCGCGAAGATCTGCTCGCGTGGCGTGAGCACATCGCGGAGTGTCTTATCACCAAATGCAACGAGTCCGGTGATGATCTCACGTTCCCCGGGGAGGCTCACACCTTCACGTTCGCCCTCGCGGAGCAGCACCTCCAGCGCCTCGCGCTCCGCATTCGCGGGCGTGGCTGCCAGCTGCGGGCGAAGCAGTCGATCCAACGCGCGCGCCGGCAACAGGAAGATCCCGAGCAGCAGCTCCACGAGTTGCAGCAACGGCAGGAGAAATGGTGCCAGATCGGTGGCCCAGCGTTGACCGATCGCCCGCGGAATGGTCACACCGAAAATCAGGATCCCGATCGCGGTCACCACCAGCCAGACAGCGAGCGCGGTGGGACGATCGTGGAGCGTCAGTGAGAGCGCTGCGCCGCCACCGATGACAATTGCCGCTGTTCCGGCACCAGCGGCCAACTGCAGCCGTTGCGGCTGCTCCAGATACGCCTCGGCGAGTCGCGCACCGCGTAGGCGTTGCTCCACCCAGTGCCGCAGCCAGATTCGGCTCACCGCGCGGACAGCGTACGATGCGAGCGTCATTGACGCGACGCCGAGGCTCACCAGAACTGCGATGGTGAACGGTCCCATCACGCCGTCTCCTCAGTCGCGTCGCCATCCGGCACCCGCAAGCGCTCGAAGTAGACGCGCAACACCTGTCTGCGCCGCACCTGTTCGACGACCACACGAAAGCCGGCGATCTCCAGCGCCTCGCCGGCCCGCGGCACCCGGCCCAGTCGTTCCATGATCAACCCGCCCACCGTGCCGACTTCCTCGCTTTCAATCTCGACCCCGAGCGTGTCCGAGAGCTCGTCGAGCGTCACCCGGCCGGTCACCCAGAACTCCCGATTGTCGCGACTCTCGAATTGACGCTCACTTTCAACATCGTGTTCGTCATCGATTTCACCAACGACCTCTTCGAGAATATCTTCGATGGTCACGATGCCTGCGGTCCCGCCATACTCGTCCATCACGATTGCGATGTGCGTGCGTTGCGCGCGAAATTCGCGTAACAGGGCGTCGATCGGCTTGGTCGGCGGGATATAGAATCCGGCCCGCATCCGCGTGAGCCACCCCCCGGCCGGTTCAGCGTCGGCGAGGATGTCTGCCAGCAGATCCTTCACATACAGCACGCCGATGACATCGTCGATGCGATCGTTATAGATCGGAAGTCGCGAATGCCCGGATGCACGAAAGCGATCGACGACCTCGGACCACGGCGTCTCACGTTCGATGGCGATGAGCTCGACGCGCGGCGTCATGATCTGCTGCACCTGCGTTTCGCCGAGTGCGAACGCTCCTTCGAGAAGCGTCTTCTCCTTGCCGGTCACATCCGCCTCAGCGGCCACGACATCGAGGAACTGTTCGGCCGCCATGTCTTCGGCGTCGGCATCGGGCCTGAGCGCCGGGAACATGGACGCGACCCCCCGTTCCGTGCGCTCCATCATCAGTGCGATCGGTGTCGCGAGAAGCGTGATCAGTGCCGCCCACCCCGCCAACCAGGCGCTGGGGCCATCCGCACGGGTGGCGCCGATGGTGCGTGCGAAGGTTTCGGCCGCGCCCACGAGCGCGAGCAGCAGGACCAGCGCGGCAATGAACTCCGGACCCTCCTCCTGCCACAGCGGTGGCGCAATGGCACCGGCGCCGAGGAAGAGCAGCAGTCGCGCAGCGCTCAAGGCGCGGTGGACGTGCTCCCGTTCGCGCACCAGCCACACTCTCCGAACATTATCGGCAGGACCGGCGATGAGGCTCGTGACGAAACCGTCGGCCGCCACCGATGCTCCGGCAGCGATCATCAAGAGCGTGAATACCAGCCACAGCAGCATAGTGGTCAAATGAGCCCGCGGCGCTTCGCCGCACCAAGGTACTTCTCCTGCGCCAGCCACATCGGCGAGGCGAGGCGCGCGTCGCCGTCGGGGTGTTCATTCCCCAGCGCGTGAAGCGTGCCGTGGATCACCAGCCGCGCCAACTCCTCTCGCAGCGGTACTCCCCAGGCTTTTGCGTTCCTGCGCGCAATATCTGCACAGAGATAGAGGTCACCCGTGATTGGTGCCGAGTCAACCGGACGCGTCAGTTCAAAAGTGATGATGTCTGTCGCACCAGAATGCCCCAACTGTTCGCGATTCATACGGGCCATTGCGCGTTGTGACAGGAATGTCACACTGACAAACGCGTCATGGACACGTTCGGCCTTGAGCACGAGCGTGACCAACGCCTCGACGCGCGGGGCACCCAACGGAGCGCGCTGGCCCGGTGCGCTGGACTCGACGACGATCGGCATCAGCGCGACTCGTCGAAGGCGTGCGAACAACCCCGGCCGACCTCAGTTCCCACTGTCATGCGCATAGGCGCGAATGATATCCCGAACCAGCCGGTGGCGCACCACATCGGCTTCGCTGAAGTAGTGGAAAGAGATTCCCTCGACACCGGGGAGAATCCGCTCCACCTGCATCAGTCCGGACTGCTCGCGCGCTGGCAGATCGATCTGGGTCTTATCGCCGGTGATGACGATCTTCGAGCTTACGCCGAGCCGGGTCAGGAACATTTTCATCTGCGCATTCGTGGCATTCTGCGCTTCATCGAGGATGACGAACGCATCGCTGAGCGTACGTCCGCGCATGAAGGCGAGTGGTGCGATTTCGATGACCCGTGTCTCCAGCGCCTTGATCACGCGCTCCGGTGGCATCATCTCGTCGAGTGCGTCGTACAGCGGTCGGAGATATGGATCGACCTTCGCCTGCATGTCACCAGGCAGAAATCCCAGCGACTCGCCCGCCTCCACCGCCGGCCGCGCGAGCACGATCCGCTTGACGCGCTTGCGCATCAGCGCGTCCACGGCCGCGGCGACGGCGAGGTACGTCTTGCCGGTACCCGCCGGACCGATGCCGATCACGATGTCGTGGTCGGCGATCTTCTGCAGATACTCCGCCTGGCCCGGCGTCTTGGCCTGGACGACGCGCTTCACGCCAGGGAGCGCGATCCGTGCCGGATCCAGCGGGCCGGGCTCCACGGAGGTGTCTTCCGACATGCGCAGGACGTCGTCAGCGGTGAACGATGCGCGCTGTCGCGCCGCTTCGACCATACGCTGCGCCGTGTTTATTGCCCGGTCCACGGCCTGCGGATCTCCGGCGAGTGTGAGCGCCTCACCGCGCATCCCCACGCGCACGCCGTGAATGCGGCCCAGCTCAATCAGGTTGGCGTCGTTCACTCCCGCCAAGGTGAGAAGATCCGCCCCTTCGGTGGACACCTTCTGCGTCACCAACGTGGTTCCGGTCATGAATGCTCCCTGAGCTGTACGGCGAGGTTGAGTGCCTGCAGTTCCCGTTCGCTGACAGGGCTCGGTGCGCCTTCGAAGAGCGCACGTGCCGTGGTCGTCTTCGGGAACGCGATCACGTCACGCAACGAGGTGGAACCGGCAAGCAGCATCGCAATGCGGTCGAAGCCAAGCGCGAAACCACCGTGGGGCGGTGCGCCGGCGGCCAGCCCATCGAGCAGAAAGCCGAAGCGCCGCTGGATTTCGTCGGCCGGAACCTTGAGCAGGCGGAAGATCGTCTCCTGCACCGACGGATCAGTGATACGGATCGAGCCGGAGCCGAGTTCGTTCCCGTTGTAGACCGCGTCGTAGTGCATGGCCCGACACTCCCACGGCGCCGACTCGAGCTTGTGTGTATCGTCGGGATGCGGCGCGGTGAATGGGTGATGCGCCGGCGTATGCTCACCGGTCGCCGGATCCAGCTCGAAGAGCGGAAAATCGACGATCCAGCAGAACGCATGGTCGGTGATCTTCACCTGATCCGGGCGACGTGTCAGCTCCAGCCGCACCTGCCCCATCGCAGGCAGCGCCGCGTGATCCACGCCAACTCCGGCAAGCACCAGATCACCAACTGCACCACCGATACGCTCGAGCGTCCGGGTACCGAATGCCTTGGTGCCCTGCCCTTCCCATCCAGCATCGGTGCACCTGGCCCAGAGCAGGCCGCCGACGCCGCTGGACTTTGCCACCGCCGCCAGCGCATCGATCTCCTTTCGCGACAGCGCCGCACCGTTCGCCACGCGAATACCACGCAGCTTGCCAGCCGCGCTCAGTCCATCGTGCACGAAGCTCGCGGCGTCGTCCTGCACATGCGCCGTCCAGTCTTCGATCTCCAGGCCGTAGCGGAGATCGGGCTTGTCAATGCCGAAACGCTCCATGGCGTCGGCCCAGCCTATCTCCTGGAACGGCACCGCAACGTCGTGGCCCGCTTCCTTCCACAGTGCAACGAGCACACGCTCGACGACTGCCTGCACGTCGGGCTGCGTGACGAACGCGCACTCGATGTCGATCTGCGTGAACTCCGGCTGCCGGTCAGCCCGCAGATCCTCGTCCCGGAAGCAGCGCGCGATCTGGAAGTAGCGGTCAAAACCGGCCACCATCAACAGCTGCTTGTAGATCTGTGGCGACTGTGGCAACGCATAGAACTCGCCCGGATGTACGCGACTCGGCACCAGATAGTCGCGGGCACCTTCGGGCGTGGTCTTGGTCAGAATCGGCGTTTCGATTTCCAGGAACCCGTGCGCGGTCATCGACTGACGCGCCACCTGCAGGAGGCGATGACGAAGCATCAGGTTCGCCTGCAGTTCGGGGCGCCGAAGGTCGAGGATCCGATGCTTGAGGCGGAGCTCCTCGGCCGCCAGCCTTTCGTCCTTGCCGCGCGCGACCGGGATGGCTGGCGTCTGCGCCGGGCCGACCACCCGCAACGATGTGACCTGCAACTCGATGGCTCCCGTCTCGAGATCGCGATTGACCATCTCGGCGGGCCGTTGCGCAATCACGCCTTCGATCTCGACGACGGTCTCAGCCCCCAATCGACCCGCAGCGGCGATTACATCCGATGGCGAAAATCTGGGGTCACAGGTCGCCTGCAGTACGCCCGCACGATCACGCAGATCGAGGAAGACGATTGCGCCGAGCGATCGATTGCGGTGAATCCATCCACCAAGACGAACGGTTTGCCCGACATGCGCGGTGCGCAACTCTCCGCAGAGGTGGCTGCGGCGGGACGTGGCAAACAGTGAAGCGACACTCACGCAACGAGCTCCCGGCGCCGATGTCGCGCCGTCACGAGGAAAAGACCTGTCACCGCACCTGCAACGTCGGCGACCCAGTCGAGCGTATCCATCCGGCGATTCGGAATGAACTGCTGATGCCACTCATCCAACGCGGCAAACAGCGCCACGAACGCAACCCAGCGGGCGAGCTGAGGCCGCCGCTGCAGCCGCGACGCCCACGCAATCGTGGCACCAAGGAGCGCATACGATCCAAAGTGAACGATCTTGTCGCTGTTATGCGGGAGGCTTGGCGGCTTGGGCCATGACGTCACGGCGAGGATGCCCACGACGACTGCCAAAGGCACCGACCATCGCAAGCGATCACCAGATCGCGCGCCAGGATTCACTGGCGACGAAGAGACGCTCAGGATACCTCCGCCTCAATGAGAAGCTGGTAGAACTCGTCGGCCGATTTCGACCGATTCAGGTTGTCGCGCATGGACTCTTCCCGAAGGATACGCGAGATGCGACCGAGTGCGCGGACGTGGGCCCCCGTCGCGCTCTCCGGTCCCAACAACAAAAAGAAGAGTGAGACTGGCCTGCCGTCGAGCGCGTCGAACTCCACCGGGACCGGCGCTACTCCGGCCGTCAGGATGATCGAATCGACCTGGTTGGTCCGACCGTGCGGAATCGCGATTCCGCTTCCAATCCCTGTGCTCTGCAGCCGTTCCCGGTCCATCACCGCGCCGACGATGTTCTCGAGCTCAGCGGTTGCAGACGAGGGCGCGGCGAGCCGAACCAGCTCACGGAGGACCTCTTCCTTGGTCTGGCTGACGAGCGGGACGAGGACGCGCTCACGGGTCAGAAGATCGGACAGCACAGCTCGAAGGTTTCAGGGGAAACGTGAAGCTAGCCGAGTCTCATGGTATGGGGTAGCGAGATCCCTCCAACACCTTGACTGACAAGTGTTTGGACGGTTTGACGTGAGAGATCGGATGGTGACGTAGGAGGGCGTCCTCACCCCCATTAGCATTGAAGGGTGACGACACTGCAAATCAACCTCCTCGATCTCACGCCGGCCGCTGCGCGCGCCGCGCTGCTCCGTGCGCTGTCGACCCTCGGCCAGCCGTCATACCGGGCCGATCAGGTCGTTCGTCGCCTGTGGGTGAATCCGGCGCCGGATTTCGAGTCGATGTCCGAGCTGCCGATCGCCCTTCGCCTGGAGCTGGCCGAGCGATTCGCGCTGCCCCGACTGACGCTCGCAGTTCGACAGGCATCGACCGACGGAACGGAGAAGTTTCTCTTTACCCTCGCCGACGGCCAGTCGATCGAAACGGTGGCGATCCCCGACGGCGACCGAATGACGTTCTGCATCTCGTCGCAGGCAGGGTGCGCGCTGGCCTGCGCGTTCTGCGCGACGGGCGCGATGGGGTTTCAGCGCAATCTGTCGGTATCCGAGATCGCCGGACAGGTCCGCGAACTGGCGCTGCTCGATCCGCCGATCCGGGCGACGAACATCGTGTTCATGGGAATGGGTGAGCCCATGATGAACTGGAAAGCCGTCGATCCGACGCTGACGATTCTCAATTCGCCCGATGGCCTTGGAATCGGGGCCCGACACATCACGGTGAGCACGGTTGGTGTGCTGCCCGGGATCGTGGCGATGGGTGAACGGCCGGAACAGTTCCGCCTGGCCATCTCCATTCACGCCCCGAACGACGCGCTCCGGCAGCAGCTGATGCCGGTGAACACCAAGTTCCCGCTCTCGGAGGTCATTCAGGCGGCAGCGGCGTTCGATCGGCGCGTGACCTTCGAGTATGTGATGCTCGGCGGTGTGAATGACAAGCGCGTGCATGCGCAGGAGCTGGCGCACCTGGCACAGGACTGTCGTGCCTTCGTGAATCTGATTCCGTTGCATCCGGGGGGCGGGCTTGGCTTCGATCCGACGCCGCGCGAAGGCATTCACCAGTTTGCGAACTGGATCCGCGAGTCCGGCATCGAAGTGGCGATCCGTCGGAGTCGTGGGTTGGACATCAGCGCCGCGTGCGGACAGCTGCGAGTGGAGAAGATTGGCCGTCGCCGAGAGCTGGCGCCGTCGTGATTCGGTGTGCTACGGGTGGAAAGCCTCGACCGGAAGCTTGTTCTGGCTCCCGAGTTTCACTGTCAGGTCGAGTCCACGGTCCAGGGAGTCGCGTCCACGCTCAACGTCGGCACCGCCCAGGATGCGTGCCAGTCGCGCCGCAGCTTCGGGCTTGTTCGTGTAGTCGATGATGAGGGTCTGATCGCGTCGACCGCGTGGGTCGTTGCCCCACCCGACGACATCGAATCCACGGTCACGAATCAGGAACGTCGCCCGACGTGCGAGTCCACCAACTCCGCTCGAATTGAGAACTTCAACGAGCACGCGCTGACCGACGGGCGCGCTGGTCGTATCACGCAACACGACCGCCGGGCGCGAAGCCGACCAACGGCGCGCACCGAGAACTCCTGCGGAGAGGAGCGCAACCACGATCACGACTGACGCAAGCACACGCACCTGATTCATCGTACGGCGTTCCACATTGCGACGGTCTCAGGGTGCAGTCCCTTGCCCTCGCGGAGCGACCATTCGAGGCGCGTCTTGACCACCTGCCGAAAGACTCCGGTAAAATCGTCGGGGACCATCTGCGCCAGCCATGCGCGTTCCGCGACCATGAATTTGCGCCCGGGTTCGAGAAAGTCGGCCATGAAAAGGGCCTGTCCCGTGCGCAGCCAGAGTGAGTTGCCCAGCGTATGCCAGCGAATCGCATCCAGCACGTCGGCGCGACGCTCGCCCAGACTGTGCAGCCGTGCAGCAGCGGCTGGCCCGTGCAGAATTTCCACCGGGGACTTCTCGTCGAGCGACAGCTCGCGCAACAGCGGTTCGTCCGCGTCTCGAAAGGCATCGTGCAGCAGGCCCGCGTCGTGCCAAGCGTTGCGTTCGCCGGCGGGAATACGCATGGCGCCGGCCCAGCGATCCAGCAGCGCGGTCACGCGTGCGATGTGTTCTCGTCGGCGTGGCGACGCGATTGCCCACGATGGCAGCAGTGCGTTCACTGGTCTGGTCGGTGTCATGTGAACACAGGGAGCGGATCACCAAGGCGATGGTTGTCGAGCAGTCGCGTGGTACCGATCTTCACTGCCGCGATGATCGAATCGGACATCGCGGCTGTGGTGACCTGCGCCATTCGATCCGGCTCCACGATGGTGAGATAATCGATGCGCACGTCCTCACCGACCGGAACGTGCTCGCGACCGATCGCGTCGAGCGTCGCAACGCCACGTTCACCGGCCTGGAACGCCGTGACCATCGCCGCCAGCGCGCGGGAGATTCCGCGTGCACGGATGCGGGACGAAGGATCGAGATAGCGATTACGGCTCGACATCGCGAGGCCGTCAGACTCCCGGACGATGGGGGCCACGTCCAGCACGACGGGAAAGTTCAGATCGCGAGCCATCGCGCGAATCAGAGTGGCCTGCTGCAGATCCTTCTGGCCGAAAACCGCCAGGTCGGGTTGCACGAGATTGAACAACTTGCACACCACGGTGAGTACGCCAGCGAAGTGACCGGGGCGGACAGCGCCCTCCCAGACGTCGGCGAGTGCATCGGCGGACACCGAGACGACCGGTCGCTCGTCGTACATCGCGGCCGCCGACGGCACGAATGCTATCGTGACGCCATGCCGCGCTGCTGCGGCCAGATCATCGGCCTCGGTTCGTGGATACCTGGACAGATCGTCGGTTGGCGCGAACTGCAGCGGATTGACGAAGATGCTGAGCACCACGCAGTCACACGACTCGCGGACGCGATCGATCAGCGACAGGTGACCGGCGTGCAGTGCCCCCATCGTCGGCACGAAACCGACGCGAGCACCACGCAGTCGCGCGGTCCTGATCGCGGCTCGCAACAAGGCGGTATCGCGAACGACCTCCATCGTCACCCGAAGCTCGTACTGTCGTCGGGATACCGCCCGGCACGCACATCGTCAGCGTAGGCCGTGACGGCGCTCTTGACCAATCCCGCTGCGTCGGCATACCGCTTCAGGAATTTGGGAGAGAACCCCTCGTTCAACCCGATCAGATCGGGCAGCACGAGAATCTGTCCATCGCAACCCGCCCCGGCGCCGATGCCAATCGCGGGGATCGTGAGCGCACTGGCAATCGCCTGCGCGAGCGGCGCCGGCATCATTTCGAGGACAATTCCAAAGCAGCCCGCTTCCTGAAGGGCCAGTGCGTCGCGCTGCAGCTGATCGGCGGCGGCCGACTCGCGGCCCTGAACCCGTGCGCCGCTCAACGCCGTATCGCTCTGCGGGGTGAAGCCGATGTGCCCCATGACCGGAATGCCCGCATCCACGCAGGCGCGCACGGCATCGAGCGACGATCGACCCGCGCCCTCCAGCTTGACGGCGGTGGCGTTCGTTTCCGCCAGCGCGCGACCGGCGTTGCGCACCGCCTCCCGTGCGCTGATCTGATACGTCATCCACGGCATGTCGAAGATCAGCATCGCACGGCGCACACCCCGTCGCACGGCGGCGCAGTGCCAGATCATCTGATCGAGGGTCACCTGCTTGGTAGACTCGAGACCTGCGATCACCATGCCAAGTGAGTCGCCGACCAGCACCATGTCCACGCCAGCGGCATCGACGAGCCGACCGAAGAGCACATCGTATGCGGTGGTTGCGACGATCTTCTCACCACTGTCCTTCTTCGCCTGCAGGTCTCGAATCGTCACCGGCTTTCCGGTGGACGATGGAGGTGGCGTCATGTGAGCGCTCATGCGATGCTCGTTTTGATGGGTGACAGAGAGCGATCCGAAGACTGACCGTACGGTCGCGACGTGTCCATCCCGCGGTGAATCTGTGCTGCGGCAATGGCAGCGAATGCAGCCGCCTCGCCGATCAGTGCCGCGAGCTGGCGCTGCCAGAATGGACGGTCGATGAGCCCAGGGTGCGGCACCAGCAGTGTGTCGGTGGTGATGGTCGTGCCGCTCGCCCACACGATATCCAGATCCAGCGTGCGCGGCCCCTTGGCCATCACGCGCAGGCGGCCGTGTCGCGCTTCGATGGCGTGCAGCTGCTCGAGCACGTCGCCGAGTGATGACGTCGTGGTGATCAGGAGCATCTGGTTCAGGTAATCCGCCTGTGCCGGACCGACGGCGACCGTCTCGCTCACCGTCGACGTCCCGGAGACACGGACGTCTGGCAGTGCGGCGATCTCGGACACTGCAGCGGCGAGGAAGCCGTCACGCGCACCGATGTTCGAACCGAGCGCGATCGCGACCTGTTGCTCGGCGATGGTCATTGACGCGATCCCAGTTCGATCACGACCTCGGCATGCTCGAGGGCTCCACCAAGAGCAACATGCGGTTTGCGCACCGTCGCCCTCGCCCCACGTACATCGAGCGTCGTCATTGCGTCGCTCGCGATGTCGAACGCGATCGCCTCGATGAAGCGGAGCGGGTGCTGTGACAGGACGGCGGCGACTGATGCATGCATACGGCGATAATCCACGCTGATGTCACGCTCGCGATCGTACGACGCCCAGACGGTCAGGTCCACCTCGAGTGGCTGCGCATACTCCGCTTCATGCTCGAGGATGCCGACACGCACGTGAAAGTGCATGTTGCGCAACGTGATCTCGACCGGCGTCATCGCCTGCGATGCGCCGCGGGCGATGACGCAGACATCCCCGGTTTCAACCGCTGCGCGCGTGACATCGTCTCAGTTGTGTGGCACAGCGGCGCTGTCCAACCCGGCGCGTAATGCACGCACGAATGCAAGTGCGTCGCTGACCGAAGACTCGGCGGCCTTCACCAGCGCGCTCCCGACCACGACGCCATCGGCCATCGATGCAACCTCGGCCGCCTGTTGCGGCGTACTGATACCAAAACCAACGCAGATCGGCAGTGACGTCACGCTGCGCAGTCGCGCAATCGTCTCCGGCAAATCGGCGGCGAGGGTGTCCTTCGCTCCCGTCACACCGAGGCGGCTGATGAGATAGACGAAGCCGCTCCCGTTCCGACCGATTTCCGCCATGCGCGTGGTGGGCGTCGTTGGGGCAACGAGGCGCACATAATCCAGCGGCGACTCGCCAAGCCACGCTTCGCGCTCCGGATCGGCGCCAACCGGCAGATCCGTTATCAGAATTCCCGCCACTCCGGCCTCGGCGGCACGTTGCAGCGCGTCAGCGCCGGCGTTGAGCACGGGATTGAGATAGCTGAAGAGCACCACCGGGATCGTCAGACCGGCGTGACGCACGAGATCCAACGCACCGTCGAAGTTCATCCCCTGCTCGATCGCGATCTGTGAGCTGAGTTGAATCACCGGTCCGTCCGCGAGCGGATCGGAGAACGGCACACCAAGCTCGATGCAGTCGACACCAGCATCTTCCAACCCGCGCAGCAATTCAGCGGATCGAGAGAGATCCGGGTGCCCCGCAGTGATATATGTCACCAACGCCTTTCGACCCACCGAGCGCAGCGCAGCCATGTGCTGCGTCAGCGATGTCGCGGTGCCAGCGGTCACGCGATCTCCGCGATCGGATGCTGCATCATGGTACCCACGTCCTTGTCACCGCGCCCGGAGACGCAGAGGAGAATCGGTTCGTCGCTCGCCCACCGACCGGCGCTATCGACGATCCAGGCGACGCTGTGCGCCGTCTCGAGCGCCGGGATGATCCCCTCGAGGCGGCTGAGCAGTGAAACACCGCGCAGCGCGTCGTCATCGGTGACGGCGACATATTCCGCCCGGCCGGTAGTCTTCATGTACGCGTGTTCGGGCCCTACGCCCGGGTAGTCGAGGCCGGCGCTGATGCTGTGCGCCGGGTGCACCTGCCCGTTCGCATCCTGCAGGAGCAGCGAGAGCGATCCGTGCAGAACACCAGGAGTGCCCGAGCTCAGCGTGGCCGAGTGCCGACCGGTGAGCACACCCTCGCCCGCCGCTTCGACGCCCACCAGTTCGACGTCATCATCGGGGACGAAGGCGTGGAAGATTCCCATCGCGTTCGAACCACCGCCGACACAGGCCACGACGGTCTTCGGCAGACGGCCCGCGTCGCGCAACATCTGCGCACGCGCCTCCTGCCCGATGCAGGCGTGGAAATCACGGACCATCCGCGGATACGGCGCCGGTCCGACGACGCTGCCGATGATGTAGTGGCTGCTGTCCACGTTGGTGACCCAGTCGCGGATCGCTTCACTGGTCGCATCCTTCAGTGTCCGCGTACCAGCGGTCACAGGCACGACCGTGGCACCGAGGAGTTGCATCCGGAACACGTTCAGGCTCTGACGATGCGTATCCTCTTCGCCCATGTAGACGACACACTCGAGCCCGAACTTCGCGCAGACAGTAGCCGTTGCCACACCGTGCTGCCCCGCGCCGGTCTCGGCGATGATCCGACGCTTCCCCATGCGCATCGCGAGCAGTACCTGCGCCAGCGCGTTGTTGATCTTGTGCGCTCCGGTATGACAGAGATCCTCGCGCTTGAGCCAGACAGGCGCACCCACTCGCTCCGACAGCCGCGCAGCGAAACCGAGCGGTGTTTCGCGACCAACGAACGTCGTCAACAGACCTTGGAGCTGAGCCTGAAAGGCCGCATCGGTCTTGATCGCTTCGTAGGCAGCCGTGAGCTCGTCGAGCGCGGGAATGAGCGTCTCGGGAACGTAGCGGCCGCCGAAAGGTCCAAAGCGATCCGATGGGGCTGCGTGGGGCTCCAGCATGGTGGCCATTTACTGCACTCCGGTAAGCGACAGCTGTTCATCGGCGTCGCGGTCGCCGCGTGCACTGGCGACGAACCGCTGCACACGAGCGTGATTCTTGATTCCGGGTGATGATTCCACACCCGACGACACATCAACGACATCCGGCGAGAGGAGCACAATCGCGGTCCGAACATTCTCGGGCGTCAACCCTCCCGCCAGTACGAGAAGCGCCGACGCGTCCGACTCCGCGCGCAGGGCGTCGAGCGGCGCCGCCAGTGCGCGCCAATCGATCGCGGTGCCTGTCCCGCCGAGCGCCCCAGGCACGAACGCGTCCAGCACCAGACCATCTGCGACCGCAAAAAGAGCCGCGGCGCGAGCCGCGTCGAACGCTGCCGGCTGAACACGCAGAGTGGCCCAGATACCTCCGGGCCAGCGTTCGCGCAGATCGAGCACCATCCGCGGCGACGGGTCCCCGTGGAGCTGGATGATGTCGGCGCCGGCAGTCATGGCATTTCGAACGATGTCATCCACCGGCTCGTGCCCGACAACGACCACGCGCGTCGCAGTCGCGGCGCTCGCGAACACGGTGCGAGCCGCCGTTGGCGTCAACAACCGTGGTCCACCAGCGAGGATGGTCCCCACGTACCTCGCCCCGGACAATGCGGCACAGGCGGCATCGTCCGGTCGCACCAACCCGCAGATTTTGGCTGCGGTGGTCACGCTCAGTCCCGTCGCCGTGCGCGAGGCACGCCGGTGAGAGCGGCCACGTCATGCGCCGGCGTGGCGGACGCCGAGATGAAGGAGCCAACCAGCACCGCATCAGCGCCGTAGGATGCAGCACGTTCGACGTCGGCGCGCGTGCGAACTCCACTCTCGTAGATCGCGAGATGCGTGACCGGGATCAGCGGCAACAGGCGCTCGCACACGGTATCGTCGGTCGTAAGGGTTTCCAGATCGCGCGAGTTGACGCCTATCAGCAATGCGCCAACGTCGAGCGCGTCGCGGAGTTCGTCTTCGTTACGCACTTCGATCAGGGGCTCGATTCCGAGCTTGCGACTGATGAACACCAATTCGCTCAAGCGGTCACTCGGAAGCGCGCGCGCAATGAGCAGAGCGGCCGATGCGCCGGCGCGGCGGGCTTCAACGAGTTGGACTGCATCGGTGATGAAATCCTTTCGAATGCATGGCCGCAAAGAGAGCGATGCCGCGCGTTCGAGATCCGCGAGTTCACCGCCAAATTCCGATGGTTCGGTGAGAATCGAGAACGCCGCTGCGCCGCCATCGTGGTATGCGCGAACCTGCAGCGCGGCGTCGAGGCCGGCGTTGATTGCACCCTTGGATGGCGAGCGGCGCTTCAGCTCGGCAATCACGGCGACGTCCGAGCGCGAAGCGATGGACTCGAGGATATCCGCGGGCACCGGTGCCGCCATCGCCGCTGCGAGCTGTTCATCGAACGAGGCGACGGTCAGCGACGCAATCGCCCGTTCGGCGCTTGCCGAGCTCAGCCGGCCTAGTGGGCCAATGGGAGGGGTCCACGCGCGGGCCACTTGCATTTCGGGATTCCTTCGGCAATAGTCTTCGGCAGCTATTCGGGGCGAATACCTGGCCTCGTTGAATCTAGCGTAGTCCCTTCGTCCCCTGCATCCGCCGGAGTCGGCCCCATGTCGCTTACCAAGCGCCAGCGTGAAATCCTCACCTTTCTCACCGTGTACACCGACGAGAATGGCTACGCCCCGAGCTTCGAGGAGATTGCCGAGCACTTCGGCTTTACCAGTCTGGCGACGGTGCACGAGCACCTGAGCAATCTCGAACGGAAGGCGTATATCCGCCGCGGCTACAATGAGAGTCGGGCGATCGAGATCCTCCCGTCAGAGAGCTCGCCGCGCTTTGTGGAGCTGCCGCTGCTGGGTCTGGTGGCGGCGGGCGTCCCGATCGAAGCGACCGGGAGCGGCGAAACGATGGCCGTTCCGCCAGACATGCTCCGAAAGACGGGGAATCACTACGTGCTCAAGGTACGCGGCAACTCGATGATCGACGAACAGATTCGCGACGGCGATTTTGTGGTCGTCAACGAGCGAAAGAGCGCCGACAACGGCGAGATGGTCATTGCGCTGCTCGACAAGACCTCGGCGACGGTGAAGCGGTACTACCGGGAGAAGGATGGCCGCATTCGGCTGCAGCCGGCGAACGACGCCATGGATCCGATCTTCACCGATGAGCGCAACCTGCTGATTCAGGGTGTCGTCGTGGGTGTACTGCGGAAGTACGCGTGAGCAGCGGGGGCTCATTCGGTGGGCTCCGCACGGCGATTTATGCCGTCGCTGATCTGCAGGCGGCAAAGGTGTGGTACGCCGACGTCCTCGAACGCGCTGCGTACTTCGACGAAGAGTTTTATGTCGGATTCAACGTCGGTGGTTTCGAACTGGGCCTCGTTCCGGAGCCAGACGTGCCGTTGGATCGTGACGCGGCCGGCGTTGCCTTCTGGGGCGTTCCTAATGCCGAGGAGGCCTACGCGCGGCTGCTGGCGCTCGGCGCGGCGGATCACGAGCCGGTGCAGGATGTTGGCGGTGGGGTCAGGATCGGTGCGGTTCGGGACCCCTTTGGCAACGTGCTCGGTGTCGTCGAGAATCCGCACTTTCGATTTGAGGAGTAGCGCGGAGCCACTTCAAACGGGGGTGGAACCGACCGAGACTACGAGGTGAGTTTCCGGCGCACGAAAGCGTGTGTCGGGTTTTCTCTACCGGTCGAAATGCACATGCGCCTCGTACTCGTCGACAACACGCATCACATCGCCGATGCCCACCGTCGCGCACTCAAGAGTGTACGACCGGAGTGGGACGTGGTGCTGGCGACCGACGCACGATCTGCGCTCGAGGCGCTCGAAGCACACGAGACCGATGTCTTCGTCTCGGAACTCGGCAAGCCGCCCACTGATGGTGTCGCGCTTTTTGAGACCGTCAAGGTCCGTTGGCCGGCAACCGTACGCATTGCGCTGTCGGAGTTTGCGGATCGGAGTGTGGCGCTGCGCCTCGAGCGCTCGGTGCACCGATTTCTCCACAAGCCGTGTGACACCCATACGCTCGCGATGCTGATCAATCGGAGCAGCACCTTGCGCGAATCGATCGACGACCCGGCGGTGCTGGCTGCCATCGGCGGGCTGGAAGCGATACCTCGTCCTCCCGTCACCGTCCAGGCGCTCGAGAAGGTGCTGGCCGATCCGGATGCCGGCGTCATCGCGGTCGCCGCCGTAATCAACCGGGATGCCGCATTGGCAGCGCGCCTGCTTCGCGTGGTCAACAGTTCGTTCTTCGGCGTCGCTCGGCAGGTGACGCGCGTGGACGCCGCCGTCAACTTCATGGGCCTCTCGCTGGTTCGCGCGATCGCGATGGCGGATGGCGCGACACGTGCCTTCACCGTGGCCCCCGACGTTCTGGATCTCGATGAATGGAACATGCACGCTGTTCGTGTCGCGACGACGGCGCGCGACATCTCGCTCGCGGTCTGCCCCCACGATCGTTCGCTGGCGGATGAATCATTTCTCGCCGGATTACTCCACGATGTCGGACAGGTGGTGATGGCCGGTGTCGCACCGCGCGCATGGCGAGCGCTTGAAGATTCCGCGCGCACCGATGGCCTCGCGATCGATGCGGTGGAGGAGCGCGCCGGGAAGGTGTCGCACGCGCTCGTCGGTGCGTACCTGCTCAGTTTATGGGGGCTGCCGTCGAGCGTCGTTGAAGCGGTCGCCTTTCACCACGCGCCGGATCGACTGGTGGGCAGCATCTTCGACGCGTCTCTGGCCGTGCACATCGCGGACACGCTTGTCACTCGCACACCGGGCCGCGTTGCACCCAGTGCGCATCTCGGCAGCATCACCGGGGCGGGCATCACCGAGCTGCAGCTGGAGGCGTGGCGCGCGCAGTACTGCGGGCAGGAGGCAGCGGCGTGATGGGTATCGTCGGCCTACGTCGAGTTGCCAGCTGACGACGCCGTGATCAGTTGTTCGAGGATCGGTATTGCCCGGGCTTCGCGCAGTGCGATGCGTACTTCATCATGCAGCGCCAGGTAGTCACCGCCGCCTCGTGCGACATAGAGCGCCGCAGCGGCGTTGACCGCCACCGCCGCCCGCGCGGCGGGCGCGCCGCCACCTGCAAGCACCTCGCGCACCACCGCCGAGTTCTCGCGCGGGTCACCGCCCGCCAGCTCGTCCGCGGCCATCGGCCCATATCCGAGCGATGCCGGATCGATCGTCCACGACTTGACCGGGTCGCGTCCTCGCAGTTCGCGAATCTGCGTGATGCCGAGCGGGGAGATTTCGTCCATTCCCGGCGCACCGTGAACGACCAGGGCATGTTCGGTTCCCAGTTCGTGCAACGCATCCGCGATCAGGTCCAGCCGCGACAGATCGGCGACGCCGATCACCTGACGACCGGCCGACGCCGGGTTCGCGAGCGGCCCGATCATGTTCATCACTGTCGGGATGGCCAGTTCGCGTCGTACCGGCCCGACGTGGCGCATCGCCGGGTGCATCAACGGCGCGAACATGAAAACAATGCCGACGTCGCGCAGGACTCCCGCCATCCGCGCCGCGGGCAGGTCGATGCGCACCCCCATCGCCTCCAGCAGGTCGGCGCTACCGCTTCTGCTGGTGAAGCTCCGATTGCCGTGCTTCGCGATCCGAACCCCGCACGCCGCCGCGACCAGCGCCGCTGCGGTGGAGATATTGAAGGTCGGGATCGCGCCGCCCCCCGTACCGCAGGTGTCCACCAGCGACGCCTGGTCCGCCACGTCCAATCGCACCATCGCGCGTCGAAGCGCGCGTGCCGCCCCGGCGATCTCGGAGGCGGTCTCCCCTTTCACACGAAGTCCCACGAGAAGCGCTGCCACCTGTACCGGTGTCGCGCTGCCAGCCATCACCACGTCGAAGGCGGCGCCGGATTCGTCTGCCGTCAGATGATGGCCCGACGCCAGGCGACGGATCGCGTGGCGCAGCAGATCATCGGACATCGTCACGCTCCGCTCGCCAGAAGATGCGAAGGCCTCACGCGGCGGACGCTGGCGGCAGCAAGTGCTCGGCCAGACGCGCCTGCGTTGCGACGAGCGCGATGATCAACCCGAGCAGTCGCACACGATCCACGTCCGCTTCGGTGAAGACCCCCTGCTGATTTCTGTTCGCGACATTCACCACCCCCACCAGATCTTCGCGATAGACCAGCGGAAAACAGATGAAGCTGCCGCTGGTGAAGTACTCGTCCTTCAGCAACGGGTGCTGGCTCGCCTGCGTCGCATCAGTCACCAGAATCACCTGACGACTGGCCGCGACCTTGCCCGCCACGCCACTGCCGATTGCCACGCGATAGCCGTCCCTCACGTCACGGGCGACACCGCGCGCCGCTGCGAGGTAGAGCATCCCCGGTTCCGGTGCGCGCATCATCAAGGAGACCCGCTGCGCCTGCATGTCTTCACCGACGAGCGTGAGCAGCTCGTCGGCCAGGCGGCGCGGTTCGGGGGCGCTGGCGTTCATGGACAGCACGCGATCGATCAGGTACACCGTTCGCTCGCGATCGCGTAACTCTTCGTTGCGTCGATGCAGTTCGATGTGCGCCTGTTCGGTCTGGCCGACGGCCGCTTCGAGCTGCTGCTGCAGACTCTCGGCGCGGCGCTGAAAGCGGCGTGCATCCTCCTGAATCCGGCTCGTCTCGCGTTCCAGCTGCACAACCCGCGCGCGGTCTGCGCCGTCGTCCAGCACCTGCGTCCTGGACGAAATCTTCGAGTCCAGTTCACCCAGACGACGATCGTACTCGCCGTGGATGCGCTGCGTCACCGACTCCAGCGTGACAACCGCTTCCCGGCGCGCATCCAGCTCGGCGAAGCGCGCGAAGGCCAGGTCGAAAAGTGCGGCGTTCGGGAGAAACTTTTCAATCGTTCGGCCACCGAAGAACTTCTTCGGTTCGACGACCGTCAGCACGCCGCCCAGCGCTCCGTCAAAACGCAGGCCGCGGATGGAGAGGGTTGCATTCTCCACGGGCGGCAATCCAAGCAGCCGCGCGAAATCCGCCGCACGGTCGGTGACATCCACAAAGGTGGAGCCGGCCGCCACGCCCTGACGCACGCTGATCGGCAGCTGGTCGAATGCAACTTCGAGCTGCGTTGGGCGCGAGGACCCGACCGATGTGGGACTGATTCGGTCGGTCAGAAGCTCCCGGCGCCCGTCGTACCGGAAGAATGCGAGATAGGCGCCCCGGTCGAGCTCCGCCAGAGCCTCGCCCAGCACGGCGATCGCGCCTCCCAGATCGGGAGCCACGGCCAGCGAATGAGCCAATGAGGCGAGCGTGCGAGGTGCCATCGGTGGGGTCTGAGACTGTACTGAGCGGCAGGACCAGGTGGCGGGCTGCCGACCCAAGGGTGACGGGCTCGTGCGGGCTTGTCAATCCGTTGTCCTGACACGACTTGTCTTGCTTGAAGTCACTTCCCAGCCGGCCTAGCTTTCGCACAATGTCGCAACGCACTCTCCAACTGGTGGTTCAGTACGATGGCGAGGCGTTCGCCGGCTGGCAGCGACAGCCGTCCCAGCGAACTGTACAGGGCGCGCTCGAGCACGCTTTGTCGCGGCTCATGCAGGTTCACGTGCCCGCCATTGGCGCAGGTCGGACGGACGCCGGCGTGCACGCGCTCGGTCAGTCGGTCAGCGTCACCGTGCCGCTGAAATGGGATCCGTCATCGCTCCGGCGGGCCCTGAACGGAGTGCTGCCGCGCGACATTCGGTGCGCCGCGGCGCATGAGATGACATCGGAGTTCCACGCTCGGTACAGCGCCGCGGCTCGGCAATATCGATACCTCGTCGGCACTGACGAGTCCGCTGCCAGCCCATTCCGCTACAACCGGGAATGGGCGCTCTGCCGAACCCCGTCGTACACCCTGCTGGCGAGTGAGGCTGCCGCGGTTGTCGGCGAGCACGGATTTCGCGGCTTCGCCGTGAAGGGGACTGCGCCAGACACTGATGATCATTGCTCCACCGTGTTGCGCTGCGAGTGGGAGGTCAGACCGGGTGGTCTGGCGCTCGTGGTCAGCGCCAGCCGCTTTCTCCACCATATGGTACGTTTCCTCGTTGGCACAATGGTCGAGGTTGGCTTGGGACGACGAGAGCCGGGCACGGTACGCGCGCTCCTCTCCGCCAATGACAATCGAGGGGTCTCGCCCCCGGCGCCCGCCTGCGGCCTGTATCTTGAGCGCGTGGTCTACCCGGCACACCTCTATCTGGCTGCGTCTCCGTCGGTGGCGGCCTGATTCTCCCATGCGTCTCGCCGACCGACTCGTCACATCCACTCACTCGCGTACCCGACTCAGCGTGATGGTACTCCGATTCAGTACGCTCTCATGCTCGCTGTTGGTCCTCGCCTGCGAAGGGGTGTCTCCCGTCCCGAGTGACGCGCAGCGTCCGGTGGCCGCGACGCCCACCGCCGTCACGGCACCATCGCGGGCCGAACAGGCAGCCGCTGCGTTACCGGCGTCACGTCGCACAGCGATTACGGAAGCGGTTGCGAGGGTCGCACCGGCCGTCGTCACGGTGCAGACCGAAACCGTGCAGCAGGTTGCCGCCGATCCGTGGGAAATGTTCTACGGCGGACGCAGCGGGCAGCGCACGCAGGCGGGCATCGGATCTGGGTTCATCGTGCAGTCCGACGGTGTGATCGTCACCAACGCACATGTGATTGCCGGCGCGACGAAGGTGAGCGTCGCGCTGCGCGATGGTCAGACGTATGACGCGAAACTTGTCGGCATCGACGAATTGAACGACCTGGCCGTGCTGCGAATCAACGCCACCAGGCTGCCCGTCGCTCCAATCGGCACGTCGTCTGACTTGGCGATTGGTGAGTGGGCGATCGCCATCGGCAATCCGTACGGTTTTTTGCTCGGCAACACCGAACCGAGCGTGACGGCCGGTGTGATCAGCGCCACTGGTCGCAACCTTGTGCCGCAACAGGGCGGCAGTGACGGACCGGGCACCTACGTGGACATGTTGCAGACGGACGCCTCGATCAACCCCGGCAACTCTGGTGGACCGCTGGTGAACGCACTCGGTCAGGTCATCGGCGTG
>Ga0209591_10002397_pt1 | contig 22525 bp, 16 predicted proteins | sample MAT01_FD_187207 | JGI IMG/M metagenome (GOLD analysis project Ga0209591, IMG submission 187207) | Freshwater microbial communities from Lake Fryxell liftoff mats and glacier meltwater in Antarctica - MAT-01 (SPAdes) (version 2) | ecosystem: Environmental > Aquatic > Freshwater > Ice > Liftoff... | reverse complement strand
GGTGGAGCCCGCGCGCGTCCTTGAGGGGTACAATGTCCTTTTAGCTCGGAGTGGCAAAGCCCCCTTTGCCATGCAATGGCTAACGCGTGGGTCTGGCCCGGATGCTGTGACGGCTCAGGTTTCGGTGACACCGCCCCGCTACCTCCGGGAAGCGGGCGAAACGCTCGCTTTTGGAGAGCGATCGCGGCTAGCCCGAGGCAGCGAAATCACGGTGCGCGGTAGCGCGGTGCGGCCCGGGCGAGCGTTGGTTCTCACCGATGGTCAGCGAGAGGTCGAGTTTGTGGATGATGGCACGGGGGCTGTGGTGGCGCACTACAGTCTGGAGCAGAGTGCGACGCTGTTCGTTGCGGCGCGCTTCGGAGAAGTGCGGATTTTTGAGCCACTTTCGTTGGTGGTGGAGGCCGCGCTGGATACGGTGCCGAGTGTTGAGCTTGAAGGCGCACCTGCGACCGTGAAGCTTGAAGAGATCGAGCGCCTGGAGCTTCGCTATCGCGCGTTCGACGACCATGGGCTGCGCCAGCTCGATCTCGTTCTACGCTCGGGAGGCAAAGAACAGCGCCGGCCGCTAGCACGGCTGGATGGCCAGACTAAGCTTGAGCAAGGTGGGTACGCGCTTGGCCAGAATGATTCCTTCTTGCAGCGCTTGTTCTTGCCGGTGGTGATCAGCGTCGAGGCCAAAGACAACGAACCATTGTCCGCGGATCGTTGGGGAAAGAGTTCGGCTATCACACTCATCCCGCCCGCCCTCGGCACGGTTCAAACGGCGCGCTTGGATGTGCTGCTCAAGGCTCGCGACGCCCTCACCGAATTTCTAGCTTGGCAGCTGCACGCCAAGGATGTCGAGGCCACAGCACAGATCAGCGCCAAAGCTCGCGTGGACACGCTTGCGAGCGAGATACAGGCCTCGTTTCAAGGGAAGGCCACGCTCAATCCAGGAGTTCAGGCCTTCATCACGGCTCAAGTGGTTGGGCTCTCCAAGCTTTCGGGCGAGGAGCTTGCGGCAGGCACCGAAAGTGCGCTGCTTGCCGTGGACATGCTGGCTCGACGGCTGGCGGTTGAGGATGCGCGCTTCGTTGCCAAACAGTTGGCAGATGTCGCCAAGGAAATAGCAGGGGCCGCTCGGCAGGCACAGCTGCCCGAAGGCAGTGGCGGGAGCGCTGAACGGTTTGATGCTGCTGCCAAGGTTCTAGAAGAGGGAGGGAAGAAGCTCTCCCTGCTGCTTGAGCTGGGGCATGATCTTGGCACACTCACCTTGAGCGAGCTTGATCGGATTCGGCGTGCCCGCGACAAACAAGATTTTTTCCACGCAGAGCTCGCCGCCCGCCATCTTGCGTTGCGGCTCAGTCGACCGAACCCCTCGTTTGGTTCAGCGGCTTCGGGGGGGAGCGAGGCGGGGCAAGGCAATCAATCCTCCGCGAGTTCTGAAACCTCCGATGCCGATCAGAAGTTTGACCAATGGGCATCCGAATTGGAACGCTTGGCGCAAGAGCACGCCAAGGAAATCAGTACCGTAGAACGTGCGCTCAAAGACGCCGATTCCGAGCAAGATCTAGAACCATTTCGCCAGGAAGCCAGTGCGCACGCGAGCGCGATTCGGCAGCTCATGAAAGATTTGCCGGACGTCGGCGCGCCGCCCGAAACGGCGGAGGGAGCACTGGCTTTGGCTCGTGAGTACGCGGCAGCCATGGCACAGAACCTGGAGCGGCTCGCGTTTGAGCACGCTGTTGAGAGTGGGCGAGATTCGGTCAGTTCGCTCAAAGACAGCGCCCGCAAGCGCAGTGCGGAGGACTACAACACCCTGCCGACACCGGAAGCTTTGAAGGACAAAGAATCCCAGCTGAAAGAGCATCTCGCGTGGGCGGAGCGGATCCAGAAGATTCTCCAAGAGCGAGCCTCCGTTCAAGCGAAAGGGCAGCTGGAGAATTCGGCGAATCGGGAAAGAGAGCTCGGAACCTGGGCAGAGCAAATGACGAAGCGGGGGCAGGCAAAAGGTGCCGCAGTTTCTCAGCAAAGCTTGGAGGGCCTCGGGAAGGCGGGTCAGCTGATGCGGCAAGCCGAAGCCGCCTTGGCGGAGGGGCGCGGCGAGAATGGCCGCGACTTCCAATTGGAAGCCCAGCGTTATCTTGAACAGGCGTCAACAGGCACCACCCAAACGGACAACGAGGGCAGCCCAGGCGGTAGCGTTGGCAAGGCTTCCCCCAGCGAAGACGAGGTGCCGAAGGCGGAACGGCGCAGGAAAGCCGAGGAATTCCGAAAGCGCGTGCTGGAGGGGCTCGGTCAGGCCAGCAGCGGCAAGCTGGCGCCCGCCGTGAAGCGGTACGCGGAAGGGTTGCTGCAATGAAGCGCTGGCTCGTAGCGCCGTGCCTTCTGGCAATCAGTTTGGCTTTTTCTGGCCGCGGCTCGGCGTTGCTCGGTTCGGAGCCAACCTTGAATCAGATTTCCAACGCGATCACGGACGTGGAGCTCAGTCGAGCTTCTCAGCTGATTTCTCAAGTGAAGTCCCCATCGTTGGATCTAGCCTTGGAAAGAGCACGCCTCGCGATTTACGTGGGCGATTGCGATTCGGCAGATGCCATCCTGAGATCGCCTGATCTCGCAGAGTCTCCGCGTGGGGCACCGCTGGCCAACCTCGCTTCGCGCTGTGCGATGGCAACAGCGGGCTCGCTGATCGTCGAGGATAAGCAAAAAGGAGTATGGTTTCGCATTCAGGATGCTGAAGACCGCGCCCTCGTGCCTTATCTCACTGACGTTATCTTGAAAGGGGCTGAGCAGCACGCGCACGATCTTGGGACCAGCCTCCCGCGGCCAATCCGGGTGGATCTGGTACGCGATCTCTTCTCGCTGGCGGCTATTTCTGGCTTGCCGCTTCAAGCCGCCGAAACAACTGGCACAGTGGCCGTGGCGCGCTGGGGTCGGGTCATACTGCTTTCGCCACGTGCCGCACCCGAAGGCTATCCCTGGCAAGATACGGTAGCCCACGAACTCTCACACTTGGTGGTGAGCCGTGCCACGCGGGATCATTCTCCTTTGTGGCTACAAGAGGGCTTGGCCAAGCACCAGGAAACGCGCTGGCGCAACGTGCAGCCCTTTGATGAGCAGTATCAGCCTGACCAGATTGCCTTCGTGGCGATGCAGACGGGCCAACAAGTAGGGTTGGATCAGTTAGGGCCCTCCATCGCCATGCTGCCCTCGCCACAGGCTGCATCGATTGCGTTTGCAGAGGTCACTAGCTTTATCCAGTTCTGGATTGAATTGAACGGTTATCCGGCGCTGAGGCTCCTGCTCACCGATCTGCGTGGCCTCGGGCCGAACGGTGTGGACCAGGGGTTGCGCAGTGTGTCCGGTTATTCGCTTGCCAATTGGGACCGGCGTTGGCGGCAGAGTTTGCGAGAAAAGTTCAAGGCTCAGAAGCTGCCAGCGCTGGCAGAGTTGTTAGGGGGTGGTGTCGTACTTGATCAAAAAATCTCCCAAGCAGTGCGTTTGAGTGATCTGCTGTTTGAGCGAGGACACGGTGTCACGTCTTCGGAACGGATCCTGCCAGTGCTTTCGCAGCATGCTCAGGATGGCTTTCTGCGTTTTCGAGCAGCACGGGGTTTCGCTGATGAAGGTGATAGAGCAGGCACCGAGCGAGCGCTCGGTCAGCTTTCAGACTTGAAGTCGCCGCATTATGGTTGGTTCGCGCTCAAAGGTCGTTCGCTGTTGCTCCGTTCGGAAAAAGTAGCAGCCGAACACTTATTTACGCTGGCCGTTGCCCGTCATCCCCTGAGTGAAGTGGCAGGTTGTGAAGGCCAGTGGCTGCGGCGCTCACAGGGTTATGCGGCGTTGGAGGTAGGTCGTCCGGAGGGCGAACGTGCCCGCGCGTTGTGCGATGCCGCGCGCCGCTGGGACCAGCCTCGCTGAGCGGGGTGAAAAAGATCCGATGTTGCGCCATTTTTGAAGGTCCAGGCGTTGAGCTTTCAATTCAAAACGAGGCACGGATCCTTCAATAAGGGAAGCGAAGCTTTGCACAATTGACCGGGCCCCGAGCTACCGCCTACGATACTGTGATCATTAGAGGTGTCCGTGAGTGTCAGCACGTTTGCAGCAGCTCAATTCTTGAAGGTTCTTCCCCGCGCTCAGATCAGTCGAGCCCTGGGGTGCCTGTGTGATCTCACACTTTCACCGACGACCTCGAAGCTGGTCTCGAACGCCTATTGTCGGCTGTTTCCGGTCGACCTCGCGGAGGCCGTCCCCCAGTCCACACCGTATTCGAGTTTCGACGCGTTCTTCACACGGGAGTTGCGCCAAGGAGTGCGCCCGATTTCTCATGATTCTATCGTAAGTCCGGCGGACGGTCGTCTGTCCGCAGCCGGACCCATCGTGGGTGGCACGACGATCTTGGTCAAAGGGCGTCCGTATGAGGTGGGTGAGCTGCTGGGCGAGCCTGCGGATGCTGCTCGCTTCCAGAATGGCTCGTTTGCAGTCGTTTACCTGGCGCCGGGAGATTATCACCGTGTACACAGCCCGGTGGATGGCCAGGGCGTTTTAGTGCGAGGGATCCCCGGAGATTATTTGCCTGTCAATCGCATCGGCGAAGAGCATTTCCCTAGGCTGTTCGTGCGAAACAATCGGGTTGCCATCACCTTAGAAACGAAAGCTCATGGGCGTGTAGCTGTGGTGCTCGTGGGTGCTTACATCGTGGGTCGCATCAGCATGTCCGCGCTTCCGTATCCGGCGGTCCCGCCCGGAGCCCATGTGCTGTCGCCAGCCCTCAACCTCCAGCGGGGCGACGAGCTGGGCGCCTTTCACCTGGGTTCCACCGCCGTGGTGATAGTGGAGCGCGGTGGGGATATTCGGAGGCCGCTTGGACGGATCCGCTACGGGGAATCGCTGCTGAGCGACGCTGGCCAATGACCGGTGAGGAGAAAGAGTTTGACGTTCAAGCAGCCGTTCTGGTTGCTCAAGCGGGTTCAGCTCTGGGAGGGGGTGTGGCCGACTTGTCGGATGAGGTGGAGCCTGCCTCAGTTCGCAACACGGAGCCCGCGCCAAGCCGACTGACACCGCCCCCGAAGCCCAATTCCACTGTTCCATTGGTGGCGATTTCCTCGCCGGCAGTCCGGCATCGTTCCTCGCCGCGTCCGCCCCCGCCCTCTAAACGCGCTCGGAGCGAACCCCCGCCCCCGCAACTGTTGGTTCCTAGCATCGATCCAGCACCCAGTTTCGTTGCGCCGCCGTTGGCTGAGGTTGCAGATTTACGGTCAACGCCACCGGCTGCTCGTGGCGAGGAAAACCCGGTGCCTGAGAGCGAAGCGAACCCGAGCAGCCGCACCGTTGCTTCCCCAATCATGGCGATGCGCATTATCGTGGTGGGTGAGGGCGCGCGTCAGCTCCCGTTGCCCTCCGAGTCTGAAGTTGACGCCGTGGAAAGCGTAGCTTTCGACGGTGCGCCCGATATCTCGATAGAAGTCGATGCTCCGAGCCCTTCAGCTGAGATGCTGAGAGCAGCGCCGTCTGAGGAGATTGAGGAAGCGGATGCTGATGGCTTGCTTGAGCAGCGGCGTGATAAGCCTCCGCCTCCGCCGAAACGTCGCGCTGCTACTGCTGCTGCGGTGGATGCCAGCCTGCCGCGTACCAATCCGCCCGAAAAGCCGAAACGTCGACGCCCTTGGTGGGAAGAGGTTTTCTCCGAGGATTTTTTGCGAGCGGAGCGTTTGCTCACCGACGTGCAGGTGAAGCGCGAGGTGGATTTCATCGAGAATTCGCTGGCGCTCGATGCGGGTGGCAGCGTGCTCGATCTCGGGTGTGGGACTGGCCAACATGCCGTTGAGCTCGCGAGTCGAGGTTACGGTGTGGTGGCGTACGATCTTTCGCTCGATCAGCTGGCGGTGGCTGCGGATGTCGCGCAGGAGCGTGTTCAGAGGTTGAGCTTGTTGCAGGGCGATATGCGCGAGCTGGCCTTCAACGAGATGTTTGATGGCCTCTACTGTTGGAACACAACGTTCGGCTATTTCGAGGAGGAGAAGAATTTCGCGGTGGCGCAGCGCATGTTTCAGGCGTTGAAGCCAGGTGGGCGTCTGGTGTTAGACGTTGCCAATCGGGACTATTTGGCTGGGAATTCTCCGTGCCAAGTTTGGTACGAAGGGCAGCGTTGCGTCTGCATGGATGACGCTAATCTTGATTTCATCACGAGTCGGTTGAAGATCAAACGCAGCGTCATCTTAGATGACGGCCGAACCCGGGAATGCAGCTATTCCTTGCGAGTCTACGGTCTGCACGAGCTTGGGAAGCTGCTCCACGACGTCGGCTTTCGCATCGCCCAGGCCAGCGGCCATCCCGCCACACCGGGCGTGTTTTTTGGCCAATCCTCACCGCGCATCATTATCCTTGCGCAGAAGCCCTAGCTCGCGCTCGCTCGCGTGTACTCACGCCAGGGGTCGGTGTAGAAGAATCGGTGTGAGTCTAGAGCGGGAGCTTTCGCAGCAGTTTCCTCACTTGTTGGTGAGCTCCCAGCCGAAGGAGCGTGCACAATACAGTCGGGACCTTTGGCCGCGGCGGTTAATCCAGATGCGTGCAGGGGAACTCCCGGCGACCACTCCGCTCGTCGTCTGGCCCGAGCGCACCGAGGACGTCGGTGAAATTCTCGCGTTTGCGCGCGAGAAGGGGCTCAAGTTGGTGCCATATGGCGCTGGAAGTGGCGTGTGTGGTGCCATTCTGCCTGATGCCTCGACGCTGGTTATGGACCTGAAACGCCTTCGATCCTTCTCGATTCAGGAGGATGGCCAGTTTGTTGACGTCGCGCCGGGCGTCATGGGCTTGCCATTTGAAGAGGAGCTACAGCGGCGCGGATTTACCGTGGGTCACTTTCCCTCGAGCATTTTGTGCTCGACAGTAGGTGGCTGGGTTGCCGCCCGGGGTGCAGGACAATGCTCAGGAAAGTACGGAAAAATTGAAGACATGGTGGCCGGCCTTAGCGTCGTCACGGGGCTCGGCGAGCTGGTGCACGCGCGCTATCGAAGCACCGCACCCAATTTATTGCCGCTGCTGGTCGGCTCGGAGGGCACGCTGGGAATTTTAACGAGTGCGACGTTGCGCTTGCACCCAAAGCCGGCTGCGCAGGGCTTCTTGGCATTTGATTTTTCGTGCATGGAGCAGGGCATGCAGGCCTTGAGGAGTATCTTTCAACACGGGCTGCGCCCCTCGGTCACTCGGCTCTACGATCCCCTTGATTCTTGGCTCTTCGATCAGTCCGGCAAGAAGCATCAGCCTGAAGCTCCGAGTCCGATCGCGGAACGCTTGAAGCACGCGGTGCTTCGGGGAGCGCTTCAGTTCTCAAAGGTCGGGTTCAGCGCACTCAAAGCCGTGGAGGGGCTCAATCTCGTGCGCTGTCTGCTGATCCTCGTGTTTGAGGGTGAAAACGAGGAAATTGCCGCAGACATGGAACGCGCGCGTGCGTATTGTCGCGCGGAGTCCGGTCTGGATCGGGGAGCCAAGCCGGGAGAGCGCTGGTTTGCTAACCGCTACGCGGTGAGTTTCAAGCAGTCAGGCGTATTCCGAGCGGGTGCTTTTTCAGACACCTTCGAAATTGCAGCGAGTTGGTCCAAGCTCAACGCGGTCTACGACGCCGTGCGTAGTGCCGTTTCTGAAGAAGCGCTGGTGTTGGCGCACTTGAGTCATGCCTACCCTGACGGCTGCAGTATTTATTTTACGTTCGTTGGTTCTGCGCACAACGAAGCGGAATCGTTGGCAAAGTACGATCGTATTTGGCGGCTTGCGCTCACTTCCGCACTGGCGACGGGCGCCACGATTAGCCATCATCACGGCATCGGTCGCAGCAAGCTCGCGTTCTTGCACGAGGAGTGGGGGCATGGGGGCGCGCTGTTGCAGAAAGCCTTGCGTCGGGCTTGGGATCCTGATGGCTTACTCAACCCTGGGAATCTTCTGCCGAGCCAGGCCGGTGTTCGTGAGGCGCTGAACGTTGAGCCACCAAAAGGGCCACGTATCAGCCTAGATGTGGCTTCACTTTCAATAACTGCCGATGGCGATGTGGCGGTCGGGGAAGTCGAAAGATTTGCTGAAGGTCAGGGGCTGAAGCTCCATTTTGCCGAAAGTTGCAGGGCCTTGCCGGTGGCCGAGTGGGTGGGGCAGGGCCTGCCCGGAAGCCTGGATTTCTGGCGGGATCCAGTGATTCAACCGCTTTCTGGGCTATCGGCTCGCTTGGCTTCAGGCCAACAGGTTCACATCAAGTCCGTGCCACGCCGCGCCACGGGGCCAGATTTGCGAGCCCTGTTCGTTGGAGTTCACGGTCAGATTGGAGATGTCGAGCGAGCAACGTTGCAGCTCTCCAAACGTGAGGCGCCTGCAGTGCGCGAATTCAAGACCGACCTTCCGCGCGAGCCTATGCTTTCAGAGGGGGAGCGTTCGGTTTGGATTCGCATTGCCGCGAGCTGTACACGTCTCGATTCCTGAGCGTGTGATCAAGCGCTGTCTGGTGTGAACGGCGGGGTAAGGCCCTGCAGCGCTGCCTCCACGCGTTGACGGTCGGCAGGATCAAGCGGAGCACCCTCTGCGCGGTGGAGGGCGTACTTCAGAACCGACGCTTCGATCGCACTGAGCGCCACCGTGCGCGCATAGCCAATTTGCTTCACCTGATAACGAATCAGAACCTGACCATCTTCGAGCAGCTGCTCGCCAGTCAGTTCCGCGCGCGGGCTCCTGTCGCCCAGCAGCTGGCGGATGATGCCGCGGAGCTTGCTCGCACGGCGCCGGGCACGCGTGGCCTTCGGATCGGTGAAAAGCTCAAAAAACCGATTGCGCGAATAACTATTTGGGGCGAGCACCAACGCGCAAAGCAGCGCCTCTGCTCCTGGGACATGCTGGCTCATACGGCTCTCAATGAGCTTCCTCGAGCCGCATAGCTTGCTCCCAGGCAACCACGGCATCCACGAGCTCTGCGAGATCACCTTCCATCACTCGATCCAGTTTGTAGAGCGTGAGCCCGATGCGGTGATCGGTTAGCCGGTTCTGTGGGAAGCTATAGGTGCGGATTTTCTCGGAACGATCGCCAGCTTTCACCATACTGCGCCGTTCGTCCCGAATGAGGTCGGCCTGTTTCTGCTGCTCAAGATCAAGCAGCCGGCTCCTCAACACCTTTAAGGCCTTCGATTTGTTCTTGATCTGGCTGCGCTCATCTTGGCATTTCACGATCATCCCAGTGGGTAGATGCGTGACTTGAACCGCGCTGTTCGTCGTGTTGACACCCTGGCCACCAGGTCCACCCGCGGCTGCGATGTCAAAGCGGAGTTCCTCTTCATTGAGAACGAAGTCCACCTCTTCAGCTTCGGGCAGCACTGCAACCGTGGCGGTAGAGGTATGAATGCGTCCCTGTGCCTCAGTCGCCGGTACCCGCTGCACTCGATGGACGCCGCCTTCAAGCTTCAGGCTGGAAAAAACCCGATTACCAGTGACGAGCGCAATAATTTCTTTGAAACCACCTGCCTGAGCCTCGCTCCTCGCGAGCACTTCAACCTTCCAGTTTCGAGATTCGGCATAGCGCGTGTACATGCGAAACAGGTCCGCCGCAAAAAGCGCTGCCTCTTCACCACCCGTACCCGCCCGGATTTCCAGGATGGTATTCTTCTCGTCGTTGGGATCGCGCGGAAGGAGGAGAACTTGGATCTTGGTCTCAAGCTCTGCCAGCTTCAGCTCCAGGCCCGGTAACTCCTCTTGCGCCAGCTCACCAAGCTCCGGATCGGTCAGTGCCTGGCGGTCTTCATCAATCTGTCGCGAGAGCGTCTGCCACTCGCGAAATGCGGCAACGACCAGGCTGAGATGAACCCGTTCCCGATTCAGCTCGTTCAGGCGTTTGGGATCGCGGTTGATCGTTGGATCGCAAAGGAGTTCGTCGATCTCCTCTGAGCGCCGGCTTAGGGACTGCAGTTTCTCGATGGGGATCATGGGCGCCAGGCAAGGAGCAGAGCGTCAGTTCGCGCTCCTTTCGACTCGGCCAGCTCAGGTAGGGTTGGTAGCGTACCGGCGGCGGAATCGATCAACGCGACCCTGAGTATCCACGAGGCGCTGCTTACCCGTGAAGAAAGGATGGCAAGCCGCGCAGATGTCGACCGCGAGCTCCTTCCGCGTCGAACGCGTCTGGAAAGTGCTTCCGCAGGCGCAGGTGGCGGTGGCGGGCTCGTATTCGGGGTGAATGCCGTCCTTCATGGCTCTCTCTCGATCAGGTGGGGGTCGGCAGGTGCCGGGAGGGCGGAACCTAGCTCCGCTCCCGAGGAGGAGCAAGCCCCCCCCGGAATCGAGGTGGCCCACGGGCCTTCCCGGGGTGTCGTGCTTCAGAGGGTTCTGGTGGCTCCTAAGGGTGGTAAGCTTAGATCTCCTGTCTCATGAGTGGCGCTTTGGACAACGTAGTAGAAGTGCGCGAGTCGGCGCTACGCGTTGCCAAGTGGCTGGTTGAAAAGAGTCAACCGGACCAGGCTGTCCAGCTTCTGTGTGTTTGGGCTGCAACGGGCCCTAACGATCAACAAGGGCAAGCGTTGCTCGCTGAGGCGCTGCGCATCGATCCCAGCGCTCGTGTTGCGCAAGAAGCTTTTGAGCACATGGAGGGGATGGCAGGTGCGCATCCCGCACTCGCTGAAGCGCGTTCGGCTTTTGGGGCTGAAGGCCTCGCAAAGCTTGAAGGCGAGATGCGGCGGCCGAATTTTCGGCGTGCGCAGATGGGTTTCAACAACAACATCAAGTGTCAGGAGCAGGTTTTCCACGTCCAGACCGAAGATTCTGGACTCGATCAACCTCACATTATCACGCATCTATTTGCTGACGGTGGTCGCGTGATCAAGAGCCACAAGCGCAGCTACGCCCAGGCCGTTTCCCGCACCGATGTGGCCGAGTTTGTCCGCTCGCTCATGAAGGCCCAACACCTGGAGATGGTCTTAGCGCTTCGCGAAGGCAAATTTAACGAGATTATTGCGGGGCGTGCAATCGGCGGCGTCGAGGTTCTGGTGAACGCACCGAGCGTGGATGCGATGAAGATCGCGAACAAACGCCAGCAACGAGCGACGCTCATTCGGCCTCCCGAGGCGGCTCCGGCGTCGCCCCAGGGTGAGCAAGCGTTGCCTCTCATGAAACGGGCAGGTGCACCCCAGAAGTCGCTCTTCACTCTGCACGTTCTACGAAGCCTGGCAGGTGGGCCCGACCGCTATTCCCCATCTGGGGAGAGTGCAGTCGTGGGCTCTGCCGGAGATATACAGCTTCACGGCGAGGTGTTCTGCCATCCACGCGAAGCTCAATTGAGCTACAAAGACAGCCGGCTTTGGCTTGAGGATCTCGATGGCGGTAACGGCGTGTTCTTGCGAATTAGAACGCCGGTTGAATTGGATTTTGGAGATGAATTCGTTGTGGGCGATCAGCTGCTGCGCATCGACAAGAATCCGGTTGCAGATGACGGGCCCGACCCCGCGCCGACGTATTTCTATTCGTCGCCCAAGTGGCAATCGTCATTTAGGGTGACCCAAATGATCGAGAATGGAGCGCAAGGAGCCTGCAGTGTCGCACGCGGCAAGACACTGCAGGTTGGGTCCGCAATTGGCGATCTGCTGTTCCCGGATGACCCGCTCCTCTCGGAGCAACACTGCGTGGTGGAGGAGCAAGCCGGAAGTGTTGTGCTTTCTGATCTTGCTTCCCGCACGGGGGTGTTCGTACGGATCCGGGGTGAACAGGAGCTGGCCCACGGAGATGAGCTGCTGATCGGCCGAACGCGGCTAGTTGTAGACCTCACGTCCGGCCCGGCTGCCTAGCCAGGGCACACAAAAAAATGACGGCCAGGAGAGTTACCTCTCCCAGCCGAACATCATCCAACCGCAATGCGGTCGCTCGTATTACTCAGCAGCAGGAGCAGCTTCAGCAGCGGGAGCAGCTTCAGCAGCAGGAGCTGCTTCTTCAGCAGCGGGAGCAGCGTCAGCAGCAGGAGCTGCTTCTTCAGCAGCAGCAGCAGCAGCAGCAGGAGCGGCCGGAGCTTCGGCCTCAGGGGTGGCAGCGCCACCGCAAGCAACGAGCAGAGCGGCCATCGGGAGAGCGAGTAGAATCTTCTTCATATGAGGTTCCTCCTAAAAACTGACCCGCGGGATTAAGTAGTTGCGAGTCCAGCCCCCACCAGACGCTCCACCCCCTCAGGATGGCTCACCCAGACTCAACATTCGGCCTGCCGGCTGAATGGGATCTGGGCGCGGCCTCTATAAATGAAGGTAAAACAACCAATACCGACCCTAGTTTCGCGCGGCTGAGCTGAAAGGCACGGCTCGAGCGTCCATACTGAACTCCAATGCCCCGTTTCCCCGCGTCCCGAGGCCACCTCAGATTGGTGGCAGAGTCTGGCCCCGGTGCGGCCGCCTCACTCCCGTCGGTGGTCGCAGCGCTCGGAGACGATCAGCTGGTCGTTTTAATGCGCCAAGGAGATGCGGTCGCATTCGAGGCGCTCTACCGGAGGCACGCGACGTTCGCGATTAACCTGGCAGTGCGGATTCAGGGCAACGCCTGCGACGTCGAAGACGTCGTGCACGATGCTTTCTTACGGGCAGCCCAACGGACCGATGCCCTGCGGGATCCTGGGGCCTTTCGCCCCTGGCTAGGGTCGATTGTGGTTCGCTTGGTCAAGACGCGGTTGCGACGTGGCAGGCTGATGAATGTTTTCGGGATTGGTCTAGGCCAGCGTGCTGCGGTGGACCGCTTGGATATCGATATGTTGGTTTCGAGTGACGCCGGGCCTGAGGCGCGCGCGGAGCTGTTTCAAGTTTACACGGCGCTTTTGGAGTTGCCGGCGGATGATCGAATTGCTTGGACGCTGCGCTACGTGGAGCACCACGATTTGCAGGGCGTCAGCCAGCTCGCCGAGTGTTCGGTGGCGACGGCCAAACGACGCATTTCGCGCGCGCAAACTCATCTGCTCGCGAAGTACCGCCACCCGGCCTCCGACGATGATTCAGAAGAACCGAGCAAGTCATGACATCGCAGTTACCCCGAATCGATCAAAAACTCTTGAAGAATGCCGGAGCCCAAGCGGCTGTGGAGCGCATTTGGCAAAGGCTCGAAAACGAAGCACCGCTAGCTCGTTATTCACGGGCTCCACGCGTGTGGGCGCTCGCCTTGGCGAGCGTCACCTTTGCGGCGGGCTTGTGGCTCGGGATGCAGCTGAATGGCCACGAAGTTCCTTCCGCCCAAGTGGCAGCTGAGCCAGCCACACGCCTATGGCCCGTTTCCGGTGCCGTGAAGGAAAGCGCCGCGATCCCTCGTGGTGAACCGGCGGCCGCGCGGCGTGGGGCCAAGCGAGCTGCCGCTTCAGGAGTTTCGAAGACCACTCGGCTGGCACCGCTTGGAAGTGAGCAAGCAGAGGTTCCTCTGCCCTCCCCTGGCCCCACGGCTTCCGCCGTAGCCAATGCTTCGGGAGGATTGGGGTCACCGGAGTGGATGCGTCTGGCCAATCTTGGGGATTATGTGAGCGCGCTCCGGGCGGTCGAAGAAGAGGGCGGATTTGATCAACTTTTGGCAACGGCCACGGCAGACCGATTGATGGCTAGCGTGGATGTTGCTCGGGCGACCGGGCAAAAAGGCCGTGCTTTGCAGGCACTTCGCAAAGTTCTCGGGCAGTTTTCGGGCAGTCCCGAAGCCCCGCTCGCTGCTTGGACCCTCGGGAACATGTTGGAGCAGGTCGGCGACCCAGTGGGCGCGGCAGCCGCATTTGCTCAGTACCAGCGCTTGTCGCCGCAGGGGGATTTCGCTGAAGATGCGGTGGTCCGGCAGTTGGAGGCTCTGATCACGAAGGGTCAAGCAGACGAGGCAAGGCGGTTAGCTAAGAGCTATGAAGCAGAGTTCCCAGAAAGCTTGCGCCTGCGAGAGCTCGGCGAGCAGCTGCAGCAGCCGGTTGCCGCTACGCCAGAGACGGCATCGAGCGCGCCGATCGAGCCAGGAGCCGGGAGTGATGCTGTGGAGGGGCAGGCTGCGCCGACGGCAGTGGTCCCGAGTGAAGCCGCAGCTCGCTAGCCTACTTGTAGCCACTTTTTGCGGGTTGTCAGCGGCGGCCCATGGCGCTCAGCCGAAGTTTGGCGAAAGCTCGCTCAGAGGTCAGTCGAGACTGGGTTCGCTCGCGAAGGCTTCGCCCTCCATTCTTGTTGAGATTGAGGCTGCTGCGGAGCGTTTTCTAGATCCGGTTCTAACGCGCAGATTGATCGCGTTGGAGCTGGGCGAAAGCCAGCTTTCCGAGTTTGTTGATGCGGAAGGCAAGCGTTTCCCGCCAACGCTGTTTTTTCGCATCAGCTCAGAGCCATCGTTAGCTCTCGTTGAACTTTGGGAGCGTGGTCACCTCCACGGATCGCGGCGTGTTTCGCTGCAGGGCAACCCGCATCTGCGCGCGCGGCGAATTGCGCTCACCGCGGCAGAGCTGGGTATGCGTTTGCGTGCGCACTCACTTGCCCTGCTCGCCTATGAAGTGGAAAACAGACGCGCGGCTCAGCGGCGTTGGCAGAAGCAGCGTGCGGAGACACGGCTGTCCATGCCAGCACTTCGTGCAGGGGCGTTCGGCGCGTTGGCGGGCGAGAGTGCGTGGCTGATGGGTGCACGCGCCGAGCTTGTGCTGCGCTTGCCGGAGAATCTCGGCTTGGATCTCGCGGGTGCCTGGGCGGCAGGGCGAGCCTTCGAGCAGGGTGCTTCGGCGCCGTTAAACTGGTGGGAAGTGTCGATTTCTCCCCGCTACTCGACGAAATTGGCGAACGCGTGGGTCGGCGCTATCGGGTTTCGCGTGGCGGCTGCGCTCACCGACATGAATCAAGCCGGTGGCAATCGAAACATCGAGTGGACGGCCCGTGCCGCATTCGAGCCGGCTCTTGAATGGTCGAGCACGCCCGGGCTCATGCTGGGATTGCGGCCTGAGTTAGGGTGGCTGCTTCGACCTGTCCGTTGGCAGAACTCGGTCGGCGCTTCGTCTGCGGAGCTTTCGGGCGCATGGGTTGGGGCCTCGGTGTTGGCAACGTTGGGCCCGAGCGAACACTAGAGCTCAGGCCCGTTGGACGTGGGCGTTTGGACGAGCGTGGCGAGCAGCTTGTCGCGGAGGGCTCGCGAGAGCGTCACAAAGCGTCCCCGCAAAATAAAGGGTTCACCGTCGCGCTTGCAGCTGGTGACTTTGACTTGCACGCCTTCGCCATCCGGCAGAAGTGCGCCTCGGAGCGTGGACCCCGGTGGAAAGGCGCGATCGGCGTGAAGCACCACATGCATCTCATCGATCTCAACGATCTGGGCATGCCCTGAAGGGACTAAGTTAACCCCTGCCATCAGGCTCCCCGGTACTTCCTGACAGCCTGTTGTGCCTCGCGATTCTCCTCGCGATCTTTAAGATATTGCCGCTTGTCGTGGTGCTTGCGACCTTTTGCGGTGGAGACTTCCAGCTTCGCGTGGCGCCCCTTAAAGTAGAGGCGAGTCGCCACGAGTGTCATGCCCTCGCGCTCCAGGGCACCCTTCAGGCGATCGATTTCGATGCGGTGGATCAAGAGCTTTCGCGGGCGCTTCTCTTCGTGAGCAAAGGCCGCGAACTTGAGCATAGGAATGCGCAACCCTTTCACCCAGGCCTCGCCCCGCACATCAATGTCCACCCACGCGTCTGACAGATCGGCGCCGTGGTCGCGGAGCGCCCGTACCTCACTACCAATCAACATGATCCCCGCTTCGAGCTTATCTCCGAGTTCGTATTCGAAATTAGCACGGCGATTTTTCGCCACCAACGTGATGGCTCTCTCTGGCTTTTGAGTTGCCTTGGCCATGCGGTGCGCGAGTCTGCCGTGGTTTCCCGCGCGCGAGAACCCAGCTCTGCACTTTTTCTTGCGGCCGACCCCGAGTTCAAGCTGCCGGTGCTATGGAAGGCGGCGCCAAGCATGCTGCCGACCATTCTGAAGGGTGCCACCACTCACAACCTTAAGGGCGTCGATCTTGTTTTAGAGCCGGGCCGTGTTATCGCCATCACCGGCGTTTCCGGTTCGGGAAAGAGCAGCCTAGCGCTCGATACGCTCTACTCAGAAGGTCAGCGGCGCTTTGTTGAGAGCTTCAGCCCCTACGCGCGGCAGTTTCTGGAACGCCTCGAACGCCCACCGGTGCTGAGCCTCGACCCTGTTTCGGCAGGGATTGCCGTGGATCGCAAAGCCCCCATCAAGAGTTCGCGTTCGACGCTCGCCACCATGGCGGATCTCGAACCGTACCTCTCGGCGCTCTTTCTGCGAGAGGCGCTGCCCGTGTGCCCCGCGCACGGGTGCGTTGCGGTCCGCTTGGAGCCGAATGGTGCCGCGCAATCGGTGCTGGAGCGTTGGCCGGGTCAGCGCGCCGTTGTAAGCTATCCGCTGGCTGTTCCGGACGTCGACGCCTATCTGGAGTTCAGGCAAGCGCTGCTGCGGGATGGGTACACGCGTTGGATCATTCAAGGTGAGGTGCGTGATCTCGAGCAGCTGAAGCCGTCCGAGGTGCTTGGGTCTAAGAATGTTGGCGTTGTGCTGGATCGCCTGGCACTCAGTCGGAACGCCTCGGAACGCCTTGCGAGCGCGCTCGAAACAGGGTGGAATCGAAGCGCCGTGGTGGACGTGACGAGCGATGGCGAGACGGTTCGCCTCCCGCGAGGAATTTGCTGCCCTGTGGGTGGTGAGGTTTTTGAAGCTGCGCGGCCTGGGCTTTTTTCCTACGCGTCGCCGCTCGGAGCCTGTCCTAAGTGCCGCGGTTTTGGGCGCACGCTCGGGATTGATCTCGAAAAGGTGATTCCGGATGAGAGCCTGAGCCTCAAGCTGAATGCGATTCGTCCTTGGCGCGGGGGCTCCACGACTTGGGAGCGGGAGGGTCTGAAGAAGCTCTGTCAGCGCCACAAGATCGCCTGGGATCGCCCGTACCGCGAACTCTCGAAAAAGGACCGGGAGCGGATCCTCTGGGGCGATGGCGAGTTCTCAGAGACGACCTTTCCAGGCGTCATGGGTTGGTTCGCGTGGCTAGAAACACGGACCTATAAGATGCATGTTCGCGTCTTGCTCTCGCGCTACCGCAGCTACGATCCTTGCCAGGCCTGTGGCGGCAAGCGGCTCAATTCAGATGCGCTCGGGTATCAGGTTGCCTCGCAAACGCTTGCAGACATGCACGCCCTGGAAGTTTTCGAAGCCGAGAAGCTGCTCGCGCGGTTTGAGCCAAGAACCGTTCAAGGGCGACTGATTCGCGAGGAGTTGTTATGTCGCCTTCAGTATCTTTGCCGCGTGGGCCTCGGCTATCTTACCTTAGATCGACAAGCGCGAACGCTTTCGGGTGGAGAAGCTCAACGTGTCACGCTCACTGCAGCACTCGGCACATCGCTCAACAACGCGCTATTTGTGATCGACGAGCCCACGGTGGGGCTGCATGCCTCGGATATCGTTCCGCTCACGAGCCTGTTCAGTGAGTTGGCCGAGCGTGGCAACACGGTGCTTGTGATCGAGCACGATCCGAGCGTGATTTTGGCGGCAGATCGCGTGATCGAACTGGGGCCCCAGGCGGGCCAGGCCGGCGGTGAGATCGTGGCTGATGGCACCCCCGTGCAGGTTATCGCGAAGACGACAGCGACTGCACGCGCGGTGCGGCATGTGGCACGCCGAACTCGAATGTTGCGCACGCCGACCGACTACCTGGAAATCACCGGTGCGACCGCTAACAACCTAAAAGCGTTGGACGTCCGGATCCCAACGGGCGTTCTCAGTGTCATCACGGGACCGAGTGGTTCGGGCAAGAGCACGCTGGCAGTCGATATCTTGTATCGAACTCTCGCCCGCCGTTTTGGTGAAACGGACGTGGAGAGTCCCGGGACTACGCTCGGGTTGCAGTCTCCAAAATCCGTGCAGAGCGTGGTGTTGGTGGATCAATCTCCGCTCGGGCGTACCTCGCGTGGCAATGCTGCCACCTACACTAAGGCTTGGGACTTCATTCGGGCGCGCCTCGCGGCCCAACCCGAGGCGGTGGTGAATGGGCTGTCCGCTTCTGATTTCTCATTCAACGTGAGTGGGGGACGCTGTGAAGCGTGTTCGGGCGAAGGTTTTGAGACTGTGGAGATGCAGTTTCTCGCGGATGTTCGCTTATTGTGTCCCGTGTGCCAGGGTAAGCGCTTTTCGGAGTCTGTTTTGGGGGTGAAGCTGAAGGGGCGAAATGTCGCGGAGCTGCTGTCTGAAAGTGTTGCGGCCACATTGCAGCTCTTTGACGATGAACGCCAAGTGCAGCGGCGCTTAGGGCCGCTCGCGTACCTTGGGATGGGGTATTTGCCGCTTGGTCAAGCGCTCTCGACACTCTCCGGTGGCGAAGCGCAACGGCTCAAACTTGCGCGCGCGCTGGCGGAAGTGAAGCCTGGTGTGTTGTTTGTATTGGATGAGCCCAGCGCCGGCTTGCACGCCGATGAGGTCGAGCATGTTTTGAAAGGGATGGACGCGCTGCTTGATGCTGGGGCGAGTGTGCTCCTCGTGGAGCACGATCTCGGAATCATTCGCAATGCAGACTATCTTATCGAGCTAGGCCCAGGCGGAGGAGCCAAGGGCGGCCGAGTGCTCGCAACCGGAACGCCTGAGCAAGTCGAAGCCGTCGATTGCCCGACAGGTCGTGCCCTTCTGGCGGCCAAGAAAAGTCACAGGTTAGCGCTACCGCCCAGGAGTAAGTCAAAAAAGACCGCTATTTCAAGCGCGAGAGTGCTCGAAGTCGTGTCCGCTCGGGAGCACAATCTGAAAGGTGTTTCGGTCAAAATCCCCCATGATGCGCTGACGGTCGTCACCGGGCCGAGTGGTTCAGGCAAGAGCACGCTCGCCTTCGACGTGATTTTTGCTGAAGGTCAGCGCAGGTTTCTCGAAACGCTCACTCCCTACGCGCGCCAGTTTCTCCCGAACATGCCCCGCCCAGATGTGGACCGCGTGGTAGGCGTGCCGCCGTCGATCGCGCTTGAACAACGCACCACGCGGAGTAGCAAGAAATCGACGGTCGCTACGGTCACAGAAGCCGGCCACTACCTGCGTCTGTTGTTTGCTAAGCTCGGAACGGCACATTGCCCGGAGCACGATGCAGCCATTGCGCCCAGTAGTCTGGAATCGGTTCTGAAATCGATCGCGGCGCGGCGCGGCCGCGTGTCCTTGTTGGCACCGGTGGTGGAGGATCGGAAGGGCACCTATCTCGATGTGTTTGCGGCGGCTGCACGCGCCGGAGTCGCTTACGCAGTGTGCGATGGGCAGCGAGTTGAAACGGCCGCGCCTCCGCGACTGACGCGAAACCGGGAACACGCCATCGATCTGCTATTTGCCGAAGATCTTCCTGCAAATAGCTTGCCGCGTGCCGAATTGGAGCGAGCACTTTTTTGGGGTCATGGGTGCGTGAAGCTTCGGACGAGCCAGGGTGATGAGCTCTTTTCAACCAAGCTGGCCTGCCCGATTTGCGCCTTTGCTATTCCCAAGTTGGATCCGCGGTGGTTCTCGTTCAACGCGTTGCAAGGCAAGTGCGCGACGTGTGATGGAGATGGTTCGCTCGAAGTCGGGATGAAGCAGAAGAAAGGCGTGCCGCCCGTCGTGCGCGTGTGCTCGGATTGTGGCGGCAGCCGTTTGGCACCGATCCCGCGTTCGGTACGGGTTCAAGGCTACCGGTTTCATGAATTTTGCAGTCTTTCCGTGGGCGAGGCACGCGAGGCGGTGCGCGCTCTGGCGGCGCCTGGAGAGCAAGCGCTCATCCTGCAACCCATCAAAGCTGAACTCGCACGCCGCTTGCAGTTTCTGGGAGACGTGGGTCTCGATTACCTGGCTCTTGGGCGTCCCGCGCTCACACTTTCGGGTGGTGAGCTGCAACGGTTGCGCTTGGCGGCTCAATTGGGTGCGGGGCTCACGGGCGCCTTGTACGTTTTGGATGAGCCCACGATTGGGCTGCATCCGCGCGATACTGGCCGTTTATTGAAGAATTTGCACAGCTTGGTGGCGTTGGGTTCGACCGTTTTGGTTGTTGAGCACGACGAAGAAACGATTCGTGCGGCAGATTTTCTGATCGATGTCGGGCCGTGTGGCGGCGCCGAGGGCGGCCAGATCGTCGCGGCGGGTTCAGCCCAATCGGTACTCGAGAACCCAGAATCCCCAACGGGGCGTGCGCTCAGTTCGCCACCTGAGTGTCGAGTCGCTCGCTCCCTGGAAGAGAGTGCGTGGCTTGAGTTGCGTGGCGTGAGTGAGCACAATCTTCAGAGCGTCGACGTCCGATTCGCCAAGGGGCGTTTCAATGCCGTTGCTGGGGTGAGCGGCTCAGGAAAGAGTACGCTGGTTCGCCAGGTGCTGCTGCCTGCGCTCCGCCAAAAGCTTAAGCTCGAGACGGAGGCGCCAGGTAAGTTCAAAACCTTGCGCGGGATCGACGGCATCGTTCGCGCTTGCGTCGTGGATCAATCCCCGATCGGCCGCACACCGCGTTCGACACCCGCCACGTTTCTCGGGATTTTTGATGCAATTCGTGCGCTCTTCGCGCAGGCACCCGAGGCCCAAGTCGAAGGTTTCGGCCCCGCGCGTTTTTCGTTCAACAGCAATGCGGGTGGCCGCTGCGAAGTGTGTGAGGGCCAAGGCTTTATCACGCATGAGATGAGTTTTTTGCCCGATGTGGTCACGCCGTGCGGCGCCTGCGAGGGTCAACGATTTGAAGCTCGCACGCTCAAAGTGCGTTGGGCTGGGCTCAATATCGGACAAGTTTTGAAGTTAACGGCAGAGCAGGCGAGCGGATTCTTTGCCCAGCATCCGGCCATTATGCAGCCGCTGCGGACACTTTGCGAGCTTGGGGCAGGCTACATTGCACTCGGCCAAGGTTCGCACACGTTGTCGGGTGGGGAAGCTCAGCGCTTGAAGCTTGCGGCAGAGCTGACCGCTAGCCGACGGCACGAGCCCACGCTCTACGTGTTAGATGAACCCACCACCGGGCTGCACCTGTCCGATGTGGGCAAGCTGATCCGTGTGCTCGACAGGCTCGTCGAACGTGGGGACACGTTGGTCGTCATCGAGCATCACCCACTCGTGCTCGCCGGTGCAGACTATCTGGTTGAGCTCGGTCCAGAAGGCGGCAAAGGTGGGGGGCGAGTCGTGGCGGCGGGAACGCCCAAGGAAGTTTCGCGCATGAAGACAGCTACGGCACCCGTTCTGAAGCGGCAGCTCGCGGCTTTCAGCGTGAGCGGGCGTGCCCTCGGTTCACGCGCTCGATAGCGGCTAATTGAGCAGGGAATCCCCAATCACAGACAGGATCGCAACTTGGATTTCCAGTTGCCGGTCAGGGCGTATCGGATGCCCGTTTCTCTCGGTAAGCTCGAAGCGATCCGAGACTATTTCGCCGATTGTTTTCACTTGGCATCCGACAATCTGCACGTTCGCGTTGAACAGCGCTTGCGTGAGCGCCAACAGCAAGCCAGGCCGATCAGAACTCTGAACTTCCAGCGTTGAGAAGCTGCCGTCCTCGCTTTCCGAGAAGCGCACGCGCGTTTCTTCTCCTGTCCCAACACTTCGCGGCGGAGCAACCGGCGCTGTACGCCCCTCCAACAACTCTATCAGGGTTGCCTTCAGCGCTAAAAGCTCGCCTGGCAGCACGCCCAAGTGCTGAGCATTGGCCGACACACGTCGCACCCAAAACAAATCCACCGCCTCTTTCACGCCGTCATTCCGGGCGCGCGTGTAGGCTTCAGCGTCGATCACGTTGAAGCCTTGCGCGTAGAGTGCTGCGCTGATGGTCGCGAGCAGCCCGGGGCGATCTTCTGCGACCACACACAAAGCTACACTTTCTGCTTGATCGCTCGGGAACGCGCCAACACTCACGAGCGAGCCGTCTCGGAGTGCCGCGATCCTTGAGTGAGCCAACTGCATATCAAGCGAAGCCCGCCGAACGTAGGCCGCTGGCATGCTGGTCACGAAAGGATCCGGGGTGTTGGACACGGGGCGAGTCTAGCTTCGCAAGCGCTGGATTCGGGAAAGTTTCTGTATTGAGTCGTTGGGCTAAATTAAGGGGGTATGGCAGGGCTCCCCGCGTCGGGAGGTGCCGCGTTTGGGGGAGTAGGCTGGGGAAATCCGGGCCACGGCGGCAGCGGAATTGGAAACTCAGAAGGCAGCGCCGTGGGTATGCTGATGGCAGAAGGAAACCCGCTCGGTAGGCCACTTGGCAGAGGAATAGAGAATGGTGGCGGCGCGCTTGCTGCCGCTCCGGCGTCGGGCGCTCCTGAGTTGGGCGGGAGCGGACGCGTGGGCGCCCGCGCGGGTGGGCGTTGGTTAGTTGCAGTTGCGTGAGGGTTGCTAACTGTTGAAGTGGGCGTCGGAAATTCAGGCTTCACTTCCACGGCTGACTCGCTTGCTGGTGTAGTGGCAAGCGGCTCCACAATTGGCCAGGTGCTATCCGTTTTTGATGGGAGCTGGAAGAAATAGATCACACCGATGGCGACTCCCAACAGCAGGGCGACGACACCGAGGATCACGATGGGCGCGTTGGAGCGACGAGGCTGGCTTGCCGTTGGTGAGGGAAAATACTGCGG
>Ga0209591_10002395_pt1 | contig 22529 bp, 17 predicted proteins | sample MAT01_FD_187207 | JGI IMG/M metagenome (GOLD analysis project Ga0209591, IMG submission 187207) | Freshwater microbial communities from Lake Fryxell liftoff mats and glacier meltwater in Antarctica - MAT-01 (SPAdes) (version 2) | ecosystem: Environmental > Aquatic > Freshwater > Ice > Liftoff... | reverse complement strand
TATGATTATGTCAAAGGCAGTGTCTAATTTATATACGATGTTTTTATTGGCGGGTGAAGAAATCACAATTTTTTTATCCGGTAAATCATTTGTACTTCTTATCATATTTTTTAAATCTTCCTGATGACTGATAAATTTCTTTAAAATATCTTCATTGCTAATTTCACTTCCCGGTTCCCAAAGCGGAAATGTTTTCATTTTCCTTTTCATTTGAGGATTAACAGATTTCAAAATCAGAGCACCAATTTTATCAACAATGAAATTAAACTTCCCTATAAAAGGAGTTTTATTGTTTCCTTCTAAAACTGATTTTATAACAGGCTTATAAGTTTCGTTTACAATAAGTATGTGATTAATGTTTTGTGTAATACTCCATACATTAATCTGATTGTCCGGTTTGAAATTTAATTCAGAGTAAGTAAGATTACCAAATTTATTTTTAAATGATTCAGTGATTAGATCAATTTGTTTAATCCACTTATCAATATTCATAATAAAATTATTCTGTAATAAATTATTTGATAATAAATTATTTCGAAACTTTTGTATTGTCATCTGCTACAAAATCCAATACAACTGAGTTCATACAATATCTCTTGCCTGTCGGAGGCGGTCCGTCATCAAATAAATGACCAAGATGTGAATCACATCTGCCGCATAAAACTTCTGTCCTGATCATTCCATAAGAATTATCCGGATGATAAATTACACTGTTTTCTCTCATAGTTTCAAAAAAACTCGGCCATCCGCAAGTACTGGCAAATTTTCCATCCGAACGAAAAAGCGAATTACCGCAAACTTTGCAATAGTATGTTCCGATTCCCTCGGTATCCCAGTATTCTCCTGTAAATGCTCTCTCTGTTCCTTTTTCACGGGCAACTTCAAAAACTTCTATCGGTAAAATTTTTTTCCATTCTGCATCGGATACATTTAATTTTGATGTATCAGTTCGTGAGTAAAAAGGATTTTCTGATTGTTTTGGATCTTCCATTTTATTATTTATTTGTTTTAAATTTTCTTTCTGATTTTTATTTTGATTTGTAACCCTGACGTCTGAAATATCTGATGAATTTTTATTGCAGCCGGATAGTGTGAAAATAATTATAAATAAAATTATCTGTGCTTTCATTTTTTTTAATTCATCAATGAAAATACAATGATATTCGTTCCCATTTTAAAGGCTTCCTCTCTCTTCTCGGGCGGATCCTGATGCTCTTTTGTGTCAGCCCAGCCGTCAGAAATGTTGGTTTCATAAGTAAAATAAACACAAAGTCTTCCGTTTTTATAAATTCCAAATCCCTGTGGCGGCTTACCGTCATGTTCGTGAATCTTCGGTAATCCATTCGGAAAACTGAATTGCGAATTGTAAATTTTATGATTGAACGGAAGTTCTTTTAAATCATCTCCCGGAAATACTTTTTTCAATTCACGTCTGAATGATTCATTCATCCCGTAATCATCATCAGCATATAGAAATCCACCGGACTCACAATACTTTTTTAACCGTGCAGCTTCGGATTGTGAAAAGTCAATATTGCCATGTCCCGTAATTAAAAGAAATGGATAATTAAAAATATCGTCTGATGAAATATCAACAGAATAAAACAAAGGTTCATCAACATCAATCGTAGTATTTTTTTTCAGATATTCCATCATATTTATTTCAGCAGAAGGATCATTATACCAGTCGCCACCGCCGGAATATTTAAGCCGTGCAATTTTAAAAGGAGATGAATTTTTATTTAGACCGTCAGTCTGGCAATAAGTAAAAGAAGTAAATCCAAAAAATATTAATATTAAAATAAGTTTATTCATTATGACTATTTATATTATTTTTATTTAAAATAATTACTTATAAAATCAAAAAATATTCAAAGTTTATTAAATAAAATACCATTTGAATATTAAAATCAAATGGTATTTAAAATAATCAGTACTTTAAATTACTATCAAAAAATAAATTCATATCCGACTTTAAAATATTTACCAACATTCTGCAACCTGTCTCCGTTAAGATTTAAAACAAGATAAACATTACTTCCGGCAAAAAATTCATACTGAAGAATTGAATTCCAAAGTGCCTGCTTGGTATAATTATCTCTTTGAAAATATGATCTTAAATAAACATTTCTGAATGGTTTGAAATCTAATCTGGCATTGACAATAGCTCTTTTGACATCATCAATATCTACATATGTAAAACTCGCACTCAGTGCAAGCTTTTCAAACAAAAATACGTTGCCGTTTATATACGGATTTCTGATATAAGAACCGAAGTAAGGTCCGAAATAATAACCGACACTGAGAAAATTATTTCCAAGATAGAAATTAGCATTATATTCCTGAGCCATATTATTTCTGTTTATGACTTCCCCGGTTTCATTAAAATCATTTGGAGTATTGTACTCTATATATTGATTAAATCTCAGCCACTCAGCCACTTTAAAATTAGAATTGAAATAAATATTATTCTGTAATAAAAAATCAGCAGGATAATATTCATTATTATTTAAAATACTTCCTTTGTAATATCCTGCACTCAGGTTAACATCACTGAAATATTTATTGTCAGAAACAAATTTATAACCTCCTGAAACACTCAGCTCATCGTAATTATCCGGAAGACCGATCTGACTGTTAAAGGCAGTAGTTGCGAGAAATCCCTGATTCACTCTGTTATAGCTTATGTCTCCAAAAGGTCCGCCTGCTTCATTGGACTGATAAAAAGTGTAAAGCTGATATGCACTTCCTTCTTTGTCAATGTTACCGAATCGATTCCAGCTGTTAGCATACTGAAACTGAAACCGCACAGGATTTTCCGGAAATCTGTAAAATCCATCGAAGCTCAAAACATTTTCATTAAAATCAAATCCTTTGTTATTATTGTTTATAAATAGTGAGCCAACATTGAAATTTTTTGTAACAACATTCGGTCTTGCAATAAAAAAATTTCTTTCATTTCCGATTTCATCCCTGTCATTTACAAAAATAGAACCAACTTTTAAAAGATCGCTTCTGTATGTATAATTAAAACCATATTTAATCTCATCTATAGCACGTGTATAAAATAAATTTATCGGAGTTCTGTAAATATCAAGATCCTTGCTGAAGAAAGGTCTTTTTTCCTGAAGGAAAATCGGTCTGGCATAAAGAGAAAATCTGAAAGGATCTGCTTCTAATGTTGATTCGTCAGGATTTATAGTTGCTTTCAATTTATGTTTATCTATACTTGCAGAAAAATCTGCACCGAGCAGAAGAGTATCTTTCTGATTGTTAAAACTCTGACCGACGGCAAAAGGAAAAGCATTAAAATTAAGATTTAGTTTTTCTTCAAACGAACTGTTTAAATCGAATTTGTATGTATTTTTAATTGATAACAATTCAGTGTTAGGTACAATCGAATAATAATAATAATTTCCGTCTTCTTTATAAGCAAACATCTGTATATCGACTCCGATTTGCTTCTTATTTTTATTCTGAAGTTTATTAACTGGAATTTTAACTTCGGTCTGAATATGACCGGGTTTACCGTCTTTGGCTACTGCGAGAATAGTAGAATTCACTTCCCAGATCCAGTCCCATTCACTTGATTGATTTCTCTGATTATATATAATTGCATCTCTCTGATTATTAAGAAAACTAAATGAAAAGAAATAACCGTTTTGATTTTTATTTTCCAGATCGAGCAGAATAAAAAACTCATTTTCATCTTCGGTACTTCTGTCACGAGTCAGAGATTTTGAAATAACTTTTCCTTTCGGAAAATAATCGAATGCAAAATATAATGCATCATTTGTTTGTTTAATGTAAACAATTGTGCTGTCATATTTTTTGTCTTCGGATAAAGGAATAAATTTATAAAACTCAGTAAACACTTTTGCTCCTTCCCATTCAGAAGCTCCTATCTTTCCATCAACTGTAAGTTTTTCGGTTTTTACATTCTGTGTCTGAGAGAATAAATTAACAGAGTATAACATCAAATTCAAAATAAGTAAAACCATTATTACAAAAGAAAATAATTTTTTCATAAACCTGAATTGTTTAAAATTAAATGAGTTAATAAGTTTAACAGAACGATTATTTTGAGGGAAAGTAATTAAAGGTATTGAGTGTGGTAAACGCAATAATAGAAATTAGGTTTCGTTTTAAACAATTTATTAAATATCAAATAAAGTAAGGTTAACATTTAGTCATTTCTAAAATAGTTGACAGAAAAAATTAATTTAATTAATATGAATACAATTAAATAAATAAATTATGAAAATCTATAAAATTTTAATTTTACTGTTTCTATTTTCAAATATACAAAATTCTTATTCGCAATTTTCTCCGGTTGAATTATATACAAAAGGACTACAGAAATTTTACGAAGGAAATTTTGATGAAGCAGTTAAATATTTCAATGATTATATAGCTGTTGCAACCAATGATATAAAAGGTTTTAATTACAGAGGTCTGAGTAATCTTGCATTAAAAAACTATCCCCGTGCAATAGAAGACTTTACAAGTATCATTACAATTAATAATACTAATGTAGAAGGTTACACAAACCGCGGATATGCATATTTATTTCAGGGAAATAATTCTTCTGCAATTACAGATTTTTCAAATGCTATCCAATACGGACCCGCAGATATAGAAGGATATATTGGCAGATGCGGAGCTAATATTGCATTGAGAAAAATGCCTAATGCATTAAAAGATTTAACTCTTGGTGCAGGGATAGATCCGAAAAATCCCAGAATATATATTAATAAAGCATGGATAAGCTATCTCACAAGAGACACACTTGGTTTTGTAAGTAATGTAAATCAGGCACTTTATTATGATTCAAATATAGTTTTTACAAGTTCTGAACGGGATTTGATTTTTATAAAAGTTGAGATGTATAAAAATGCACTTGCATATATTAATCATAATACAGAAAGTAACAACAGCAGTTATTTTGATTATTTCGCAAGAGGATTTATTTATTTTTTACTGAATAAATATAATGATTCAAAAGCTGATATTAATACATCAGTAAAAATATATAAAAATAAAAATAATCCTGACTTTAACAATGCCGTTAACTCACTTCTACGAAGTATAGCCAGAAACGGTTAGATACTGCTATAGAAAAAAAGTATAAATATAAACAGGTCAATAATTAATATTAAAATTATTGACCTGTTACTATTTTTAACCGAATTTATTTATTCGGCTGAGGAGTAACTCTAAGATACGGTTTGATTTTTTTAAACCCCTTCGGAAATTTTTTCCCGGCATCTTCATCACTGATAGAATTCACAATAATACAATCATCACCGTCTTTCCAGTTTACGGGAGTTGCTACACTGTATTTTGCAGTCAGCTGTAAAGAATCAACCGCTCTTAAAATTTCGTTGAAATCCCTTCCGGTTGAAGCCGGGTAAGTAAGAGTAAGCTTAACTTTTTTATCAGGACCTATAACAAAAACAGACCTGACCGTCAATTTATCATCTGCATTTGGATGTATCATATCATAGAGAGTTGCCACATTTCTGTCATCATCGGCAATCATCGGAAAGTTTACTTTTGTTCCCTGAGTTTCATAAATGTCATCAAGCCATTTTGTATGAGAATCAAGCGGGTCAACACTTAAACCCATAACTTTTACATTACGTTTATCGAATTCATCTTTTAATTTAGCAACCATTCCAAGCTCAGTTGTGCAGACCGGAGTAAAATCTGCCGGATGAGAAAATAAAATTCCCCATTTATCTCCAAGCCAGTCGTGAAATTTAATTTCACCTTCTGTGGTTTTTGCGCTGAAGTCAGGCGCAATGTCTCCTAATCGGATACTGTTTCCCATTTTATTTTTAAATTAAATTAAACAAAATTTATTTTATTCAAAAATAATTATTTTAAAAATAAAAAAAAGTTAAATAAATTAAAAAATTGATTTAGTTTCAAAAAACAGTAATAATATTTTCTGCAAAATTAAAATTACAAATCACTTTAAGAATAAATTAGTTATGCTTAAATTTAAAAAAATATTAAAACAGGAGAATTACATGAAAGAAGAAATTCTGGAAAGTCTTCATAAAGTTGAAGCACAAATTTTAAAGTTGAAAAAAACAAATTCCAGATTTATATATATCAGTTTAATAGCAAGTGTGTTTGCTACTTTACTTGCGGGATCAACAGCTTTTCTCGGACCGCTTGCCGGACAGGGTCCACCTGCATGGAAGTGGACATGCGGTATTATCGCTGTATTCACTGCAACGGCAACTATATTTACCGGGCTTCATAAACAACTTACTATTTCTGAAAGACTCGCAAAAGCAACTGAATGTGCAGGAAAACTGAAATCAATTAATTTCAGTCTTATAAGCTCTGAAAATGAATCTGATAAAAAAGAAATAATAAATGAATACAAAAAAGTCCTGGAAGTTTACAGTGAGTATATTATTTAAAAATCCAACCGCTCATTTATTTCGTTTCTTTATGTAAGTTTAATCAAACATTAAAATTCCAAATGAAAAAAATAGTTTTTGTAATTAGCTTACTGATATTTGTAAGTTTTCTTTTTGCATGCACTAAACAAAACGCAGCCGTTAAAACGTCTGAGCATTCTAATGATTCTATACAAACCAAATCAAAAGATGGTTCACCTGAATTTGAAGTTGTAAAAACTGATGATGAATGGAAGCTGATGCTTACTTCGATTCAATATAATGTGACACGTGAAAAAGGAACCGAACGCGCATTTGATAATGAATATTTTGATAATCACAAAGAAGGAGAATACAGCTGTGTCTGCTGTGATCTTGAATTATTTACATCCGATAAAAAGTTCGACTCGGGAACGGGCTGGCCAAGTTTCAATGCTCCGTTTAATGAAAAAAATATTATTGTTGGAGCTGACAATAGTCACGGTATGTCAAGAGATGAAGTTACATGCAGAAGATGTGATGCTCATCTGGGACACGTTTTTAATGACGGTCCGGAGCCGACAGGATTACGATATTGTATAAATTCTGCTTCACTTAAATTCAAACCCGGGCAATAAAAATTTATTTAATTTTTACTGAACAGTTCTTCAATTTCAGTAAGCCGTTTATCATCTTCATTATAATTTAAAGTAATTTCTATAATCAGCCGGTCTTTATTGCCGGCTAAATTATATTTCTTTGATTTATCCTGTGAAACTTTATCTATAATCTCATTGAAAAAATTACTTTGAAATATTTTGTCTTCTTTATCAGACGGAAAGTATAAAGATAAAAATTTATTTCTTATAACAATTTTCTCTAATCCTAAATCAGTTGCTATAATTTTTATTTTTATAATTCTTAATAAATTCTGAACATCATCTAAAAATTCTCCAAACCGGTCTTTTAATTCATGTGAAACAATCTTCAAATCTTCTTCATTATTCAGTTCGAATAATCTTCTGTATATATTCAGACGCTCGGTATCATTCTGAATATAATCTTTTTGAATTAATGCATTCAAATCATTTTCTATAATCGTACTTTTGATTTCAATATTTCTCTTTATACTATCATTTAATTTTTTTAAAGACTCTTCATTTTTAAATAAGTCTTTGAATTCATTATCTTTTAATTCCAAAACTGCTTCCTCGATAATATTTATAAACATATCAAAACCAATCTCCTGTACAAATCCGCTCTGCTCCTTCCCCAGTAAATTACCGACTCCGCGGATTTCCATATCACGCATTGCAAGATTAAATCCTGATCCAAGGTCAGTGAATTCTTCTATCGCCTGAAGCCTTCTCACTGCTGTCTTTGTCAGCTTTCCGTCGGGAGGTGCAATCAGGTATGCGAACGCCTGAACTTCACTTCTGCCGACTCTTCCACGCAACTGGTAAAGCTCAGCAAGTCCATACATATCTGCATTATTTATAATTATTGTATTTACATTCGGTATGTCTAAGCCTGATTCAATAATCTTTGTACACAACAAAACATTTAATTTTTTTTCAATAAAATTTATCAGAACATTTTCAAGTTCTTTTCCATCCATCTGACCGTGCGCAATTCCGATTTTTGCTTCAGGTACATAAGTTTTAATTGTGTCAGCAAGTAAACTTAGTTTCTTTACTCTGTCATTTACAAAATAAACCTGTCCGTTATGTTTAAGTTCGGTTCTGATAATTGTCGCAATAGTATTCCAGTCAAGTTTTATAATTTCTGTAATAATAGGTTTACGGTTTTTTGGAGGAGTGTTAATTATAGATAAATCTCTAGCACCAAGAAGTGAAAAGTTAAGTGTTCTCGGTATCGGCGTTGCAGTTAATGTAAGAGTATCAACATTAGGTTTCAGACTCCTCAGTTTTTCTTTTGCCTTCACACCGAATCTCTGCTCTTCATCAATGATTAATAATCCCAGATCTTTGAATTTTATATCTTTGGATAAAATTCTGTGAGTGCCGATAAGAATATTTAATTTACCGTTTTCTAATTTTTCTAATATTTTTTTCTGTTCTTTGGAAGATTTAAGTCTGGTAATATTATCAACTTCCACTGCAAACTGAGATAATCTGTCTCGGAATGTATTGAAATGCTGAACGGCAAGTATCGTAGTAGGAACAAGCACTGCAACCTGTTTATTATCCATCACTGCTTTAAAAGCAGCCCTGACAGCAACCTCGGTTTTTCCAAAACCAACATCGCCGCAGACTAATCTGTCCATCGGATTTTCAGTTTCCATATCTGTCTTTGCATCAACTGTCGCCTGATACTGATCAGGTGTGTCTTCATACATAAAATTTGCTTCCAGTTCTTTTTGCCAGTGTGTATCTCCTGAAAATTTAAACCCGATTTCAGATTTTCTTTTTGCATATAAAATTATTAAATCCCGCGCAATATCTTTTACCTGCTTCTTTGTCTTTGCTTTAAGTTTATCCCAGTCACCGCCGCCAATTCTTGTCAGTGCAGGTTTATGACCTTCATTGCCGGAATATTTTTTTATTAAATTTATATTGTTAAGATTCAAAAAAAGTGTATCGTTTCCGTGATAGGCAAGTACAACTACTTCCTGCTGATTATTTCCAACCGTGATTTTTTTTAATCCTGAATAAATACCGATTCCAAAATCTCTGTGAACAATATAATCTCCGTATTGTAGTTCCTTCAGTTCTGTGAATGAAATCCCTTTAAATTTCTGTTTTCTCTTTTTTAAATTTTTAAAATATCTTCCGAAAATCTGATGCTCTGTAAATAAAATTATTTTTTTATCATTGAAAATAAAACCATTGTGAATTGATTCAGGCAAGACAATGAAATTACCCGTTAATGCAATTTCTTTTGTGAATTTAATATCGATGCTTCCATTCTCATCTGATTCATTATGAATAGATTCATCTTTTTCAATAACTGTTTCATCTTCAAAATCTTCAATCAGTTCTTTTATTCTTTTTGACTGATGATCATCAGAGGCAAGAATAAAAATTTCGTATCCGTTGTTTAAATTCTCTAAAAGATTCTGATAAAGATTTTTCAGATTCGAATGAAACTCAGGCTGTGGTCTGGAATCAAAATTAATTTCAATGAAGTCTTTAGTATTTCCTTCATTATTCATCTCTGTTAAAGAGTTCGCAAATGAAGATGAATAAATTCTTTTAAATTTACAGAGTGAATCAAATATTTTTTCATCAGTAATATTTGCTAAACTAATCTCAGGCTCATCTATAATTACTAAAGTATCTTCAGGAATATAATTTATAATATTTTCTTCTTTGCTATAATTATGTTCATCATCATCACTTTCAGATGACAGGTTAATTCCGATTTTAATAAACTCAACTTCCTTTACGGACCGCTGTGACGTAATATCAAATTCACGGATAGACTCTATTGTATCCCCAAAAAATTCTATTCTAACCGGGCTTTCCATATTTTCGGAAAATAAATCAATGATACCGCCGCGCACAGAATAATCTCCTTCTTCATCTACAAAATCCTTTCTGCTGAAATCATACTTCTTTAAAGTGGAAATCAAATCATCAAAACTATAAATAGTGTTTTTTCTTAATTCAATAAGAGAATCTTTAAATTTTTCTTTCGAAATTATTTTGTTTTCCAGATCTTCTGCATTTGCCAGAATTATAAAATTTTTATTCTCAGTGAGATCCAAAAGAATTTTTGAAACAGATTCACTGTCGGTTAGTTTTGATGAATAAACAGATGAATCAATCCTGTCATTTATCATGACAAGATCATCTTTAAGTTTAACTAAACGGTCGTTATCATGAGAAATAATAAATATTTTTTTAGAATATTCAGAATGACAATATTCAATTATAAATGATAACAGAGATCCGTTAACATTTTTTAAAATTACATTTTTTGTCTTTAGAGAATTTTTCAGATGAGAAAATATATCCGAGGAAAGAATTTTTGATTTAAGAAACTGTATATTATCTGACATTATTTTGGTTCTCCAAAACCGTCTTCAAAAAATTTTATCATAGCATCTGCCAAATCTGTTTCATCTTCTCCGTCAAATATCAACTCAAGTGTCGAGCCCTGCTCTGCTGCAAGTGTCATTACTCCGATTATACTTTTTCCGTTAACTTCAAATCCGTTTTTTGAAATAAAAAAATCAGCTTTATACTTTGCTGCTATTCTTACTATTGCAGATGCAGGTCTGGTGTGCATACCGGCTTTGTTCACAATTGTTACTTTTTTTTCTATCAATTTTAAACTTTGATTAAATGAAATATTTTTTGTCTTTACTATGATTTTAATGAAGAAATGTTAACTATGATAAAAGGATTTTTTTTGTTTTAACTACAATAAATTGATTTAATGATAACTACGATAAAAAATCTACACAAATAAAAATTTAATAAAATTCATAGTTATCATTGCATCAATAAATCATAGTTTAAAACGATCTGCTCATAAGCATATTAGAAAACAAATTGAGTTTATCTTTTGAAACACCATCAGGAAAAGTATTCAGATATCTATCTGCAAGTAAAGTATATTTCTCAATTTCTTTTTTTGCGAAATCTATGACTCCATACTTCTCATAAATGTTTTTTATTTCCTGAATTTTATATTCATTATTCTCTAAACCATTTTTAATAATAATATTTTCTATTTTATTGAAATCACTTTCTTCTGTAACAAGCTCTGTAGCTTTCAGTAACAGGAAAGTTTTTTTACCCTCTACGAGATCACCGCCGATTTTTTTACCAAGTTCTTCTTCAGTGGAATTTATATCTAAAAGATCATCGAGAATCTGAAATGCCAGACCAAGATTAAGTGCATAATTTTTTAAATTACTGATTTGTTCTTCATTTCCATTTCCGATTAATGCCCCGACTAATGCTGAAGTCTCAAGCATCTTAGCTGTTTTTTTTCCAATCATCATTATATATTCATCAATAGTTACATCTTTTCTTATTTCAAATTCTTTATCAAAACTCTGTCCTTCGCAAACTTCAAGAATTCCTTCTGTGAATGCTCTTACAATTTCATTTATTCTTCCGGATTTTGTATTAAGTAAATTCATATAAGCCATCCCGATTAAATGGTCACCGGACAATATAGCTACATTTTCATTCCATTTTTTATGAATGGTTTCTCTGCCTCTGCGTGTATCTGCATTGTCCATAATGTCATCATGAACAAGTGTAAAGTTATGCAGTAATTCCATTGCTACAGATGCATAAAGTGCATCTTCCATTTTTCCGCCTGCTGCTTCACATGATAGAATTACAAGGATTGGCCGGATTCTTTTACCGCCGGCTGAAAGTATGTATTTAAGAGGTTCATATAAAGTAACAGGAGCATCCTTCTTAATTGCATCTGATAAAATTTCATCAACATTATTTTTATAACCTGAGAATGCAGAAAATTGATTTTTCATTAATTGTAATTATTTGAGACTTCAATATGTTGGTTGTATTAAATAATTTATTTTAAAATTACACATCAATATATAAAATTAAAATTTTTAGTTATATGAAATTAGAAATTAAAATCATAAATAAACTTAAGAGAAGTATTCTTTTATTAAGTATAATGTTATTCAGTCTTACTCTGATAAGTTTTAATTCAGAGAATAAAATATTTAATAAAGAAAACTCTTTATATAAAGTTTTTTATGATAAAGGACACAATACAGAAAAAGATTTACCTGACTGGGCTTTACTTGACCCGTCCGAAGACGGATATGAAGGTGTTCGTACAAATGAATTTTATAAATATTTAAATACACTTTCTAATGTTTCGGAAAGAACGGAAGTAGTTGTTGCAGTTATTGATTCAGGATTTGATATCGAGCATCCGGATCTTAAAGATAATATCTGGAATAACGAAAAAGAAATTAATGGTATAAAAGATGTCGATGACGATGAAAACGGTTACACTGATGATTTTTACGGATGGAATTTTTTAGGTGATAAAAAAGAAGCAGCGTTTGAAGTTACGAGAGAGTATTACAGATTAAAAAAACTTAATGTTTCAGAAAAAGATACATATTTCCAAAAAGTAAAAACCGAATTTGAAAGTAAGAAAGACGAAACTTACACAACATTTCAGGGAATTGATGAAACTCTGAATGAATATTTGAATGCTGAAAAAATTTTAAAAGAGAAAAACATTACTTCAGATCCGAAAAAACTGATGGAGATATCGACAGAGCTAAAAGGTAAATATCAGGATGCCGCATCAATGATTCTCGGAATTTATATGCTTTTTAATATGGATAAGAATGATTTGACTGAATTAAAAGAAGAATATAAAACTAAAATGAAAGTGCTGTTTGATTCGACAGATGTATCCACTTTAGAAAATATACCTGAAACAAATTACGGAAACAACATCGTGATTGAGAAAAAAGAAAGTCATGGAACGCATGTTTCGGGAATTATCAGTTCAATGAAAACCGGGCAGGCACCATTTGCAAAAATTATGTGTCTCAAAGCCATACCGAATGAAGGTGATGAAAAAGACAAAGATGTAGGGAATGCCATAAGATATGCAGTTGATAACGGTGCAAATATAATAAATATGTCAGCCGGAAAATATTTTTCACCTGACCCGGAATTTGTCGTTGATGCAATAAAGTATGCCGAAGATAAAGGAGTGTTGTTTGTAGTTTCAGCAGGAAATGAAGGTGAAGATATGACTGATATTGTAAATTATCCAAGAAAATATTTATCGGATAACGGATTAAAAAAATATTTTTCAAATATGATAGTCGTTGGTGCAAGTTCGTGGATGAAGCAATGGAATATTGAAAAAGATCCGGAGAATCAAAACAGCAGATATGATCTTGCAGCTCCGTTCAGTAATTATTCAAAAGAAGTTGTGGATATTTTTGCACCGGGAGTTCAGATTAACTCTACAATTCCAAACAATAAATATAAATATGAAAGTGGTACAAGTATGGCGGCTCCTGTAGTAACGGGTGTTGCAGCAGTATTGAAATCATATTTCCCTCAACTGACAGCTGCACAGTTAAAAGATATAATTTTGTCTTCTTCCAGACAATACGAAGGACTTAAAGTTAAGATTAAAGATAAATCTGCAAAAGAATTATTTTCTAATCTGTCAAAATCAGGCGGAGTTGTGGATCTTATAAATGCATATAAAAAAGCATTTGAGATGACGGCAATTCAAAATTAAAATAATATTTTCGAAAATATGTTTTTTAATAAACTCTGCTTCCGTTGAAATAAGTCATGGAAACTTTTGCATTAATAATATCTTCCGGTTTCATTTTAAATAAATCATCTTCAAGAATAATTATATCGGCAAACTTTCCTGTCTGTATATTTCCTGTACTTTTTTCTTCAAACATCGCATAAGCATTTTCATAAGTGTAAGCTTCGAGACATTTTATAAGTGGAATTCTAAACTCATTAATAAAACCATTTTGAAATCCTTCAGCTATCCTTGTCATTGCAAAGTAAATTGTTTCAAACGGACTCTCGCTAACCACAGGAAAATCAGTGCCAAAGCAAACTCTTGCACCAATATCAAAAAGTGTTTTATAATTATGCTCTGTTCTGTAATCTTTTAAAATTAATGAAGCAGTTTTTGCATCACTGAATAAATGCGAAGGTTGCACGGATGCGATCACATTTAAATCTACAAATCTCTGAAAATCTTTTTTATGAATATGCTGTGCATGTTCTATCCTGAATCTTCTGTCACGCAAGCCGTTAACATTTATCAACTCATCATTTAAGTCGAGTAATTCTGAAACAGCTTTATCTCCGATGGCATGAACGCAAATCTGAAGACCTGCTTTGTCAATTTCAAATGCATTTTTAATAAATTCACCGCTGTTTACATATTCAGTTTTTATACCGTTATGATTTGTATTTTTATAATTTGCATGCATATAAGCCGTCTTACTTGAAAGTGAACCGTCATAAAATGCTTTCAGTGAATTAAATTTTATTTTATCTGAAATATTATAAAATTCATTTTTAAACTTATCAATGTTTTTAAAATCTGTAAATGGCAACCTTGAATCAACTCTTAGCAATAGATTATTTTTATTTATTAATTCTTTATAAATCTCAAGGTCTTCCTTTAAAGTAATATCAGAGATTGAAGTAATTCCAAGTGAATGAAGTTTTGAAATCTGTTTAACTACAATATCAGTTCTTTCATTCAGACTAACAGCCGGAATATTATTCAATACAAAATCCCTTGCTCTTTCCTTAAGCTCTCCGGTGAAAATATTATTCTCTTTAATTAATTCTTCAGAGGTAAATTCATTTTCTTTTTTTAAAATACCGGAAATCTCCATAGCTTTAGTATTTGCAAAAGCAGAATGCATATCAAATCTTGAAATAATTACTGGAATATCATCACAAATTTCATCAAGAAAAGTTTTGTTTAATAATATTTTTTCTTTGAAATTGGATTCCGAAAAAAATCCGCCATAAATCCATGCACCTTTATTTCGTGATTTATATTCTTTTATGGAATCAGAAAAGTCATTGGCAGTCCGTGCGCTTCTGAGATTTAACTGCGAATTTAAAAATGCACCGGTAATGAAATGACAATGCCCGTCAGTAAATGCAGGAAGCACAAGCTTTTTATTCAAATCAATTACGTCAGAGTACTCATTTTTAATTTTTTCAGATTCGGAATCTGTGCCAGTGAAATTTATCTTACCTGTATCAGAGTCTATACCGATTGAATCAGTAAATTTATTCTTCCCTGTCCAGACTTTTGCATTCTTAAATAAGGTTTTCATAAATTATTAATAATGAATTTTATCTTCTTTATTCTGCCATTCTTTAAACACAATATTTGCTTCATTCCTGAGAAGTTGTTTCATCGGAATTTTCCTTTGATCAACAGATTTCTTTATTTCTTCATAAAGAAATTCATCATCGAAATCCAATGCTGCCGCATCTTCTCTTGTATTTGCATAATAAATATTGCTTATCCTTGCCCAGTAAATTGCTGAAAGGCACATCGGGCAGGGTTCACAACTTGTATAAATATCACAACCTTCAAGAATAAAAGTATTTAGATTTTTACAAGCTGATCTGATTGCTTCAATTTCGGCATGAGCAGTCGGGTCGTTTGCAGCAGTAACTTTATTAGATTCCCGTGAAATTATTTTCCCGTCTTTTACTATCACAGCACCAAAAGGACCACCGGTTTTATTTTTTATGCTTTCATTTGAAAGAAGTATTGCTTCTTTCATAAATTCTTCAGAAGATTTATTCATTTTTTTTATTAATATAATTTTTGTAAACTTAGAAATATGATGAGCAAACTTCAATGTTAAACTTTAAATTGATTTTTAAATTATCTGAATAAGTAATCAATAGTTAAAACTTTTTTTATTTTAGTTTTATTCATTTGTGGATTGTAATCAACAAAAAATTTACTGTTTATTATAAAAAATATTCACAGGTTTAATCAAATTAAAATTGAAATTACATATTCAAATAATTATTTTAATTATATGAAAAAAATCAAATACCCCGTTAAAAAGAAGAGAACTTCCGAAAGGTATGAAAAGGATCAGTATTCTTTTGACAGTCCATATAAACCGAATCAGATAGTTAAGACTATTATTATAGTTTCACTTTTGATTATTCCGGTTATTCTTACATACTTTTATCTGAGATCTGCCTTTAAAGTAAATGGATTTTTCAGTTTTCCGCTTGATGATCCATGGATTCATCTTACATTTGCAAAAAACCTTGCTCAGTATTTCAGCTTTTCTTATTTTAAAAATGAAATGGTAACAGCGGGATCAACTTCACCTTTATACACAATACTGATTGCCGTCGGTTTTTTTATTACTCAGAATGAAATGATGCTAAGTTATACGGTTGGTATTTTATTTTTATGTCTGGGTGCCGTTGCGTTTTATAAACTGGCTTTATTTGAATTTAATAAAGAAGTAATATTTTCACTTGTCTGTACAGGATTATTCCTGACAGATAAATGGCTGAATTTTATTGCAGTCTCAGGAATGGAAACGACTATGTTCATTTTCATACTTATTTTGTGTGCTTATTTTTACAGAGAAAGAAAAGCAATTCCTTTTGCTGTAATGCTTGGATTGATAATGTGGACAAGACCTGACGGAATAGTTTTTATTATTGCAATAGTGCTCGATTATTTTCTCGTAAAAATGTATTCAACTAAAGATGTAAGACTTGAATTATTCAACGGGGACGAATTAAAAAAGATTGTGATTATTTTTTCAGGAATTGTTGTATTGTATTTTATTATGAATCTTGTTTTATCCGGCTCTATACTTCCAAATACTTATAATGCCAAACTCGAATATTACTCACCGGAATTCCGCAGCAGAATGGAGTTTTTAAAATATGAAGTCTGGGAATATTTTAAAACAGGCTCTTATTATGTTTTAATGATTGGTTTTCTCTTTTCTGTAGGAAAACTTATTTATGATTTAAATAAAAGAGAATACAATCCGAATACATTGTATATACTTTTTATACTCGGACTTGTATTTATATACTGGTTTAAGCTGCCTTATGCACACAGATTCGGTAGATATATGATGCCGATAATTCCTTTCTTTATATTAGTTGCGACTTTAGGTTTCAGAGATATTGCCAGGTTAATTAACCGGTTTGCAAATAACGTAATTTTTGCCAGAAGTCTGTTTTTTATATTTATAGCAATTACATATTTTATAGGAATCAGAAATTATGAAGAGAACAGAGAAGGATATGCTGTGCAGTGTAAATATATTTATGACAGACAGGTAAAAGCTGCAAACTGGATAAAAGATAATACAAAAGAGGACGACGTAATAGCAACACATGATGTCGGAGCCTTAGGTTTTTACAGCAACAGAAAAATTGTCGATGTTGCCGGTCTTGTTACTCCCGAACTCATAAAAAAAATAAATGATGTTGATTATGTAAATTATATGACAAAGTTTATGGATGATAATGGAGTCACTTATCTGGCATTTTTGAGAGAGTGGTACAGAGTAGCAAATCAGGATGCATTGTTTACAACTATAAATTTGCCTCCGGAAGTTATGGAAGTTTATAAATATACTCCGGGTAAAACAAAAATATTATCTCGTGAAGTAAACGGGCTTTTAATGAAAGCTCAGACTCTAGTTGGAAAGAAAGATGCTCAGCAATTACTTTTTATTATTAACAGAGTTATAGCCTTAGATCCTTATTGTTCACAGGCTTATGTTCTGAGAGCATATGCATATTCAATACTTAATGATAATGCAAGCTATGAAACTAATATGCTTAAAGCAGCCGAGATTTATCCCGAATACTCTGATGTATATTATTATCTCGGAGATTTTTATAAAAATGAAGGCAGGTTTGAAGATGCTAAGCAGACTTTTACAAAATATCTGGAGTTATATCCCGGAAATCCTACTATTACAAAGTCACTGGCTGCTGTAGAAGATTCTCTACTGGCGAGAACTCCCCAGATGAAGTTTTTTAAATAATTTATTATGATTGATATCAACACTTTAAATTATTATTGTGCAATTTTCTTTATCTGAATTTAAAAAAATATATAAGTATTTAATTATACTTAATATTTTTCTTCTGGCATTTATAATTTATCAGCTTTTCTATTCAAAGTATTACTGGACCGGGATTAATGAAAAAAAATTCGTTGTCGAGCGTGGTAAAAATCTTGATGAAATTATTGACGGAATTAAATCAGCTGATGTAATTCCAAGTTCATTCCTTTTTAAATTAGTAGTAAAACTTTCCGGTAAAGAATCTCAGATAATCTCAAAGAGCTATCTTTTTAAAAGTGGTTTAAGCAATCTCGAACTTTTAAATCTTTTCACTGACAAAAATCTGATTCAGTTTATAAAAATTACTATTCCCGAAGGATATTCAATTAAACAAACAGGCAGGTTACTCGAAAAGAAATATTCTCTTTCAAAAGAAAAATTTATTTCTGAAGCTTCGAATGATTCTCTGATTAACATACTCGGACTAAAAGGAAAAATTAAAAATCTTGAAGGATTTCTTTATCCTGATACTTATGAAGTTCAGCCGACTATAAACGAAAGGAAGTTTGTATTTCTTTTGTTTAATGAATTCCGTAAAAGAATTATTAATAGTGATATTTTAGAAACCGGAAACGAAAAAGCAGATTCAGTTTTACTAAGTATAGTTACTCTGGCTTCAATAATTCAGGGTGAAACAAATATTAATAAAGAAATGCCTGTCATAGCAGGTGTTTACATTAACAGGATGAACAAAGAAATGAGACTCGAGGCAGATCCTACAATTCAATATATTATTCCGGATGGTCCCAGAAGATTGCTGTTTCAGGATTTGAAAATTAATTCCGGCTATAATACTTATATGAACAAAGGTCTTCCTCCCGGTCCTATAAATAATCCCGGTATTGATGCAATCAAAGCGGCATTAAATCCCGAAGAACATAATTTTATTTTTTTTGTTGCAACAGGTGAAGGCGGTCATAAATTTACTGAAAATTATCAGCAGCACCTTGAAGCGGTAAAAGAATACAAAGCAAATCTGAAAAAGAATAAGAAAGAAAATAAATAAATAAACTGATACATTGAACTCTTCATTTAAAACATTACTTTCACTTTTTCAAAAACTTGATTTCAGGGATAAAAAAAATTCCGGAAAGAAGAAACTCGCAGGAATACTCACAGCATATATGTTTTCAAATTCAATACTTGCATTTAACTACTCACAATTCTTTGATGAAAAGAGTTTTATTATTCTTACTCTTACATCAAATCTTTTTCTGATTTCAATGATCGTACTGAATGATTTTGATAATCTGTTTCTTGGAACTAAAAGTTTCGAAGTTTTAAATTTACTTCCGGTAAATAACTCCGATCTTTTTTTTTCTAAATTCATTTCGGCTTTAGTTTATCTGATGTTTTTTATGTTCGCGGCTTCACTTCCTCAGGTAATCTTTTTTTATTTTATTGAAAAGATAATACTTAAAACCATATTATATTTTTTAGCAAATATTATTTTTTGTTTCTTTTTTACTGGTGTAATTGTACTCCTGTATATGTTTGTTCTGAATTATTTTACGCGTAAAGCCGGGCTGCTGCTAAACATTATACAGATTATTTTTTTTATTTTTATTTTTTATTCATCATCACTTTCTTCAAAAGTCGTTAATGGTTCAACAAAAATTATTGATAAATTAAATATTTTAGATTATGATATCGTGAAATTTTTTCCGCAGACATTTTTTGCCGAAGCTGTTTACAGTTATTTAAGATTACTGATATGTATAGCAATAGTTTTTATTATATTTTATTCGCTTTATAAATACATGTCCAAAAATTATTTCCTGTTAATGAAGAAAACCGGATTACTTACAAAGAAAGAAAAGAGCAATAAAAAACTTTTTGACGTTGGTTTATTGAAAAACTTTATAAACAATAATTTATTATCCAACAATTATGAAAGAGCATCTTACAATCTTGTAAAAAACCAGTTAAAGAATTCGCGTTATCTTATTGCAAAATATATTCCCATGGCAATTGTTCCTTTATTAATGGTCGTAGTAGGTTTGGTTTCCGATATACCCGGATTTCTGTTCTCTGATTTTTCATCATCGCAATCTCTGATATTAAAAACTTCAATTATTATTTTAGGTCCTTCTGTTTTATTCACTCTGATGATGAGCTCGCGAATGCTTATTTCAAACACAAAAATACTTGATGAAAATACATACAGCACTGAGTGGATTTATGATTCACTTCCTTTAAAAGAAAAATACAGCGTTATAAAAGGAGCAAATAAATATATTTATATAAATTTTATTTTTCCCGTAATTTTTATTATTTTAGCTTTAATAAGTTTTAAAGCTGAGTTCGGATCTGCTTTATTAAATGTTGTTTATATAGCGTCCGGAATATATTTTATTAATTCTGTTACATCTTTATTTGATAAAACTTTTCCTTTTACTCTTGAGAGTTCAAAGTTTAACTCAGCTTCGAAATTTCTGGAAATTTTAATAGCGATGATTTTAAGTGCAGTTTTATTTTTGATTCAGATTTTTGTTTTTCAAAATATTATATTTGCATTAGCTACAATATTTATTTTCATTATTATTTCATATTTAATTAACCGAAATTAAAACATTATGCCGGAAGAAAAATCAACCCCGAATATCTCCACTGAAACATCAACATTAATAAAAAATTATGACGGTGAAGGTAAAAATATAATTCTTGCAATGACAGGTACCAGCGGAGCAATTTACGGACTGAGAATGCTTAGAGCTCTGCTGATAAATGACTTCAATGTGGATTTGCTGCTTTCGGAATATGCCGTTTATACAATTTTCAAAGAATGCGGAGTGGAGTTAACTCAGTCAAATATCTCTTCTATTTTTCCTGAAATATTACTTTTAAAATCTACTGTTACTTTTCATAATAATCTTGATCTTAAATCTGATATATTTACGAATAAGTATGTCTGTTACGGAATGATTATTTGTCCCTGTTCTGTCGGTCTGCTTGGGGGAATTGCAAAAGGAGACTGTAAAAATCTTATTGAGAAATCTGCTGATTATGCTTTTTCATATTCAAAGCCGCTGATTATTGTTCCGAGAGAAACTCCTTTGAATAAAATTCATCTCTCCAATATGATATCTGTAATTGAAGCCGGAGGCAAGATTGTACCTGCTATGCCGAGCTTTGAATATAATCCTAAAGATTTTAATGACCTTGCTGACCATATTGCGGGAAAAGTATTAGATCTGCTTTGCAGTAATAGCAGTTCTTTGGCTTAAGGATTTAAAATTATTTATAACTATTAAAAATCAAAGCCAAAATAAAAGTTCTGAAAAAGATCACCCTGTAGCCTTGTAAAATTATTTTCTATTCTTTTTCCTATATCATATCTTAAAACTACAATTCCAAGTGCATTCAGTCTTATTCCTGCTCCTATGCTTCCATTTGTAAATCCGTAATTAGAAGAGTTATCCCATGCCCTTCCGGCATCAAAGAAGAATGCTCCCATAATTCCCGGAAAATCAAATCCAATACCGAGAGGAAATCTTATTGCAACTATATTCAGCAAAGGAAATCTCAACTCTGCATTTGCCTGCCACATCTTACTTCCGCGAATTGAATTCAATGGCCAGCCGCGTAAAGACCAGCTTCCGCCAAGAAAAAATCTTCTCGGATCTTTTCCTTCATTTACAAATAATTGTCCTCTTAATGCCAATGCACTCAGTGTACCTAACCGGAAATATTTTCTGTAATCAAAGAAAAATGAAAAATAATTTATATTGGAATTTGAAATATCTGTCGTATAACCGAGAGTAAGATTTAATCTTTCTCCATCAATCGGACCTGTCCATGCCCATAAAGAATTATCTTTTATATAGGAAAGATAATTTGAAAGCAATAGAGATCTTGTATTTTCCAGAAAATCATAACTTCTAATAGACTGTGACAGACTTGTAGTCATTTCAATTCTTCTGAAAAAAGAAAGAGGGTAGGACATACTAAGATATCCTCCGTACAATCTTTCATAAAACGACTGGTCATTATCTCTCAGATCATATCGCGTTCCAGATAAATGGTAAATCCCGTAAGCATAATTCATTCTCTTCTGAATGGAAATTTTTGATATCGCAATATTAAAACTTTTCCAGAATTCAGAATCTCCGTTTGCATTATTAAAAATTAAAAAATAATATTTCTCATCACCCAGCAAATCACTTAAAGAAACTATGCCGCCTGTATTTGCACCAAATACAGGATCTACAGTCAAAGCAGTCGTTGCGATATCAAGAGAAAACTGTTTTTCATATTTCAAATTATTTTTTTTGGGAATACCTGCAATTTTGTCCGGAGACCAGTTCTCTCCTTTTGTCTGAAGATCAATTTTTTTTGTTACATCACTGCTGTCATATCTCTCCTGAATATCACGCATCAGTTTTATACTTATTCCGCCTTTTTCAAATGCAGAAAAAACAATTTTATCTTTTCCTGCCCATGAAGGATCAAATGCCGCTGTTGTAAACTTCGTAATTTGTTTCATCTCTTTAAATTTAACAGAGTCA
>Ga0209591_10002394_pt1 | contig 22534 bp, 20 predicted proteins | sample MAT01_FD_187207 | JGI IMG/M metagenome (GOLD analysis project Ga0209591, IMG submission 187207) | Freshwater microbial communities from Lake Fryxell liftoff mats and glacier meltwater in Antarctica - MAT-01 (SPAdes) (version 2) | ecosystem: Environmental > Aquatic > Freshwater > Ice > Liftoff... | reverse complement strand
TCTATAATGAGCCTGTTCGTTTCTGTTTTAGACGCATCAATTTCAGCATCAATTTCGGCCTGATGCAAATAATAATACGCTAAGGCGGCGTAAACCTGTCCTAGACTCAGCCGATAGTTATCTGCTAATTGCTCAGCGGTTAGATAATTGCCCGTCGTATGCGCGATGACAATATCCGACACACTAATACCTGTTCCAACAATCACAGGTCGCCCACTGCGTATCTTGGGATCAGAGATAATTTCACTAATATTAAGCGTGATCGTTGTCATTGGTTTAACCTCTATCTCTACTTGTTACATGCTCGTCGATCACGCGCTGCATTTCGGCTAAATCCGCAGCGTCGATTTCGATAATTTCTTGTTCGCTCATCACTCGTTGCTCATCACTCATCACTTTGCCCTTTCATCTCCCGCTCAAGCGCCTCTACCGCGTCTTTGGCTTCTTTGAGGCCGACACCTGTAAACTCACGATAGATTTTAATCGCCTCGATTTTATTGCCGCGTCGGATGAGTTCGCGGATACCCGCGTCGCCGCCTTCGCCAATATCCGCGAGTGGAGAATTTCCCTCTGGATCGCCCCACGTCACCGGGCGGCCTGCTTCGAGCGCTTCAATCGCATCTTTGGATTCTTTCAGTCCCGCGCCTGTGATCTCACGATACACTTTAATCGCTTCGATCTTCTTGTGTTCGCGCATAAATCGCTGAATTTCGGGATGATTCGCCGCGCTGCGATCTACATGAATAGGCGGACTGATGGCTTTGGCTTTCACAAAACCAACGCCGTTGTTTGCCTTCATCCGCCGATTGATCGACCAAGGAATGACGATCAGCAAAAACACGATAAATAAGATAATAAGGGTCTCTGGCATGGTGTTTTACTCGCCTTTAAAGGTCAGTCTATTTAACTCAAGTTCAACGGTCTTCGCGCCATCAACTGCGACGCAGACATTCACCAGCGGCCTGTTCGCCCAAGGTGCTTCGTGATCGGATTGACCGAGCGAAGGCCAGGTCTTGCCGCGACTAAAGCCCTGCGTCTCCACGCGGATAGGCCATTTTTCGGTTTTAAAAAGTGACCGATCCACAAGATAAGCAATCGCTGTCGAATCATGGATATGGATTCCCGGAACGCCGGACATACGCTCGATAAAGCTGCGATAAAACGGCAGACAACCCGTGATATGCCGCGCTAACGGATTTTGTGCCTGTGCGTAGAGCGCGATATGTTCCGGTGTCATAGTGACGGTATGCGTCACGTCCAAGCCCACCATCGTAACCTGCCACGCCGCGCCAAAAACCACATCTGCCGCTTCAGGATCATTCCAGATATTGGCTTCTGCCGTCGGCGTGATGTTGCCCATCGCCAGTGCATTGCCGCCCATCAGGACGACCTCTTTCACGTTTTGGGCGATTCGCGGTTCCAGATGCAGCGCCAGCGCCAAATTCGTCAGTGGGCCAATAGCGACGAGCGTAATCTCTCCCGGCGCAGCCATCACTTGATCCACGATAAACTGTGCGGCTGTTTTATCAATCGGGCGCGTTGTCGGCTGCGGCAAATATTGATTACCCTGCCCATCCGTACCATGTACATACTCGGCGGGATGCTCAAATATGCCTGCCAGCCGATTATTCGCCCCAGATGCAACCGGAATATCCGTCCGTCCGGCAATTTCCAAGAGTCGCAGCGCATTGATCGCGGTCAGTTCGGTATGGGCATTTCCGAAAATTGTCGTTAAACCGATGACATCCAATTCGGGCGATTTCAGGGCAAAGAAAATCGCCATCGCGTCGTCCACACCGGGGTCGGTATCAATAATGATTTTTTGCGACATCTAACGTCCTCGCAATTGATTTTCTAAATGATCGGCGATTACCAGCCAAAGTTCTGTATCTCGTACCGCGACACTTTCGTCTAACCAGAAGCGGAATTGAATCTGGGCTTTTTCATCAGGGTCGGTTTGCTCATCCATCAGGTGGTTAAACTCGTCGGGATGCTGGCTGTAATACAAATGAGATAGTTCCGCCAAAATCGTGTTGGCAATGGCATTCGTGATATGGCTGTAGCGCTCAAAGACGGTATATTTGGGTTGCACCGCCCGCGCTAAATCCAGCACTGCTTTTACATAATTGCCACATCCCGGATTCGGAAATTGATTCACGGCCTGTTCTGGCAGGTCATTCGGCGCGGCAGCATACGCGACCACAGTCAGTAGCAGTTCGCGCACCCAACCCGCTTCGGGATAAGCCTGCTGGAAAGTCGGCAAGAACGCTTGAACACCCGGCGCAGCGACACTCAGCGCAATCAGCGGTTCAAGCATCGCCAAAAGGCGCTTGAGCGTATCTTGCGCGGTATTCCATGCGCGGCCTTGCGCGGCCTGCCGCAGGATGTATAAATCCTGTTCCTGATCCGGTGTCATCAGTTTCGTGTGTCGCTCACTCTGCATAAGATGAAGGTGTCTTGTCCAACGTATTTGGTGTCGTGCCGGAAGCCGTCAAATTCGTGTTTAACTTCGAGAGATGCCCCAGCAGTAATTGTTGCAAATCATCAATTTGCTGGCGTAATTCACGGATTTCAAGTTCAGCTTTAATATTGACGCTGTATTCGATGTCGTTCCGTACTTTTTCACGCGCCGTCTGCCGATTTTGGCTGATGAGGACGAACAAAGAAAGGAAAATCGCCTCTAAAGACACAATCATCGTCAGCAGCCCGAATGGGAACGGATCAAACGGTTTCAACTTCGGGATAATGTGCGTATTCACAAAAATCCATGCACCGAACCAGAAAAGATTAAGATAGACAAAGCGAATATCCCCCGCGATTCGCGTCAGGATATCTGAAAGCCGCTCCCCAAAGGTATTTGAAATCGGCAGTTCAGCGTTCACATTACGCGACACAACCCGATCCCGCACCAATATATCGGCCTCCCGGATGCGCTTGCCGAGCATCGCCATCATATCCAAGGCCGCAGGCGGATGTGACTTAACCAGCATTTCCAGATCATGACGGTCAACAACATAAAGCGTTGTATTTTCAACTGCCTTTGCCCCGGCGGAACGACGCTCATTATCCAGCAGCGAAAGCTCGCCAAACAAATCGCCCGGTTCTACAAAGCCAAGACAAACATATTCGTTGTTTGCGTCATGGATAAAGAGTTCGATCCGCCCCGACTGGACGACGAACATCGTGCCGCCCTCATCAGCGGTGGAAAAAATCACCTGTCCCGCCAGAAATTGTTTTTCATCAAGCTGCGTAGAAAGTTCCGCGATCTCCATATCATCCAGCAGCGCGAATAACGGAATATTTCGGAGCAAATCAGGTTCGATCACAGGCATGATACGAGATCCTCTAGTGTATGTTTCTTATCTTCAGGATTGTAACGCTATAAGCGTGTGACCGCTTCTGCTGCCAACCAGAATAATTTTTCACGAATAGAAGCCTGCCGATGCCAATTCCGATGATCCCATTCATCGCCACTCAGATCATCACCGCCATATAAAATTTGAGCAAATGTTACGCCTCGAAATTGGGCAACCGCAAAGAATGCGGCGGCTTCCATTTCGACAGTGATACAGCCTTCCGTCTTGCGCTGTGCGACCTTGTTAGGAGTTTCGCGGTAAATAGCATCGGTTGTCCAGGTTTTGCCGATTACGTAAGGGACTTCATGGCGCTGCAAAGTCGCTTCAATGGCAGCGATCCCTTCCGCGCTGGCGCTGACTTCTCGCGCCGGAGGCAAGTAATGATAAGATGTGCCTTCGTCACGAACAGCACTGCTTGGGATCACCAAATGCCCTAGCGCCAGTGCTTTGTTAAGCACCCCCGCCCCGCCACAGGCAATAAATTTGGTACAACCGAGCGCGATCACTTCCTCTAAAAAGGCTGCCGAAAGCGGCGCAGCTACGCCAGGATGCAGCACCGCAATCTGTACGGTTTGGTTATCGCTGCTTGGCACGTCCAGCAGGTAGATTGGATTTATACCAATCTCACTGACCGTTTCAAAAACGACTTTCGCCTCAGCGCAAACTTCAGCGATAACATCACTAAAAAAGCACAGGACGCAGTGTTCGGGCAGTTCAATTCGATTAAGTACCTGCGATGGCTCGATCATTGCCAACGGGGTTGGGTCATATTCGAGAATGGGATAAGCTGTCGTCATCATTTCGTGTGCCTTCGCTAATCTGCGCTTGACACCTGTATCACACAAATGAAAAGCGCCCCTTCGGAAAATGGAAGGAGCGCGAGTAGTCGTACTTGATTCGCACTCATCTTCCCGGTTCAGTTCCGGCGGATTTGGCACCTTCCCGACGCTTCAGGGGTTGCCGCGACTTCATAGGGCCGATCCCTCTGTCGCTCTTGATGAGTATTTAATTGTTAGAGCATCTTAGCAGGTGGTCTACGGCGTGTCAAGCACCCCAATGATGTTATTATCTGTGTCTAACATCTTGTAGACGCAAAAAACGACCCATCCTTACAAAACCTGATTAAACCAACTGTGCTTCGGTTTCGTTGGCAAGCTGCGCCAGCCAATCCATAAAGACTGTGCCGCCTGTACCAATCGGGTTTGTTACCTTTTGGAAGATATAGGTCGTCGCATAATGCAGATGTAAGCGGCGGAATTCCAGTACACGCGTCAAACATTCATTATAGACATTGCGTAAAGCACTATCTGATGAATGCGCCAACACCGATTGTCGGATTGCCGGACTCTTTACATGGGCAGCAAATTCCCGATGCGGCTTGGGCATGTAATCGCGCATGATGTCCAAATGCTGCGTCAGGCCGGATTGTTCATGCTGCAAGCCAAGCGCGGAAACCAAAGACGGCACAATCGAACTTTGTGCGCCCGTCTGCCCTCGGAAGGACTGCGGCTTGTTCCCATATTCCGCTACGCCTTCATAGACGACATCGTTAAAGCCGAAAATGTAGGGACGGACGCGATAATAATACACATTCGGATCACAATTTTCCGGCATCCGGTCAAACGAGGTAATCATAGCCTGCACACTCGTGGAAACGTTTTGCAGTGCGGTTTGCAGTGCCGCTGCATCATCCTGAGCTGCCGCCGCTTGTGCGGATTGAATGCCAGCTAATGCACCCGCCGCCCGTGCTTCAATATCGACGTGAACGAGGATAAACCAATCTTCATCTTTTCCGCCGAGGAAATTTTGCAAAAGCGCAATATTGCCAAGCGCAATCTCACCCGCAGCATCATTACGCTTCCAATTGTTCAATACATAACCGGAATAAGACAAAATCGGCGGACGCTCGACCATTTTAGACAGCCGATGCAGCGGCACAGCTACGCCCGACGGGATACGATGTTCGGGTGTCTCCGGCGTAAAATAAACATACGCGCTGGCAAAAAACGAATAAAGCATCATTAAGCGCTCGACGATGCGGAAATCCCCCACCAATAAATCCGATGTCGGCAGATCAAACACAGGCAGATTTTCCAGCGTTGCGCGGATTTGACCGTTTTCCATCAAAGCCGGAATTTGCGCGGCGATGCCTTCAATCATATCGACGGTTGATCGTTGCAGCGGCGTATCAACAGCGCTCAAATGGCGCAGCGGATCAGGATTGACCAAAAAGCCGCGATCAGGCCAGATGTCCCAGCATGTTTGCTGCATAAATTTCCCTTCTTCGCACATCAACTTGTGCTACTCAAACAAATATTTATAACTTATTGTTGTGCATAATCACCAATCCGTCAATCCCTCGCCCATGCTGCAAAAAGCCTCCAGCACCGTGTTGGAGGCTTGTATCATTTAATCACGCGCTAATTAATCTGGATAAACGAACTGATATTCTGGTTATTGGTCGGGTTAGGGTCAGCATCACTGGTAGCGCTGGCAGAGGCTTCCACCAAGTCGCCCGGCGTGCCTGCAATCGCCCCAGTCAGTGTCATCGTTTCAAATGTCCCCGTCGCCATATTGCCAATTGTCCAGATCACCAAACCATTCAGATTACCAACCGCGCCGCCTGCTGTCGTTGTTATAGCCGGGAATCCACCGGGGAAATTCGCAATTGGATAGGTAAAGATGACCTGCACATTGAGAGCCTGGTTGCCGCCTACGCCTTCGAGGTTTTGCGCCGTAATGGAATAAGTCACTGGATCGCCTACCATCGCGCCAAAATAGGGATTCACGGTATTCCCCAGCGCCACATCTGCCCCACCCACGATGACCTGCTGAGTGGCATTATTGTTATCGGTAAATGGATCAGGAAATGGCGATGAACCACTTGCCGTTATCGTATAAGTCACAGGCGGAGGCGGGACGGGCGCGACGGGCACCTGGGCAGTCACATTAAGCGTTGTATTATTGCCCGGCGCAAAAGCGGGGATAAACCAGATGCCTCCCGTTGCATTAGGTGTCCATGTACCGAGCGCAGGCACAGCGCCCGTTATCACGATCCCACTCGCGTTGACAACAACCGTAATATCAGCAGGGACGGTTGACGAAAGCGAGGATGCCATGTTGACATCGAAGATCACAATATCACCAGCGTTAGGAGTCTCATCTAACATCGCAGTGCCAAAACTCACGCTCACATCGACTGAATCAGCGATTGTTGCAACGATAGAAGCGATATTGTTGCTAAAATTCACATCGGGTGGGAACGCATCAATCAGCGATGCAGTGAACGTCGTCTGACTACCAACAGCCCCACCCGAACTGTAGATGACCGGATAAACAAGCGTTGCTGTGCCATTCGGCGCGACGGGAACACCCCGCCATTGGATCAATCCACCGTTTATATATGTCACCGTGCCGCCCGTGACATTGGTTTGTGGCGAACTGAAAGATGCCGTTCCGGGCGGACTCAGCGTTAAATCCACATTAGCGGTAGCCGTTTGAGCGCCGAAATTGGTCAAAGTCACGGTTACAGCTTGCGAACTCCCCGCAGCAGGCACGGTGTTGGTGCTGATACTGACGGCAATATCGTCCACAGAGGTTGAGACAAGCGGAGGATTCGTCGGTATCAAGAGAGGGGGTGGTGAGGGCAACAGGACTTCCAATGTGGGGGCTGCTTGGCAGGCATCGCCAACGCCATCAAAATTACTATCGCCCTGCGCTGAATTGGGCGAAAATCCACAGTTATCAACTTCATTTGGGATACAGTCGCCATCACGATCTGGCAGCGAGATAGGCGCGTCGCTGCTGGCGCTTACCCCGGAAGCCGTCTCCACCACCAACTTAATCTGATAACTTCCTGTTGGTGCGTTGCGTTCAAGATAAGTGAAAGGCGTAGTAGTAAACGCGAGGGAGTCATCTGCTTGATTCACAATAAACGCATTATTGTTGTTCAACAGCAGCCACGAAGGCTGGAAAATCGCGCCGGGTTCAGGGGCGATTCCAAACGGCATGGGGCCAATGCCCGTTTGCCGAATGCCCCATAAACTGGTGGAAATGCCCGATTTCCCATCGCTCGTCAGCGAAAAGAACAACTGCGCTTCCAGAGATTCGCCATTTGGCGCGATATACACGCCATTTACAACACCTGTGCCGGGTGCAGAGCGATTCGGCAGCAGCAAAATAGGAATTTCTGTACTGCCATCACTGATGAACGAAATCCCCCGACCACAAACTTCCTGCTGTGTTTCAACATTTTGGGTGGCAGAATCAAGGCTCAAGCGCTCATAATCGACGATGATGTTACGCATTCCATCCACATTATAAAGGATGACAAAACTCGCCCGATTGACACCGAGTCCGGTAAAACTCAGTTGAAATTGATTCAACAGCCCCGAACCCGCAATCTCAGTCAACGGATTATCCTGCGCGGAATCAACCGTTTCGTTATAAAACAAGCCAAGAAAACTTTGCCAGAAGTTAAAGCCTTCAGGCGCTTCTTGAACATACCGCTGGGCAAATTCCCCTGTGCGATAGATAGCACTGTTGCGTGGGAAGAAAATCGATGTGCCGCTGTCACCTGCTTCCGGCGTACTGGTGCGATAGTAAATCATCATTTGCGCCAAATTTGCTGTGACGTTACGGGCGGCGGCGGCAATTTCTGGGTCGGAGAGTAGATCACCAAAATTATTCATGAACTGCGCCAAATCTGTTGCCGACCACAGATCAGAAAGGCGGGGGTCATCATGCCCCCCGTAGACAATGGTATTCTCGCGGGCGCGTGCCAGTGCAGTCACCTTATCAACCGGATTACTGCGAATAATCTGGAACAAAGTATCTAAGGCATTGATGACTTCATCCAGCCGGCTCAGGTCAACCAATCCCAGATTAAAAATGCGATAACTCGTCACACTTTCGGTATAAAAGCGCATAAAATTATCGACGACCAACTGCCCCAATGTCCGCGCATCCATACCGGGGCTGTCGATTAAATTAAACAGCACCCCGCTGTATTCCCAGCCAAAACCGGGGATTAAGTCCGGGCTGGCGATGGCATAATCGGCATACGGTTGAATCGTCCGATAAACTTCTAACGCGCCCATCAAACAGGCATCAAAACCGATGATGTCCAATTTATCAACGCCAGTTTGCCGTGTCACTTGGGAAAGCGCATCCTTCAATTCCGGCATCGTCAAGCCGTCATAATCAGGCGTAGAACTATCGGCGGCAATCCCAAACCACGAGCCGCCATGATCCCAAATCACCAACGCATAATGTTCGGCGGGATAGGTCTGGATGCCCCATTTGACAAAATCCGCTAAGACTGCTGCATCGCCCGTATTCGTCTCGCCTAGCGATTCAACCAACTGTGAATTGACTTGTGTTCCAGCAAGATCATCTTCATCTTCAGTGATAAAGTAACGTCGGGTATCCGTCCAATCGCCAGCAGAAGTTGCGTAACCTTCCGCACGATCAATCTGGACGACGACATTCACATCTTTGGTGCTGCCGACGAATTCCATTTCGTTAATATCGGAAAGGGCAAATTTTTCCAGATCGTTATCCGCCGCCATATAGATCATCAGCGTCCACCTGGCGGTTTCTTGCTGTGCCTGCTGCGATGTGACCCGGGGAATATGCTCAAGGGCGGCGCGACGCGCTTCTCGGCTTTCAAGATAATTCATGGTGGAAGCAGCGGCGGTTTGCAGACGTACCCCGCTGAGGATAAGCATCGTTAATAGAGAGCAAAAGATAATCCGGCGCATGGTGTTGCCTCGCGGCTTATTGGTTTAAACAAGGTTTGCGCTAAATTATAAATTGTTAGAGGTTAAGCCGCTAATTCTGGCTGACGCGCCTTAGTACAGTTTGGCGCGGACTACCGTAGCAGTAGTAGGGGCAGGGCTGCCAGAGGCGGGTTCAAGTGTAATGCCCACATATTGAAATTCACTCATCGGCCCCGGCGCCCGAAAAACCAGCGTTCCTTGACCTTCTGAATTGGTTTGGAAGAGGCCGCCGTTGTAGCGTTCTTCCCCTTTCCGCAGCCACACTTGATAGGCGCTTCCCTCTGGCAACGGCGGGAAGTTTTCCACCCGCACGATGCCAATATCTAAATCAGGATGGCAAAGGACAACGCCAGTGGCAATTGAGGTGGTGTCGGCTTCAACTGGGGCAAATGCAAAGCTGACCGCCTCGCCGCTGCTCAGAAGCGCGATCACATCATTTTGCAGCGTCACCTGCGCCGCCAATTCTCCACGCAACTGAGCCTGATTCATAATCCATCCTGCCATCAGGACGAGTAAAGCCGCAGCAATCCCCCAAGCGACGAATACACTCCGGGAAACGCCGCGCCGCTTGTGAGTTTTTGGGGCTGCTTGTGTCATCAACACAACAGCTTTGGTCGCGTTAGCACGCTCTATCAGGCGATAAGCGAGATGAGGCGGGGCTTGAACTTGAGGAGAACTGTCTAAAAATGCTTCTGCTAACCGCGTATACTCGGCAAGTTCGGCAGCCGCTTCGGGACATGCAGCCAGAGATGACTCAATAAAGCGCACCTCTTCAGGGTCGGTCATATTCATGCTATAAGCTGGGATAAGTGCGCGTAGTGATTCGCAATCTAGCACTCCGCTAGCACCATTTAATGGCTGATTCATCGTATTTCTTTAACTAAGGCTAAAACTCTCTATAACATATATCGTCATAACAAGGTTTTTGGATTATATTTTTCACAAAGATTCATTCTGGCGCATTGATTCTAACCAACGCAGTTTGAGTTTTTGCAACCCCAAACGCACTCGTGATTTCACTGTGCCTAATGGCAAATTGAGTGTTTCCGCTAATTGCCGATGTGTCAAGCCCTGAAAAAACCCCAGTAAGATTAAATGGCCTTGATCGGGCGGCAGTTCAGAAATTAATGTCCGCAGAAGCCGCCGATCATACAGAGGAAGCTCGTCTGCAGAATCATCTTCAGCAGCGATACCCATTTCGTCAAATAAGGGTGAATTATGCGTACTGTGGCGCATTTCGGCTCGTAAGCGGTCTATAGCGGTATAGCGCCCGATGGTCAAAAGCCAGTTTTTGAGCGAGCCTTTTTCCGCCATCCACTGGTGCGGCTGCGCCCAAAGTTTCATGAACGTATCCTGGGTTACTTCCTCCGCCAAAGTCGTTTGTCGAAGAACACGCAGTGCGATACTGTAGACGGAAGTCCCATAACGCTCATAAAGATGCGTCAACGCATATTGATCCTGCGTCGTAAGCTGCCGCATCAAATCAGAATCGGAAAGCAAGGCATAATCAATCATCGTAGTGAATTTATCCGGGTAACGATGTGCTACACGTCCCTAACTGATTTAAATCGATCAACCACAAACCACTTTTCTCACCATTGGTTGCCAGCGCAATCGTCGTTCCGTCCGGCGATAGCCAAGTCCAAGCACGGCTGTCAAAAGTAAGTTCCAAAGGCAGCACCGTCATATTATTGAGTTGGCGTATCTGCATATCAAAACATTGCAGCGTCGGTGCATCATTTACAAGCCGAATCAGATAGATAAACGCTTGTCCGGCGGCATTGATGGCATAAAGCGGCGCGGGATAATTGTTACCCGGCGCATTGCCTTCAAACAGCAGTTCATTCCCCTGATAAAACGTATCTTTCAGGTAATATCCGGTGATTCCGTCCACTGTCGTCGCAATCACCGCACGTCCGCCGTCAGGTGTAGAACCAGGGATAATTGTTGAGGGCAGCACATCAAACGGGCTGGCGCTAATCAACTGCCCTTCCAAACTAGCCGTAAAATAGCGTACTTCCTCGCCATACGCGCCGTAGTAATAAGCCAAAAAACGGCCTTCCGGCAGCCAGATAAAGCCGTGCAAGCTAATACGCGAGAGTGTGTCATAAATCAAGCGTTTGAACGACCCATCCGGTTCAGCGGTCAGCACCGTATTAATGTCTGTCTGATACACAATCCGGCGGGTATTCACTGGGAATGTCAAGAATGAACGGTTATACAAATAGGGATCGGTCAAGCCAAGCTGTGTCAAAAGCGCGTCAGTCACATTAATGGTGTTGGGATGCTCAATCAGGGTTACGCCTTCACCATCCAGCGTGGTGCTGTACCAATCAAGCGCAGTAAACGCATCCTGATCGCAGCCAACACCAAAACGAAATGCGCGGGGTTCTGTCCATTCTACTTGTACCACTTCTTGATCGGTCACGCGGGTGATGCCGACCAAATCGTCTGGCAAAGGCGATAAAGCCTCATCTACTGAGGTACCCTGTGCCGTGACATCCACACGATCAATTTCTGCGCCGTCCGCATAAAATTCTAGTGTGACACTGAAAACCTGCGACTCTTGAGGTTGCAAAGCGAAATCCGGCAGCAAGCCTGTGCCACAGGCATTCACAGGAAAACCAAAACCCTCGCCGACCACCGTCCCGCTTGCATCATAAATCTCTGCGATCAGGGCAATATCGCTAAAAGCTGTCTCGCTTTGATTGATTAACACACCTTCGGCGGTAAATACGGTTTGCCCGTAAATATCAACCATGCTGAGAACTTCCACATCTTGCGCGACCAAGCCATCACCCGGCGAATCCGAATCCTCTTGTGCAGTAACGACTACGGCTAACAGGAGAACAATTAGGGTCAATATAACACGAAAACGTAGCATTATCGGGTTGCCAAAGCCTTTTCTGGTTTATACAAATTACGCAATGCGCCTTCTGCGTCCGGGAACATAAATGTGAACCCAGCATCCAGCAGACGCTTCGGAACGGCACGTTGGCCTTCCAGAACGACTACCGTCACTTCACCAAACGCCGCTTTAAAGGCAAATCCGGGCAACGGCATGAATGAAGGCCGTCCCATCACTTTTCCTATAATTTTGCCGAATTCCCCATTTGTCAAGGGATTGGGCGATGAGAGATTATATGCGCCGCTGGTGCTGGGATTTTCGATGAGAAAGCGAATCGCCCGAACTTCATCCACCAGATGAATCCAAGGATAGGGCTGCTTGCCGCTGCCCAACGGGCCGCCAGCAAAGAGTTGATACGGTAAAGCCTGACGCGGCAGCGCTCCACCGTCTAGGCTAAGGACAACCCCAGTACGTATAATCGCCCGACGCACACCCATGCCTTCAATGACGGCAGTGCTGGCTTCCCATTGCTTACAGACATCCGCGAGATAATCATTCCCGGCAGGTGACTCTTCGGTAATTTCTTTGGTGTTGGGATGTGTTCCATAATAACCGACAGCAGAGGATTGAATGACCACACCGGGTTTTTTGCTGGCAGCTTTTACGGCTTCCACGACGGCTTGCCCCGCATTCACACGGCTGGTCAGGATATTATGCTTGCGCTCTACAGTCCAACGCGCAGGTAAAAAACCTTCGCCAGCGATGCTCGCGCCAGCCAAGTTGACAACGGCATCCGCCCCATCAACCGCCGCGCCCCAGCCTTCGTCGCTGCGCCCATCCCAAGCCTGAAAACTGACCGTCGCTGGAAGCGGCCCAGATTGACGCGGGTTGCGGCTGACGACGACGACTTGATGCCCATCGTTGGCAAGACTTTGTGTAAGCGCTTGACCGATTAATCCTGTTCCACCCGTTATAACGACACGCATAATCTTAGACTCCCTTAGATCGCCACTATGAAGACTGCCCGAATATTACGCACCATTTCGGGACTGTGAGAGGTCAAATTTTGGGCAATTATACTCATAATTCATGAGCCTCTCATGAGCAGCAAGGGCAAAAAGGTTTTAAAAACCGTCATTATGGTAAACTCTTAAAAAGCTATTGAACCGCGTTTTAACGAAACTGCCAACTACCAAAAGCCAGATGTTCAACACTAACTATAGTTCCTATTGGCTCACTGCTACCGCGCTTTCCCGCCCGGCGCATCTTGCATTAATCGCCGATGGGGAACAATACACCTTTGCTGAATTAAATGGGCTTGTCGAAAAGATGGCGCATCGACTCAAGGCTGTCGGCATAGAGCGCGGCACACTGGCGGCGATTCTGCTGCCCAACTGCGCCGATTTTGTCATTGTGATTCACGCGCTGGCACGTTTGGGCGCGATTTTAATCCCGCTGAATATCCGCCTGACGAGCGACGAATTGCGCTGGCAGCTTGAGCAAACCCGCTGCAAAGTGTTGATTTACGGCGCGGCAACCGAGCAGACCACCGCTTCATTGTCCGATGTCGTGGGCGTGTCGTTTGCGATTAATGCTGCTCCTAACGAGACAAAATTTAAACGCCGTCCAACGCCGCTTGTAGGTGGTGAATCGTTCCAAATGGACGGTATCGACTTTAACGCACTGCAATCCATCGTCTTTACCTCCGGCACGACAGGCCATCCTAAAGGCGCGGCGCTGACGTGGAGCAATCATTTTTGGAGCGCAACTGCTTCCGCATTTAGACTCGGTCTGATGCCGGATGATCGCTGGCTGTGCTGTCTGCCGCTGTATCACGTTGGCGGATTGGCGATTATCCTACGGGCGAGTTTGTATGGAATGACAATCGTCTTGCACAACGGATTCGATTTAGAGGCAATTGTCGAGTCGTTGCATCAAAATCGCGTGACGATGATTTCTCTCGTTCCGACAATGCTTTATCGCCTACTCAATGCCGAGATGACTTTCCCCGACTCGCTGCGGTTGGTGTTATTGGGTGGTGCGGCGGCAGATTCGACCTTAATCGAGCGCTGCCAAGCCCTAAATATTCCCGTCGCGCCAACCTACGGACTCAGTGAAGCCTGTTCGCAAGTGGCGACGATGCTCCCTGACGAAGCCTATCGCAAACCCGGTTCAGTCGGTAAGCCGCTGACTTTTACATCTGTGCGAATTGTGGGCGAAAACGGCGCATCGCTGCCAACGGGTGAATATGGAGAAGTGGTCATTTCAGGATCAACCGTTTTCGCGGGCTACTACAACAATCCCGAAGCCACAGCTAAAACGCTGCGAAATGGTGAACTTTACACGGGCGACATCGGCTATCTGGATGAAGATGGCGATCTGTGGCTCGTTCAGCGCCGCAGTGATTTGATCGTCAGCGGCGGCGAAAATATTTATCCGGCGGAAATTGAGCGCGTCTTGCGTGAGCATCCTGCCGTCGCGGAGGTGTGTGTCGTCGGCATCCCCAATCCCGAATGGGGTCAGCAGGTGGCAGCGGCAATTGTGTTGAAAACAAACGCACAAGTGACCAGCGAGGAGCTAATGCTGTTCAGCCGTCAGCACCTCGCCGGCTATAAACAACCGCGCCTGATTAAGTTTGTAGACTCACTACCGCAAACCGCCTCTGGCAAAATTCAAAGGGGTAAAGTTTTAGAGATTTTCGGGAGTTAGACGCGGAGAACGCAAAGTTACGCAAAGAAATCTTAAGGATTAGGCTCTTTGCGATTCTTGGCGGCCTAGCGCCTTTGCGTTTCGATAAAATGATGATTTACTACGAAACTGATGGAAATGGCGAACCCCTTGTCGTGCTGCATGGCTTCAGCGGCAGCGGTGCGGATTGGGCGGCGCATCTGCCTACGTTCACGCCACATTTTCGCGTCGTGACCGTCGATCTGCCCGGTCACGGCAAAACGGACTCACCCACTGACCTATCGCATTACAGCATTGAAAATACGGCGAGTGGTTTAATCTCGCTGTTTGAATCACTCGACTTAGGCCAAGTTCACCTGCTCGGCTATTCGATGGGCGGGCGGCTGGCGCTCTATCTGGCGATTCATTATCCGGCGGCGATCAAATCCCTGATTCTGGAAAGCGCCTCACCGGGATTGGATTCACTTGCGGAAAGACAAGCCCGTATCGCCAGCGACGAGGCGTTAGCGGCTCAGATTGAACAAAATGGCATGTCTTGGTTCGCCGACTATTGGGGAAATATTCCCTTATTCGCCAGCCAGAAAAATTTACTGCAAACATTACAGGATGATGTACGAGCGCGGCGGCTGAATAACAATCCGCACGGACTCGCCAACAGCTTGCGCGGTATAGGGACAGGCGTTCAGCCGTCCTTATGGCTTCATTTGAGCGCATTAAAACCACCTGTTTTGCTGATTACGGGCGCACTTGATACCAAGTTTGTAGCGATTAATCAACAGATGCAAGCGCAACTCCCCGACGCAAAGCACATCATCATTCCTGATGCCGGACACACCGTCCATATGGAACAACCTGTCCTATTTGAAAAAAACATCCTCGATTTTCTAACTTCCGTTAAACGTTAAAATCGTGTACAATAACGAACAGTTGATCTAGTTTTTCTCACTAAAGTATGCTATAATACACCCTTCCCTATTCTTTTTGACCCCTTATCAACCATCAGGAGTGAAAAATGGGCTTTATCATGGATGGCCTCGATGCCGAGGCTTATGACCGTCAGTACAAAGATGGTGAACTCGTCAAGCGCATCACTGGCTACTTCCGCCCCCAGATTAAACAGATGACGCTGGTCGCACTGGCGATTCTTGTGAGTTCGCTCGTCGGTACTGCCTTACCCATCTATATCTCAGAGGGGTTAGACCGCCTGCAAGCCGATCCTACCACCCAGACTCTGCTGGTCATCACGGCAGTGATTACCGTGCTTGGCCTCTTAAGTTGGTTGTTTAACGCTGTCCGTCAATGGATTTCTGCGGAAGCGATTGGCAATGTCACGCTTAAATTGCGCGAAGATGCCTTTGATGCTGTACTAAAGCGCGATCTCTCTTTTTATGATGCCTACCCTTCCGGCAAGATCGTCAGCCGCGTGACTTCAGATACGCAATCTTTTTCTCAAGTGGTCGCGTTGGCGACTGAACTCATGAGCCAAATTTTGCTGGTGTTCCTGCTCATCGGCTATTTGTTCAGTGTCGATCTGCGCTTGACTCTGCTCACGTTGGCACTTGCTCCTTTTATCATCGGTACGGCGCTCGCTTTCCGCAAAATCGCCCGTAACACCGTCACACAATCGCGCCGTGTGAACGCTGTTGTCAGCGCCCATATCCAAGAAACCGTCAGCGGCATCGCCGTCGCCAAAACATTTCGCCAGGAAAATGCCATCTATCAGGAATTTCTGGACGTAAACAAACAGTCGTTTCGCATCAACCTGCGTACAGGCTATACCTTCAGCAGCATCTTCCCGATTTTGAATACTATTTCGGGCTTCGGCACTGCGGCGCTCGTTTATTTCGGCGGACGCACCGTACAAACCGGCAGCCTTTCCGCTGGCGATTGGTATTTGTTTATTCAAGGGATCGCGCTGTTCTGGTATCCGTTGACGAGCATCGCCTCATTCTGGAGCCAGTTTCAGCTTGGGTTGGCGGCGGGGGAGCGCGTCTTCGCGCTGATTGATGCCACGCCAAAGGTTATTCAGACCGATCACCTCAAACTGCCGGAAATCAAAGGCGAGATTCGCTTTGACGGTGTTGATTTCAGCTATAACGAAAACGAGCAGGTGCTGAAAGATTTCTCGCTGACGATCAACGCAGGCGAGACACTCGCCCTTGTCGGACACACCGGATCAGGTAAATCCAGTGTCGGCAAGTTGATCTCGCGCTTTTATGAATTCCAAAGCGGCACACTCATGATTGACGATCACGATATTCGCTCGCTCGATTTGGGCGATTATCATCACCGTCTCGGCATCGTCACCCAGTCGCCCTTTTTGTTCGATGGTACAGTGCTGGAAAATATCCGCTATGGCAAAGCAGACGCGAGTGATGAAGCAGTGGAGCGCGTGGCGCAGATGGTCGGCGCTGGCGATTGGATTCGCGTCCTGCCTAACGGACTGCAAACACAAGTGGGTGAACGCGGCGGCAATTTGAGTATGGGTCAGCGGCAGTTGGTGGCTTTAGCGCGGGTGCTGCTGCAAAATCCGTCGATCTTCATTCTAGATGAAGCCACCGCCAGCATCGACCCGTTAACCGAGACGTTGATTCAAGAAGGGCTGGATGTGGTGCTGGAAAACCGCACATCGATTGTGATCGCGCATCGTCTTTCCACTATCAAAAACGCGGATCGCATTATTGTGTTGAATAAGGGTGAGATCATCGAGCAAGGAACGCACGATCAACTTCTGGCGCGAGCCGGGCATTATGCCGAACTGTATAACACCTATTTCCGCCATCAATCACTCGATTACATTGAGAATGCAGTGAAACTCACGACGCAAGAAGTCGCGCAATTGGGCGCGGTGTAGCTTGCGATGATGTCTCGCTTCAAGATCAGGATTGGTGTATTGTTGTGTTTAGAATGCCGTACGAGGTCTTGAGCGATGTCAGCATTAACCAACAAAAAATGGACTGTTGAGGACTATCTCGCGTTTGAACGCGCCAGCGAGGAGAAACATGAATACCTCGCTGGCGACATCTATTTGATGACTGGCGCAAGCCGAAAGCACAATTTAATCGGTGTCAACCTTGCCCGAATTTTAGGCACTCAACTTTTAGGCCGTTCATGTGAAGCCTATATCAACGATATGAGGGTGCGCGTCTCCGCTAAGAATTATACGTATCCCGATTTTAAGGTAGTCTGTGGTACGCCGGAATTTGAGGATGCCGAGGTCGATACCCTGCTTAACCCTACCCTCATTATCGAAGTCCTGTCGCCCTCAACTGAACAATATGATTGCAGTAAAAAGTTCCAGAACTACCGAACACTCGACTCACTTAAGGAATACATCCTCATTTCGCAGGATGCCCCACGTATTGAACGCTATCTCCGGCAGGAAAACGGGCAGTGGTTATTTTCCGACGCAACGAAGTTAGAAGCCGCTTTAGAACTTCCCTCAATTGGCTGTACTCTGCTGTTGGAAGAAGTATATGACAAGGTGAATTTCGAGCAGGAATAATTGACACCATACGAGGTCTTGAGCGATGTCAGCATTACCCAACAAAAAATGGACTGTCGAGGAATATCTCGCGTTTGAACGCGCCAGCGAGGAGAAACATGAGTACCTCGCCGGCGAAGTTTATCTCATGGCGGGAGCCAGCGAAAATCATAATTTGATTGTTGCCAATCTTATCATCACGATTGGAATTCAGTTGCGTAACCGCCCCTGTAGAATCTATCCCAGTGATATGCGTGTGCGCGTATTTAACGCCAACTATGCTTATCCTGATGTTACAGTAGTCTGTAGTACGCCGGAATTTGAAGATGCCGAGGTCGATACCCTGCTTAACCCTACCCTCATTATCGAAGTCCTGTCGCCCTCAACTGAGCAGTATGATCGCAGTAAAAAGTTCCAGAACTATCGCACACTCGACTCGCTTCAGGAATACATCCTCATTTCGCAGGATGCCCCACGTATTGAACGCTATCTCCGTCAGGAAAACGGGCAGTGGTTATTTTCCGACGCAGCATTATTAGAAAGTACTGTGGAGATTACTTCTATTGGCTGTTCACTGCCCCTGTCAGATGTGTATGATAAGGTAAAATTCGAGCAAGAATAGTGAAAAATGCGGAACTAAAACGATAGGCATAAAAATGAATGACTACGCCATTACGGTGAACTTGCCCGAAACAATTTTTGATTCGTTTCAGCAAATCGCTGAAGCAAAAGCCCAATCGGTTGAACAAGTCGTTCTTGACCAACTGCGCTCTGTACTTGATATTTCGCTGCCGAACATCGCCCCTGACGAAGAAACAGAACTCGTCGCGTTTAAATTTCTTTCCGATGACACGTTACGTAGTATCGCACGGGAGCAAATGTCCTATACCCTTCAAGAACGAATGCAGGTTTTGATGAATCGCAATAACTTCGGCAGCGTTTTGCCGGATGAATATCATGAACTCTCGGAACTCGTAGAACGGGGTCAGCGTTTGACGCTGCGAAAGGCGTGGGCGGCAGGCATTCTTATGGAGCGAGGATACAAAATCACCGGACAGGATTGGACTGGGGAGGATGTCTGATTTATCGTGGGCGTAAACCCTTCGTTTTGTTCATGAACGTGCCAACAATTGTTGTGAATACTGTCAAACCTGTCAGCGTGTTTGTGGTCAATCAATGCACGTTGAACATATCAACCCGACAGGCAATGACCATCCCGATAATCTATGTTTGGCCTGTTCATCCTGTAACTTGAGCAAATGGAAAGCGACCTCTGCTCCCGATCCACTTTCTAAGGAAACAACCCCTTTATTCAATCCACGTCAGCAAGAATGGTTAGATCATTTTGATTGGACAGAAGGTGGCGCGATAGTCGCAGGCAAAACACCTATCGGACGAGCTACAGTTGACCGCCTTAAAATGAATATAGATCGCATCATTACCGCCCGCAGAATTTGAATCAAAGCGGGTGAACATCCGCCCAACTAACCTCCAAAATTGATGAAACCCATCTCTCCACTGACGAAAACGCTGTTATTTCATAAAAGCATTTTACGCGCCCACATCTCTAAAGTGAGGGCTTTAAACGGCAGCGTAATCACCCCGTTCCTGAGTCCCTCGCCTTGTGCCAAACTCGCGGCGGCCTCCGGCGTAAGAATTCCCTTCTGGACGAGATAGCCATCCACCAAATTCGCGCCATGCGCTTTCAATAATGCGCCGTACCATTCAAAAATCGGTGGAGCGAAGCCCTTCTTTGGGCGATTCAGTACCCAATCCGGGACAATACCTTGTAACGCGCTCCGCAGCCATGTTTTCGGCGGCAGCATATGATCTTGCTGTGTCTTACGGAAGCCGATGACGGTTTCGACCAACTTGTAATCCACGAAGGGCAACCGCAGTTCAACCGATGAGGCCATACTGAGTCGATCACCTTGCGCGATACCATTTTCCTGTAAGTAAGTCTGCGTAATCAGGCGTGTCATCATCACCGGGACATCCTGCCAGGGCGCAGATGTGGTGAAGGGTGCATACGCATTACGCGGCGGCAAATTGCCAGTCAAGTAGTTACCATAAAGCCCGTTTATAGTCTGAGTGGCAACCTGAAAATCCGGCGCGGCATCAATAAAGGGGAGCGTATCGGCATAACCATCGTTCAGGCGCTGCAATTTTTCTCGCATCGGATCGGCTTTAGGCTTAGCAAACGGATTCAAACTGCGCGGCGGTGTCATTTGGCTCATCAACGCTGGCTCGCGCTGATTTAGGCGCTGCTTGAGGAGCGCATCTTCCGCTGATTGCTTGACCCAAGGATAGCCCCAGAACAATTCATCACCACCCTGCCCTTGCAGCAGGACAGGCACATCATTTTCATGCGCCAGCTTACTGACCATGTAATAGCCATATCCGGCAGGGTCGGCAATCGGGTCGTCCATGCAGCGCATCAAATCCGGGAAGAAGCGCACCATATCGTCTTGGACAATCTCAATATCGTAAAAGGGAATATTCAGATGATCGGCAAAGGCTTTGGCATCTGCCCGTTCATCATTCGGGGGACGATTGGGATACCCGATGCTAAACGCCCGCAGCGTACCGGGGTATTTTTTGACGGTTAGCGCGGCAAGTGCGCTTGAATCCACACCACCGCTGAGGGCAACGCCTACGGGAACATCAGACCGGATGACCAATTCACTCACAATATCCAATTCAGCGCGGATGGCTTCCACCGGATCACCTTCCAATGGAGCCGCATCCATCATATCCCAATACTGACGCTGTTCGACGCGCCAAGGATCAATATCAATCAGGAGCATGTTTCCGGCGGGCAGTTTGTGAATGTCCAAGAATGGCGTGCGCGGTTCGGGCACATAGCCATAATGAAAATAAAGGTCAATCGCTGCTGGATCAATTTCCGGCTTTTGCGGAAGCACCGCTAAAAGTGCTTTCAATTCCGACGCAAAAATCAGCGTTTCGTCCTGATGATAAAAGTACAGCGGCTTTTCGCCCATCCTATCGCGCACGATCAAAACACGATTGTTTCGGCTGTCGTGCAGCGCAAAGGCATACATCCCACGCAGCGGAAAGACACAATCAGCGCCGCATTCTTCGTAAAAATGCAAAATCGTTTCGATGTCTCCATCGGTGCTAAAGCTGTGACCACGCACCGCCAGTTCACGCCGCAGCTCGATGTAATTGTAAACCTCACCATTAGCAACAACCGCCAGCGAGTGATCTTCGTTATAGATTGGCTGCCAGCCACCAGCAAGATCAATCACGCTCAGGCGGCGCATTCCTAGCGCAACATGATCGGCAGTGTAAAATCCTTCACCGTTCGGGCCGCGATGAGCGAGGGTGTTGTTCATCGTCCGCAGCCGCACCTGCTGCGCCTCATCTAATGGTTTGTGGCTGATGATTCCGTCAATCCCGCACATTTGGTTAACCTTTAGCGATTTAGCTTTTAGCTGTCAGCGATTAGCCATCAGCGATCAGCACTACAGGAAATATCACAAACGAAAAGAATACCACAATCATTTACTGCCTACATAGAGACATTGATGCTCCTACGTATCAGGACATCAAAGTAATCACTCATTGCTCAGCACTCATTACTCTACTTCCCCCGCCCTTTTCAAAGCCACATGATTTGTTTACACTACCCACCTATGATTCACGCACAGGAAAATCGTCGCATTGATGTCCAACCCTAGCAAAACTCCCATCGCCCTGTTTGCCTATAACCGACCCGATCATCTACAGCGGGCGCTTGACTCACTTTCGCGCTGCCGACGATTGGATGAATGTCAGCTTTATTTGTACTGCGACGGTGCGAAAAAGCTGGAACATTTAGGCGCGGTTCAAGCAGCACGACTGATTGCGCGTGAGTGGGCAACACGACTCGACGCTGTAGTGACAGAGCGTGAGGCAAACTTCGGCTTGGCGCGGTCAATTGTCACGGCTGTAAGCGAACTTTGCACCCAATTCGGGCGGGTAATCGTCTTAGAAGATGATCTCGTCCTCAGCCCGGATTTTCTCGACACTATGCTGCGCGGGTTGGATCGCTATGAGAACGCACCCGAAGTGATGCAAATTTCCGGCTATATGTTCCCGCTTGATCCGCCTCCGCCCCAAGAATTATTCTTGCTTCCCCTAACGACAACGTGGGGCTGGGCGACATGGGCGCGGGCGTGGCAAGCGTTTGATTGGGATGCGTCTGATTCTATGGAATTTTTCGCGAATCCTGCCCATCGCCAGCAATTTGATCTGGACGGAGCTTACGCCTATACCACCATGCTGGAAGATCGTCTCGCTGGCAAAAATGACTCGTGGGGAATTTTGTGGTGGTATCGCGTTTTTCGTGCCGGTGGCTTGGTGCTATATCCTCGCT
>Ga0209591_10002391_pt1 | contig 22536 bp, 20 predicted proteins | sample MAT01_FD_187207 | JGI IMG/M metagenome (GOLD analysis project Ga0209591, IMG submission 187207) | Freshwater microbial communities from Lake Fryxell liftoff mats and glacier meltwater in Antarctica - MAT-01 (SPAdes) (version 2) | ecosystem: Environmental > Aquatic > Freshwater > Ice > Liftoff... | reverse complement strand
TCGGTGTAAAGAGGTGCAAAGAGTGGAAAGGGGACTGTAAAGGGGACTGTAAAGGGGACGGAGGGGATTAATGCGACTGTAAAGGGGACGGAGGGGATTAATGGGCGCCTGTTGTAAAGGGGACGGAGGGAATCAAAATGCGCGGCCGGACGCCGGCGCCTCTTAATTCCCTCCGTCCCCGTTCCCGGTCCCCGTTCCCGAAGTTGACCCGGTATCTCCGAAGACCTCGTCTTGCAGGAAGAAAATGTTTGACATGCCGTGCCCGTCCCGTCCTCCTTTCAGCGCCGCCCGATGTCCCAAGAGGATTTCGCCATGACCGACCTGTTCGAGACGGATTACCTGGTTGTCGGTGCCGGAACGGCAGGGATGGCGTTCACCGACGCGCTGCTCACGCACGGGGACGCCAGCGTCACGCTGGTCGATCGCCGCCATGCACCGGGAGGGCACTGGCTGGATGCCTATCCGTTCGTACGGCTGCACCAGCCTTCCGCCTTCTATGGCGTGGATTCGGTGCCACTGGGCCGTAACGCCATCGACCGCGCGGGTTTGAACGCCGGCTTCTACGACCAGGCCAGCGCCGACGAACTGTGCAGCTACTTCGCCCACGTGATGCAGGAGCATTTCCTGCCAACCGGGCGCGTTCGCTTCTGCCCGTGTAGCGATTACGTCGGCGGTGAGGGCGATCGGCACCGCTTCGTTTCGCGCCTCACCGGGACCACGCAAGAGGTTCGGGTGCGGCGCAAGCTGGTAGACACCACCTACCTGGAGGGCCGCATCCCGGCCACCAGCTCGCCACCTTTCAAGGTGGATGAAGGCGTGCCATGCGTGCCCGCCAGTGACCTGCCCCGCCTGGCCGTGGGCGCACGCAGCTTCGTCGTCATCGGCGCCGGCAAGACTGCTCTGGATACCTGTGTCTGGCTGCTCACGAACGGAGTGCCAGCCTCGGCCATGCGTTGGGTGAAGCCGCGCGAGAGCTGGTGGCTGAACCGCCGTTTTCACCAGCCGCACACCATGCTTCCCGATTTCTATGTGGGTGTCGGGCTGCAAATGCAGGCAATGGCAGAGGCCAGCTCGATCGACGACCTGTTTCTGCGGCTGGAAGCGGACGGCTTCCTGCTGCGGGTGGACACCTCCGTCATGCCGACGATGCAGCGCGGAGCGATCACGAGCGAGGCGGAGCTTGCCCTGCTGCGGCAGATCCAGGACGTGGTACGGCTCGGTCACGTGCGCCACGTGGGCCACAGCCGAATGCTGTTGGAGCACGGAGAGGTCGCGACGCCACGCGACGCCCTGCACGTGCACTGCGCCGCTGCTGGCCTGGCCACTCAGCCCTTGCGCCCCATCTTCGAGTCCGACCGAGTGACGGTGCAGCCCACCGTCTGGGGCTTTGCCAGCCTGCAGTTCGGCCTGTTGGGTGCCGCCGAGGCGCTGATCGGCAACGATGACGAAAAGAACCGCTTGTGCCGTCCCATCCGTTACTGGGACCGGCCAACCGACTACCTGAGCGCCTACCTGGCAATGCTGGCCAGCGAGCGCGCACGCGCCAGCCAGCCGGTCCTCGCGGAGTGGGCACGCCGGTCCCGACTGAATCCGCTGAGCCTTCTGGGCGATCACCGGGACGACCCGAGGGTCGTGCAGACGCGTGCTCGCCTCAGGGAAACTGGCCCCGTGGCGGTTGAGAATGTTTCAAAGTTATTGGCCGCGCACTTCAGCGCCTAGCTGTACCGCCCGTGGGACGACTCGGGGAGGACGACTCGGGAACACACGACTCGGGGACAGGCATCGATGCGGCAGGCGCGGAAGCACCAAGACACCACCGGGCAACTCAGCATGAGGCATCAAGCCGCCTCGGGGTCAAACGACTCGAATCGTGGCGGTCCGATTCCTCCATTAAAAATGCGGCTGAGCGTGCAGGCTGCCACATCCAGTTTCGCCGCAAGCTCACGACCGCTGATGCCATTGGGCACAAGGTAGATGTCGGTGACGAACTCGCCGGGGTGGGGAAGGGTGTGCATGGCCATCACTGACAGTCCTCGTAGTCCAGGACGTAGGCGTTCCCGTGTTCGAACTCGAACGTCACTCGCCAATCGCCGTCGACCGTTATGGACCTGCGACCTCGCATCTGCCCTTTGAGCGGATGCAGCCGAAAGCCAGGGATGTTCAGGTCCTCCACGGATTGCGCCGTGTCCGAGGCAGCCAGTTGCAGCCGGAGCCGCTTGGCATGACTGGCTTGGACATCTGACGGGCTGCCGATCTCGAAGAGTCTGCGCAGACCTTTGTGCCGGAACGACTTGATCACGGATCGAGCGAATCACGTTGCGCATCACGCAACACGCGGCCGGGCAACGGCGACTCGGGGGCCTCGGGGACGGGCATTCGCGAACACCGCGATCGGCGGCGCGACCACAGAAAGGATTGCGGCTGTCCTCGTCTGCCGCTGTTCGCGCTTGCTGTCGCCAAGGCGGGCGGTAACCACCGTTCGAGACGCCCCGATTAGGCCCCGGTTACTCCTCGGTCATAGTTCGCAAGATGCGCTTGGCCGCCTGCGGGTGTAAGCTTCGCGGCGGAAAGCGATTTGGATTTTCTGTCCTTGACCGGAGAATCAGCGCATGCCGTCGGCCTGGCTACGTCGTTGCACGATGTGCCTATTGGCCCTGCCGATGGCGGCGGCGGCGGTCGGCGAGCAGATCCTGGCTGACAGCCTCGAGGGCGGCCTGACCTGCCGTGACGTGGCGCCCTCGACGGTGGTCGTGGACGTGCGCTCCTCGGTGGTGCGGCCGGTTTTCCGGCTCAACGGCGCGCCCTTCGGTAGCGTCCCGGCGCAGAGCGCAACCTTCTTCCTGGTGCCGCCCGAGGGCGAGCCGGTGCTGCTGGGCACGACCTTCGACCCCCCACCGAATGGCGTGCGGGTGGTCAATGGCGTCTACGACGTCGTCTATCGCTGGCGCGCCGGCGACCAGATGCCGCGAAACCTCGATGCGCGGGTCCTCGACAACGTGCTGATCGCTGGCGACAGAGACCTCGTGGTCGACGTGCCCAGTGCGCTGTTGCGGGGCAACCTCACCATGAACGGTGCACCGTTTCCGCAGAATGGCGTCAATGCGGCCACCCTTTCGCTGGTCGGCGTCCACGCCTTGGGCAGCGTGGCGCTGGGCTCGTCCAACGACTCGAACTTTGTCGTGCGATTGATCCCGGGCGCATACACCTTCCGCTACCGCAGCAACGGCATCGGCGGGCCGATCCCTGCCAACCAGGATGCACTTAGGGAAACCTATACGATCGAACCCGACACGGCCGCGCTCAACTTCGACACGCCCGCCGTGCTGACGCTCTTCGGATTCACCATCGGCGGCGCGTCCCCTCCCGGCACGATACTGGAGAACGGCCGGATCAGTCTGCGCACCAAGGACGGCGACCGCATCAATCTGGGCGAGAGCCGCTTCCAGGGACTGACGCAGCGCGTGATTCCCTCGACGTACGATGTGTACTGGGAGGGTCTGACCGGGTCCGCCGTCGCGCCGGCCAATCCGGACTCCCGCTTCCTGCGCAATCGCGCGATCGGCGCCGGCGTGGAGTCGCTCAATGTGCCGACCGTGGTCGTCGCCGGCGACTTCCTCGTCGATGGCGATCCGGCGCCGGCTTCGCCGCTCGAGAACGGCCAGGTCTGGTTCCGCGACTTGCTGACCGGGGCGGAAGTGCTGCTCGGCAATACCAGCTCCGGTTCGTTCCAGCGCCGGGTCATTCCGCAGAGCTATGATCTGGTCTACGAGTCGATCACGGGCAGCGCCATCGTGCCCGCCAACTCGCGCGTGATCTTCGAGTACGGTCGTAGTGCCAGCGCCCAGCCCAATGCGGACATCGACGTGGCGGTCGACCTGGTCAATTGGCAATTGACGCTGAATGGTTCGGCCTTCCCCGGCGCGGGGACCGAGGTCGGAAGGATCCGAACGCGCTCAGCGGACGACCTCGAGGACACGCTGCTGGGCGACACGAACTTCAACACCGGCGGGTCGCGACGACTGGCGCCCGGCGACTATTTCCCCATCTACGGCAAATTGCAAGGTGCGCTGGTACCCGACAACAACCGCGCGATGCTCGCGCAGACCTTCGTCGCGGGGCCGGGCGGCGCCGGTACTCAGGTCATCGACGTCCAAGCTGGCGATTTCGGCTTTACCTTCCGCAACAATGGCAGCGCCTTTCCCATCGACCCCGCGCGGAATGCGAGCGTCGCGCTGGTCCATCGCGAGGACACGATTTCACTTGGCACGACCAGCAATCCGATCAGTGCGCGCACGCTGATAGCCAACGTATTGCCGCTCGATGACGGGCGCACCGCCACGGTGCATTACACGTGGCTGGCCGGCGACCTGACGCAGATGCCGCAAAACCTCGACCATCCGGTCGCCTGCTACGTCCTGCTCGTTCCTTGATCTGGCGGAACACCACACGACGAAGCGCCATGCAGTCGTACGACTAAACGCATGCGCGGTGTAAAGGTGTAAAGGGGTGTAAAGGGGACTGTAAAGGGGACGGAGGGAATTAATAGGCGCCGTCCCAAAGGTGGCGGAGGGAATCAGAATGCACGGCCGGACGCAGGCGCCTCTTAATTCCCTCCGTCCCCTTTTCCGCTGGACGCAGGCGCCTCTTAATTCCCTCCGTCCCCTTTACCGTGACCTCCGCCCCACCTGTTTCCCGTTCAATTGAGGTAGCACTTATCGCGCGAGCCGCTCATGCACCTCGAACGCAATCCCACGACACCTGCTTGCACAGTGCTGGCGGTGGCTGCTTTGGTTCTCAGCGATTCCGTCTTGGTTGCTCGGGTTTTCGGGGAGAGCGTCGAATGATGTACGCAATGGTCTTGCTGGCGGCACTACTGGCGCCTGTTTCTGCTGCACAATCACAAGGAAGCGTCGCTGCGACGTCGCCGTCTCGACTAGGTGTGGCGCCGGTCTGGGAAAACTTTGCGCCGAGCTACCAGCGACATATCTGCCCCTTCCACGGCGAGATGAAGTACGACGAGGACATCATTGAGTGCGGTTCGGTGCTGGTTCCTGAAGACCGCACCAACCCGGACAGCCGTTTGATCCGGCTTTCACTCATGCAGGTGAAGTCCAGTAGCGCCAATCCGTCCGGCGGTACCGTCGTGCGGCTTGAAGGCGGCCCTGGCGTCAACAGCGTCACAAGCAGTCGTGCGAAATACTACAGCGGCCCCGGAGCCGCGAAACTGCGTGCGGTCGCCAATTATGTTTTCTTCGACCAGCGTGGCATAGGCTATTCGGAGCCCGCTTTCTGTCGCGCGGTGCCCTCAGGCTTTGCACAGGGCGAAGCGATGGGCGACAAGGCAAACGCACTTGGCGAGGCCGCGATGCGCCGCTGCCTTGATGAGGCACTTGCCCAGGGCATCCAGCTCACCGCCTACAGCAACTGGGAAAACGCGCTCGACGTGCGCGACCTGCGCCGGGCGCTCGGGCTCAAGCAATGGACCATTTTTGGAATCAGCTATGGGACCCAGCTGGGCCAAGGGGTGATGCTTGTTGACCGCGAAGGCACCCGCGCCGCCATCCTGGACAGCGTCGCCCCGGCGGAACTCATCCCGTATTCGCCAAACGCGGCGGCGGCCAACCTCCGGACCTCGCTGGATGCCCTCGCCGATGCCTGTCGCTCCCAGAGCGCCTGCGCCAAAGCCTATCCCGACCTGCGCGGGCGTTTTTACGACGTCATCCGCGCCTACGGCAAGCAGCCGCTGGTCATCGACGGGGTTTCACAGTCGATCAGCATGACGGGCCGGATAGTAGCCAATGACAACGCCGTCGCCCTCTTTATCTTCCAGCTGCTTTTCAACAGATCCAGTTACCAGGATCTACCCGTCTTGCTTGACGCGCTGGAAAAGCGCGACGTTGACGCCTTGCGCTCCTATGTTGAAGCCTACCCGTATCAGCTCAACCATCGCTCGGGCGCAGGGATGGCTGTCGCCATCAACTGCCAGTCAGGGCGGCTGGATCGAGCGTCCGGCTTGCGGGCCGACCCGGAGATTGCCGAGACGGCAAAATGGTTCGGTGCTGATAGCAGTCTTGACCCCAGAGCGCTCTGCGACCTGTTCGGTCTGACAGCTCCCGATGCAACAGCAAATCCTCTCTCCTCCGACATTCCCACACTGGTGATCGCAGGGGGCACCGATACCGTTACGCCCGCCGCCGATGCCCGCTCGATCATGAGCGGATTGCCGCGTGCGACCTACGTGGAGTTTCCTTTTACCGGCCACGCTGCGGCTTTGACCAGCGGCGACTGCGGCATAGCGATTCTCGCCGCTTTCATCGCCGATCCCGACGCGAAGCCCGACATCGGCTGCGCCAAGGACATGAAGGCGCCGACTTTTCTCACTGCCTGGCGCACGACGCCGAAGGCCTTCCATTTCCTCACCTCGGTACAGGAGGGCGCGCGTCCGATCCTCCCGATCGCGGTGCTTGTCGGGCTGGCTTTTGCCCTATTCGCCTTTCCGCTCGCGGCAATCGGGCGGCGGCTGGACCGCAGGCGCGGCTTGGAGCGCAAGTCCTGGCGGACGCTGCGGCTGGCCAGTTGGGCCGGCGGCCTGATATCGCTGGGCGGGCTGGCGCTGGCTGCCAAGCTGATCATGGACTGGATCACCAACCACATGCTCGCCGTCCCGCTGGGGCTGCCTGAGTCGATCACCTATGCCGGCCTGCTCTCGCTCGCCGGCGTGCTGGTCGCCGGCTATGCGGCGATCCGCGCATGGGTGGGACGCCAGAATGGCGCGATGCCGGTCGGCACGCTCGCCGGGACGACCCTCGTCGCCCTGTGTGCGCTCGGTGCGCTGGCCTTCCTGTTTTCGATCGGCAGCGGTCCGTTCATGATGTGATCGGGTGACAGGGGTAGAGGAAAAGTGAGCCTGTCCCCGTTTCCGCATCGTCTCAACGCAGAGGTGAGTTCATGAAAACGACACTGATCCTGGTCGCGCTCGTCGGTCTTGGTTGCCTCGTCGCACCCGTGGCCGCCCGCGACAAGCCGGTCGTGGCAATGATCGGTACTGGCACGCTGGCGGGCACGTTCGGCCCGGCGATCGGCCGCGCCGAGTATCGGGTGATTTATGGCAGCCGCGATCCCGCGCGCGAATCGGTGCGCGCACTGGTGGAGAGGACGGGGTCGAAAGCGTCGGCCGGCAGTCAGCGCGCGGCAGTCGCGGATGCGCAGATCGTGATCCTCGCCGTGCCGAGGGATGTACTGGATGAAGTAACCGACAGCCTCGGCGAGCTCGACGGCAAGATCGTCGTGGACGTGAGTGCCGGAGTGAAGCGGGTGGCGGCGGACGGGTATCTGGAACTGGTCCCCGGCAAGTCGAACAGCGAGCTGATCCAGTCCCGGCACCCGACCGCGCGCGTGGTGAGGATCAACTTGCCCTTGATGACTTTCTTCGTGGACCCACTGCTGGTCGGCACGCCGCCCACCGTGCTGATCGCCGGCGACGAGTCGAGCGCTCGGCAGATGGTGGCCCAACTGATCTTCGACCTCGGGTTGGATCCGTGGGACGCAGGTCCACTGCGCTTCTCGCAGGTGTTCGATGCGATGGGCACGATGGCACAGGTGCCGGCGCAGCAGGGCCGGATCGAGGGCTACGAGCTGAGGCTGATGCCCAGCGCTCCCCTATCGTGCTTCGCGGACGTGTCCAAGCTTTTCGGATTCGGCCGTCCAAAAGAGCTGGACAGCCTGCGCAAATTCCCCCGGCGCGATCAGCCGATCCCCTGCGAGGAATGGCGAAAGCGGCTCGGGTGGTGAGCGCCGGCCATGACATGGGAGCCGCTCCTGGGTTCGTGTTCCGCGACACCTTCAGTGCACGCGCAAAGTTGATCATGGTGGACGCGCTCTGGGTGCGCTGAGTAGACCGGCCCAGTGCGTGATGCGGTGAATGAGTGGTTTAATCACCGCATGATCTCCGGTGAATAGCTTGCAGATGCCGCGAACGCAGCGCATAATCACCGCATGAATGGCGGCGATTACACGTACATCCGGGAGGCGGGCGACTGGCCGGCTTGGCGTTTCAACCTTGCCGCGCTGGCCCAGCGGCTTGCCGATGTCAGCCGCGCCCAAGGTTTGCTGATGGGTCGCCTGGCGGACGTCGGCATGCACCTGCGCGACCAGGCCAGCCTGTCGGTGTTGACCGAGGAGGTCATCAAGACCAGCGAGATCGAAGGGGAGCAATTCAGTCTTGAGTCTGTGCGCTCCTCCGTCGCGCGCCGACTTGGCGTCGACATTGGCGCGCTCGCTCCAGTGGACCGGCACGTTGAGGGCGTGGTCGCGATGGTGCTCGACGCTACCCTCAACTGCAACGCGCCGCTCACGCAGGAGCGCTTGCTGGGGTGGCACGCCGCCCTGTTCCCTACCGGCTATTCGGGTCTTGCCCGAATCACGGTGGGCGGCTGGCGCAACGATGCCACCGGGCCGATGCAGGTGGTCTCTGGTCCCTTGGGTCGGCAACGGGTGCATTTCGAAGCGCCGCCGGCCGCGCGGCTGGATACCGAGACGAACCGCTTTCTGGTTTGGGTCAACACTGCCACGCACGAGCCGTCACTGATCAAGGCCGGGCTCGCGCATCTGTGGCTGGTTACCCTGCATCCGTTCGATGACGGCAACGGCCGCATCGCGCGCGCTGTCGGCGATCTGTTCCTGGCACGTGCCGATGGCAGCCCGCAGCGGTTCTACAGCCTGTCGGCGCAGATCCAGCGCGATCGCAAGGCCTATTACGAGATCCTCGAGCGCACCCAGAAGCAATCACTGGATGTCACCGATTGGCTGGCCTGGTTTCTCGACGCGCTGCATCGCGCCGTCGATCAGGCGCAGCACACGCTCGACGCGGTGATGCTCAAGACGCGGTTCTGGCAGCAATGGGCAGCCGAGGGTGCCGCGCCATTCAACGAGCGGCAGGTGAAGCTGGTGAACCGGCTGCTCGATGGTTTCGAGGGCAAGCTAACCAACAGCAAATGGGCAGCGATCGCCAGGTGTTCGCCGGACACCGCACTTCGCGACATCACGAATCTGCTGGCCCGCGGCGTGCTGCGCAAATCGGATGCAGGAGGACGCAGCACCAGCTACGAGATCAACAACCCATCAGGAGCGAAACGCGAACAGCGCTGATTCCGAGCAACAAGAGCACGGGCTCCTTCAGGCGCCCGCTACGCAGGGCGCTTCGGAATGAACAAGCACTTGACTTGCACGCGATGTCGCGCAACAAAGCGGCATCGGCGCTATCCGCTCCGCCTCACTCGAATCCCCATGCCGCCTCCCAAGTCCACCCTCGACCACGCCAAGCTCGATCGCATCGTGGCCGAAGCGCGCCGCAGTGCCGAGCAGCGCGACCGCGGCTATCGCGAGCAGGCGCTGAAGATGTATCCGTGGATCTGCGGTCGCTGCGCGCGTGAGTTCACCCGCGCCAACCTGCAGGAACTCACGGTCCATCATCGCAACCACAACCACGACGACAATCCGGGTAATGGCAGCAACTGGGAGCTGCTGTGCGTGTACTGCCACGACAACGAGCATTCCCGCTACATCGACAACGCCAGCGGCAACCTCGCTGGCGCGGCACCCGCGGCGGCGGCGACCGGCAATCCGTTCGCGGGACTGGCGGCGCTGATGAAATCGAAGGGCGGCGGTGGCAGCGACGGTGGGCCGCAGGCTTGAGCGACACGCTGTTTCAGCGTGCTTTGCGCCGAAATGGATCGAGCGTCTGCGCGACGATGCCGCGCTTGACCGAATCTGTGTCGTGCAGTCCGTATTCCGCTGGCCACTGCCCGCGCGGTGGCAGGCGGTGGGTGCCGAGCAGTCGGTCGACGATCGGCAGGTGGATGGCGTAGTTGGCATCGGCGTACGCCGGGTCGCGGGCGTGATGCCAGTGGTGGTAGCGCGGAGTCACCAGCAGCGTTTCGAGAAAACCGAAGTCGAGCCGCAGATTGGCGTGCGCGACCACCGCCTGGATGCCGACCAGCACCACGTAGGCGCTGAGCACCGCCGGTGAGAACCCGACCACCACCAGCGGCATCAGCACCAGCGAGCGGGTCAACAGGATCTCCAGCGGGTGCATGCGCGATCCGGCCAGCCAGTCGATGTGCCGGCTGGAGTGGTGCACGGCATGGAAGCGCCACAGCAGCGGCAGGCGATGGTAGGCGCGGTGCAGGATCGCCTGGGTAAGGTCGGCGATCAGCACGGCGAGCGGAAACTGCACGTACAGCGGCCACGACTGCACCGCGTTCGCTACTTGCGGCAGTGCGATCCAACTGGCGACCAGCGCGTTGGACGTGGTCACCGCGATCAGGATGAACTGCACGCCGACGTGGCTTAGAAAGTAGTAGGCCAGATCCGTGCGCCATTCGGCGCGCAGCGGCGATGCCGCGCGCAGCGGCAGCGCCTGTTCGATCGGCACGAACACCAGCGCGGAGAACAACAGGCTCAGCACGAACCAGTCCAGCCCGAGCGAATAGGCTGTCGGCTGGATCGGATCGAAGGGCACTGCGGCCCCGCCCAGCGCGAGCGCCAGTGCGGCGCTGACCAGACCAACCAGTGCGATGCGCCGGTGGGCGCCGCCCACGATGGCCAAGGTGCCCAACAGCAGGGACGCGCTCAACCCCACCAGCAAAAGGTTGCGCACGAAGGCCTCCTGATAGACCTTGCGCGCCTCGATGCTGGTCAGCCACTGCGGAAAGTAGAAACACAACACGCCGAGCAGCGCCAGCAGGCCTAGGCCTGCCGACAGATGAGCCGCCCAACTCAGGCTGCCGCGCCAACGCGAGGCGATCGGTTCCACTTGCATCGAAGGAATGCGCTCGCGGCCGCTCAGCGATCGGCGCGAAAGCGCTGCAGTCCGCCCGATTCGAGCACGACCGCCCACGGAAACAGCGGTCCGGGGTCCAGCTTTCGCGGCACCAGCACGTTCGGATCATCACTCGCCGGCACCTGCGCCAGATCGAGATCCTCATGGCCGGCGATCAGACGCAAGTTCGGCAACTCGCCGCGCAGCGATGCCAGCAACTGCAGCAGCGCAGCGATCTGCGCGGCCGGATACTCCTCGGTCATGGTCTGGTTGTCGTGGCGATACCAGTCCGGGTAGCGGCCGCGGTTGACCAGCTCGATGCCGATCGAGCGTGGGTTGAAGCCGCGCGTATGGTTGGCTACCCGTTGCGGCGGCACGTAGCGCAGGATGCGGCCGTCGCGTTCGATGTAGTAGTGGCCGCTGGCGCCGGTGCCGGACTCGACATACAACACGCGCTCCCCGTACGCGCGCGCCATGGCCAGATCCGGCACTTCGGTGCAGTGGATCACGATCAGGTCGATGTCCTCGAGCCGGCGTTCGAGCAGGCGCTCGACATAGGGCAGGGGCTCGTCGTGGATCGGCAGGTCGAGCGGCATGGGGCGGTTCGGTGGCTGCGGACGCGGCACGGTAACATGTGCCGATGCCCGCCACGCCGAACCGTTTCGCCCTCGAGGCGGCCACCCTCAAGGACCTGATGTCGCGCCATGCGGCCCACGGCCGCGTGACCTGGATCGGGGTGCGGCCCGCGCGCGAAGTGCCGATGCGCGAGTTGCCAAGGGTGCGCGCGCAGGCCGGGCGCGGCCTCGAAGGCGACCGCTACAGCGGCGGCGGCAAGCGCCAGGTGACGCTGCTGCAGGCCGAGCACCTGCCGGTGATCGCGGGGCTCGCGCAGCGCGAAGCGGTGCAGCCGGCCCTGTTGCGACGCAACCTCGTGGTCGCCGGGATCAGCGTGCTGGCGCTGAAGAACCAGCGGTTCCGGATCGGCAGCGCGCTGTTCGAAGGCAGCGGACCTTGCGAGCCGTGTTCGAAAATGGAGACCGCGCTCGGGCCCGGCGGCTACAACGCGATGCGCGGCCACGGCGGCGTGTGCGCGCTGGTCATCGAGGATGGCGAGATCGCGGTCGGCGATGCGGTGGTTGCGCTGGGCGTCGACAGGCTGGAGCGCAAGCAGTCGTGAGCAGGGAATCATGAGCAAGGGTACGGTGATTCTTTCGCACGGGCTGGAAAGCGGCCCGGACGCCACCAAGGTCACGGCCATGGCGGCCGCTGCGCGCGCGATCGGCTGGCGCGAGGTGCGGCCGGACTATCGCGACCTCGACGCTTCCCGCGATATCAGCCGCATCGACGAGCGCATCGCGCGCATGCTTGCGCACGCGCCCGACGATGGCAGCCCGCTGGTGCTGGCAGGTTCCAGCATGGGCGCATTCAGCGCCGGGCTCGGATCGCTGCTGCGCGTGCCGGTGGGTTTGTTCCTGCTGGCTCCGCCGATGAGCATCCCGCGCTACGCGCGCTTTTTCGATGCGGCAGCAGTGCCCACGGCCATCGTGCACGGCTGGGACGACGAGCTGATTCCGGCCGAGTCGGTGATCGCGTTCGCGCAGCAGCGGCGCGCGACACTGCATCTGGTCGACGACAGCCACCGGCTGAGCGCGCACGTGGAGATCATCGCGCGCTGGTTCGGGCAATGGCTGGAACAGCGGTGAGTACGCGCTGGTTCGCCGCCTGTCCAAAGGGCCTGGAGTATCTGCTGGTCGATGAGCTCAAGGCGCTCGGCGCGGAAAGCGCGCGCGAGCAGCTCGCCGGCGTGCGTTTCGAAGGCGATGCGGCGCTCGGCTATCGGGCCTGCCTGTGGTCGCGGCTGGCCAGTCGAATCCTGCTGCCGATCGCCGAGTTCGATGCGGCCGACGCCGCACAGCTGTATGCCGGCACCATGGACATCGACTGGTCGGTGCATCTGGCCCCTGCTGCGACGCTGGCCATCGATGCGCATGGCCGCAGCACCGCGCTCGATCACTCGCAGTTCGTGGCCTTGAAGATGAAGGACGCGATCGTCGACCAGTGCCGTGCGCGCGACGGCACCCGGCCGGATATCGATCGCGAGCGGCCGGACCTGCGCGTGCATGTAGTGCTGCGCCGCGAAAAGGCGATCGTGTCGATCGACTTCTCCGGCGGTGCGCTGTTCCATCGCGGCTTTCGCCGCGGCCAGGGCGAGGCGCCGCTGAAGGAGAATCTCGCCGCGGCAATGCTGCTGCGCGCACGCTGGCCGCAGGTGCACGCCGCAGGCGGCCCACTGGTCGATCCGATGTGCGGCGCGGGCACCCTGCTGATCGAAGCGGCGATGATGGCGGCCGATGTAGCACCTGCGCTCAAGCGCGAGCACTTCGGATTCAGCGGCTGGCGCGGCTTCGATCCGGCACTGTGGACGCCCCTGCTGGCCGATGCGCAGGCGCGCGCGCAGAACGGCCTGCGCGCGCTGCAGCCGAAGTTGTTCGGCAGCGATCGCAATCCGGCAGTGCTCAATGCCGCCAAGGCCAATGCTCAGGCGGCGGGCCTCGCTGGATTCATCCAGCTTGCGGTGCGTCCTGTGGCCTCGCTCGAAGCGCCGCCTCACGAGGTGCCGGGGCTGGTGATCACCAATCCACCGTATGGCGAGCGAATGGGTGAAGTCGATGCGCTGCGCGAGACCTATCGCGAACTCGGCGATGCGCTCAAGCGCGGTTTCGCCGGTTGGCGTGCGGCGCTGATCACCAATCACGAAGAACTCGGGCGCGCTACCGGGCTGCGCGCCGATCGCACCTACGCGCTGTTCAACGGCGCGATCGAATGTCGCCTGCTGTGTTTCGATAGCTTGGGTGCCGCGCGCGATTCCGGCGTGCGCGAGCAAAAGCCGCTGTCGGAGGGCGCGCTGTCGCTGCGCAACCGGCTGCTGAAGAATATCAAGCATCTGAAGGCATGGCGTCAGCGCGAATCGATATCGTGCTGGCGCGCCTACGACGCGGATCTGCCGGAGTACTCCGCGGCCATCGATATCTACGACGGCTGGCTGCACCTGCAGGAATACCAGGCGCCGAAGGATATTCCGCCGGAAACCGCGCGACGCCGTTTCGGCGAGATCGTGCGCGTTGCCGGCGAGGTGTTCGCGGTGCCGCGCGAGCGCATCGCGATAAAACAGCGCCGCGTGCAGCTGCGCGACGACCGCTACGGTCGGCAGGCCGAGCGCGGCGAGGTGATCGAGGTATCCGAAGGCGGCCTGCTGTTCGAGGTCAATCTGTTCGACTATCTCGATACCGGGCTGTTCCTCGATCATCGTCCGATGCGCGCGCGCCTGCGTGGCATGGCGCGCGATGCGCGCTTTCTCAATCTGTTCAGCTATACGGGAACGGCGAGCGTGTATGCCGCTTCCGGCGGCGCTGCCAGCACCACCAGTGTCGATTTGTCGATCACCTACTCGGAATGGGCAGCGCGCAATCTGGCGCGCAACGGATTCACCGGCAGCGTGCATCGACTGGTGCAGGGCGACGTGCTGGCGTGGCTTGAGGCCAGCGATGCCAGCTTCGATCTGGTGTTCGTCGATCCCCCGACATTTTCCAACTCCAAGCGCGCCGACGATTTCGACGTGCAGCGCGATCACGTGCGGCTGCTGCAGCTGTGCGCCGAGCGACTTGCTGCGGGCGGTACGATCGTGTTCTCCAACAACTTCCGGCGCTTTCATCTGGATCGGGATGCGCTCGCCGAATTCGAGATCATCGACATCAGCCGCGCCACCATCCCGCCGGACTTCGCGCGCGACCAGAAGATCCACCAGGCCTTCGAGCTGCGGTTGCGTTGAGCGCGGTCTGCTGCCTGTCGTCAGTCACGCTGGCGGGTACAAGCGCGCAGTCACCGGCGCGGCCCGTGCATAGGTCCCACACGCCGGGCGTTCGCGTTCTCAGGCTTGGGCAGACCCGGCGAGAATTGCCCGGCAACAGGGCACGGCGGTGTTCGTACCCGCATCCCTTAATCCCGGCTGTGCTAGCGTCCGTCATCCGTCGAGTCCGACATTCGGTCGGCACCGACAGGCAAAGGACGGCGATGAGCGGATCCAACCGCGAACCGGAACCAGCCGAGCTCCCCAAGGAGCATGGATGGACGTTCTTTCGCCAGTGGTTGAAGAATCCGCTGGCAATGGCCGCGGTGTCGCCCTCGTCGCGCGAGTTGGCGCACAAGATGTTGCGAGAACTGCCCGTCGGTGCGACCCGTGTGGTCGAGCTGGGCGGCGGTACCGGGGTATTCACGCGCGAGGCGCTGGCCGCCGGCATCGCGCCGGACAATCTGCTGGTGCTCGAACTCAATCAGGCGCTGCATGTGCACCTGCAGAAGATGTTCCCTGCCGCGCATATCGCCTGCGGCGATGCGCGCGATCTGAAGCTGATCGCCGCGCGCAGCGGGTTCCTTGCGCATGGCCCGGCGGACGCGGTGATCAGCGGGCTGGGCCTGCTGTCGATGGCGCGACCGACCCAGCACGCGATCGTGGAGGCGGCGTTCTCGGTGATGGCGCCGCACGGGCGCTTCATCCAGTTCACCTATGGGCCGGCCAACCCGGTGGCGCGTGAAGTGATGCACGATCTGGACCTGACCAGTCGACGCGCGAGTTTCACCCTCTGGAACGTGCCGCCGGCGACCGTCTACGTGCTGTCGCGTACGCGTTCGCGACGGGTGGTGGCGGTCAAGTCAGGGCGCTGAGGGTTCGCGCGGTGAAAGCCGCCATGGCGGCGACCGCATCGATCGGTTGCACGGTGCGTTCCAAATGGGACGGTCGCGCCCGGGGTGCGCTCCTTCGGGGGATTCCGGATCGTCTGAACACCGGCCGCCGCGCTCAAACCGCCGCCTTGCCCTGTCGATGCAGCATCCAGCCAGCGATGGTGACGCCAGCGGCGACCAGCACGATCACGATGGTTGCCAGTGCGTTGATCTCCGGCGTCACGCCGAGTTTGACCTTCGAGTAGATCACCATCGGCAGCGTGCTCGCGCCAGGACCTGCCGTAAAGCTCGCTACCACCACGTCGTCCAGCGACAGCGTGAACGCCAGCAGCCAGCCGGCGACCAGAGCTGGCGCGATCAGGGGCAGGGTGATTATGAAGAACACCTTCCACGGTCGCGCGCCAAGGTCGAGCGCGGCCTCTTCGATGCTGTGGTCCATCTGGGTCAAGCGCGAGCGCACGATCACGGTCACGTAGCAGATGCAGAACGTCACGTGCGCGATGGTGATCGTGGTCAGCCCCCGACCCGAGGGCCAGCCGATCATCTGCTCGAGGCTCACGAACAGCAGCAGGGCCGACAAGCCGAGCATCACCTCGGGCATCACCAGCGGTGCGCTGGTCAAAAGCGACAGCAGGCCGCGGCCACCGAAACGGCCGAAGCGCGCCAGCGCCAACCCCGCCAACGTACCCAGGCACACCGCGAGCGTCGCGGCAATGCTGGCCACCAGCATGCTGCGCCATGCGGCATCGAGGATCTGGGTATTGCCGGCCAGCTCGCCATACCACTTGAACGAAAACCCACCCCAGACAGTGACCATGCGCGACTGGTTGAACGAGTACACGATCACGCTGGCGATCGGGATGTACAGGAACGCGTAGCCGAAGGCCATCAGTGTGTACAGCACGAAGGGCTTGCGCAGGTTCATGTGCGCTCGGCCCCGCTGGCCAGGCGCTTGTCTTGCACCCACTCGAAGATCAGCATCGGAATCACGATCAGCGCGAGCATCGCGATCGCCACCGCCGAGGCCGTCGGCCAGTCGCGATTGCTGAAGAACTCGGTCCAGATCACGCGCCCGATGGTCAGCGCATCGGGGCCACCGAGCAGGTCCGGAATCACGAACTCGCCGACGGCGGGAATGAACACCAGCAGCGAGCCGGCGACGATTCCCGGCAGCGACAGCGGCAGCGTGATGCGCGCGAATGCGATCGCCGGCCGCGCACCCAGATCGGCAGCTGCCTCCAGCAGGGTGAAATCCATCCGCATCAGATTGGCCGTCAGCGGCAGGATCATGAACGGCAGGTAGTTGTAGATGATGCCGATGTACACCGCGAGATTGGTATGCAGGATCTGCAGCGGCTGGTCGATCACCCCCAGCCCCAGCAGCAACTGGTTGAGCAGGCCGTTGCTGCGCAGGATGCCGATCAGCGCATAGCTGCGCAGCAGCGAGCTGGTCCAGAACGGCAGGATCACCAGCACCAGCAGAATCGCGCGGGTGGTCGGGGTGGCGCGCGCGATGCCGTAGGCGATCGGATAGCCGATCAGCAGGCAGCCCAGGGTCGAGACCGATGCGAACACCAGCGAATTGAGATAGGCGCTGACGTACAGCGAGTCGTTGAGCAACAGCTGGTAGCTGGCGATCGCCAGACGCAGGGTCAGTGCGCCGTCCTCGGCCGCACCCAGCATGTCGCTGTAGGGCGGCTGCACGCCAGTCATCGCCGAGGCGAAGCTGATCTTGAACACCAACAGGAACGGCACCAGGAAAAACGCCACCAGCCACAGCAGCGGCAGGGCCATGACCAGCCAGCGGCCGCGGGTCGACGACAGCTCGCGACCAAGCACGCCGATCATGCGGAACAGATCGGTGAAAACCTGATGCCACAGGTGCCACAGCGACGAATGCTGAGCGGGCTTGGCCATGATCAGTGCGGCCGCGCGCTCAGCTGGTCAACACGATCGCATCGATCGCGCGCCACACCAGATACAGGGTCTCGCCCCACTGGTAGTGCGGATCGGCAGTGCGCGCAGCGTGAGTTTCCTGCACCCGCATGACGAAACCCGATTCGGTCCTCACGTGGTAGATCGACACATCGCCCAAGTAGGCGATGTCGGCAACCTTGCCGGCCACCACGTTGTCGTGTCCGCTCGGCGCCTGCTCGGAGACATCGATCTTCTCCGGGCGGATCGCGACGCCCACCTCGGTGCCGATCGGGATCGGCTGCGGTGCGCGCGCCACCACGTCCTGTCCGAGATCTGGGCTGCGCACCACCACGCGGTCGTCGGTCTGTTCGATCACGGTACCCACGATGGTGTTCACCGCACCGATGAACTCCGCCACGAAGCGGTTGGCGGGATACTCGTACAGCGCCGATGGGGTGGAGACCTGCACGATGCGGCCGGCATCCATCACCGCGATGCGGGTAGACATCGTCATCGCCTCTTCCTGGTCGTGGGTGACGGTGACGAAGGTGGTGCCGATTTTCTCCTGGATACCGACCAGCTCGAACTGGGTGTGTTCGCGCAGCTTCTTGTCCAGCGCGCCGAGCGGCTCGTCGAGCAGCAGGATCTTCGGGCTGCGTGCCAGCGCGCGCGCCAGTGCCACCCGCTGGCGTTGGCCGCCGGAGAGCTGATCGGGCCGGCGGCGGCCGAGGTCGCTCATGCGCACCAGATCGAGCATCGCGGCCACCCGGTCGTCGATCTCCGAGCGCGAGCGCCGATCCTGCTTGAGCCCGAAGGCGATGTTCTGTTCCACGGTCATGTGCGGAAACAGCGCATACGACTGGAACATCATGTTCACCGGCCGCTCATAGGGCGCAACCCGGGTGACGTCGATGCCGTCGATCAGCACGCGGCCTTTGTCGGGCATCTCGAAGCCACCGAGGATGCGCAGCAAGGTGCTTTTGCCGCAGCCGGACCCGCCGAGCAGCGAGAAGAACTCGCCGCGATAGATGTCCAGGCTGACATCGTCGACCGCGTACACCTTGCCGAAGGTCTTGGTAACCCCCTCGATGCGCAGGATCGGCTCGGCGTTCGGGTCCTGCCACGCATCGACGGTTGACGGTTTCTGTGCGGCGTTGGCCATGCGCGCCTCAGTAGGGGGTCGCCAGCGCCTCAGGTGCCGCTCTTGATCGAGGTCCAGGCCCTCACTCGCGCGCGGCTTTCGTCGTCGGGCAGCTTCTTCGGGTCGACCAGCCGCTTGAGCACTTCCGCCGGCGGATAGATGCCCGGATCCTCCAGGATCGACGGGTCTACCAGCGGCAGCGAGGCCGGGTTGGGGTTGGCGTAGGAAACGTAGTTGGTGATCGGAGCGATCACGTCCGGCCGCAGCAGGAAATTGATGAAAGCCAGCGCGTTGTCGACATGCGGCGCGTCGGCCGGAATGGCGGCCAGCTCGAACCAGCGCAGCGCGCCTTCCTTGGGGATGATGTAGGCGATCTCGACCCCAGCGCCGGCTTCTTCGGCGCGGTCGCGCGCCTGCATCACGTCGCCGTTGTAGCCCATCGCCACGCAGATCTCGCCATTGGCCAGATCGTCGATGTACTTGCTGGAATGGAAGTAGCGCACGAACGGTCGTGCGCTGGCGAACAGCGCGCTGCTGGCCTCGATCTCGCCGCCGCCGACCGCATTGGGGTCGCGGCCCAGATAGATCAATGCCGCGCCGAAACCTTCCTGTTCATCGTCGAGCATGGCGACGCCGCAGTCGCGCAGCTTGGCCGCAACCGCCGGATCGAACAGCAGGTTCCAGCTGTCGAGCGGGAAATCCGCGCCCAGCCGCTCGCGCACCTTGGCCACGTTGTAGCCGATGCCGGTGGTGCCCCACATGTAGGGCATCAGGTGCAGGTTGCCCGGATCGACGTCATCGAGCGCTGCCAGCACCGCCGGGTCCAGGTTGGACCAGTTGGGCAGCTTGGCGCGGTCGAGCGGCGCATACAGGTTGGCCTTGACGTGTCGCTGGGCGAACGGCCGCGCCGAGGGGAAAACCAGGTCATAGCCGCTGGAACCGGCCAGCAGCTTGGCTTCCAGCATCTCATTGGAGTCGTAGACGTCGTATACGACCTTGATCCCGGTTTGTGTCTCGAAGCGCGAAACCGTGTCCTCGGCCACGTAGTCCGACCAGTTGTAGATGTTCAGCACCTTCGGCACGGCCGGCGGTGCAGCCGCTGTTCCGTCATCGGGCGGCTTTCCGCCGCAGGCGGCCAGAATCAGCGCCATCAGGCAGGCGAGGGTGCATCGCAGGTTCGGTCGCATCGTGGCGCTCCAGCAGGGCAGGCGGGGTTGAGGCTGTAACGGACGCATAACCATGTCAATGGCATTGGATTGTTGCGTCGCGTCAAAAAGTGTAATGTTTTCGTTGAGGACGGTCACTGGGACCGCTCCGATCGACTAATTGGGGGCATCAATGAGCATGCGTGGACTGATCTTTACCGGCCTCTTGGCCACCTGTACCGCTGCCAGTGCGCAGGAAAGCCCGCATACGGTGGCTTTCAGCATCTGGGGCACCAGCGACTATGCGTTCCGCGGCGTGTCGCAAAACAACGAGGATCCCACCGTGCAGGCCGCTGTCGATTACAGCCACGAGTCCGGCTTCTATGCCGGCATCTGGGGCTCCGGCATCGACTTCGGCAGTGCAGGTCCCGAGCTCGAGATCGACACCTACGTCGGATACGCATTCCCGATCGGCGAGGTGCTCAAGGGCGATGTGCAATTCGTGCGCTACAACTATGCCCTTGGCGACAACGGCTCCGATTTCGCCTACAACGAGTTGATCGCCAAGCTGACGGTCGCCGGTTGGCTGACCGGAACGGTCGGCTACAGCAACGACGTGTTCGCCACCAGTGAGACCGGTATCTACTACGGCCTCGGTGCAACGCACTCGTTCGAGAACGGTTTCACGCTGTTCGGCGGCGCCGGCTACTACGACCTCGACAATATCTACGACGGTGCGGACGGCTATACCGACTGGAACCTTGGCGTCTCGCAGACCTTCGGCCCGGTCAACGTCTCGCTGACCTACGTCGACACCGACAACGACGGCGAAGACCTGTTCGGCAAGATCGCCGGCAACCGCGTCATCCTGGCCGCCAAGGTCGGCTTCTGATCGATCATTGCTGAGGCATCGAGCAACGGGCGCCGCAGGGCGCCCGTTGTGTTTTCGGGGTTGTGGCGCGGGTGGCGCGAGCATCAAGTGCGACAAGTCGAGCGCCTGGCGTCGGCTGCTGGCGACATGGACCATTGCCTGATGCTGCGCTCGCACGCCCGTGAGGCGGTGTCATGCAGTGTTGCGTTGACTTCGCAATCGGGGGAGGGTAACGACCGCGGCGCTGTTGTGGTAGGTCGATTCCGGTCAGCAGGGGTGCTGGACATCGGATTCCTGAATCGACACCAATGGAATGGAGATTCTTCGTGCATCACGCAGGCGTTTCGGATCGTTGCAAATCACTCGCCGGCTTTGAGGTTAGTCCTCAGGCTGACGGCCCAAGCGGGTTCAGTTCGGAGCCGCACCTTTGTGCGGCTGTTGGTGACGCCAATCTCGGCGAGTCGCCACCGTCGCGCACGCGGACACGCTGGCGGCTCGCCGGGCTTCTGGCAGGCATCGCTGTTGCGGGCGCGGTTGCCCGTGCGGTTAATGCCCAGGTGGCAATTCAGGGCACGGCGGTTCCATGCCACTACTGCACGGACGCTAAGATGCGCGAGGCCGTCGTCTGGCGAGGTCCGGGCACGCACTACGTCGCCGATATTGCTGGCGGCGTGTTAAGCCGCTACACCGTGTCGTGCGGCACTGGAGGCCAGATTCAGGGCGTCGGTGATCAAGAAAGCGCCGATTCCACAGCGGGCGCGGCGGCAGGCGGGCTCGATCGGGTAACCGGCGCGCCGGGCGGCGCTGTACTGCTTTCCTATTGCACTGGTCCGGCAAACGTATCGCCTGCCGCGGTCGAACAAGCAGCCCTCGACCAGTTCAATGTGGTCCGTCAGATATGGATCGATACCGGCGGCACGTTCATGAAACAGGTCGACTTCCCGTTCGTGAATACCGGGTTGTTTTGGACCCCGCCGGCGGGTCCGCTGGGCGGACCGAACGCGTTTAACGTGACTAGCGACGCCAACTTTCGGGGGATGCTCGGTACCGCGCTCGCCAACAACAATCCGGGTGGGTTCGAAGAGCTCCGGCTTCTTGGCAACTTTATTGCCGCGATGATCAACGCCTACGCCGGCCAAACCGATGGGTTGCGCGTGGTCATAGTGGTCGTGTTCCCGGACGGGTCGAGCGCTACCTACGTTTATCAGTACGGCGATTTCAGTGCGGCATACCAGTCTGGCTCTGCGCGAACGCCTGTCGGTCAGCTCATTCCAGATCCCGAAGTTGCCAACTCTCCGGCAGGCGCGGGCAACTGGTCGGAACTCGGACCCTACGGCGGACAGGAAGACCTGGATCGGTTCCTGGAATACATGCGCTTACGCGGCGTTCGGATCGTGCGCGGACATGACTCGAGAATCCGAAGCATTAGCTGCGGTTGGGACGGCAGGAACTTGGTCTGCACCACGATATGACCTGACAAGGTTCGCCCGGCCCGCCCTCGCAGGTCGGGCGACTTCCGCGACGTTCAGGTTTTTTTGCACGCGGTCGATGATGTCGCGGCGGGTATTGGTCGCTGTCGCCGGATGGAACTTGACGGGCGATGATCGCAACTCAGGCGCGCCGCAATGATTGGCCAAGCTGATCGGGACAGATCGATGGGTGGCATGGGATTCGTGCATTGGATCGTGATCGGCCTCGTTTTCACGGGCGTCGTCTTCGTTGTTCGCGCGCTCATCAGGCGAAAGTAGCGCGACGCTTCGGCACGCGGGATTGCGCGGATCGCGGCGATCAGCCGCTCGGCCGCCCCAACGCGGTGACGATCTCGCCGGCGGTGCGCAAGCGTTCGGCGGCACCGGGTAGTTCGAGCTTGACGCGCAGCTTGTCCTGGCCGTCGAAGGCATAG